>Ga0209558_1000079_pt1 | contig 99065 bp, 92 predicted proteins | sample SaaInlV_150m_DNA_3_FD_184674 | JGI IMG/M metagenome (GOLD analysis project Ga0209558, IMG submission 184674) | Marine microbial communities from expanding oxygen minimum zones in the Saanich Inlet - Saanich Inlet SI074_LV_120m_DNA (SPAdes) (version 2) | ecosystem: Environmental > Aquatic >...
TTTAGTGTTTTTTTTATAAACTTATAAATCTTATGATGAACAAAATATTCTCAATCGTTCTTACTTTAGTTTTTATGAATCCTTCATTCGCAAGCTACCTAGATGATTGGACTAATGACGACCTTTGTGGATGGATGAACTCTGCAACTGCTCCTGAGCATATCCAAAAAGAAGTAGATAAGAGAGATTATTTGTTTTGGGGGTGTTGAGGTTTCTTCATTACCAGATGCAGAGAATTACTCTTCTGAGAATGGTGCAGTTTTTCCATCACCAGATCCATCTTAAATTATAGAGGTACAGTCTGATGAAGAAGATGGGTATTCGTATTAAACTATTACTCGGTTAATCTAAATGGAGGGTATTGATCCGTTGTCAAAAGAAGAGCAAATGCGTTAACCCTTAATGACCATCTTAAAAAACCTTCATTAAATTTAAATATGGCTATTGGATATTTCCCTGTAAACAAGATAGCGAACAAAGCAAAAATTGTGCCTAACACAACACCAATAAATATAATGATTAACACAATGACATGTGGGATTACGAGGATCCATTTAACAAGTGGCATCCATCTCTTTAGATCTTGTTTGACATCGGGGTAGGGGATAGTTAGGTGTACTGATTGATCATCATCCGTTGCGGGATACTCATCTCTCATGAGAAAAACATAAGCTACAATTCTGTATGTGAATTTAGTGATGCCAATGTTCCAGTCAAACCACCACTTCGGGTATTTTTCTTTAAAGAGGATCATCATCGCAATAGCAAATGATAAGGCTTCAGCGTAGGTTGAAATAAGACCTAGAATAACGACAATCGGGATAACAAGCATCAACCTAAAGAGAGCAGTTATGCGGTCAGATGATTCTGGATAATCAATTTTTAAATTTACTGGATACTCTTGCATACTATCTACCTGAAAATAAATATTGGGTTATTTAAAAAACTCAATATAGACGATGTAACCCACAAGTATTAACCATATAAGGCCCATATTATCACTGATTCTACTTGAGTTTTTTTGAAGTTTTTCTAGATTATTATCAATACTACTTAGTTGATCCATCAACTGATTGTTGTCATTTATCATTTGTCATCTCTCTTAAAGGTTTCATTAAAAATTGCATCAACTCTCCTGGTAAATTCGTCCTGCGTGTAGACGTCTATGAAAAGACCTTGCACATACTCTTTAAACTTTTGAGTTTTTTGTTGATGCATTATGAGTTCGTCCTGAGTATCTTTTATTTGTGGATCTAGTTCAGATATTTCCATTACTTCCTCCTGGTAAAAGTTATTGGTTTATATAGAAAACTTCTTGTATATCCATATCAAAAGCCAGTGCAATCTTAAATGCTAGGTCTAATGATGGGGTGTACTTATATTTCTCAATGGCAACCACTGTTTGCCTGGAGATACTAACCAAATCAGCAAGCTCTTGTTGTGTCATTTCATCATTATCAAACCTAAGCCTTCTGACAGAATTTTCTATATTGATTTTTTTCTTAGCCATTTACAAAAAATACTATTTGTAGAAATATATTTTCAAAAAATTACTAGCGATGCTTGCAAAGAAGCCTGCCAAAGTTATGGCAATTATTCCAAAGTTTATATTTAGGTTAAACCATCCTAATAGAGCAAGAATTATTACAATTGAGATACCAAATATGACACTACTTAAACGCATAGCATAGAGCTCAATCATAGTATCCCTTTCATCTACGATATTTTTTTCATAGCTCCCAGTAATGATTGATGAAAATATGGACATAACTATGGCAAAAAGGATTGATGCAAGTATGCTAATTCCAATGCCTTGGACAAGCACTTGAGAAATTAAGACTATACTCATGTTTGCGGCTGCATCTAATTTAGAGTACACCCAGATGATTGCTATTGCTGCTGAGATTATTTCTCCTAAAGTATTTCTAAGTTTTATATTCATTAAATTATATATTTATTCTTTTAAATGTAAAGTATACCATACATAATGTAATAAATATATTACTTTATGTACATAATATATTACATTTAAGCATTTCATGGATAAATAAATGTAAGATTCAGCTAAATATAGACCTTATTGAAATATAATAAATCAATGAAAATATTCCTTTTTATTTCTTTGTCAATCTTCATAGAAAGCGCAGTTGCATCTCTTGATGTCAGCGAGTTCAGTGATGACCAGATTTGTATATTTGCAAAGGATCCACCGTTACCTGCTCAGGTAACTTTTGAGATAGAGGCTAGAGAGATTATTTGTGATGGGGGTGTTGCAATTAAAGTATCAGAAACATTAGTTTCAAAAGAATCTGAGCGATTTCTTAGGGTTAAGAGGTGGAATAAAATGCTCAGAGGCAAGAGGCCGATATACTCCACTCGCTCTGGAACTAACATAAAGATTAATGCCTTTGGCGGAGAGAAATCGATATCAGTCAATAAAGCTTTTTAGTATTTTTAGTACGTTTAAAAATAGACATATCAAAACAATTTCATTAAACTCTTAACTTCATGGTAAGAGGTCAAAAATCTTTTCAGCATTTAAATAAATCACCCGTCAATGATGATGAGATCTATATGATGGTTATGCTTTATACCTATCAACATAAAAGCTTAGAGCATTTAGCGCGAAAATTTAAAGTTAGTTCTTCTGTTGCCAAAGAGATCATTATACGAAGTCGCTTTGGTGGGGCCTGCGGCTAGCACTTTAAATGCTCTGCTAAGCCAAAGTGAGATTGGCATGTAAGACCAACTGCAAGAATTCTCAAATCAAAGCTAGTAAGACGCGTTGGCTTTGAATGCTTGTTGTAAATTTTCCAATCCAAAGCTAACTTCTGTCTTGAACTTGCAGTGATAGAATTGATATGGCAGGGATTTATTTTCAATTAAGAAAGAGACTTAACAATTGCTTTAGGAGAAAGTAATTTTTAAATTTAATGCCCTGCCATGTGCATTAGTATACTAAATTTAAATGTCAAAATGAGCTAATTTTATGAAGATAATACAATCCTTATTAATCCTATAGATTTTCAGGCTTCATTAAGAATCTTAATTTGGGATTATGACCGCTGGGCCTAGTATCTTTCTATTTTCAAGGTCTTGATGCGCCGTTATTACATCATCCAGTTTGTACCTTTTAAATATTTCTATCTTCACTGCGCCGCTTTCAATTTTCTCAAATAATACTTTTGCTCCAGTCAGGAGCTCGTCCCTGGTTCCAAGATAAAGATGCATTGCTGGCCTGGTCAGATAGAGCCCTTTTGGCTGAATAAGCTTGGGAACACTAACCTCTGGAAGGGCCCCTGATGCATTACCAAATGAGACCATTGTGCCCCTAACTTTTAGTGACTTTATAGAGCCCTCTAAGGTGTCATGACCGACACCATCATAGACAACAGAAACGCCTTTGCCATGAGTTATGGATAGGGCTTTTTCAGCGAAGTCCTCTTTTGTATAATTGATGACATAATCACACCCATTGCTTCTAGCAATGTCCACTTTTTCATTTGAGCCTACCGTTCCAATGATAGTGCACCCAAGGCTCTTGGCCCATTGGCAGAATATCTGGCCTAGTGCCCCAGCTGCTGCATGAAAAAGAATGGTTTCACCCTTTGAAACAGGGTATGTTTTATGAAGGAGGTAGTACGCAGTTAATCCTTTGGTCATGAGAGTAGCTGCAACCTCAAGGTCGATTGTCTCAGGCACCTTGACTATATCTTTTGTTGGGAACACTCTGTGTGATGAGTAGGCGCCGAGTGGTAAACCGGCATAGGCAATTCTATCACCCACTTTAAAATCATGAATTTTGTCTCCAACCTCTTTAATCACTCCAGCTGCTTCAGCACCAATCCCTGAAGGAGTATCAATAGGATAAAGGCCTGATCGGTGATAGATATCGATAAAGTTTAACCCAATAGCTTTGTGTTCAATTAAAACCTCACTTGGGCCAGGAGATTTTATTTTGAAGTCTTTAAGCTCTAATACCTCAGGACCACCCGTTTTTGAAATGATTACAGTCTTAGTCATAAATGAAATATACCATTTTTAGCTTAAATTGTCAGGAACAAAATTTTATTCGAGCAAAAACAAAATTAAAAATACCAAATTTTGTAAGTTTTTTATTGATATATTTAATGGACATTAATCTTTATATTAAACTATAAAGGTTGATAGATTTAACCTATTGATAATCATAATAAAATTAATATTGGAGCGAATTAAATGAAAATAAAGCTTATATACTTTAACCAGCCCTTTTGGCGCGCAGAAGTTGCTAGATTGCCATTATTTATGTCAAACATTGAGTTCGAAGATTTCAGAATCACGGATGAAGATCTTAGATATTTGAAGGTAAATGGTAAATTAAAAGATGGAACTTCAATTCCATTCAGACAACTACCAGTTTTGGTAGTTGATGGTCATAGTATTGCTCAATCAGGGGGGATTGCTCGAATCTGTGGAAAGCTAAGTGGAATGTATTCTGAGAACATCATTGAGGCTGGCAAGATTGATCAAATAATTGATACGGTTACAGATATCAATGAAATGTTAAATCCTTCAATGCGTGAAGATGACCTTGTGATCAAGAAACAAATGCGGGCTGCGTTGAGTAATGATGCCTTGCCAAAATACTTTGGTTATTTAGAGGAGATCTTAGAGGCAAATAATTCAGGTTGGTTCGTTGGAGATGATATGACCATTGCTGATATTGCAGTTTGGAGTTTGCTCGGCTGGATAGCTCAAGGTGTTCTTGACGATATACCAACAGATTTACCTAAATCTTTTGAAAGGCTTACTCATTTATATAATCAGATCAGTCAAAAACCCAAAGTTCAGGAGTGGAAAAAAATGACTTACTCTTATGAGGAGTCTGCTACTGGAGAGTATAACTATCATGTCCCTGACAAAATTTAGCCAGTCTTTTTTGATAAGTACCTCATGAATTGCCAAAGATTTTTTTCAATGGGATGAAAGGCTCCTCTGGGTAATCTATGAGATGCACTCCCACGAAAAAGGCCTTCTACAAGAGATCGATCTTCTTCATTGGCATTGCTCATATAATTCACCATTTCTTGAAGCCAGTTATCATAGTCTTTTTTTGGAATTTCATCTAAAATTTCAGGCGGCACAGCAACGCCCCATGTCGCCTTGAACTGACCAACTCCAGATGGCATCACAGATACCCACCATAAATAATCAGGCATGAGTGTGACTAAGTGGTTAGGAAAAACGCAGAAATCCACCATCGTGCGCCTCCATCCACCTTTAAGTTTTGTATTGTTTGGGTGGGCTGCCCCTGAGCCACTGTCGGACTCTTGAGGTGCAAAGTGATAACAGTAATGGTCACTATCCTCTCCACACTCGTAATCTTTAATTTGTTTTTTATGGTTCGCAAATGTTTTTTGATGAGCGATCGGAACATGATAACTTTCAGTAAAGTTTTCAATTAAATTTTTCCAGTTAGCATTCCAGCTCATGCTTTCTCTTATAACTGTCTGATAACTGGACATATCATATTGGCCAACAATATTTTCTCTAAAGTTCTCAAGTGACTTTGTAATACTTTTACTGGGTTTTTTTGATAAGGTTATATATAAAAAGCCTTCCCAAGACTCAGTATGTAGTGCTTCTAAATTATTTTGCTTTGGATCAAAGCCTGGCTTGCTGTCCATAAATGGCGCATGATTTAATTGACCGTCAATTCCATACGTCCAAGCATGGTTTGGACAGGTAAATGCAAATGCATGTCCTGATCTGTCTTTGACAAGACAGGTGAACCTGTGAGCACAGGCATTCACAAAACCTATAATTTCTCCTGACTCTTGGCGAACAGCGAGAACTGGAGTGCCAGCTATTTCATGAGTGAGATAGTCACCGGGCGCTGGGATTTCATCGCAGCGACCTATACAAATCCACTCTTGATTAAAAATTTTATCTTGTTCAAAATTATAAAATTTAATTGAATGATTAACAGCAGATGGGATTGGGATCGCTTTTTCAAATGGTGTTTGTGATGCTTCATTAAGAGACTTAAGGACTCTATCAAGGGCTACATTAGTATAGGTATTAAGGTCAATCTCAGTCTTCATAAAAAAATTGTATCACGAAAGAAAACTCTGTCAATAAGACAAAGATGAGGTTTATTGAGGCGACTGAACTTGAAAAAGCTCTATTAGATATAGATTCTTCTATTGGAAATTATTTTAGCTATCCCAAACTGCAAATGACTTACCTTGGTTATTGAATTCGTAACCAATAAACGGCTCATCGCTAATGACCTTGGCGTCATGACCTGGAGCTATAGAATAAGCATCTCCTGCATTAACAATCATCTCAGTACCATCATCATGGGTGACACGCATAGTGCCTTGGATGCAAGTCCCAAGATGTCCTGCTTGACAGCTTTCACCGCCAACATGTGGCTGTATGCACTCAGACCACATCCACCCTGGTTGCAGTGTAATTCTGTTGGCCTTAACAGTGCCAAACTCTAGAGTATTTACAGTCGTCTTGTCTGGGTTTGCATCCCATGGGACTAAATGATCTGGGTTATCAAAAGACTTATTTACAAGATTTGCCATACGCACTCCTTTTCTATAATAATATAAATTTATTATAACTCTATGAACTATACGACTATGAAAAAATATTGACTCTAATACTTTTTATGCTTTCAGGTTTATCTGTGTAACACCCTTAATGCCTTAGGGAATTGATAAGTCTTCATGATAGTAAAGCTATTTGATAGATTTTGAATCGTTTAGGTAGGGCAGTTTTTCACGTACCAATAAAATATCATTTGTATCAATCTCTGCTGATATAAGCTTTTCACCTTGATCAGCATTAACAAGGTCTAACCCATCTGGACCAATAATTTTGCTCTCACCCATGAAGCTAATTCCATTTAAATCTCCAGTTGAATTGGCATAGGCTACGAATATTCCATTCTCAAATGCCCTTGTTCGGCAATTGTAACGAGCCGCAGATGGCCAATGAGATGATTGTCCTGTTGGTGCAATAATTAATTCAACGCCTTGGAGCGCCAAATCTCTTATTATTTCTGGAAATTCTAACTCGTAACATATAACGATTGCTGCCTTAATACCATTAATTGAGAAGATTGAGTTGTCTTGGCCTGGCGCAAATATTTTGGATTCATCAGCAGTTGGCGGCAACATTTTTTTCCGATGATTAGCCGTTGAAATGCCATTATGATCAAAAAGTTGAGCTGAGTTAAACAGTTTATTATTGCTTATTTCTGGATACCCATAAACAATTGCTGTGCTGTATTGCTTTGCAAGAGAGCTAATTTTTCTGGCGTATTCACCATCAGCTTTTTCGCAGTTTTCATTAATTTTTTTTAGGCTTCCATAGCCAGAAATAAAGAGTTCAGGGCAGACCAGTAAATCAAGCTTTGGGTTTTCTTTTAAGAGTCCTTCAAGACGATTGATTTTATCAATAGGATACTCATCCTGCATCTTGTATTGAAATACGCCTATGGTTGCTTTCATTTTTTATCTTTCATGTTTCGAAATTTCTTTATCAAGTTATAAGGCTTTAATCCAAACCAGTATATCCAAACCGGAGCGCCAACAATAAAAAAAATATGCCAGTAGACATTGTATAAATCAAACCAACCTATGATGATTTGGTTATTAAGCTTCGAGTAGGTGGTTGCAACAAAAAAAGAAAATAGCAGCCAACCCCCGCTGAGATAAAAACTTATTCTTGTTTTTAATGATAGCTCTAACATCTGAAAATAAATATACTTAATTTTTCTTAAGGTAACTATAATTTACTTTCTAAATTTATAGTAACTTTTATGATAAAAACATTGCAAATTACTGAAAAAGAGGCGTGGGATTTAGCGTTCAATGCTTTAGTGAATAATAATACTTCAGAAGATAATGCTAAAGAGGTTGCGGATGCATTAATCAGCGCAGAGTTTGATGGCCAGGCAGGTCATGGCCTCTCAAGAATCCCATCCTATGTTGAGCAGCTAACTGCTGGTAAAGTAAAAGGCAATGAAGCGCCTACTCTTCTTAGCTCAAGTGGAAGCGTCATAAGAGTAGATGCCAAAAATGGTTTTGCTTATCCTGCGATTTCATTAGCATTAAAAGAGATCACCACTACTTGTAAAAAGACTGGTATTGCTGCTGCTAGTATTTCCCGTTCACATCATTTTGGTCAGGCTGGAAGGCATGTTGAGATTTTGGCCGATAATGGACTGATCGGTTTAATGTTTGGAAATACGCCCAAAGCTATTCCGCCATGGGGCGGTACAAAAGCTTTGTTTGGAACCAATCCAATTGCATTCTCTGCGCCAAGAGAAAATGATGAGCCAATGGTTATAGATATGAGTCTCAGTAAAGTTGCTCGTGGTAAAGTGATGGTCGCGAATCAACAAGATGAAAAGATTCCAGAAGGGTGGGCCATTGATAGTGAGGGTAAGCCCACCACAGATCCAAAGAAAGCTTTGGAAGGAGCAATGCTGCCTATAGGTGATGCTAAGGGAAGTGCTCTTGCGTTAATGGTAGAGATTCTAGCTGCAGGATTGACTGGTTCTAATTTTGGTTTTGAGGCAAGCTCGTTTTTAAATGCTGAGGGAGACTCACCCGGAGTTGGACAGCTTATCATCGCAATAGACCCAAGCTTTTTTTCAGGTGATCAGTTTTCTGAGAGGACTGAGACTATAGTAACTTCAATTCTTGAGCAACCATCAACGAGACTTCCTGGTAATAAACGTTTAGAGAAAAGAAAGCTTCGTGAGAGTTCTCAGAGCATAACCATTTCAAAAGAATTATTTGAAAAGATTACTAAGCTTACTTAGTTCTTTATCATGGTGTTTAGATGTTTATTTTGTTTATACTTTACCGCTTATTTATTAAATTTTTTATTAAAAACTATGAAGAGCCTACTCATTGCTTTCACACTTTTGTTTGGACTTATAACGCCAGCTTTTGCTGATGAAGACGTCGCAGATAGGGCAATTAGGTGCTCAGCGCTTATTTACATTGAGCTTACGAGGCCAGAGATGTCTGGACTCACTGCAGGAGAGGCGCTGATGAATAGAATTTACGCCTATCATGTGATTGATGGTGAAGAGATGGATATGACTAACGGTCAAATTACTGCAGCTCAAACAGAAGCTATTACCAAGTTGACTCAGGAGTATATAAAAGGTGCTAATCTTGCTGAAGAATACCGAAACTGTGTTTATTGGATGACTGATATTGCTAAATACATTAATATTAGTGAATATGTATCTAATGATGATAGCACTGAAGAATTTGACGCTAAGGAGATGGCATTATTTTTATCAGCACCAACAGAAACTTCTGTTACAACATTTAAAAATCCTGTTAAAACTTGGGAACAGCAGGTTGACTTAGGATTTGTTGCTTGGGCATCTCAAGAGTTAAAGGTACCCTATAAAGAAGCTATTCTTTTAAAAATTAGTGAAAAATTTGAGTAGAATTTGTAGAGTACTAAAAAGGGATTTTTTATGGACAAGAAAACTAGAGACAACGCAACTATGATGAATGGCCTCTATTGGTGGGGAGTGCCTACGCTATTTCGTTGTCCATACAAGCCTGATCCTGAGGGTTGTGATATAGCGCTTGTTGGAGTGCCTCACAGCACTGGCAATGGAACAACGCAGCGTGATCAGCACTTGGGCCCACGCGCTGTTAGAAACATTTCAGCACTGGGGAGAAGGGGTCATTTGAAGTTTGGCATTTCTCCATGGGAGATGTGTGATATTCGAGATTTTGGGGATGTTCCTCTTCCTGAAGCTAATAATAATGAGCAGTGCATTGAAAGAATAACAGAGTTCTATGATGTACTTGCTGACTCTGGTGTACGCCCAGTTTCAATTGGTGGGGACCATTCGATTACGGGCGGTATTTTGCAAGCCATTGCTGGTCCTAAATCCAATCTTACAAATGGAGAAAAGGCTGTTCTAGTTCATTTTGATGCACATACTGACGCTTACCATCAGCTTGATCATTTTTTAGGTGCCGTTAAATCAGCAGCCCATTGGGCAAGTTATTTAGTTAGGGATGGTTTTGTGGATGCATCAAAAAGTATCCAAGTGGGAATCAGAGGAAATACAAGAACACTCGACTGGCTTGATTCAAGCTATGAGCTGGGCTATGAGATTATTACTAAGGATAATTTTGATGAATTTGGTGTTGATAAATGCATTGAAATGATTCAAGATCGTGTTGGCGATGCGCCCGTATATATTACATTTGATTTAGACTGTCTAGATGTGACTGTGGCTCCCGGCGTATCCAATCTAGAGCCCGCTATTGAGGGCTTTAAAATGCCAGATGTTCTTAAAATGCTCCAAGGGCTTCGTGGTAAAAACATTATTGGCGGTGATGTTGTCTGCCTCATGCCAACCGTTGATTCACCTAATCAGATTACCTCTCATGTAGCGAACTCAATCATGTTCGAGATGGTTTGTTTAATAGCTGACAATATGGGTACAAAATCCTAGGACTTATAATTCTTAAGATGAATGTCGAGCGCTTTTGTAGATATTATTGTTTCAAGAAGCGCAAAAAAGAGTGAACCAGAGAGCATTAGAAGTCCGAAACCAAAAATGTAGTTGGCTAGTATGTAGTATTTTAGGTAAACCAAAATAATAGTCATCAAATTAAAAATAAAACTCATGACACCGAATACTTGCATCCTCCTAATATAGATAACGCGTTTTTCAAGAATATTCAGCTGCTCATCTGCATGCTTCGTTTTGGATTCATCACTACCTTCGGTTGTCATTGCCCGAATTAAGACACTCAGTGAATGAAGCCGATTTGTATAGGCTACAAACAATAGAGAGATTGCAGGAAAAAGAAGGGCGGGGGTTGTAATATCCATAGCCAACTATTTTAATAAGGAATGAGACTGGATGCAGTCTTTTTAATATTTTGTTACTATAATTACATCCTAGACTGAAACTTGTTCAGGTACTAGCCCACAGCTATGGTTTGCTGGAACAGCCACTTTAATTTTCTTAGGAAGTGATAGATCTAAATTATTGACATTCTGTATAAAGGTATCTTGATCATAGGACGCTTTGATCATCGTGTTATATTCCTTCTCCTCACCTATCGTGCTGACTGATAGGCCATTATAGTCATGCGCTGGATAGACTTCAGTGTTGTCAGGTAACTTATATAGTTTATGGATCGATTCATACAATGTTTTCGCAGAGCCTCCTTGAAAATCACAACGGCCTGTGCTTCGAATAAACAGAGCGTCACCCGTTAGAACTTTATTTTCTAATGTATATGACATACAGCCTTTTGTGTGTCCAGGAGTCTCTATCGCCTTTATTTCATAATTGCCAATTGGAAGAATATGTCCTTCACTTGCCATAATGTCGGCACAAGCTTCTGCGTCAATATTTTCCATACCCATTACGATTCTCGCGTTAGGATAGTATTTTTTAAGTGGGCACGCACTAGTAATGTGGTCAGCATGGATATGCGTTTCTATAATGAACTTTAGGTCAAGTTCCAGTTCTTTTAATAAGGCGGTATCTCTTTCAATCATGATGTCTACAGCATCGATAATAGCAGCCTCTTTGGTTTCACTATCAGCAATAAGATAGGTATAGGTACAGCTTTCCCTTTCAAATAATTGTTTAAAAATTAGACTCATTCACTGCTCCTCAGTAGCGCTAAGAGAACTAGATTTTAGCACATATATTCAACATTCATTTTTTCACTATGGATGTAGTAATCATATAGCTTAAGACTAGATGCGGCAAGCTGATCAAGAACTACTATAGCATTTTCATGATTTTGAAGCACGCTCCCTGGACAAAAAGATGATAATGGACCTTCAACTAAATCAGCCACTGCTTTACTTTTGTGCTGACCCAGTCCAAGTAGAAGAATATTTTTGGCTTCCATAATAGTTCCTATACCCATCGTAATTGCAATTGAAGGCTGTGACTCAGATTCATCAAAGAAGCGGGCATTGTTTGTGATCGTATTTTTTGTCAGCGTTTTAACCCTAGTTCTAGATTTAAGACTCGAAGTTGGTTCATTAAAACCAATATGTCCATTGGAGCCGATGCCTAAAAGCTGAAGGTCAATACCGCCATAACTTTTTATTTTGGATTCATAATTTCGACATGTTGATGCGAAATCTCCATCTAGGCATTCAGGTATATGAATATTATTTTCATTAATATCAATATGACCAAATAATTTCTGACTCATGTAATATCTGTAGCTTTGTTTGTGGTTTGGCTCAAGGCCTACATACTCATCTAAATTGAAAGTTATAACCTTTTTATAACTTATATCCCCTCTATTGTATTTTTCAATAAGTGCATCATAGGTCAATAAAACCGAACTTCCTGTCGCTAATCCAAGGATTGAATTATTCTTCTCAGTTATAAATTTTTCAATAAAATCCGCTGCAAAATGACTAGCTTCTTTTTCGGTGGGAAGTATTACTACTCTCATTACGTGTCCTTTTTTATTTGCTTGCCAGCGAGCCAAACATTGTGCACATGAAAGTTTGAGTCAAAATGAGCAAGGTTAGCTCGATAGCCTTTTTTTAACTGACCAATATGCTCAGCAACTCCTAAATATTCAGCTGGATAGAGCGTTGCCATAGAGATTGCACTAGCAAGAGGTATGTTGCATTTTTGGTAAGCATTTTTAATGGCATCAATTTGTGTAATGGATGATCCTGCCAGCTTGCCTTCAGAATTAATGATGCGACCTTTCGATTCACTAACCACTTCGTCATAAAGTTCAAAAGATGGCTCACCATGGTTTATTGTTGCCATGGAGTCAGATACGAAAAACAGCCTGCCTTTAGGTTTAAGCTTGAATGATAGATTTATCAAGGATGGATGCACGTGATGTAAGTCAACAATTATGCTTGCCGACGTTTTATCAAAATCCAAAGCAGAGCCTACTACTCCGGGCTCCCTTGCCGAGATTTGGCCCATCGCATTAAAGAGATGAGTGAAACCGTCTAATCCATATTTTATGGCTTCCTCGAGCTGATCATAGCTTGCATCAGTATGCCCTGCAAGAATTTTAAATCCTAAAGATTTAAGATGTTTTAGCTGCTTGATTGAAATACACTCGGGAGCGAGGGTAAGCATCACTGGAAATTTATCCAGCTTCTCAAATAGACTTAAATATGAGGCATTAATGGTATTAATATATTGTTTTTGGTGGACACCTCTATACTTAACATTGAAAAATGGTCCTTCGATATGAATGCCAAGTAGTGAATGGTTATTTTTAATTTCATTGGAGATAGTATCAGTACATTTTTGAAGAATATTTAATGAGTCACTGATGACTGTTGGCATGATACTTGTGGTGCCAAAATATTGATGCGCTGAAATTATTGTATTGAGGCTTTCATTATCCGGAGAGTTGTTAAATAACTTTCCACCACCACCATTGACCTGAAGATCAATAAAACCTGGAGATAAGATACCACCATCTAATTTTTGGACTTTGAAGTCTGTTGGTATATCGTCTTCATTTACAATTCCAGCAATATTTTGACCATCTATGAGAAGTGCTTTATGCTCGATAAAGTCCAAACCATTAAAAAGCTTTGAGCCTGTTATTGCTTTTTTCATCCTAATTCGACCACATAGTCGTAGCGATCACCACGATAATAGGATTGGGTATATTCAACCACTCGACCATTGGCATCTTTACCTCTTCTTTCTACAAATAAAATAGCACTACCTGGGGTTACCTCAAGTTTGTCTGCTAAATTATCATCAGCAATAATGGCATGGATATTTTGCTTGGCTGTGATAGGGTTCATTTGTTTGGACTCAAGAAGTTCATATAAAGAATTGTCAATAGCTGAAGTTATTGAAATGATTGAAGCAGGTATGACTGCAATTTCATAGAGAAGTGGTTCATTAACTAAGTATCGAACACGATTTAGTCTGTGCACGTAGTCACCTTCATTTAAATTTAGTATTAACGCTTCTTTAGCTGTAGCTTTGCCTTCCTCCCTAAGAATAATTCTTGAGTATGACTCAAGACCTCTTTTTTTCATGTCAGCTGTAAAACTATTCAGAGAAGAGAGGTTTTTGTGAAGAACAAGATCAACATTTTTTTTAGATACAATTGTTCCTGCCCCCTGTCTTTTAATAAGCATTCCAATTTCTACAAGCTGATCTATTGCTTTACGGACAGTAATACGAGACATTTTTAAATTAGTGGCCAAATCCCTCTCTGGCATAAGCGCATCACCTGGCTTTAAAAGCCCCTCTTGAATTGCACTATTAAGCGAACGAGACAATTGTTTGTATAGGGATTCAGAACTATCCTTAGATGGCCTTAAAAAGTTAATTAAATTGTCAGTACTCATATAATTTAATTTAGCTATCTAATCAAATATAATAGCATTAAGATATAAATTGGTATTTAATTGGTATTATTATATTCTAATAGTTTCAACAAAGTCAATAATAAGAAAATAAAATATTCAAAAATGTGAATTATAAATAGATCGATTATTAAAATTGCTATTTATAAGGTTAAAATAACTTTTGGACACAAATTAAGTACTCTCTAGATATAATAAGTAAATCTTATTTGCTTTTTATTTGATACCTGTTATATAATACCATTATATTACCAATTATTAGAAGACTAATTGCTCATTAAGTGCTGTAATTAGTCTATTTTGAGAAAGAGAACTAAAGATGAGTACAGCTGGTTTTGTGATGACGACATCAATCAATTCAGACAATTACTTTTGCTCAAGCCTGACTAATAACTCTGATGAGTTGCTTGAGAATTTTATGTTTTGTTTTAGTGTGCTTGCACCTACAAAAGTGATTGAAAATTGCAGTATTGTTGAAAGTTCTGGGGGCTATACAGAGCTGTGCCATTCTAAAGAGTTTGTTTTAAAACCTGGTGAAGAATGGAATTTTAAATATGCTTATGAAGAGTCCAGACATAAACCTATGAATCATCGATGGTCTCCTCAGGGCTGTTTTTTAAAAAAAGGTAATGGATCCATTATCGATCTCAAAATGATAGATTTGGATCTTGAAAGAATCTCCTCCGTGGCACCAATTCCCAATTTTTTGGGAGATAAATTAAATTATGAATCATTAAGATTGGTGCCACACCCTTATTCATGGGACCCAAGCGCAGGCGTTTGTAATTTATGCGTACCTATTAATATAGTCTTCGATGATATTGAGATAATTAATAGTGCTTATCAATCTGCCTTGGAGCTCGGCAGTCGATTAAATCTCAATCTTTTATCTAAATCTATAAACGAATTAAATGAAAAAGCATCAACCACATTGAAGCTCAAATTTCAGGATCTATCGGATGACTCTTCATACAAAATTACTATAACTAGCGATGATGTTGAGGTTGTAGCAGGTGATGAATCAGGTTTTTATTATGGCCTTGTCTCATTGATGCAGCTTGCTCAAACCTATCATCAATTAATCCCATGCGGCTCTATCTTTGATACGCCTCGTTTTAGTTGGAGAGGCCAACATTTAGATACGGTTAGGCATTTTTACTCAGTAGATAGTTTATTGAAATTACTTGATTTAATGAGTCTCTTTAAACTGAACAAGTTTCATTGGCATGCAGTCGATGATGAGGCCTTTCGTTTCAAATTAGATAGCTACCCTGAAATTGCCACTGCAACTTCTAAAAGGGGAAATAATTTATTAGTGCCACCTGTTTTTGGATCTGGATCAGATGCAACTGGAGGGTGTTATGACAAAGAAGATATTGATAAGATTATCCATAGAGCTTCTGCTAACTATATTGAAGTAATACCTGAGTTTGATTTGCCTGGTCATAACATGTCGCTAATTAATCTATATCCAGAGATGAGGGACCCTGAAGATCAGAGTTATGAGGTTTCAGTTCAAGGTTATAGAGAGAACACAATGAATCCTGCAATGCCAGAAACCTTAAAGATTGTTGAGTCTTTAATCGACGATATGTGTAATCAGTTTCCAGGGGAGTATATACATCTGGGTGGTGATGAAATTGCGCCAGGTGCTTGGGAAAAATCTCCTAAGGTACTAGCATTAATGAAAGACCATGACCTTAAAAATAGTAAAGATGTCGCCTCTTGGTTTATTAATAAGCTTTCAAAAAGAGTAGAGTTAAATAACAAAAAAACCGCCTCTTGGCAGGAGGCTGAAGATGGTAATCATCATGATGATAAGTCTGAGAAGTTATTATTTTCATGGCAGAATCTTGAGTCTGGTTTTAATTTAGCAAGAGAAGGTTATAAAGTGGTACTGTGTCCAGCTGAGCACATTTATTTTGACATGGCTCAAAGTAGACATTATGCTGACCGAGGAGCAAATTGGGCCGCAGTAATCCCTTTTGAAAGCACAGTTGATTGGGATATTGTTCCAGAAGATGAGCCTGAGCTTGAAGCAAATATTGAAGGAATTCAAGGCCATCTTTGGTGCGAAACGATTCTTAAGGATAGTGAGATGGAGTCTATGTTATGTCCAAGAATACTTGGATTATCAGAAAGTGCATGGACGAGTAATGCAAATAGACGCAAAGGGTCTGAGCTGGGTGATTTAGCCAAAAATAGTTTTAGAGAATTGTTTGATAGAATTGGTTGGGACTATTATAAAGCTGAAAATTTTGATATCATGTCAGATCCAGTAACGAATGAGGAGGCTCTGACGAGTGAGTAATTTGATACAAATATTTAAACCAAAAACCAAGGCACAAACAACAACGCTTTTTGCGTGGGCATTGATTGCTCCAGCTGCTTTGGTTATGTTTTGGATTGTGGTTTGGCCTTTGTATGAGACATTTCGTTTGTCTTTTACTAATTCGAATCTTGGAACTTTGATGGGTGGAGCAGAATTTGTCGGTTGGGAGAATTATGAAAAAGCAATTGGCGGTCGTAAGTTTCCATCAATTGTAACGCGAACTTTTTACTGGATGTTTTTATCCGTTGGTTTAAAAATGATTTTAGGATTAATTGGCGCCTCATTGCTAGCTAGTAATATTAGGGCTCGTGGAATCTTACGAGCATTGGTTATGCCGCCATGGATAGTCCCCATCGCAATTGGATGTTTTGGATGGTTATGGCTCTACAATGGCCATTTTGGTTTAATCTCAAACTTTATAGAAATGGTTGGCATTACTGACGGTCCCTTTAGTTTCTTGGCTTATAAGCAGAGTGCATTTTATTCAGCAATTGTGACCGATGTATGGATTGGAACGCCAATGGTAACCCTATTCTTTTTAGCTGCTATTCAAGGCGTACCAAAAGATCTTCATGAGGCCGCCTATGTGGATGGCGCTTCTCGCTGGTATCGCTTTAGAAGAATAACCCTGCCGCAAATTTTGCCTACGATAGTTTCAATGGCACTACTTTCGGCGATATGGACCTTTAATTCCTTTGAAATTATTTGGATCTTGACTGAGGGCGGGCCTCGAGGAGCGACGACGACATTAATTATTGACACCTTCAAGACAGCTATTTTTAGTTACAAGTTTGGTGCAGGTGCAACCAGGGCAGTTCTTGTTGTTTTAATACTCGGTGTTTTTTCCGTAGTTTATTTGACTGTTTTGAATAGGCTTGGCAATAAGTATGGATACTCTGGAGTTCGAAAATGATGAATAAATATACCGTGCTGCAAAAAATAGGGATTTACTCTTCCATTGCACTTTTTTTAACATTTATGCTACTTCCGTTTGTTGAAATGTTTATTGCATCATTGAGGCCATTAACGCATTTATTTAGTAGGCCAGATGTTGCTGTGGGTGAAACGATGAGTTTTATGGATTTTATGAGTCGATTTTGGTCAGATAAAATGAGTTTTCAGGCTTATAGAGATATGTGGGTCACTGTTCCTCAATTACCTCGTTATATCTTTAACAGTGTATTCTTATCAACTGCCGTTACGTTTTTTGCAATGTGTTTTATTGTCCCTGCAGCCTATGCATATGCTCGTTTCAACTTTCGTGGAAAGACAGTTAGCTTGACGCTATTTTTGGCGGTCAATATGTTCTCGGGTGCTGTATTATTAATCCCACTCTATAAATTATTGAGAATGTATGGCTTGTTAAATACATACTGGGCGATGATTATTCCAGGCGTAGCTTTTCTAATACCCACTGGAATTTGGTTGCTTAAGTCTTTTTTAGAAAAGATTCCTTATGAATTAGAAGAAGCTGCATTTGTAGATGGCGCTTCTAGACTGTATACATTGAGACGAGTCATACTACCTTTAGCAACCCCTGGATTAATTGTTGTAGGTGTTGCTATGTTTATTGGTGCTTATGCACAGCAATTTTTATTTGCGATTACATTTAACCAGGATAGGGACTATATGCCTCTACCAGCTGGTATTTTTGAATTTATTGGTTATCAAAGAGTCTTGTGGAATGAAATGATGGCAGCAAGTCTTGTAGGAATTCTGCCCGTGTTGTTAATTTTCCTGTTTATGCAGAAACATCTCATAGCAGGTTTAACTTCGGGAGCAGTAAAGGAGTGAGAATTAAAAAAACTCACATTAAGTGTTACTAGAGCAGATTATTGTTTCTAGTGATTTGTTATAAATATTAAAGGAGAAGTAAATGAAAAATATAAAAAAAGCACTCTTCTTGGCGCTAATTGGAGCCGGTTTTATGGCACCAGTTCATGCTGCAGAGGTGCACGCAATAATTTGCGGTGGTGAAATACGTCCAGCTGATCAAGTAGTTTTTGATGCTTTTGAGGCGAAGTATCCAGGTGTTACTGTTAATGCTGAGGCGGTTCCTTGGGGAACGTGTCAGGATAAATCTATGACGCTTGCTGCTGCAGGTGATCCAGTTGGTTTGGCTTATATTGGCTCTCGCACATTAAAGCAACTTGGCCGTAGTGGGTTAATTGTACCAGTTGACATTTCTGATGAAATGCAGGCGTTGTATCAACCTGGCGTTCTTGCAACTGTTTCTGATGGAGGTCAATTTTGGGGTTACCCGCATGCCTTCTCTACGAAAGCATTATTCATTAACTGTGGTTTAGTTGAGGCAGCGGGTGAAGCTTGTGTTGCGCCTAGAACTTGGGAAGGACTTTACAATATGGCCAAGGCTGTTAATGACAATACCTCAGCTGCAGGTATTGGTTTAGCTGCTAAAGACTTTGACAACACCATGCACCAATTCTTAAACTACCTATATAGTAATGGCGGTAGTGTAAGTAATGCAGATACTGGTGAGATAACTTTTAACAGCCCTGAAGCTGTTGAAACACTTGCCTTTATTGGTAAATTAGCTGGTGTTGCACAGGAAGGCCCTAGTGGTTATGAGCGTGGTCAGCTGACTCAGTTGTACAACGATGGTCTGATTGGAATGTATATCAATGGCCCATGGGGCGGAGGTCAACATAATGCAAATATTGCTGAAATCGTTGTACCTGTTCCTGCAGGTCCAAGTGGTGAGAGTGGAACACTCTTGATTACTGACTCTATGGCAGTATTCAAAGGTTCTGCAGATGAGGCTCTAGCAATGGAGTTGGCTCAAATGATGACATCTGGTGAGGCTCAATATGATCTTGATAAGAGCTGGGGTTTAACGCCGATTCTGCAATATGATAAGATGAGGGATGATGTTTACTATTCAACTGACTATTGGCAGACGTTTGTTGAGCCAATCGGTAGAGGTGGACCAGAGCCAATGTTTGAAGACTTTAAGGCACTTCAAGCAGGTATTAATGGCGCCATCCAAGGCATAATCCTGGGTGATGGTTCTGCTGCTGATCTAGTGGCTGAAGCTGCAGAAACTCTAGCTGAGGGTCTGTAAGTCAATTAATTGACTGAATCAGGGGCAATGAAAATTGCCCCTGATTTTTTAAGGCCAACCCTAAAAGTATGTTGACCTATCAACACACTTTCAAGGTTTGCTTTATTTTAAGAAGAAGTAACATTTTGAAATACGCAAGCAATTTGTGCAATTAATAAGGAAGAGGGTATGGCGACTGTAAAACTGGAAAATATCTATAAAAGTTTTGATGAAACTGAGGTTTTATTTGATATTAACCTTGAGATTAATGATAAAGAGTTTGTAGTTTTTGTTGGTCCTTCTGGGTGCGGAAAAACAACGCTATTAAGAATAATTTCTGGCCTAGAAGAGGCAACAAGCGGAAGCGTTATTATTGATGATAAGGACGTTTCTAATGCGCCTCCAGTAGAGAGAGGAATTTCAATGGTTTTCCAATCTTATGCGCTTTATCCGCACCTCTCAGTATTTGAAAATATTGCCTTTCCACTCAGAGTAGCTAAAGTTAGTGAAAAAATATTAGAAGAAAAGGTACTTAAGGCAGCTGATATTTTGCAGCTTAGGGACCGTTTAGGCTTTAAGCCTGGCCAACTTTCTGGAGGCCAAAGACAAAGAGTTGCAATTGGACGATCTATTGTAAGAGATCCAAAAGTATTCCTTTTTGATGAGCCTCTATCTAATCTAGATGCAGCCCTCAGAGGAGATATGAGGGTTGAGTTAGCAAAGCTGCATCAAAATTTAAACTCAACAATGATTTATGTCACGCATGACCAAATTGAAGCGATGACGATGGCTGATAAAATTGTGGTGTTGCATGATGGTGTTATTGAGCAAGTAGGCTCGCCAATGGATTTATATCATAATCCTAAAACAAAATTTGTAGCAGGTTTTATTGGTCATCCTAATATGAATTTCATTAAAACAAGCGATACCAATATTAAACAGAAAAAATTAATTGCAAATATTGGTGGCCTTACTTTGGACTTGGCTGTTGATGTCTCAAGCATAAAAGTAGGTGACGAAATAGATATTGGAATCAGACCGGAGGATTTGGTGGTTTCTTCTGAAAAAGGAGGAATTCCAATGACTGTCGACGTTGTCGAGCATATAGGAGCAACAGTAATCCTCTATGGTTCTGTTTTGGGCAACAGTCATTTTTGTGCTGTTCTGCCAAGTGATTCAGTCGTTAAACCAGGTGACACTGTTAATCTAACTTTAGATCCTCTCAAATGTCACGCTTTTGATTCATCAGGACTAGCACTTTTAAAAAGCTAAGTAAATAGATAAGGAGTAAATCATGAGGACAGGTATTGTTGGCTTAGGACTCCGAGCTGGAAATGTTCTCAAGATGATTAAGGCGGAAATGCCTGAGCTTGAATTAGTGGGGTATGTTGATCCAGATCCTTGCGGCTTATCAATAATTGAGCAGCACTCCAGTCAATTAAACCAATATGAAAGCCTTGCACAAATGATTATTGAAAGTGATCTAGATTTACTTTGGGTTGCATCACCAAATCATCTTCACTTAGAACATATACAATTGGGTCTTGAGGCGGGACTTAAGGTTTTTTCAGAAAAACCAATAGTTACAACTCAAGAAGATAGTTTTGAGCTTGCTAAGTTAATCAAAAAATATGGTGAAAACCAGCTCATTGTTGGGCTTGTTTTACGCTATTCAGTTCATATGAAAGAAATGAGGCGAGTCTTGGATGCAGGAATCTTAGGAAGTATAACCTCACTAGAAGCGAATGAGCATATTGCGCCTTATCACGGCTCTTTTTTTATGAGAGATTGGAGAAGGTTAGAGAAATACTCTGGTGGTTTTATGTTAGAAAAGTGTTGTCACGATATTGACCTCTACAATAGTATTGTTGGTGAAAGGCCAGTTAGAGTTGTCAGTTTTGGAGGAAGAAATAATTTCATTCCTTCAGAGGCCCCAACAGGGAGTGAGCATGATAATGTCTATCAAAAGAAAAAATCATACTGGGAAAATGTTGACAATCCATTTACAAGTGATGCTGATATTATTGATCATCAAAATGCATTAATTGAGTATCCAAATAAGGTCACCTTCTCTTTCCATACAAGTATCAATGTTCCTGATGAACAGAGGCGTTTTTGTGTCATTGGAAGTCGTGGAATGGCCGAGGGAGATTTTGGTCGTGGAGGTCTTCGAATCACTGATGCTAGAACAGGTAATCTTCTTGAAGAGCATGATTTTAGCTATCCAAGCACACCTGGTTCAGGAAACTACCCATCACACTACGGTGCTGATCAATTAATGTGTGAGGATATTGTTAGCTTTCTTAGGGGAGATTTGAGTTCGTTGCCTGTTGGCCCGAAGGAGGCAATTGCTGCAGGACTTGTAGCTATGGCAATAGACGAGAGTATGAAAACAGGTCAGATAGTTGATATGACTAAGACTTGGCAAAAGCTTGATTCACTATATTAAAGGGGTGCGTTTTGATTAAAGGGATAAGTTATCTTTCGTTCGAGAATGGTTTGTCTAACAATGAGTCTATCGAGTCTGCTTTGATTCAAACACAATCCAATGGGTTTGAAGCATTAGAATTGTCAGTATCTAATGAGGGCGTTATAAACACCAATTTGTCAGACAGTGAGTGCAGTGCGATCCGTCAAAAAATTAATGATTCAGGCGTATTTGTTGACAGTATTGCAACAGGAATGAGTTGGGGTATCAGTCCTACTAGTGACGATGCAGGTGTTAGAAAAAACTCTATTAAGCTTCATCAAGATGCAATTAAGGTCGCTAGTCACCTCGACTGCAAAGCACTATTATTTGTACCTGGCGTCGTAAAAAGCCCAATTTCTCCTGAAATAGTTCGTTACGACAGGGCCCTTGATAGACTTAGGGAGGCCATTAATCAAATGCTCCCTATTGCAGAGGATTTAGATGTTGATTTATGCATGGAGAACGTTTGGAATGGGTTCTTTTATTCGCCTATTGAACTTAGAGATTTTGTTGACTCTTTTGAATCTAATAAGCTCGGTGTTTATCTAGATATTGGAAATTTAATTGGTTATCAGCAGTACCCGCCTCACTGGGTTGAGCTTCTTAACTCAAGAATAAAAAGGATTCAGATTAAAGATTTTCAAGAGAATTTTGACTGGACTGGTAGTTTCAGTTTTTGTGACATAGGAACAGGAGATGTTCCTTGGAAAGAAACAATATCTGCCTTAAAATCCATTCAATATAAAAGCACTATTATTGCTGAAATGTTGCCCTGGGATGAGACAATTTTGTCTCGAACATCTGCCGCAATGGATCAAATATTTGATTTCAAATAAATGAGTTTAGTAATATGAGTAAAAAATTAAAAGTTGGAATTATTGGGCTTGGAAGTATGGGCTCAACTCACCTAGATATTTATTCCAAAATTGACGGTGTTGAGGTCATCGCTATTGCTGATTCAATCCAGAGTAGACTCGATGGCTCAAGTAAAGCTGAGGGTAATATTAGTGGGCAGGCTGAAGGCGGCGTTTCAGGTCTAAGCGTTAAAAAATACCTTAATGGAATGGATCTTATCAATAATTCTGATATTGATATAGTTGATATATGCGTTGGCACAGATCTTCATTATATTTTTGTAGAAGCAGCACTTGCTAGAAACAAACATGTGCTAGTTGAAAAGCCTTTGGCTAGAACATATGATGAGGCCAAGAAAATAATTAAGTTAGCAGAACAGTCTTCATACAATATTATGTCCGCTATGTGTCTAAGATATTGGCCCGCATGGGTTTTTCTTAAGGAGACAATTGAAAAGTCAATATATGGAAAATGTTTATCACTAAACTTTAGGCGTCAGACAAGTTTTCCTGGCGGTGCTTTCTATTCAGATGATAGTCAGTGTGGTGGTGCACTTCTCGATCTTCATGTGCATGATACTGACTTTATTAACTTTTGCTTAGGGCTGCCAGATGCAGTCTTCAGTCAAGGATATAACGGTCCGAGTGGAGGCATTGACCATGTGGTTACAAATTATATTTTTAATAAGACAAATGCATCTCCTCTAGTAAGTTCTGAGGGCAGTTGGACTATGCAGGAGGGGTATGGCTTTAATATGTCATATACAGCTAATTTTGAAAATGGAACACTCAGTTACCTTTTAGATGAAGAAGAAACATTAAAACTATGTAGATATGGGTATGAGCCTGAAAATATAAAGTTAAAAGAAGGTATGGGGTACGAATTTGAAATTCGAGCTTTTGTTGATGAAATCTTATCAGGAAATAAGACTAATTTAGATTTATTGAGTCAAGCAGCAAAAACAATTGCAATTGTTGAGGCTGAGAAAATAAGTATTGAGACATGCTCGGTCGTAGCCATACAAACTTAAGTTAAAACAAAACTTACCGAGAGTATTGTTTAGCTAGTAGCTTCCAAGTTTGAAGTCGTCCCATACTTGTTGTGCGAGTGCACCAATATATTCATCGTCGTTTTCTAGAGCTTGTTTGCACCAAAACCTTGCTTCTAAAATATTTTTTTCACCGCCCTTGCCGAGAATGTACATTCTGCACAAATTATATTGAGCAGGTGCATCTCCTTGTTCTGCTGCTTTTAGAAACCAGCTAAAAGCAAGGTTATCATTTTGAGCAGCTCCATCTCCCCTAAGATATAAGTTTCCTAGGTTGTATTGGGCATTGACATTACCTTGTTGAGCAGATTTTGTGTACCACTTAATTGCTTCTTTGAAGTCTTGCGCAGTACCTTTACCATTTGCATTCATCCAACCGAGGTTATATTGCGCTCTTGCATTTCCATCTTCCGCAACTTGAGTCCATTCAAGAATAGCAACTCCATAGTCACCATTGGCATATGCTTTTTGGCCATCTATGTAATCAGCTGATACGTTTAATGTAAAACAAAAAGAGAATAAAAAAGCTACTAATAGATGATTTTTTGACATTATTTCCCTTTTATTTTGTGCGTTATAAATGAATAGAGTCTAATATGAATTATATTAACATAATTGCATTTAATTATGCAGGTTTGAAAGACTCTAATATTAATAATTAGTAAGGTAAATCACTATAGAATATATTCTATGGGTTTTCAAAGCTGCTTGCTTGATTAGCCAAAAAACTAATCATTTAAAAAGTCGATAGGTAGATATGTGGAATACTAAGTTAAAGATCTTTGCTTTGTTGTTTGTCTGCCAATTTTTTATTACCACTCAATCTGTAGCTAATGAGATTAGAATTGCTGTTGCAAGTAATTTCTATCCAACCATGAAAGAAGTTGTTAAACAGTTTGAGATAGAAGCTTTTGACTCTTCTAAAGCAAGCAAAATAGTCCTTATTCCTGGCTCTTCTGGTAAGCATTATGCTCAGATTATTAATGGCGCACCTTTTGACCTGTTTTTTTCAGCTGATAAAATAAGACCAGTATTGCTTGAGCAACAAAGAATATCTAAGAATGAATCTAGATTTACTTATGCATTAGGAAAGCTTGCTTTATGGAGTCCAATAAAAGGGCTGGTTGATTCTGAAGGTCAAATTCTTTATGATAAAGATTTTCGATTTTTGGCAATAGCTAATCCTAAAATTGCTCCCTATGGGATTGCAACCAAAGAGACATTAGTGTCAATGAAGCTATGGCAAGATATGAATGAAAAATTGGTTAGAGGTGAAAATATTGCCCAAGCATTTCAATTCATCAGTAGTGGAAATGCGGAGCTTGGTTTTGTCTCATTCTCACAACTAATGAGCCCTAATTTTTCTGTCAGGGGTTCTTTTTGGGAGGTTCCTCAGTCATTATATAATCCTATAGAGCAACAAGCAGTTCTACTAACAGACAGTTCACTTGGAAGAGATTTTATGTTGTTTGTTCAAACTGATAAGGCTTTAAATATAATTTCAAAATTTGGATATGATTTACCATAATGTTGAATGAATTAGATATTTCTGCAATTATTGTCACCATTAAATTGGCCTTGTTAAGCACAGCTATTTTAATTTTAATTGGAACCCCGCTCGCTTGGTGGTTGTCGCAAACCAAGTTTAAATTTAAAGTAGTATTTGAAGCTATCATTGCCTTACCATTAATACTTCCGCCAACAGTATTAGGTTTTTATTTGCTAGTAACACTTGGGTCTAATGGGCCCATAGGTAAACTATTAGAATCTCTTGGAGGAAGCTCAATAGCCTTCACTTTTAGTGGTTTAGTTGTGGGATCGGTCATTTACTCTCTCCCTTTTGTAGTTCAGCCACTTCAAAATTCCTTTAGCTCGATTGGAAGACAGTCTATGGAAGTAGCTGCGACTTTAGGAGCGTCAAAACTTGATCGTTTTTTTACAGTTGCAGTTCCATTAGCTCGTTCTGGCTTTATTACAGCGGCAGTATTGGGATTTGCTCATACAGTAGGAGAATTTGGAGTCGTGCTAATGATAGGAGGAAATATCCCAGGTGAGACAGGAGTGCTATCGATCGCAATTTATGACCATGTTGAGGCAATGGAATATGGCCAAGCCCATTTGTTAGCAGGAGGGCTTCTTATCACTTCATTTCTAATGCTAATATTTGTATATATCTTTAACCGTCATTTTTCAATTATGAGGAGCAGAGGTTAGTGATTGAATGCAAGACAAAAATTAAACTAGAGGGTTTCACACTAGATGCTCAATTTAGTATTCCCGATAAGGGTATTACAGTAGTTTTTGGCGCTTCAGGATCTGGTAAGACAACCCTATTAAGAGCTATAGCAGGGCTTGAGAAGAGCGATAAGGGTTATCTTAAGGTTGGTGATTCGGTTTGGCAAAAAGGCAATCATTTTGTGCCAACACATAAACGCCAGATAGGGTATGTCTTTCAGGGTGCTGCCCTGTTTGATCATCTTGATGTCAGAGACAACCTCGGTTATGCTATTAAGAGAACAAATGGACTGAGTAAAGATTTTATAGGCTCAATATATACATTATTAGATATAAAAGCCTTACTTAATAGAACAACAAGTCAGCTCTCAGGAGGCGAAAAGCAGCGAGTTGCAATTGCAAGAGCTTTATTGGCTAATCCCAAAATTTTACTTTTGGATGAGCCTTTGTCTGCTCTTGATTTAAAACGTAAAAATGAAATTTTGCCTTACCTAGACACTCTTCATAATCAACTGGATATTCCAATTCTTTATGTAACTCATTCCCAGGATGAAACTTCAAGGTTGGCAGATCACATAATGCTTATTGAAGGTGGCAAAATTATTGGTAATGGGCCGGTTAATGATATGCTAACTAGGTTTGATATGCCTATGTCTCATAGTAGCGATGCAATCTCTATTATTGATGCCAGGGTGATGAATCGTGAACCAGAGTTCAATTTAATGCATCTTGAATTTTCGGGGGGCCAATTTATTGTTCCAGATAATGGTTTGTCGATTGAAAGTCTTGTTCGAATAAGGGTGGCTGCTCGTGATGTCAGCCTTACAAAAAAGAAGCAGATAGATACAAGTATTTTGAATATTTTTCCAGCAGTGGTTGAAGAGATAGTTCCTGAAGGCAAGGCCCAGGTTATGGTCCGCCTAAGTTTGAACGGAGTTGTATTGCTCGCATGTTTGACTACAAAATCAGCATCAATGCTTGATTTAGAAAGTGGTTTAAGTGTTTTTGTCCAAGTTAAAAGTGTCGCGATTCTATCTTAGCTAGCCTCAAGCTTAACCCTTAGTCTTTTGATTGGTTGCTCATCTATGAAGACATGTATCAAGGCGGTAATAGCAGCAATTATCGCAGCCCACCACCATACTTGATTATAAGACCCTGTTGTATCAAAAAGATAACCCCCGAGCCAAACTCCTGTAAATGATCCAATTTGATGATTTAAGAATACTATGCCGTAGAGAGTACCCATAAATCTTAAACCAAACATCTGGGCAACTAATCCTGAAGTGGGAGGTACAGTTGCAAGCCAAAGCAGGCCAGTAGCAAAAGAGAATGCGTAGATTGTGAAAGTTGAGATGGGAGTTACTAGAAACAAAACAATTACAATTGATCTGGCAGCATAGATATAGGCTAAAATCCATTTTTTTGAATAAATACCTGAGAGATATCCTGAAGCAAGTGATCCAATAATATTACACAGACCAATAATAGATAAACTTATTGCTGCCACTGAACTATCAAATCCTTTGTCTGCAAGATAAGAAGGCATATGAACAGTAATAAAAGCAAGCTGAAATCCACAAACAAAAAATCCAGCAATCAGAAGCCAGTAATGAATATGCCGAGATGCTTCAGTGAGGGCCTCTTTAAGATTTTGAGATGGTTCATTATCTATAGTGGTATTCTTTTTTTCATCAACTTTAAATACTGGCGAGAAAAGAATCATTGAAAGTGCTCCAACTGCCATAATAACAAGCGCTGTTTGCCAACCATAAGCCACAAGAAATTCTCTAGCAATTGGGATAAATAAAAATTGACCAGCAGAGCCTGCTGCAGTTCCTATTCCAAGTGCAAGTGCTCTTTTTTCTGGTGCTACCATTCTTGCCATAGCTGGAAGAACGACCCCTAACCCTGTTCCAGAAATACCCATTCCAATTAGAATTCCAGCTCCTAAGTGGAGGCTCATAAAGCTATCAGCAGTTGCAGTTATATAAAGACCTAAAGAATAGAAAATCGTTCCAACTATAATGACTCTTGAGGTTCCGAATTTGTCTGCAAATGCTCCAGCTATGGGCTGAGATAATCCCCATAATAGATTTTGAAGAGCCAGCGAGAAAGCAAAAACTTCACGACCGTATCCAAAGGTTTCTGAGACAGGTTTAAGAAACAAACCAAGTGAAGATCTAAAGCCAAAATTAATAGCCAGAAGAACACAGGCTAAAGCAATTGCCATACTTATAATTTTTTTATGCTGCGCCATTTTTTTTCATTAGAAAAACTTCCGACAGTATAACCATTATTATTTGACGAGCTTAATTATTAGTATTAATATGTGCGCAAGTTCTTTACATTAATCCAATAGGGAGAGTTATATGCGAGTGTTGGTCTTTCAACATGTTGATTGTGAACATCCGGGTTCATTGAGGCAATTTTTAGCTGAGGATGGAATTGAATGGGATCCTGTATATTTACATCGCGGAGATAAAATTCCTAGTTTTGATAATTACGACGCGCTGTGGGTAATGGGCGGTCCAATGGATGTGTGGGATATTGAAGAAAACCCCTGGCTTGTTGATGAAAAAGTGGCCATTAGGCATTGGGTTAAAGATTTAGGTAAGCCGTACCTCGGTTTATGTTTAGGGCATCAGTTGCTTGCAGATGCACTTGGTGGGACATGCGGACCTCAAAAAATTCCTGAGATTGGTGTACTTGAGGTTGAGTTAACAGATGAGGGAAAGAAAGATCTGCTTTTTCAAGGGACTGCAGAAAAGCAGCAGTGTCTTCAGTGGCATTCAGTTAGGGTGGCGCAAGCGCCAGAAGGAGCTGTTGTCTTGGCGAAGTCAGATGTATGCTCTATTCAAGCAATGCGAATAGGAATGAATGCTTGGTCTATGCAGTATCACGTTGAAATAGAGTCAGATACTGTAGAAAACTGGGGAGAGATTCCTGAATACGCAGAAGCACTAACAAACACATTGGGTGAGGGAGCACTATCAAACCTAAAACAAAATACCGACAAACATATGGGCCAGTGCCTCAGTTGTGCGAGACAAATTTATGACAACTTTATGAGAGAGATAGTTTAGTTTTTTTCAATTTTTAGACTCTCTTTATTTCACGTTTTTTGATTAGAAAAATATTACGTTATTACAATTACTTAAAGGCATATATGCTGTAATTTTTTTCACCCATATGAAAAAAGTTTAAAATGTTAATTTAATGATTGACACCGAAATTAATTCAAGGTATCTTTCGCCTTTTTAAGTGCTATATATTACTTGCTACCTGAGGGGGAACGATGAGTGAAGAAGACGATTTCGACCTAAATGAATTAGACGACAAAGAGTTAGTCGAACAAATTCAAGACGATCTTTACGATGGCCTCGATGCTGAGGTGACTGAGGGTACGGAAATATTACTTTCACGAGGTTGGGACGCAAATGATGTTTTGGGTGAAGCTCTCGTTGCTGGAATGAAAATTGTGGGCGTAGATTTTCGTGATGGCATTTTATTTGTTCCAGAGGTTTTAAAGTGTGCCGGTGCAATGAAAGGAGGTATGGGAATATTAAGACCTATACTTGCTGAATCAGCCGAGGATACGTCTTTAGGCAAGTTTGTAATTGGCACTGTGAAAGGTGACATTCATGACATTGGTAAAAACTTAGTTGCTATGATGTGTGAAGGAGCCGGTTTTGAAGTCATCAATTTGGGTATTAATAATCCTGTCGAAAATTACCTCGAAGCTATTGATGAACATGAGCCGGTAATTGTGGGCATGTCTGCCCTACTTACGACAACTATGCCCTATATGGGCGTTGTTGTTGAAGAGATGGAAAAAAGAGGGTTACGTAAAGATGTTCATATAATGTGCGGCGGTGCGCCACTGAATCAAGAATTTGCCGACTCAATTGGTGTCCCTGCATACGGCCGTGACGCCGCAAGAAGCGCTGAAATGGCTGAAGAGTATGTTCGTGGCTTGGATAAAAAGCGTGGTCATCGATAAGGAAAATTCGGATAAGAGTAAAAAAAGATTAGTTTTAGGCTGCGGCGCATTAGTATACGATTTATTAAGTTTAATAAAGCAAAACCCTCCCCTTTCAGATAAAGTCAATCTTCAGTGTTTGCCTGCTAGTTGGCATAACACTCCTCAACTAATTGCACCAGGAATCGAAGAGTATTTATCTGAAAATGCGCATCTTTATGAGGATGTTTATATTGCTTACGCCGATTGTGGAACGGGTGGTAGCCTTGATAGAGTGATAGAAAAGTATGGCGCAAAACGAATTGAAGGCGCACATTGTTACGAATTTTATGCTGGTAAAGATGTTTTTGAAAGGTTATCAGAAGAAGAGCTAGGTACTTTTTATTTAACAGATTATTTAGTAAAAAACTTTAATAGAATTATGATTAAAGGGTTAGGGCTTGATAAAAATCCTGAGTTATTTGAAGTTTACTTTGAGCATTATAAAAAATTAGTCTACCTAGCTCAAACTGAAAATGAAAAATGGCAAAAGGATGCTCAAAAGTATGCGAAAGATTTTGGTTTTGACTACGAATACAGGTTTGTAGGAACAGGAAATCTAGATAGTGTTTTTGAAGACATAGATTTAGAGACATTAGAGATAAAGCGTTAAGATTGAGTAAATAAATATGTTTAAAGAAGTTAGTCAAAAAAATAGAGTTCAATTTATGGTGTGTAAACAATGTCTATCTTAAAATCCTTTTTTTCAAAAGAAGAAAATATTCAAGCAAGCAGTGAGCTTAAGGAATTTTTAACGGATTTTTCTATTGAGGTTATGCCTCGTACTGCTTCTAAAATAGAGAGTTTTAGAGAAATACTGCCAAAAAATACCAGAGTATATGTTGCTCATATTGATGGTGTTCCAATTGAAGAAATGGTGGACACCGCTAAGCGAATAAGCAATGAAGGTTTTGACGTTATGCCGCACTTTCCTGCGCGTATTATTAAAGATAAAAAAATGCTTGAAGAGTGGATACAAAAATATCAAGATGAGGCAGGTATCGAACAAGCTTTACTTTTGGCCGGTGGAGTTAGCAATCCCCATGGTGTATTTGACAGTTCAATGCAATTGGTTGAAACCGAGCTTTTTGAAAAATATAATTTTAAAAATCTGCATTTTGCTGGACACCCTGAAGGCAATAAAGATATTGATCATGACGGCACAACTAAAAATGTTGATGAGGCATTACAGTGGAAACAGAATTTTAGTGAACGCACAGACATAAAACTTGCAATCACAACTCAATTTTGTTTTGATGCAGATCCTGTAATAAACTGGGCAGACTCGTTGATTGAAAGCGGAATCAATATACCAATTCATATTGGAGTCGCTGGACCTGCAAAATTACAAACTTTAATAAAGTTTTCAATTGCTTGCGGAGTTGGACCTTCTTTAAAGGTCCTTCAAAAAAGAGCTAAAGATGTGAAGAAACTCCTATTGCCATTTGATCCAAATGATTTTTTAGAAACATTAGCTACACACAAAAAAGAACACCCAAGCTTCAATATAAGCAATATACATTTTTTCCCTCTAGGTGGGATTAATGCTAATGCTACTTGGATTAAAAATACTATAAATAATAAATAAGAGGAGTAAGTAAATTGGCTACAACAACACTATCGTCAGCATCAAAAGAGGTCACAATAGGCTTTGGTCATCCATTTGTAATGATTGGAGAGAGAATCAATCCAACCGGTAGAAAAATTTTAGCTGCAGAAATGAAGGAAGGTGACTATTCTCGTGTAGTAGCAGATGCAATTGCTCAGGTTGCTGCAGGCGCTCAAATGTTGGATGTTAATGCGGGTATACCTTTGGCAGATGAGCCCGCAATATTAGCAGAGTCTATCAGGCGCGTTCAGGCGGCGGTTGACGTGCCAATTTCAATTGACTCTTCAATAATCGAGGCCTTAGAGTCTGGATTAGAGGCCTATCAGGGGAGAGCTCTTGTCAATTCTACAACCGGTGAAACTGAAGTATTGGAAAGAGTGCTTCCTCTTGTTAAAAAGTATGATGCAGCAGTTGTTGCGATCTCAAATGATGAGACTGGTATTAGTGAGGACCCGAATGAAAGGTTTAAGGTCGCTAAAAAAATTGTTGAGCATGCTGCAGATTATGGAATTAAGCCAGAGGACGTTGTAGTTGATCCTTTGGTAATGCCAATTGGGGCAATTTCTCAAGCAGGCAATCAAGTTTTTGATTTGGTTAGGAAACTTAGAAGTGAATTAAAAGTTAACACAACTTGTGGAGCATCAAATGTTAGTTTTGGTTTGCCACAGCGAAGTGGTATCAATAATGCATTCTTACCCATGCTCATTGCAGCAGGGATGACCTCAGCAATTGTTAATCCTCTGCACCCTGAACTTGTTCAAGCAATTAGAGCTGGAGATGTTTTGACTGGAGTTGATGATGGATGTAGTAGCTGGATTTCAGCCTATAAAGAGCCCCCGAAAGAGGGTGAGAATCCTAGAGAAGGAAGAAGGAGAAGGAGACGCGCATAGATTATGCCTAGTGTTGAGTATAAGGGGGCTTGTGTTTGTGGACAGACTACCTACACAGCTTTTGATTTGAATGATATATCATATTGCCACTGCGAACAGTGTCGAAAAATGACAGGACACTTCATGGCTGCATCTCAAGTAAGTAGGGATAAAATTAAAATCAAGGGTAAGATAAAGTGGTTTTATACTCACGAGGGTTCGCGCCATGGTTTTTGTGATAACTGCGGTGCAAATATGTTTTGGCAAAATGATAACAAGCCCACTATAAGCGTTACAGCAGGAAGCATTGAAGACTCTAAAGGATTAGGTACCTGGCACCATATATTTACTGAAGAAAAAGGATGTTATTATAATATCAACTCTGATGAGCCTCAAAGTGAAGGTTATGGCAACAGTAAAATAGATGAGTAAGAATAACGATGGATGACAATTATCAAGTATGTTTTACACCTTCAGGTCGCCAATACAAAGGCGAGTTTGGAGATACTCTATTGCAGGTTGCACAGGATGCTGGTGTTGCGATTCGCTCATTATGTGGTGGTTATGGACAATGCCACCAATGTTGGATAGAAGTCTCAGAGGGTGAACATTCAAAATTTGGTGTTAAGTGTGACCCTGAAAATGTAACTGCTGTTACAAGACTAGAAAAACAATTAATAGCAGACAATCCAACTTATAAAGGAAAAAGGTTGGCTTGTCAGTCTTGTATTCAAGGTAATCTAGTAATTGATGTTCCAGAGGAAAGTCAAGAACATAAAGCCTATATTAGTAAAAAAAATGCGAAACAGAATTACTCTGTGGCAAGTTCAATTAATCTTTTTGACTGCAACCTTGAAGAGTCAACACTTGATGAAAATCCATCTGCATCAGAAAACTTACTTGCACAACTTGAAAAGCAAGGCATCAAAGCAAGTATTGACTTTAACTTACTTGCAGGTCTTCAGCCTCTAATCCATTCAAGTAAGGGCAAACTGACCGTTGCAGTAAGAGATAAAAATCAAATTGTAGCGACTTACCCTCAAGGAAAACATCAAATTTTTGGCGGTGCAATTGACATAGGTTCAACAACTTTAGCGCTTTACGTTTATGACCTTAAAGATGGTAAATTAGTATACGAATCGTCTGCAATGAATCCACAAATTCGTTTTGGTGAAGATCTAATGAGTAGAGTGTCTTACGTAATGATGAATAAAGGCGGGGATGAAAAATTAACTGCTGCAGTTCGGGGAAAAATTACCGAAATGCTTCATGATGCTTGTGAAAATCTAGAAACAGAATGGGATAAATTACTAGAGGTGGTTTTAGTTGGCAATCCAATTATGCATCATATATTTTTCGGAATTTCTCCTGTTGAATTAGGGCAGGCTCCTTTTACATTATCAATTCGCAGTTGGCTTGATGTAGATGCTAAGGACTTGAGTTTAGATCTTTACTCAAAAACTAGGCTATCATTTTTTCCACTAATTGCCGGTCATGTGGGCGCTGATACAGCTGCAGCTTATCTTAGTCAAATTGACATAATGCATTCTGAAACGACTTTACTAGTTGATATTGGTACTAATGCAGAAATCATGCTCTCTAAAGAGGGCAAGGTGTATGCAACATCCTCTCCAACAGGCCCAGCGTTTGAAGGCGCTGAAATTAGCTCTGGAGTAAGGGCAACCTATGGCGCTATCGAAAGAGTAAGGATAGATAAAGAAACTTTAAAGGTTCGATTTAAGGTAATCGGTTGTGATGCTTGGTCAGATGAGCCCGACTTTGAATTAGTTAAAATGAAGGCGGTTGGTATTTGTGGAAGTGGAATTATTGAAGCTATTGTATCTTTTGCTGAGGCAGGAATTATTGATCAAAGTGGTCTTTTTGTTGAATCAGTTGCACCAGAGCTTTTTTCAAAAAAAGGCAACACCTCTCGATTTTTATTAGTTGACCAAGGTGATAAGTCAATCTATATTGAGCAAGTAGATATTCGCTCCATTCAATTGGCTAAAGCTGCATTATCAGCTGGTGTATCAATACTGATGGACTACCTTGATTGCGACCATTTTGATAAGATATTGTTGGCAGGTGCTTTTGGTGCTCATTTGGATGCAAGGTATGTTGCTCTATTGGATATTATTCCAACCTCAACCGCAGAAAAAATAGTTTCAGTAGGTAATGCGGCAGGGATTGGAGCCAGTGCAGCATTATTGGATATTAATAAACGACAAACAATTATTGAGGCAGTAGAAAAGGTCGTGAAAATTGAAACTGCTACGGAACCAAGATTCCAAGAGTTTTTTGTTGACGCAATGAAATTTAGTGTATCCCCAGTAAAGCAACAAGAAACTAAAAAAGTTAGACGCCGTAAAAGAGTGTCGTAGTTATAAATGAGGAGAAATTTTAATGGCTAGAGAAAGAAGAAGGCGAAGAGGTGGATCGACTAATAATTCTGATGCGCATGAGGTTCCTAAGGCGCCAGCCTACATAAAAAGAAAAATACCTCACTATAGTATTCTTAGTGATGACAATCTTAGTATTATTGAAGAAAATGCAGATACTATTTTAGAAGAGATTGGTATTGTTTTTTCTGAAGACCAAGAGGCGCTTGATATCCTTGAAAAAGCTGGCGCTAGTATTGATGGTATGCGAGTTAGATTTCCAAGAGGAATGTGTCGCAAACTAATTCAAGATAATGCTCCAAAGCAATTTACTCAATACGCTCGAAACCCTGAGAGAAATGTAGAAATTGGCGGCGATAATATGGTTTTAGTTCCTGCTTATGGCCCTCCTTTTGTTCATGATCTTGATGGGGGTCGACGTTATGCAACAATAGAAGATTTTAGGAATTTTATAAAACTTGCATACATGTCAGATAATCTTCATCACTCTGGTGGAACGATTTGTGAGCCAGTTGACTTACCAGTTAATAAACGTCACTTTGATATGGTTTATAGTCATATCAAATACTCAGATAAACCTTTTATGGGTTCTGTTACTGCATCTGAAAGAGCTCAGGACACTGTTGATATGGTGAAAATAGTATTTGGAGACGAGTTTGTAGATAAAAACTGCGTATTAATCAGTTTAATTAATGCAAGTTCACCAATGTCATTTGATGCCACAATGTTGGGTGCGCTTAAAGTTTATGCCAGAAATAATCAAGCAACAATCATAACCCCATTTATTGTAGCTGGCGCTATGGCTCCAACGACTGCTGTAGGTGTGGCAGCACAAAGTCTTGCTGAAGGACTTGCGGGTATGGCATTTGCTCAACTCATTAGGCCTGGTACACCTGTTATTTATGGTAATTTTGTAACTGCAATGTCTATGAAATCTGGTGCACCAACATTTGGTACTCCTGAGGCTGGCCACATGATGAATATTTCCGGAGCCCTAGCTAGAAGATTAGGCGTTCCATTTAGAAGTGGCGGTGGCTTTAATGGCGCAAAGATGCCAGACGCCCAAGCAGGCTATGAGGCCGCTAATACTATGCAAGCAACTTTAAATGCAAGTGTTAATTTTAACTTACATACTGCTGGCTGGTTAGAAGGCGGTCTATGTATGAGCTATGAGAAATTCATAATGGATGCTGATCAAGCAGGGATGATGAGAGTTTCAGCAGAGGGAATTGATATGAGTGAAAATGGTCAAGCAATGGATGCAATTCGTGAAATTGGAAGTTTTTCAGATGAAGTTCCCAAGCATTTTTTAGGATGTGAGCATACTAAGAAGAATTTCAAGACAGCTTTTTATATGTCAGATGTTCTTGATGATAATAGCTTTGAACAATGGGTTCAGGATGGCTCAAGAGATACAGCTATGATTGCAAATGGTATTTATAAAAAAATGCTATCAGAGTATGAGTTGCCGCCACTTGATCCCGAAATCGATAAAGCATTATTAGCCTACATCAAAGAACGCAAAGATAGTTTTGAGGATTCTAATATTTAATGGAGTCTAGACCTGTATTTATTAAAATTCAAGCTGTTATGAATTTAATTATTAATAGCTGCTTGAATTTGTAAGATAATATCTAAACTAATAATTCTAACACCGAGATTTAAGTTAAATGCCACCAATTTTTTTAGTGGTATTGGACTTATTTCTTAATTTTTTGATTTACAGCGCACTTAGGAGAAGAGATGAGCGAGTATAAAACAGATATTGATATTGCTAGAGAAGTTTCTGGTGAACACATAAATGAGATTGGAGCAAAGCTCACCATCAATAAGGAGGATCTTGTTCCTTTTGGACATGACAAAGCCAAGATTTCTTGGAACGCAATTGATGGCGCACAAAAAAATAAGGATGGAAAACTTATCCTTGTAACAGCTGTCACACCAACTCCTGCAGGTGAAGGTAAAACGACAACTTCAGTTGGTCTTACAGATGGTTTGAATAAGATTGGTAAACAAACTACAGTCTGTTTGCGTGAGCCTAGTTTAGGACCTTGTTTTGGTATGAAAGGTGGCGCAGCTGGAGGAGGTTACGCTCAAGTTATTCCTATGGAGGACATTAATCTTCATTTTACAGGTGACTTCCATGCCATTACATCTGCTCATAGTCTTCTATCTGCAATGATTGATAATCATATTTACTGGGGCAACTCCACTAATATTGATAGTAGAAAGGTTGCTTTTCGTCGTGTTGTCGATATGAATGATAGGTCTCTTAGGACTATTACTTCATCACTGGGTGGTTCTACTAACGGCTATCCGAGAGAAGATGGGTTTGATATTACGGTAGCTTCAGAGGTTATGGCAATTTTCTGTTTGTCTCAAAACTTAACAGAGCTTGAGGAGAGATTAGGAAATATTATTATTGCGTACACGCGCGATATGACTCCAGTTAGAGCGAAGCAGATTAATGCTCACCAAGCAATGACAGTTCTTCTTAAGGACGCATTCAGACCAAACCTTGTTCAAACATTAGAGGGGAATCCAGCGCTCATTCATGGCGGACCTTTTGCTAATATTGCACATGGTTGTAACTCAGTTATCGCAACAAAGACAGCACTTAAATTGTCAGATTATGTAGTTACCGAGGCTGGTTTTGGAGCTGACTTGGGTGCTGAAAAATTCTTTGATATTAAGTGTCGTAAGGCTGGACTAGCTCCGGATGCGGTTGTTTTGGTTGCTACGGTAAGAGCCTTAAAGCATCAGGGCGGTGTCGCCAAAGATGAGCTGAATAATGAAAATGTCGAAGCACTTAAATTAGGCTGTTCAAATTTAGGGAGACACATTCGCAATTTAAGCCAGTTTGGAGTGCCGTTGGTAGTTGGTATTAATAAATTTGTTTCTGATACTGAGGCTGAATTCCAAGTAATTAGAGATTATTGTGAGCAATTTAATGTTGAAGTCAGTGTTACAAGCCACTGGGAGCATGGCGGTGAAGGTGCAATCGATTTAGCAGAAAAAGTTGCTAAATTGGCTGACTCTGGGGCTTCACAATTTAAGACATTGTATGATGATGAACTACCACTATTTGAAAAGGTTGAGACAATTGCTAAAACACTTTACCAGGCTGATGAAGTCATGGCGGATAAAGTTGTTAGAGACAAGCTGAATTGGTTTCAAGAGAATGGCTTTGGAAATCTTCCAGTATGTATTGCAAAAACACAATACAGTTTTTCTACAGATCCTCAGTTACTTGGAGCTCCAACGGGCCACTCGCTTTCTATTAGAGAGGTAAGGTTATCTGCTGGTGCAGAGTTTGTTGTTGTTGTATGCGGTGCAATAATGACTATGCCGGGACTTCCAAGAGTGCCAGCTGCAGATAAAATTAAACTTGATAAGAATGGATTGGTACAAGGACTATTCTAGATATGATGGATGTCGGATCAGTTGATTATGAGATTAATAGAGTTGAAGATTTAACTCGACAGATATCAACTGACTGTATTTCAATTGAGGAGCCACTTGAGATAGTTGTAAGATATTTTAAGGGCAACGATTGGGTCATTGAGCCACTCATGGTAACAATGAGAACGCCCGGGGATGATAATAACTTGGTTAGTGGCCTTTTATTCTCTGAAGGCATTATTCAGGATAAGAGTGCTATTGATACAATTGAAGTAAATGGTAAGAATAAAGGAAAGTATGACGTAGATAACTCTTTGATTGTTACACTCTCTAAAGGCAATCAATTGGACTTAAAGAATCTTCAGCGTCATTTTATGGTTAACTCTAGTTGTGGAGTTTGTGGTAAAGGAACACTCAATGCGATTGAAATTGCTTATGAGCCAAAAATTAATAGAGAAGGCCCCATTGTGAATATTGATTTAATTAGTAAGCTTCCAAATATACTGAAAGATAAGCAGAAGCAATTTGCTAATACCGGAGGTGTTCACGCAAGTGCACTGCTTTCTGAAAGGGGCGAGGTATTACATATCGCTGAGGATGTAGGCAGACATAATGCCCTCGATAAACTTATTGGACATGTGCGCGTAAATGATATGTTAAGACCTCTTGAACAATTTGTGATGTGTTCGGGTCGTTTAGGTTTTGACATTATACAAAAAGCTGTTATGTCTGGCATTGGAATGATAATTGGTATCGGCGCACCAACATCATTGGCGCTTGATTTAGCTACAAAATTTGATATCACTTTAGTTGGCTTTATTAAAAAAAATAAATATAATATCTATACTGGTAATTGGCGTATCAGTGAAAATTTTGGAGAATAAATGTCTAGAAACATAAGTTTACTGTCTGGCAAAAAAGACGATAAGAATAGTTTATTTGGAAAAATATCTGTAAGTCCAAATGAAACCAGTGATGCTCAGCTTGCGGGCGAGTATAACCTGGGCGTATCTACAATTCATAGTACCAAGAGTTTCTACGATTTCTTAAGCGAGGATTTCAAAACTAAAAAGGCTTATGTATGCACTGGAAGCGCCTGTATGTGCAGAGGGACTCAGGAAGATGTCACTCAGAAACTCAAGAAAAAGCTCGGCGAAGATAGTGTCGGTGAAATGATTTGTTTAGGTAGGTGCTATGAAAACAGTGCATTTTATTACGATGGTGAAAACTACTCAGGTGATGATATTAATCAATTAGATAATATTTTAGCTGGCAAGCACAAAAGCCTTCCTTACACTATGAAATCTTATTCAGAAACTTCGTTTTTAGTTGAGAACAAGATATTTTCTACCTACGAAGATTTTAAAGAACTACTTCTTAATTGTTTTGCATCTGACAAGGATGACCTAATTAGTACCCTTAAGGATTCAGGGCTTAGAGGCAGAGGTGGCGCTGGATTTCCAACTGGAATGAAGTGGGAATTTTGCAAAGCACAAGAGGCTAAAGCTAAGTATGTAGTGTGCAATGCTGATGAGGGTGATCCAGGTGCATACTCTGATCGTTACTTACTAGAAGAGCAGGCTTTGAAGGTCTTATTTGGCATGGTAATTTGTGGATACATTATTGGTTCAAAGCAGGGTTTTATGTATATCCGTGGAGAATATCCTGAATCAATTAATATTACCAATGTAGCTTTGGCTAAATTAAGAGAATTGGGTCTTTTAGGTGAAAACATTTTAGGTAGTGGATTTGACTTTGATATGAATGTGGTTGAAGGTCAAGGTGCATATATCTGCGGTGAAGAGACAGCCCTTATCGCTTCAATAGAGGGACGCCGCGCCGAGGTTGATGTTAGACCTCCTTTTCCTGTTGTTGAAGGCCTCTATAAAAAACCAACCGTCGTAAACAACGTAGAGAGTTTGGCAGCGGTTGCAGCTATTTTCAAGCATGGTAGTGAATCATACAAGTCAATAGGGAATGGACGCTCCCTAGGAACTAAGCTTATTTCTCTAGATGGGTTTTTCAACAATCCTGGTCTTTATGAAGTAGATTTAGGAACCTCACTGGGTTATATTATTGATGAAATTGGTGGTGGATTTAATACAGATATTAAGGCAATTCAGATTGGGGGACCACTTGGAGGCATCGTTCCAGTGGACAAACTGAAATCCTTAACACTAGATTTTGAAGTTTTTGCTGAGGCAGGGTTTTTGCTTGGCCATGCAAGCTTTGTTTGTATACCTATGTCATTTTCTGCCGTTGAATATGCAAAGCATTTATTTGCATTTACAGCCCATGAGTCGTGTGGAAAATGCTTCCCATGCAGATTAGGTTCTACTCGTGGAAAAGAAATGCTAGGTTCGGCTATTGATAATAATCAAAAATTTTCAGAAGAATTAATATATGATTTATTAGAAACAATGGAAGTGGGTTCTTTATGTGCGCTCGGAGGAGGCCTCCCGCTTGCAATTAGAAATTTACTCGAGCACTGTGGTGACGAGTTTCAACCTTTGATGGAGAAATAGTATGTCAGATTTGCCCCAAGGTATTTTTATTGACGGTGTTGAATTTCCATTTGACGACTCATCGTCGATACTTGACTTTACTGATAAGGCGCTTGGCGATAAGTTAATCCCAACCCTTTGTAATGATGATAATCTTCAGCCTTATGGAGCCTGCAGAGTGTGTTCAGTTGAAGTCCAACTTGCAGAAGATGGACCTACACGAACTGTAGCATCGTGTCATACACCTGTAAGTCCTGGAATGAGGATTTACACAAGTTCTGAGAGTGTCAAAAAGCTTCGTAAAAATATTGTAGAGCTAGTGCTTAGTGATCATCCACCAGATTGCTTAACATGTGAAGTCAACGGTAACTGTGAATTACAAGATGTTGCAGCAAGCGTTGGTGTTCGTCAAATTCGCTATGCTAAAGGTGAAAATCATTGTGACCGTGAAAAAGATTTATCTCATGCATACATGAGAATGGATCTCTCAAAATGTATTAACTGTTCTAGATGTGTTCGTGCATGCGATGAAGTCCAAGGCCAATTCACTTTAACAATGACTGGTAGAGGTTTCGAGTCGCGCATAACGACTGATAACGATATGTTGTTTGGAGACTCCTCATGTGTTTCATGTGGAGCCTGTGCTCAAACTTGTCCTACATCTGCAATTTCAGATGTATTTCAATCAAAGTCAATTGAAGCAGATAAGACGGTTAGAACAACATGTTCATATTGTGGTGTTGGATGTAATCTAGAAGTGGCAGTCAAGAGTGATGAGGTATTGTCAATTCGAGCACCTCAGGATGCCGTTAATGCTGGACACACATGTCTGAAGGGTCGATATGCTTTTAAATTCTATAATCATGAAGATCGTTTAACTTCTCCACTAATTAGAAAAAATGGTGAGCTCACCCCATGTTCATGGGATGAAGCGCTTGATTTTATTAAAGATAAATTTGAGTCAATTAAATCTGAGCATGGTTCAGATGCAATTGCTGGAATTTCATCTGCGCGCTGTACAAATGAAGAAAACTACATGTTTCAAAAGATGATCCGCCAATTAGTTGGTACAAATAACATCGATTGTTGCGCACGCGTATGCCATTCACCAACAGCATGGGGAATGCAGCAAAGTTTTGGAACAGGAGCAGGAACAAATTCTACAGAAGATATACCTCTAGCTGATTTGATGATAGTTATCGGAGCAAATCCTACTTCTGCTCATCCAGTAACTGGAGCAAAAATTAAGCAGCAGGCAATGTCTGGAGCCATGCTAATTGTGATTGATCCAGTTAGAACTGAATTAGCTCGAATGGCTGATCATCATCTTCAGCTCAAGCCAGGCACGAATGTTGCGGTGTTAAACATGATCCAGTATTTCATAGTAGAAGCTGGACTTGTAGATCATGAATTTATCAAAGAGCGATGTGAGGGCGGTGAAGAATTTCTTGAGCAAATAATAAATCTTGATGTCGATGAGATGGCTAAGATTAGTGGCCTTGATAAGGAGGATGTTAGAGCAGTAGCTATTGCTTATGCTTCTGCTGAAAATGCAATGGAATTCCATGGTCTTGGTGTAACTGAGCATTCTCAAGGTACAAAAACGGTAATGCTAATTTCAAATCTAGCAATGATGACTGGAAACCTTGGTAGGCCAGGAGTTGGTGTTAACCCTCTTCGTGGACAGAATAATGTTCAGGGAGCTGCAGATATGGGTTGTCAACCACATCATGGTCCTGGTTATTTATGGATGGAGCAAAAAGAAGTACAAGATTTTTATGAAGACAAATTGGGACTTCCAACTCCAACAACACCTGGAAGAAAGATTCCTGAAATGTTTGATGGCGCAATAGATGGTTCACTGAAGGCTTTATGGATTTTTGCTGAAGATGTTGTTCAAACTGATCCCAATACACACCATGTAGTTAAAGCAATGCAGGGACTTGATTTGCTTGTTGTTCAGGAAATTTTTATGAGTGAAACAGCCAAGATGGCTGATGTAGTTTTACCAGGAACAACTTTTCTAGAAAAGAGTGGAACATTTACAAATACTGAGAGACGAATCCAGCAAGTTAATGCTGCAGTCAAACCTCTTCCAGGCACAAAAACTGATGGTCAAATTATTGTTGAAATGATGCGTAAGTTAGGCTTTGATCAGCCTGATTTTGACGCTGCAGAAGTGCTAAAAGAGGTCTCAAGTGTTGTATCATTTTTTGAGGGAGTGACTTGGGAAGGACTTGGTGCAAATCCAAAGGGTTTACAATGGCCGGTTAATAAAAAAGGTGAAGACACTCAAATACTTCATATCGGTGAGTTTAAGCGTGGCAAAGGTAAATTTCATTATCATGATTGGAAAGAGAGTGAAGAGCTCACTAAACATAAAAATGAATATCCATTTATTCTCACAACCAGTCGAGAGCTTCAGCATTACAACTGTGCAACAATGACCAGACGAACTTCGAATGTTGATATTCTCCCTAAAGATGTCATTATGCTGAATCCAAAAGATGCAAAAGCTAAAGACCTTATTTCGGGGGATCGCGCTACATTGAAATCTGATCGTGGAGAAATCACACTGGATGTCGAAGTCACTGACAGAGTCAAAAAGGGAGTTGTCCGCACCACTTTTCATTTTCCTGAAGTATTAATTAATGAAGTAACAAGTGCTGTTACGGATGAAGAGACAAAGTGCCCAGAATATAAAATTGTTGCTGTAGACGTTTTAAAAGCCTCTTAATAACTCAAGTGAGCCCATCGGGCTCACTTTAAATTAATTAATATCGCCTTTCAAGTTTACTCTTTTGGAGTATCCTGCCTGCAATCTCTTCGATTGAAATATGACTAGTATCAATAAAAGGAACATCATTTTGAACAAACATATCTTCTGCTCGACGAACCTCTTTTTGACACTGTTCAATAGAGGCATAGCCACTATTTGATCGTCTCTCATCTCTTATATTTTGAAGCCTAACTGGATTAATACTCAGGCCATAAAGTTTACTCTTATAGCCTTGAAGAACGTTTGGAAGTCTAGATGTATTTAGATCCTCTTCAATAAGTGGATAGTTTGCAGCATAGATTCCATATTGAAGCGCTAAAAAAAGACAGGTCGGAGTTTTTCCAGATCTTGAGACACCTGTAAGAATTATATCGGCAGCGCCATAATTTTTTGTTGAGAGACCGTCATCATTATTGAGTGCAAAATTAATACTATCGATTCGACCTGAATAAGTATTCTTATTTCCTACGCCATGAGAAAGACCCATTTCATGAGATGATTGAGCTTCGAGTGTATTTTCCATTTTTGAAATAAAAGTCTCAAAAAAGTCAAAAATAATTCCCCCACTATTTTCAAGAAGATGTCGATATTCACTAGAAACTTGAGTGCTGAAAATTAGAGCAGGCTGACCATCAGTCTTTGACGCTTCCTTAATTAATTTTGCTGCTGTTTGGGCTTTTTTCTGAGTGTCAATGAATGCTAAATTAACTCGTTTAAACTCGATTTGTGGAAATTGAGTAAGAAGACTATTTCCAAGTGCTTCAGCAGTAATACCAGTTCTATCTGAAATAAAAAATACGGTTCTCATGTTATTTTTTTAAAGCTTGCCAAGTTTAGTCCAGGTCTCAACAACAGTATCAGGATTAAGTGATATACTTGTAATTTCTTTTTCCAAAAGCCATTGCGCTAAATCCATATGATCAGATGGTCCTTGACCACAAATGCCAATATACTTGCCTTTACGGTGACATGCTTCAATAGCCATCGTTATCATCTTTTTAACCGCAGTATTTCTCTCATCGAAACCATCAGCGATAAGACCAGAGTCCCTGTCCATTCCAAGAGTTAGTTGCGTTAAATCATTGGAGCCAATGGAAAAGCCATCGAAGTATTCCAAAAATTCTTCGGCAATAATTGCATTTGAAGGAAGTTCACACATCATGATTATTCTCAAGCTATCTTTACCTCTTTCAAGACCATTTTCTTTGAGAATATCAATTACTTTTGCTGCTTCAGATGTAGTTCGAACAAAGGGAATCATTATTTCAACATTTGTTAAACCCATTTCATTTCTGACATTTTTGATAGCCCGACATTCAAGCTCAAAACATTCTCTGAAGTCTGATGAAATATATCTTGAAGCACCTCTAAATCCAATCATTGGGTTTTCTTCATTTGGTTCATAAAGCTCCCCTGCGAATAAATTTGAATACTCATTAGATTTAAAGTCTGACATACGAATGATGACAGGAGATTCAGAAAAACTTGCCGCAATCGTTGAAATTCCCTCTGTGAGTTTTTGAACATAAAAGTCCACAGGGGATTTATAGCAGGATGTTCGTTTTTTGATTTCTTTCTTGAGATCAGAAGGTAGGCTATCGAACTCGAGTAAAGCCTTTGGATGAATGCCAATCGTGTTATTTATGATGAATTCAAGACGAGCAAGTCCAACACCAGTATTCGGAATACTTGCAAAATCAAATGCGCGAGATGGGTTACCCACATTCATCATAATTTTTACTGGAATCTCTGGAAGGTTGCTTACTTCAGAAAATGTATGTTCAAAACTTAACTTACCTTGATAGACTTTCCCAGTATCACCCTCTGCACATGAAGCTGTAACTTCATCAGAGTTCTTCAGTAGTTCGGTTGCATTTCCAGTTCCAACAATTGCTGGAACACCCAACTCTCTAGCAATAATTGCTGCATGACAGGTTCTGCCACCTCGGTTAGTTATAATTGCAGACGCTAATTTCATGACAGGCTCCCAGTCAGGGTCGGTCATATCCGTAACAAGTACATCGCCCTCATGGATCGAATCCATTTCAGATAAATCATTAATTATTTTGGTTTTTCCTGTTCCAATTTTTTGACCAATAGCTCTTCCTTCAACAAGAGTTTTGGATGTTTCAAGAAGTTTGTAGCGTTCAATTTTTTGTGAACTTTGTCTACTTTTGACGGTCTCAGGTCTTGCTTGGACGATATAGATTTGTCCATCAACTCCATCAAGTGCCCACTCAATATCCATTGGCCTTCCATAATGAGATTCAATTTTAATTGCGTACTCAGCAAGTTCCTCAATTTGAGAGTCATTTAAACTAAATCTTATACGATCTTGAGAGTCTACTTCGGTTGTAGCCACTGGCGAACTTGATTTTTCATCTGCATATACCATTTTTATTGATTTAGACCCAAGGCTCCTAGATAGAATTGCAGGTTTTCCAGATTTTAAGGTAGGTTTATGGACATAAAACTCATCTGGATTAACAGAGCCCTGCACAACTGTTTCACCAAGTCCATAAGCAGAAGTTATGAATACTACATCATGAAACCCAGATTCAGTATCCAGAGTAAACATAACGCCACTGGAGCCTAGATCACTACGAACCATCTGTTGAATTCCAGCAGACAATGAAACCATTGCATGCTCGAAGCCTTGATGCACTCTGTAAGAAATTGCCCTATCATTGTATAGAGATGCATAAACTTTGCGTATTGAAGTCAAGATGTCATCAATTCCACTTACGTTCAGATAGGTTTCTTGTTGTCCAGCAAAAGATGCTTCAGGTAAATCCTCCGCAGTTGCGGAAGATCGAACCGCGAAGGTAACTTCCGAACCATACTGCTTGGTAAGTTTTTCATAACCATCGACAATAGATTGATGAAGATCATCTGGGAAAGGCGCTTCCTCGACCCATTGTCTTATTAATGATCCAGTTTTAGTAAGTTCTTGAATGTTAGTAATGTCGAGATTAGAAAGAAGATCATTAATTTTGTTTTTAAGGTTCGAATGCTTCAAGAAAGATTCGAATGCTTCTGCTGTTGTTGCAAATCCTCCTGGCACTCTTACGCCTTGAGAATTGAGACCACTAATCATTTCACCGAGTGATGCATTCTTTCCACCAACTTTTTCAACGTCAGTCATACTGACATCTTTCAGCCAGACAATATTTTCAATCATTAGACCCCTTGTCTATTGTTATTATTTTAAGATACGATGAGTTGGCAGCTATTTTTGACACAAAATGTAATAATAGAGTTTTTCATCAAAAGTATAATTTTAATACATTAAAAACGAAGTGAGTTATACATTCCTAAGTATTGTTAAACTTTAATCAACAAGGTAATAATGATACTATATTGCAATTGAATATTTTTCCTCATATTTACCTTCACAGCAGGTTTTGAGAGTAGGACGATATAAAAAAAAATGTATAATTTAGGGTTCACTATTTTTTCATAGGTTTTAATAATGGCTACACAACTAGAATTAGCAAACGCTATCCGTGCTTTGAGTATGGATGCTGTACAAAAAGCAAACTCTGGACATCCAGGTGCCCCTATGGGTATGGCTGATATTGCTGAAGTTTTATGGAATAATCATTTAAGGTTCAATCCGTCAAACTCAAACTGGTCTGATAGAGACCGTTTTGTATTATCCAATGGCCATGGTTCAATGCTTATCTATTCATTATTGCATTTAACTGGATTTGATTTGAGCATAGAAGATCTCAAAAATTTTCGTCAACTACATTCTAAAACTCCAGGCCACCCTGAGTATGGGTATGCTGAGGGCATTGAAACTACAACTGGTCCTCTTGGACAAGGGATTACTAATGCTGTTGGAATGGCAATTGCTGAGAGAACATTGGCTGCGCAATTCAACAAGCCAGGTCATTCTATTGTAGACCACAATACATACGTATTTATGGGAGATGGTTGCTTAATGGAGGGCTTATCCCACGAATCATGTGCACTAGCAGGAACACTTGGATTGGGCAAACTAATAGCCTTTTGGGATGATAATGATATTTCAATCGATGGCCATATTGGTGATTGGATGGAGAAAAGTGTTCCAGGTCGTTTCAAGTCATATAATTGGCACGTTATAGCCGATGTTGATGGACATGACCCTGAGGCTATTAATGCTGCAATTAATGAGGCTAAAGGAATTAATGATAGACCTTCTTTAATTTGTACTCGAACAGTTATTGGTTATGGCTCTCCCAACTTAGCAGGCTCACATAATTGCCATGGTGCACCATTAGGTGATGAGGAAATTGCAAAAACTAGAGAGAATATTGGCTGGAATTATAAACCTTTTGACATCCCTCAAGAAATTTATGAGGGCTGGAACCATGAGGCTAAAGGTGCAGAGGTTGAAGAAGAGTGGAATGAGCGATTTAAAGCTTACAGTGCTTCTTTTCCAGACGAGGCTGCTGAGTATCAGCGCCGTATCAGTGGAAAGTTGCCAGAGAATTTTTCAACAATAATGGATGAGTATATTGCTAAAACTCAACAGGATATGCCAAATATCGCCTCAAGAAAAGCATCTCAAAATGCAATTGAAGCTATGGGCCCTGTCGTTCCAGAATTATTTGGTGGGTCAGCTGATTTGACAGGTTCAAACTTGACTAACTGGTCCGGCAGTGTCATTGTAAATGCTGACAATGCAAATGGAAATTATATCTCTTGGGGCGTTAGAGAGTTTGGAATGGCTGCCATGATGAATGGCATGGTTTTGCATGGTGGTTTCAAGATTTATGGCGCCACATTCCTAATGTTTATGGAGTACATGCGAAACGCTTTGCGAATGGCTGCGATGATGAAAATTGGAACAATTTTTGTCTACTCTCATGACTCAATTGGTCTAGGTGAGGATGGTCCAACGCATCAAGCAGTTGAACAAATTGCAACTATGAGGGTAATCCCAAATTTTCAAACATGGAGAGCATGTGACGCTATAGAGGCAGCGGTTTCTTGGAAAGTGGCTATGCTGAGAGGAGATGCTCCAACAGCATTAATATTCTCTAGACAAAATTTGACACCAATGGAAAGAACAAGTGAGCAGGTGGCAAATATTGAAAAAGGTGGTTATGTGCTTTCAGACTGTAGTGGAGAAGCTGATATCATTCTGATAGCAACTGGTTCAGAGGTTTCACTTGCGATTGATTCTGCAAAAGCGATGAGTGACAAAAAAGTTCGTGTGGTTTCGATGCCATCGACTAACGCCTTTGATGAACAGGACCAAGATTATAGAGACTCAGTTTTAACTCCAGGAGTAAAGAGAGTAGCGATTGAGGCGGGTGTTGCTGAATCTTGGTATAAATATATTGGACTAGATGGCGGCATTGTTGCAATGAGCACCTATGGTGAGTCTGCACCTGCTGGAGAGCTATTTGAACATTTTGGATTTACCGTAGATAATGTAGTTTCTACTGTTGAGAGAGTTTTAAGTTAATTTTTTATAGGAGTGAGAGATGACAATAAAAGTTGGAATTAATGGTTTTGGTCGAATTGGAAGAATGGTATTTCGTGCAATTGATAAGGATTTTGATAATTTAGAAGTGGTTGGTGTAAACGATCTTCTTGATAATGATTACTTGGCTTACATGTTGAGATATGACTCAGTCCATAGAAGGTTTGGTAAAGACGTAGCTGTTGAAGGTAACAACTTCGTTATCGATGGTAAAAAGATTCGTCTTACTGCTGAACGCAACCCCGCAGATTTAAAATGGGGTGATATTGGCGCTGACCTTGTGATTGACTGTACTGGTTTTTTTCTAACAGAAGAAGGTTGCCAAGCTCATATAGATGCAGGTGCCAAGAAAGTAATTCAATCAGCCCCATCAAAGGATAGTACCCCAATGTTTGTTTATGGTGTAAACCATGACGCTTATGATGGCCAATCAATCATTTCAGCTGCCTCATGTACTACTAACTGCTTGGCACCAATTGCTAAAGTACTTAATGACGAATGGGGTATTAAGCGTGGATTAATGACTACAGTCCATGCTGCAACAGCTACTCAAAAAACTGTTGATGGCCCATCAATGAAAGACTGGCGCGGTGGTCGTGGTATTTTGGAAAATATTATTCCTTCGTCTACTGGAGCCGCTAAAGCTGTTGGTAAAGTATTACCAGAGTTGAATGGAAAGTTGACTGGAATGGCCTTTAGGGTTCCTACTTCTGATGTTTCTGTAGTTGATCTAACAGCCGAGTTAAATAGCTCTTCTGATTATGATGCAATTTGTGCGGCTATGAAGTCAGCTTCTGAAGGCTCAATGAAGGGTGTTTTAGGGTATACGGATGAAAAGGTTGTTTCTACAGACTTTGTTGGAAGTTCGTGTGCCTCAACATTTGATGCAGAGGCAGGTATGTCAATGGACGACACTTTTGTTAAAATGGTTTCTTGGTATGACAATGAGTACAGTTACACATGTAATTTACTTCGTTTAGCTGGCCATATTTCACAATAGGCCTTATTTTATTTAGTTGGAGCATTTGATGAATTTACTAAAGATGACCGATTTAGACTTGAATGGTAAAAGAGTTTTAATTAGACAAGATTTAAATGTTCCAATAAAAAATGGCGAAGTAACAAGCGATAAAAGGATTGTTGCATCATTGCCAACTATCCTCCATGCAATTAAAGCTGGCGCTAAAGTTATGATTACCTCTCACTTGGGAAGACCCAATGCTGGAGAGTATGAAGAAAAATTTTCGCTTCAACCTGTTGCTGAGCATCTCTCAACATTGCTCGGACAGAAAGTTAGGCTTGAATCTAACTGGCTTGAAGGGGTTGAGATGGAGTCAGGAGAAGTGGTTCTCTGCGAAAATGTCAGATTCAATGAGGGCGAAAAAGAAAACGACGAGTCCTTATCCAAAAAAATGGCATCTTTGTGTGACGTTTGTGTCCAAGATGCATTTGGAACCGCTCATAGAGCCCATGCTTCTACATATGGTGTAACTCAGTTTGCACCTGTCGCTTGTGCAGGACCTTTGTTAGTTGGAGAGCTTGAGGCGCTTGGTAAGGCGCTTGATAATCCAAAAAGACCTATGGTTGCAATTGTTGGCGGCTCAAAAGTATCCACTAAGCTAACCGTGCTGGATGCACTATCCAAGATTGTTGACCAGTTAGTTGTTGGTGGAGGTATCGCAAATACATTTATTGCAGCCCAAGGTTATAGTGTCGGACAATCTTTGTGTGAGCATGATCTTATTCCTACTGCTCAGGCTTTAATGGAAGATTGCCAGATTCCAGTTCCTGGTGACGTAGTTTGTGGTAAAGAATTTTCAGAGTTTGCTGCAGCAGATACTAAAAATGCAAGCAGCGTTGCTTCAGACGATATGATCTTTGATATTGGCCCCAGTTCAACAGCTGAACTATGTGAAATTATGAAGACAGCTGGGACAATTGTTTGGAATGGTCCAGTAGGAGTTTTTGAATTCGATCAGTTCGCAAATGGAACTGAACAGTTAGCACGAGCTATAGCAGAATCTGATGCCTTTTCGATTGCTGGTGGGGGTGATACGCTCGCTGCCGTTGATAAATTTAATATTGAAGATAAAATTTCTTATATTTCTACTGGCGGTGGTGCCTTCTTAGAGTTTTTAGAAGGAAAAAAGCTTCCAGTAGTTGAAATACTTGAGAATAGAATGCAAGATTAATGATTAACAGACGCACTAAAATCTTAGCAACTCTCGGTCCATCAACTGACAATCCAGAAGTTTTAAAGGGCATTTTGGATGCAGGTGTGAATGTTGTGAGAATCAATTTTTCACATAATAATGAAAAAGAACACTTAGAGCGAATTGCTCAAATACGAAAATACGAAAAAGAGAATGATATCTTTATTGGAATCTTGATGGATTTACAGGGTCCAAAGATTAGAATTTCAGCATTTAAAGGTGGAAAGATAGAGCTCAACAATGGCGATCATTTTGCACTCGACGCTGAACTTGATGATTCTGAAGGCAATCAAGATTCTGTTGGAATTGCTTATAAGGAACTTCCAAATGATTTAAATGTTGGCAACACGTTGTTACTAGATGATGGAAAGATAATTCTGGAAGTCAAGCAGATCAACGGGCAAAAAATTTTTACTGAGGTTAAGCAAGGTGGAATTCTCTCGAATAATAAAGGAATCAATTTACGAGGCGGTGGCTTAAGTGCGAGCGCACTCACCAATAAAGATAAAAAAGACATTATTATTGCAGCTAAAGCAGACGCGGATTATGTTGCAATCTCATTTCCTATCAATGCAGATGATGTTCGTGAAACAAAGAGACTTCTATTGGAAGCTGGCTCTAATGCAAGTGTCATCGCAAAAATTGAAAGAGCAGAATCCTTACAAGAGGATGTAATTACTGAAATTATTCAAGAGTCAGCGGGCATTATGGTAGCACGTGGTGATTTAGGAGTTGAAATTGGTGATCCTCAATTGCCAGCCCAACAAAAGCGTTTAATCTTGTTAGCAAGAGCAAATGATAGGTTTGTGATTACTGCAACGCAAATGCTTGAATCAATGATTACTAGTCCTATTCCTACGAGAGCTGAAGTTTTTGATGTTGCAAATGCTGTTTTAGATGGAACTGATGCTGTTATGCTCTCTGCTGAGACAGCAGTGGGAGCGTATCCGGAAAATGCTGTTAAAACCATGAATGATGTATGTCTAGAGGCTGAAAAGAGTCCAACAGCAAAAGTCTCCCACCATAGACTCCATGAACATTTTGAAGGCATCGACGAAACGATCGCGATGAGCTCTATGTATGCAGCTAATCACATAGGTGCAAGAGTTGTCGCTACTTTAACTCAGACAGGCAAAACAGCACTCTGGATGTCGAGAATTAGTTCAAATATTGCAATTTTTGCGATGTCAGATAATTACAAAACATTAAAAAAAGTGACTATTTATAGAGGAGTCTATCCTTGCTATATTGATAAAACTAGTGCAGATGATTGGAATGATGTTAATAGCCATGTTATTGAAAATCTTGAAAGTAAGGCTGTAGTGGCTAGAGGAGATGTTGTTATTGTAACAAAGGGGATGCATAAAGATAAATCAGGCGGAACAAATCTGATGAAAATTTTGCGTGTTGGCGATGGAAATTATTAAAAGAAAATAAAAGGGTAAATATTATGATAAATAATCAAGAAGAGTTAAGACAAACAGCTAATCAACTTGCTGCTGAAGGTAAAGGATTGCTTGCAGTAGATGAATCTACTCCAACTATAGGCAAGAGACTTGCTGGAATTAATGTAGAGAATACTGAAGAAAATCGCCAAGCGTACAGAGGCATGCTTTTCACCTCTGAGGGTCTTGGCCAGTTTATCAGTGGTGTAATCCTTTTTGAAGAGACGCTATATCAAAACCATGTCGATGGTGAGGCCATGGTTTCAAAGATTAATAAGTTAGGCATTATTCCTGGAATCAAGGTCGATAAAGGCTTAAGTCCTCTTGCAGGCGCTCATGAAGTTGAAACATGGTGTAAAGGACTAGAGGGTTTAGCAGAGAGAACTGCTGAGTATTATAAGCAAGGTGCTCGTTTTGCAAAATGGCGCGCTGTTTTACAAATTACAGCCGATGGTTGTCCTACTGATTTAGCAATTCGCGAAAATGCCTGGGGTCTTGCAAGGTATGCAAAGATTTGCCAAGAATCTGGACTTGTGCCAATTATTGAGCCAGAAATTTTAATGGATGGTGATCATACAATTGATATTACAGCAGAAGTTCAGGAAAAAGTTTTAGTTGAAGTTTATAAAGCGTGCTCTGAAAATAATGTTTTCTTAGAAGGCACATTATTGAAGCCATCAATGACTGTCTCAGGAGCTGATAACAAAAATAAAGCTGGCTCTGAAGAAGTTGCAAAAATGACAGTCAGAACAATGAATCGCTGTGTTCCTGCCTCAGTTCCTGGAATTATGTTCTTATCTGGTGGTTTAACTGAAGAAGACGCTTCTGTTTATCTTAATACTATGAACAGTATTGAGCATAAAAGTTCTACTAGCTTAACTTTTTCATATGGTAGAGCGCTTCAGCAGTCTTGTTTGCAAGCATGGAATGGAAATGATATTGAGGCAGGTCAAAAGGCTTTAATGGCTAGATGCCAAGCGAACTCAGAAGCATCAACTGGAGACTATGTTGCAGGTTCACAGCCTTCATCACAAGACACTCTTTTTGAAGCGGGCTATAAGTATTAGTTTTGGCTCAATGAAGTAAGCTAAGACTTAATTTATCAAGTTAAAGTCTTAAAGCGTATAATGAAAGGCCCGATTAATCGGGCCTTTTTATTGATAGGCAAAAATAGATGAACCAAAGTAAATATTATCCTGTAATTGTTGTCGGTGGTGGTCATGCTGGAACTGAGGCTGCACTGGCTTCAGCCAGAATGGGTGTGGATACATTATTAATTACACATAATATCGAGACACTTGGTCAGATGAGCTGCAATCCAGCTATTGGAGGAATTGGCAAAGGGCACCTGGTAAAAGAGATTGACGCTATGGGTGGTTTAATGGCACAAGCGATTGATTTAGCAGGTATTCAATTTAGAACTTTGAATGCATCAAAAGGTCCTGCCGTCAGAGCTACAAGAGCACAAGCGGATAGACTACTATATAAAGCAGTTATTAGGGAGAAGCTCGAAAACCAAGACAATTTAACTTTATTCCAGCAACCAGTTGATGATTTAATAATAGAAAATCAACAAGTAAAGGGCGTTATAACCCAAATGGGGCTTGATTTTTTTGCTGATAAGATCATTCTAACCTCAGGCACTTTTTTAGGTGGAATCATTCATATTGGCCAACAAAATTATCAGGGTGGTAGAGCAGGTGATGCTCCAGCTAATACTTTGTCAGAAAGGTTGCGCTCCTATGATTTGGGAGTTGGAAGACTCAAAACTGGAACACCACCTCGACTTGATGGAAGAACTATAAATTTTAATTTATTGCAAAAACAAGAAGGAGATTCGCCATTACCTAGTTTTTCATTTATGGGTAAATCATCAGATCATCCAGAACAAATCCCTTGTTTTATAACTCATACTAATGCAAAAACTCATGAATTCATCACTAATGGACTGAAAGATTCACCACTTTTCAGTGGAAAAATTGAGGGTATTGGGCCTAGGTATTGTCCCTCAATAGAAGACAAAGTTGTGAGATTTGCAGAAAGAGAGTCCCATCAAATTTTTGTTGAACCTGAAGGTTTAACTACCCATGAGGTATATCCAAATGGTATTTCTACCTCATTAGCATATGAGGTTCAAGAAGAATTTGTAAACTCAATTAAGGGTTTTGAAAATGCCAAGATTATTAGACCTGGATACGCAATCGAATATGACTTTTTCGATCCGCGTGGCTTAAAACAAACACTAGAAGTTAAGAAAATATCGGGCCTATTTTTTGCAGGGCAAATTAATGGAACCACGGGTTATGAGGAAGCAGCTGCGCAGGGATTACTTGCAGGAATAAACGCTGCACTGCAAGTACAAGAAAAAAATGCCTGGATACCTAAACGAGATGAGTCGTATATTGGAGTCATGGTCGACGATTTGACAACCAAAGGAGCAACTGAGCCTTATCGAATGTTTACTTCAAGAGCAGAGTATCGATTACTACTTAGAGAAGATAATGCTGATGAGAGGTTGACGCCTCAAGCAAGAGAATTAGGACTAGTAAACGATATTCGCTGGCAATCCTTTAATGGAAAGTATGAGCAGGTTATGCTTGAAAAAAAACGACTTAAGTCTTTTTGGATTCAGTCAAGTGATTCCCAAGCTGAGGATGTTCTTGGAATTAAACTTAGTCATGAGTATAGTTTAGAGGCGTTATTGAAAAGACCAAATATTGATTATAAACTTCTTAGCAAGATCGAAAGCGCCCAGCCTTTTTTAGAAGATAGGTTGATCATTGAGCAAGTAGAAAACCAAATTAAATATGAAGGCTACATCAAGCGACAACTAGATGAGATTGAAAAATATCGTAAAAATGAAAATACGAAACTTTCTTCAGCTATAGACTATACAGAGATTAAAGCACTATCTAATGAAGTTAGGCAAAAGTTAAATGAATTTAAGCCTGAAACCATTGGACAAGCTAGCAGAATTCAGGGGGTAACTCCTGCATCAATTTCGATACTATTGGTTTTTCTAAAAACTTATAAAACATTGTCGTGAGCGAAATCAAAAAATTGCTTTGTGAGGGTGCAAAGACAATGGATGTTTCACTCACAGATGAGCAAGTAAGGCAACTTTTAGATTATCATGCGCTTATTAATAAATGGAATAAGGTTTATAACTTAAGCGCCATTCGTGACCCCCTTGAATCTATAAAAAAACACTTTTTAGATAGTTTCTCTATTTTAGAGTTTATTAAATCAGGATTATTACTAGATGTTGGATCTGGAGCTGGCTTGCCAGGCATTATTATTGCAATTATGAAGCCTAAAACCAATGTTTTTGTAATAGATAGTGTTGGAAAGAAATGTCGATTCATGCAAACAGTTAAGACCGAACTAGGTCTTGAAAACTTAACAGTTATTAATAATAGAGTTGAATCTTTTAGTTACCCTGAATCATTTTCTCAAATAACTTCAAGGGCTTTTGCATCTGCTATTGATACAGTTAATAAAACTAAGCATTTGATATCTAATGATGGACGTTATTTATTAATGAAGGGTGATAATATTGCTCAAGAAGATATTGAGAATATGAAATCTAGAGTACATATTTTGAAAGTTCCATTTGTTTCAGATAACCGCTCACTTTTAGAAATTAAGATATAATTTTTTATTATGCAAATAGTTGATTCCCATTGTCATATAGATCGTGTTGATTTAGATGCTTTTGGTGGAAGTTTGGAGTCAATGCTAAAGCATGCAAGTGAATTATCTGTTACTAAATTTTTGTGTGTTTGTATTGATTTGGAGGATTTTGACCAAGTTCATAACTTATCGCTTGCTCATCCAGATATATACGCATCAGCTGGTGTTCATCCAACAGAAACAAATTGTAAAGATCCATCTGTAGAGGAGTTGTTGGAATATGCGGATAAGGAAAAGGTAATCGCCATTGGTGAGACTGGCTTAGATTATTTTCATGTTAGAAAAGATGAGGCAGATTGGCAAAGAGAGCGTTTTAAAAGACACATTGAAGCTTCTAATGTTTCAGGTAAGCCCATGATTATCCATATGAGGGATTCTAAGGATGATACTATTGAAATGCTTACTAAAGAAAAGGCCCAAAAAGGAGTAATGCATTGTTTTTCAGAGGACTTGCATACTGCTGAAGCTGCTTTAGATCTTGGTTTCTATATCTCATTTTCTGGAATTTTGACCTTTAAGAGTGCTGAATCTTTAAGAGAGGTTGCAAAGCAAATTCCGGCGGAGCGAATTTTAGTAGAGACAGACTCTCCATATTTAACACCAGTTCCCAACAGAGGAAAGCCAAATAGTCCGGCATACACATATTATGTTGCAGAAAAGCTTGCTGAGATACGTAATACAAGTATTTCAGAAATTGCCAAAGTAACTACTCAAAATTTCAACAAGTTATTCTTTTCTTAAGATTGTGATTACTCATGATTCACCAAGACTTATAACAGTAGACGAGTTTTCTATTGGGCAGAGGCTTGATAATTATTTAATTAAACAACTGAAGGGCGTTCCAAAGTCTAGAATTTATCGAATTATACGAAAAGGGGAAGTTAGGGTAAATAAAGGTAGAAAAAAAGCTGACTATAAGCTTCAAGCTGAAGATGTGATTAGAATACCTCCAATTAGAATGTATTCAGATAAAGAAATTAAACCATCTGAAGACTTGCTAAAAAAACTCAACTCTTCCATTCTTTATGAAGACAAAGGTTTGATGGTAATTAATAAGAGTCATGGAATGGCTGTGCATGGGGGAAGTGGGGTAAGTGTCGGAATAATTGAGGCATTTAAATCCTACTATAAAGAGCCAATAGAGCTTGTTCATCGGTTAGACCGCGCTACATCTGGTTGTTTAATTCTTGCAAAAAAAAGATCAGTACTTAAATCTCTACACGAACAATTAGTAAATCATCAGTTAGAAAAACGATACATTGCTCTCGTTAAAGATACTTGGAGTAAGAAAAAACATACTATAGATGCACCAATTTTTCAAAACTCTAGATATAGCGTTATTGACTCAAAAGGCAAAGAGTCATTAAGTCATTTTCACCCAATAAAAAATTTCCAGTTCGGTGAATATAGTGCATCACTGGTTGATGTAAAAATTGAAACAGGAAGAACGCATCAAATTCGCGTTCATGCTCAGTATGCCAAACATCCAGTTGCACAGGACAACAAGTATGGAGATGCTGCCTTTGATCAGTTTATGAAAGCCAAGGGGTTGAATCGCTTATTTTTGCATGCAAAAACCATTATTTTTACAAATCCAATAAACAATCAAATTCAAAAAGTTGAAGCACCATTGCCCAATGACTTAGAAGAATTTTTAAATCGATTATGAATGCATATATCCGATTAATGAGATTAGATAAACCAATTGGGATATTATTACTATTATGGCCTACCTATTGGGCACTTTTCTTGAGTGCAGATGGATGGCCAGATTTTGATTTATTATTCATATTTACTTTAGGCGTTATCGTTATGAGGTCTGCTGGATGCGTCATTAATGATTTTGCAGATCGAAACATCGATAAACATATTAAAAGAACAAAAGATCGGCCACTTACTTCAGGTGAAATTTCACCCAATTCAGCATTAGTATTATTTGCAGTATTAGTTCTTATTGCATTAGTTTTAGTGCTGCAAACAAACATATTAACCATCCAGTTATCCTTTGTAGCTGTTGGACTTGCAACGTTATATCCATTTACAAAGAGATGGACCAATTTCCCTCAGTTAGTATTAGGGGCTGCATTTGGTATGAGCGTGCCTATGGCATATAGCGCACAAACTGGCACACTGCCCATAGCATCAGGAATTATATTTCTTGCATCGCTCGTTTGGACATTGATCTATGACACGCTATATGCAATGGCAGACCGTGAAGAAGATATCAAAATTGGTGTGAAGTCAACTGCAATTCTGTTTGAAAAGTATGATCAAAATATAATAACTCTGTTACAAATTTTGTTAATTTTGATCTTTATTGCGATGGGCAATATTTTTAATTTGGGGCTAATTTATTATTTTTCACTGATAATTATTGTATTTTTTATGATTTATCATCAATTCTTAATGAGAAAACGTCAAAATAGTCTCTATTTTAAGGCTTTTATTAATAACAATTACATTGGTATGACTGTATTTACGGGAATTTTCTTTTCTGTAGTAGCCTAGCCTTTTTTTTGTTGTATTTTTGCAACTTTTCCTCTATTTTTAGTCATTTTTGATCATTTTTTGGCTTTTTTTCATCAATAAAACTTGACACTCAGTTTTCATTACTATAAAAAGTGCACCAATCGGCAAAGATGCTGGTTATCTTTATAATTAATGGAGAGAAAATATGTTAAGTAATGTATCTGGTTGGATAAAAAAATTAACGGAAGCAGGCGTAGGTCTTGTAGGACTTGCAATTGTTGCTCAAGTAATCTTTGGTTCTAGCGTAGCATTCCTACCTGGAGATGTTGTTGCTACTCTTATGGGTTTAATTGGCTCACTTGGTGGTGCTGGCCTAGTTGGTCTAGTTACTGCAGGGTTGTTGTACCAAATCCTCAAGTAAACATTCCATATTAACTCAATAAAAAACCCGCCAATTGGCGGGTTTTTTATCGTCTAAAGAAATATTTCTAGTTTTTGTTAAGTCCTATTAATGCAACATATTGAGGTTTTTTTCCCAAAAATGCAATCTATAAAACTTGACATAATGATATTGATACTATAAAAAGTCCATCAATCGGTAGAGATGCTGGTTACCTTTTTAACAAATGGAGAGAAGATATGTTAGACAACGTAATTGGTTGGGCAAAAAAATTAACTGAAGCAGGTGTTGCGGTAATCGCACTTGCAGTAGTTGTTCAAATAATCTTTGGCGCTGATGCTGCATTCCTTCCTGGCGATGTAACTGGCAGCTTAATTAATGTGATTACTGCACTTGGCTCTGCTAACCTTGTAGGACTAATTGCTGCGGGGTTAATATACAAAATCTTTACCAGGTAATTTATCATATGAACTCAATAAAAAACCCGCTTTAAAGCGGGTTTTTTATTATCTTAAAAGATATAGTTAAATTCCTCGAAGCAACTCGTTAATTCCAACCTTGGATCTTGTTTTGGCATCGGCTTGCTTAACTATTACCGCACAATAGAGAGAGTAGCTCCCATCTGAAGATGGCAGATTTCCTGAAACTACCACTGATCCTGCTGGAATTCGACCATAACTTACTTCTCCAGTCATCCTATTAAAAATTTTTGTAGATTGCCCAATATAAACGCCCATTGATATAACTGCACCTTCTTCAACAATGACTCCTTCAACCACCTCTGACCTTGCTCCAATAAAGCAATTATCTTCAATAATTGTTGGGCTAGCTTGCAATGGCTCTAATACTCCTCCAATCCCAACACCGCCTGAAAGGTGAACATTTTTACCAATTTGTGCGCAGGATCCAACTGTGGCCCATGTATCTACCATTGTTCCTGAGTCTACATATGCACCTATATTGACATAAGATGGCATTAATACCGTATTTGGGGCGACATATGAACCCCTTCTAGCAGTTGCTGGGGGAACTACCCTTACGCCTGAGGCTTGAAATTCCTCAGCAGTAGTATTGGCATATTTAGATGGCACTTTGTCAAAGTATTGGGTAAATCCAGAGGGCATAGGAACGTTATCTGTAAGCCTAAATGATAGAAGTACAGCCTTTTTAAGCCACTCATTGACTTGCCAATCACCAATACCTTTTTGTTCAGCAACTCTTGCTTTTCCAGAGTCAAGCAAGTGTATTGCTTCATTGACAGCTTCTTTGACTTCAGAACTAGCTGAGTCTGGGCTAAGATGGTTCCGATCTTCAAAAGCCTCTTCGATAATATCTTTCATGATTCTTAACTTAAAAAAAAGAAGGAATTATATCAGTTACAAGGCTTTTAAAGCTCTCTAATGTTCATGGTGATGGTGATGGTGATGGTGATGGTGATGGTTGTGGTGATGTTCATAAGTCGCCATCAAATCATTAATTTGGTCAGCAAATAAATCATTAAATTTTTCGTCTTTCAAAATTGATTCTGGCAGTCCTTCACAACAGATATGATGATACAAGCATAAAACCTGTGTTGATTCTTTCATAACTCTATGAAGATCATGAGATACCATTAGTACCGCACAATTTTGTTGTTGATGTATATCCTGAATGAGTTTATAAAGCTGCATCTGTCCATCAATGTCTAGATTTTGTGCAGGTTCATCTAGTATTAAAACATTTGGCTTATTGAGAAGTGCCCTTGTTAATAATACTTTTTGCAATTCACCACCAGATAAATTTTTTAAAGGTAATTTGAGTAGTTCCTTTATTCCTGTTAGCTCAAAAGTCTGCAGCATAAACTCAGAATCTAATTTCTGATTTAAGGTTAGAAAATCTTTTACTGAGATTGGAATAAATGGATTTGCTGAAAAAGTTTGCGGTGTATAGCCTAGTCTAATATTATTCGTGTAGGTAATATCACCAGAGTCTTGCTTAATAACCCCCAAAAGAATTTTAATTAATGAGCTTTTTCCAGCTCCATTTGGTCCAATTAAAGTTACAAACTCACCTTTATGGAGTTTAAAGCTAACATCATCAAGGACATTTTTCCCATTATGACTTAGGCTTATATTATTGAGGGTAATGAGAGCATCAGACATCTTTATATTTTATATAACAATTTATACACAGACTCAATATATAAAGTTTGAAATATCAAATTTATAGCTCAGTTTTCAAGAACAAAAAACTTGGTTTAGATGTAAAATTTAAATATGACTCAACCACTCATTTTAGTTGACGGCTCAGCGTTTTTATTTCGTTCATACTTTTCAACTATATCTCAGAATCTAACCAATGATAGTGGTTTCCCTACTGGCGCTATGTTTGGCGTCGTGAATGCCATTAAGCATTTACAAAGAAAGTATCAAGGCGCTAAAATCATAATGGTCTTTGATGCGAAAGGCTCCAATTTTCGCCACCAAATGTTTCCTGACTATAAGGCAAATAGGAGTCCTGCTCATGATGACTTAATCATTCAGATTGAGCCCTTATATAAAATTATTCGCGCAATGGGGTTTCATTTCTTGTGTGAAGAGGGTGTTGAGGCAGATGATGTAATTGCTACATTATCAAGATTTGCTGCTAAAAGTGGTATTGAGACAATTATTGCCAGTGGCGATAAAGATCTTTTCCAACTTGTTGGTGGAAATATTAAGCAATTAGATATGAAGGGTAAGCTATACAGCGAAGCTGAAGTTGAAGAAAAAATGGGAGTAAGGCCTAATCAAATTTTAGATTTATTAGCTTTAACAGGGGATTCTGTTGACAATATCCCAGGCGTCCCAAGTGTAGGACCGAAGACCGCAGCAAAGTGGCTTGAGCAATATTCTGATATTGAGGGTGTCAAAGCGAATGCTGAAAAGATTGGTGGCAAGGTTGGAGAAAAGCTTAGAGAGTCTTTCGATTTATTAGATCTTTCGTATAAATTAGTCCAACTTAAGTTTGATGTTCAGCTACCTTTTGATATTCTAGAAGATGAGCCTGGAGAAAATACTGAAGAATTGATCGCTCTTTATAAAGAGTTCGGCTTTTCAATGTGGTTAAAGCAGTTAGATGAAAAGAAAGTGTCTGCTCACACTGCTTCACAAGAAAAAGAGACAATAGAGTCTCCAAACATTGACACTAAAATATCGATGGATGACTATACTCAATCATTAGTTCTTGCTGAAGATGAATTTACATTGTTATTGTCGAAGTTATCTTCTTCTAAATCTTTTGTATTTGATCTTGAGACAAATAGTCTTGACTATATGGAGGCTAAAATTGTTGGATTCGTTTTCCTTGTTGAAAAAAGCAGTTATTACGTACCTGTTGCTCATGATTATTTAGACGCTCCTGTTCAGCTTTCAAGATCTATGGTACTGAACTCCCTAAAGTCAATTTTAGAAAGTAAGACGATAGGCAAAATAGGCCAAAATTTAAAGTACGATGCCCATGTCTTAGCTAATGTGGATATTGAACTCAATGGAATCATTGATGACACCATGCTTAAATCTTATTGTTTAGACTCAGTAGCAAGTCGTCATAATATGGATGACTTGGCGTTGCATTATTTGAACCACTCAACAATCCATTATTCAGATGTTGCTGGAAGTGGAAAAAAACAATTAACTTTTAATCAGGTGAATATTGATGAGGCAATGCCATACGCCTGTGAAGATGTAATCATTACAAATGAACTTAATAATTTTTTTGAGATAAAACTTCAAGCCTTCCCTAAGCTAGTTGCGTTATATAAGAGTATTGAAATCCCTTTGATTAAAGTCATGCTTAGGCTGGAGAGGAATGGCGCACTTTTAGATGAGACGTCTCTATTTAATCAGCAAGTTGAGATCAAAGCTGAGATGGTTAAGATTCAATCACTAGCATTTGAGATAGCAGGTGATGAGTTTAACCTTGAGTCACCCAAGCAAATACAACAAATTTTGTTTAGTGAGGAGGGTTTTGGACTTGAGCCAAAAAAGAAAACAGCCAAAGGTCAACCGTCCACAAATGAAGAGGCATTAAAGTTACTGGATCATCCCTTGGTTGATCTAATACTTTCATATAGAACCCTGACAAAGTTAAATTCTACATATCTAGAAGCTCTACCTAAAAAGATTAATAGAAGAACGGGTCGTCTTCATACTTCCTATCATCAGGCTGTAACCGCAACTGGTAGACTTTCCTCATCAAAGCCTAATTTTCAAAATATCCCAATAAGAACAGAACAGGGTGCTCAAATTAGGTCTGCCTTCATCGCTAATGAAGGAAGCGTAATTCTTGCTGCCGATTATTCTCAAATAGAGTTGAGAATTATGGCCCATATTTCGGAGGATAAAAACTTAATTAAAGCATTTAATAACAATGAAGATGTTCATCGCTCAACGGCTTCTCAGGTCTTTGATACAGAAATTTCTAAGGTAACTAAAGATCAGCGTCGGAAGGCTAAAGCTATTAACTTTGGTTTAATTTATGGAATGAGCGCATTCGGTTTAGCTAAGCAAATTGATGTTTCAAGAACTGAAGCTAAACAATATATAGACGGCTACTTTGAAAATTATCCAGGTGTTCTCCAATTTATGAATGAGACAAAAGAGATGGCAAAATCTCAGGGATATGTGGAAACAGTATTAGGTAGAAGGCTTTATTTGCCTCAAATTAACTCTAAAAATAAAATGCTTCAGCAGCATGCGTTGAGAACCGCTATTAATGCCCCTATGCAAGGCTCTTCTGCTGATATTATCAAAAAAGCAATGCTTGACATTCAAGCTTGGATTGATAGAGAAGATTATGAAATCAAAATGTTTATGCAAGTGCACGATGAGCTAGTATTTGAGCTTAAAGCTGAAAAGGCCAATGAGTATGCAAATAGCATAAAATTAATGATGTCAAATGCTTTAAAGCTCCACATTCCACTTGAAGTTGATATTGGTATAGGATCAAACTGGCAAGAAGCTCACTAGCCTTAAAGTAGGCGCTTTAAAGTAGGCGCTGAAAGTATAATTTGAGACTAGATTGATATTGATTAAAATACTTTCCTAGAAAATAATAGAAATCATTCGTAAGGTTATATGAAAGAGCAATTACAAGACTTACTTAAAAAATGTATCAAGGATCTTATTGACAAAGGCCTAATCAGTGAGATGCCTTCAAAAGTAAGACTAGATCATACCAAAGACAAAAGTCACGGTGATTATGCAACTAATATTGCACTAATGCTCTCAAAACAAGCCAAAACGAGCCCTCTTGAATTGGCACAAATCATTGTTAATCAAATAGAGGAAGCCAATTTTATTAAAAAAACTGAAATAGCGGGCCCCGGCTTTATTAATTTTTTCCTTTCTGATGAATCTAGCACTTCAATAGTAAATGAAATTATTGAGCTGGGTGAAATGTATGGTCAATCAGAAATTGGTAAAGGCCAAAGTATTCTATTGGAGTATGTTTCAGCCAATCCAACTGGACCACTTCATGTTGGACATGGAAGGGGTGCCGCTTATGGCGCTACTGTGTCTAACTTATTAAGAAATATTGGTTTCAAGATTGATAATGAGTACTACGTCAATGATGCGGGCAGACAAATGGATATTTTGACTGTGAGCATATTTTTGCGATACTTAGCGCTCTGCGGAGAGACAGTAAGGTTTCCTGATAATGGTTACCAAGGCCAGTATATCAATGATATTGCCGTTGATATTTTTGATAAAAGTGGCGAGTCCTTCAAACAGAGTTCAGAGATATTTTTTGAGAACATTTGTAAAGATGGCCTTGAAGGCGGTGACAAGGAGTCTCATATTGATGAGTTAATTGCTAAAGCAAAAGACTTATTAGAAGGCAATTTTCAGAATATTTTTCGAGCGGGTATTGAAAGAATACTGAGCGGCATAAAAGATGATTTAGCTGATTTTGGAGTACTCTTTGAAAAATGGTTTTCGGAACAATCATTGATTGATAGCGGCCTCTCAGAGTCTTGTATTACTAGACTTAAGGATACTGGGCATCTATATAAAAAAGACGGTGCACTTTGGTTTAAAACAACAAACTACGGGGATGAGAAAGATCGTGTTGTAGTTCGCGATAATGGAAATCACACCTACTTCGCCTCCGACATTGCATATCATCTGGAAAAATTAGATCGCGGCTATGACAAAATTATAAATGTTTGGGGGGCAGACCATCATGGGTATATCCCTAGGGTTAAGGCTTCCATAGAAGCATTGGGTCATAATCCTGATAAATTAGAGGTTCTATTAGTCCAATTTGCGAATCTATATCGCGGTGGCCACAAAGTTCAAATGTCAACTCGGAGCGGCTCATTTGTCACACTGGAGGATTTAAGAAAGGAAGTAGGCAGCGATGCAGCTCGTTTTTTTTATATTCTTAGAAAATCAGAGCAGCATATGGATTTCGATTTAGATTTGGCAAAATCAAAAACAAATGAGAATCCAGTCTTCTATATTCAATACGCTTATGCCCGCATTTGCTCTGTTTTTAGACAAGTAAATGAAAAAGGATTAAAGTTGAACCTAGCTGAAGCCAACTTATCCTTATTGACAGAAGATATTGAAAAAAACATTTTAAGAGAGCTTAGTCGCTATAAAAGTGTTATTGAATCTGCAGCGATTCAGTATGAACCCCATCAACTTGCATACTATCTTCGTGACTTAGCCACTCAGTTTCATAGTTACTATAATGCTTGCACATTTATTTTAGATGATCAAAACCTTACTCAAGCAAGGCTATCACTGATCCATGCTACGAGGCAAATATTATTAAATGGACTCTCTATTCTTGGGGTGGACGCTCCTGAGTCAATGTGAATGATCAAAAGCAAAGAGACCAAGCTTTAAATATAGAGGATTCATTTATTGTACAGGCTCCTGCAGGTTCAGGAAAGACTGAGCTGATTACGCAGAGATATTTGAAATTACTAGGTTTTGCCGAGGAACCAGAAAATATCTTAGTGATGACATTCACTAATAGAGCAGTGGACGAGTTAAAGCTTCGCATTGTAAGTGCGCTTAGTCAGGTAAAAATGCAGCCACCTGAGGAGCCTCATAAACTTAAAACATATAATCTAGCTGTACAAGCTTTAAAGCAGTCAAAGAAGAGAGGCTGGGATCTTGTAAGACACCCCTCACGCCTTAAAGTCATTACTATTGACTCATTATCCAACTTGATTGTTTCGAGGTTCCCTTCTCTTGATCAATTGATTCCGCCTAGAACAATAATAGACTCATATGAGTACGACTTTATCTATCATCAAGCGGCAGAAAACACCTTGCTATTGATAGACGATGAAGAATACAAATCAAGTGTTTCTTCAGTCTTACTTTATCTTGATAATCATGTCGATAGGTTTTACCGTTTAATAGTAGAGATGCTCGCTAAAAGAGAGCAGTGGCTCCCAAGGTTCTTCATTGACGGTGCTTTGGATGTTAAATCACTGGAGGTCATCTCACAAACTTTAATAGCTGATTATCTAGAAGCTCTTAGGGGGACTGCTCAAAAAATTCTTGGAGTTAATTTCTTTGGCTTATTGCAGGCCAGTAAGAGAGAAGATATTTCACAGATCTCAAAACTTCCAGGATCAGATCTTAATGATTTAAAAGATTGGAAAACTATTGCTGAAATTCTAATCACTAAAAGTTCAGGATCCTGGAGAAAGAAAATTGATGTAACAATTGGATTCCCAGCAGAACTAAAAGAGGAAAAGGCTCAATTAAAGAAGTTTATTGAAAGTTTAGATTCTGAATTTGAGTTAAAAAAAATGCTGAGTAATCTACATAATTTACCAAGCGTTCATTTTCCTGAGTTTACAAAAAAATCTATTACGAACATTGCTCAGGTATTAAAGTTAAGCGTTGCAGAGCTTAAAGTTATTTTTGATGAAAAAGGTGTTCAAGATTTCTCTGAAGTCAGTTTGCAGGCAATAAATGCGCTAGATACTTGTGAGGAGTTGAGTGACATTGCTCTGCTGCTAGACTATCAAATTAAACATATTCTAGTGGATGAGTTTCAGGATACTTCCTATTTACAATTAAATTTAATTCAAAAGCTTGTTGATGGTTGGCAGAAGAATGATGGCAAAACCATTTTTTTTGTTGGTGATCCTATGCAGTCTATCTATAAATTTAGAGAGTCACAAGTTGGAATATTTCTTGAGGTCGTCAAAAGTGGAATTGCCAACCTTAAAATTATACCTTTGATTCTTAACACTAACTTTAGATCAACTAAAAGCATTGTCTGTGAAAATAATGATATTTTTGCCAAAATTTTTCCAAATGATGATGATTTAATCGTAGGCTCTATTCATTACTCAAAGTCTGACCCAGCATCCAAAGTAGAACAAAAAAACGCTATATCTTTCTATCCTTTTGGTCCAAATCAAGGCCGAGAAGAGTCAGAAGAAATAGTAAGAATTATTAAAGAATCACTCCTCAATAACCAAGAGAATGAAGTAGCTGTCCTTGTTAGATCAAGGTCTCATTTAGGCGAGCTTAGTTCTGCGCTTAAAAAACACAATATCAATTTTGAATCAATAAAAACTGAATCTCTTCGATCGAATCTTTTTACAAGAGATTTATTGAGTCTAACAAGAGCCCTTCTAAGCTTGAGTGATAAGCTTGCATGGCTTTCAATTCTTAGAGCTCCTTGGTGTGGTCTTAGACTAAAAGACTTGCTAGTTCTTAGTCAGTCATCAGATCAAACAATTTTAAATCAATTAAAGAATTTGGATTCGGTGCAAAATTTGAGTACTGATGCTATCAATAGGAGTAGACATATTTACCTAGCTACTAAAGAGGCTATTTTGCTTGAGGGTAAGTTTTCTTTTGTTGAGCGCTTTTCATTTGTATTAGATCAGCTTTGCAAAGACAAAGAGTTAGACGAGCAAGAAAAAAGTATCAAAACCCAGTTTCTGAAATTGTTAAATCATTGTGAGTCAAATCAGGTGCTGAATACCAAAACGATTGAGTCAATGCTTCAAGATTTATATGCACCATCAAGAAGTGCAAATATAAAGTTAATGACAATTCATCAAGCTAAGGGTTTGGAGTTTCATACAGTCATTATTCCTGGACTAGGCAAAAAGGGCAGGAATGATAATCTTCAATTAATGCAAATTCAAGAGTTTTCAGATAATAATGTATTGTTGGCTCCTATTAAGCCAACCTATGAGGACAGTGAGAGTGAGACATACTTGTACTTGCAGCATCTAAAAAAGCAGCAATCACACTTTGAGTTAATGAGGCTCCTCTATGTGGCAATGAGTCGGGCCAAAGACACAGTTCATTTATTGGGCGCTATCTCAAAAAATGGAAGGCCTACAGCCGGTTCATTTCTATCATTACTAGGCAGTTATTATGAGAAAAATTTGGATACTGTAAATGTTCAAAATCAAATCAATCTAGAGATAGAAAAAGCCCCCAAACTGATTCGCAATAAAACATTAACGCCACCTTTAGAGAGAGAGGAAAGTTATATTGACAAGTCAAATAACAACCCAAAAACTTTTGATTTAATTTATCAAGGCACTCTAGGCACTATTGTTCACTACTACCTGGAGCATGCTGAATTTAATCCATCAACTTTGAGTATTGAGACAATGCTAAGAGAGAGGGGGGTGCCAACAAGATTACTCCACTCTTTATCTAATTTAATTTTAAGCCTTCTAGTAAATACTAGGCGTGATAATAACTTTGAATGGATTTTTAAGCACAGAGAGTCAACAGAGGTTGAGTCAGAATTTAGTGACTCAGCCCAAACCATTATTGTTGATCGATTATTTGTTGAGGATGGAGTGTTGTGGATTATAGACTTTAAAACTGCCTCTCTAAACGAGGGTGAAAGTATTAAAGCATTTATAGAAAGGCAAAAAATTGCTCACCACGCGCAAATCAAAAAATACAGTGACGTACTTGAAGCATTTTTTCAGCTTCCCTCAAAATCGGCACTCTATTGCCCAGCTGTTAGTCAGTTAATATTTCTTTGATTTTATTTGCTTAGAAAAATTGCTGGACAAAGCATTCAATTCCTCATATGATGAGAGCCAACTCTTAAAATAATTATTTATATGTCAAAGCAAAGTAATGATGTTGGCTGGATAGACTATGCCCAAAAGTATGGTGGTCGCGAAATACGAACTGTCAATCCGAATATTCAAAGTGGATCTACGGTGTTATTTAATAATTTTGAGGATATGCAGTTAGCTCTTGAGGGTAATTATCCAGGGGTTGATTATGGAACACATGGCTTGTCCACTCAGAAAGCCTTTGAAGAGGCAATTTGTAAGCTTGAAAATGGTCACAGAACTTATGCATTTCCATCAGGCATTAATGCAATAACGAATACTTTGATGGCTTTTACTCAAAGCGGCGATGAGGTTCTAGTTTGTGATAATGTTTATGGTCCAACCTCAAGATTTTGTCATAAGATTCTTGCGAAATATAATGTTAAAACAACGCATATTGAATCTAATATTGGATCTGAAATTAGTAACTATATTACTAAAAATACTAGGCTAATATTTCTAGAGTCTCCAGGTTCAAATACATTTGAAATTCAAGACATTTTAGAAGTTGTAAAGGCTGCAAAAAAAGCGGGCATTATGACAATAATTGATAGTACCTGGGCTACTCCTTTATATCTAAAGCCACTTAATCTTGGGGCTGATATTGCAATTCAATCGGTCACTAAGTATATCTGTGGTCACTCAGATGTTTTGATGGGCTGTGCTACAGTTAATAAAAAGTATGCTGACGAATTGGCAGACTATTTCAATACTGTTGAGAATTACACTAATCCTCAAGATTGTTATGTTGCGCTTAGAGGTTTAAGAACTCTTAAAGTTCGATTGGAAGCTCATGAGAAGTCAGCAAATGAGATAGCTCGGTGGCTTGAAAAACAGGATATTGTCGATTGCGTCATTCATCCTAGCTTAGAGTCACACCCTCAACATACTTTATGGAAAAGAGATTTTTCAGGATCATCTGGCTTATTTGCATTTACATTCAAAGAGTCTTATAGTGCAGAGAAAATTGCTCTATTTATTAATGCACTTGAAATGTTTGCTCTTGGTTTTAGCTGGGGTGGTTATAAAAGCCTGTTAACTGCAAGACCATACAAGAGAGATGGTCAATGGGTTCATGATGGCAAGCATTTAGTTCGTTTGAGTATAGGACTTGAAGATACAAACGAACTTATAAGGGATTTAAAACAGGGCTTCACACATTTAAGCTAAGTCGACTCTTGGCGCTCTATGATTATCCCTTTTGTCGTTAATAACAGTGATACGCTGCATATGCCTGAATCCAGGCAAGTAGTCGCATACCGCATAGTGCTGCGTTATCCGATTGTCCCAAATAGCAATAGAGTTATCTTCCCAGTGAAACCTAACTTGGAACTCAGGTTTATTAATATGTTGAAATATAAATTGCAATACATGATCGCTCGGGCCTTGATTTTCATTAACAATATTTCGTGTAAACGACTGATTGACATTGATATATTTAAGACCAGATATTGGATGTGTCTCAATGACCTTATGAACTGCTGATCCAACAGTTTTGAGAGCATTATTAATTGACTCAACGCCACCTTCTTTATAATAATCATTGCGAAATGTTCCCATATCATGGATAGCCTCAAGTTCTTCTAGATAGTTTTTCCAGCCCTCTGGCAATTGATCATATGCGGCACTCATACTGGCCCAAAGGGTATCACCACCAACCTTAGGAACTTTGACGCCATGCAGTATACTAGCAAAAGGCGGATTTGATTTAAAAGTCAAATCTTTATGCCAGTCAGCAGTATCAGGTTTATTGTTTACATCATTCTTTAGTAAAACAATGCTTTGATAACCATCTACATGTGGATAAACGGGATGTCCTGGGTCAATTTCTCCAAGACTTTCTGCTAATTTAAGATGCGACTCTGGTGAAAGATTTTGATTTCTAAAAAAAATGACTTGATACTTAATAAGGGCATTATATATTTGCTCGACAGTATCATTGTTTAATTCATTATTAAGCGATACGCCAGAAATCTCAGCTCCAATTGAGGGTGTGAGTAGATTAACTGCAAACATTTATAGCTCCAAAACAATTTTTTGAATTATATTAGAAAAAAACTACCCATAATTAATCTTTTTTCTTTAACCACCATAATAGAAGAGCAAATTGCATAAAAAGTAATGGGATAACTGAAAGAAGAACAACTTCCCAACTAAAATTAAATACAAACCAACCTGCTGAGAGAGCTGCAAGCGCTTGCAGACCAAACACTAGAAAATCATTAATGGATTGAACTTTAAACTTTTCATTCTCATTGTATGATCTAGAAAGTAAGTTTGTACCGCCAATAAATAGAAAGTTCCATCCTAGGCCGAGAAGCACTAAAGACCACCAGTAATTAGTAAGCGCATGGCTCGCAAAGGCAATAATTATAGATATAAAGAATAATACAACGCCCAAAAGCATCATTCGAGTTAAACCGATATATCTAACTATAATTGCTGTAAATAGTGAGGGAAGAAACATTGCAATGACATGACTTTGGAGTACTACCTTAGTATGATGAAGTGAGTGACCATCCATAACATGCATACTTACTGGAGTAGCAGTCATAATGAAGCTCATAACTACATACCCAGTTGTTGCAGCACAAACAGCAACTATAAAAGAACCTTGTTTGACAATCTCTAATAAGGGTCTTTTGGATTCATCTACTTGTTCTTTAAACTTTACAGGTGGTTGAAAAAAAGTCATCAGAATGAATGCAATTACAAATAGAAAAGCGAGTAGAACAAAAGACCCTACAAAGTCAGTTTCAAAATAATGTTTACCTAAAGTTGCAACTTCGGTTCCAAGAAAAGCAGAAACTAATCCGCCAAGAACAACAACCGCAGTTGCTGATGGTCTTTTTTCAGGTTCAACACTCTCAATTGCAGCGAACCGAAATTGCATCATCGTTGATACGCTAGCTCCGAGACAAAAGCTTGAAAAACTAAAGAGAAAAAACATTTCTTTAGTAATTGAAAAAATACAAAGAGAAATCAACAAAATTGTATACAGACATGCACTTAAAAAAACTTTTTTTCGGCCGAATATTGACATCAGTTTTATCACAGGAATAACACTAACCGCAGTTCCTACAACAATAGTTGCAACAGGTAAAGTTGACAAGCTTTTTACTGGAGAAAGGTCACTACCGATAATTCCTGCAACAAAAACTATAAAAACACTGAGCGACATAAACAAAGATTGACAAGCCGTCAATATCCATACATTTTTTGGTAGATCTAACATTAAGATGAATCCTTTATGAGACAGACTTTATTTCTTAAGAGGACGTTTCCATTTACTAATTGTCGATTGTTTATTTCGACTCAGTGTGAGTTTATCGTCTGGCGTATTCTGAGTAATAGTAGAGCCAGCACCAATCGTTGCATTTTTGCCAATCACTACTGGCGCTACTAGTTGACTGTTAGAGCCAATAAAAGCGCCATCCTTAATCTCCGTTTGAAATTTATTGACGCCGTCATAATTACATGTGATGACTCCAGCACCAACATTCACATCGCTACCTATTTTGCTGTCACCAATGTAGCTTAAGTGTGAGACTTTTGAATTATTTTGAATTGACGATTTTTTTACTTCAACAAAGTTGCCAATTTTTGAATGATTACCTATCTTTGTTTCAGGACGAATTCTTGCAAAAGGACCAATGCTTGTATTTGATCCAATGACAGCATTGTCAATAATTGAATTAGGCAATATATTAGAATTATCGCCGATTTTAGAATCTTTTATGATACAGTTCGGCGAAATTAACACATTTTTACCTAGACTATTATCACCTTCAAACACTACATTGACATCTATCACGCAGTCATTTCCAAAGTTTAAGTTACCACGACAATCAAAACGCTTTGGATCCATAATAGTAAGACCCTCTAACATTAAATTATTAGCTTTATCTTGTTGATATACTCTTTCAGCTTCAGACAATTGAGTTTTATCGTTAATACCCATGACCTCTGTAGGACTCTCACATATAAATGAGGCAATATTAACATTATCTTTGACTGCTTTTTCAACAATATCGGTCAGATAAAGCTCACCTTGAGAATTATTTGGTTCTAATTCTTTTAAATATTTTATTAATAGTGTGCCTTTGATTGCCATGATTCCTGTATTAATTTCTTTGATCTGAAGTTCATCTTTACTCGCATCTTTTTGCTCAACAATTGACAGAATGGAATTTTTTGAATCTCGAATAATTCTGCCATAACCATAGGGATTTTCCATAATGACGCTTAATAAGGAAAAGCCTGAAGGCTCGGCTCTACTGGCTAATTTTTGAAGTGTCTGAGTTTTGATAAGTGGCACATCGCCATATAAAATCAAACATAGCGACCACTCATCTATGTATGGTATTGCCTGTTGAACTGCATGACCAGTTCCAAGCTGTTCTTTTTGTTGAACCCAATTTATTTCTTGACCAATGGTTTCATTTTTGACTGAGTTGGAATTGTGTCCAACGATTACATTAACAGAATCAACGATTGGTTTTGATGAGTCAATCACATGTTGAAGGAGGCTCTTGTTGCCAACCTTATGAAGTACTTTGGCAATATTTGAGTTCATGCGAGTGCCTTGTCCAGCACCTAATATAATGGCAGTATTCATTTTAGTTTGGCTTAGGTTATATCTCGAAATACTTGGTACTAAGAAATAATTAATTTAGATTTTTTGTATAATGTTACCCTTTATGTTCTTAGACTCCAAATTTAAACTACATTTGTCATAAGGATGAAATATTGATACTTTATTATGATAATTTTTTTAGTTAAATTAACTTATTCAAGATGAAAAAAAAATTAATTGCAGAATTGCTTGGCGCTTTTATTCTTGTTTTTGCAGGAACAGGCGCCATTATTATTAATGATATCACTAATGCAATCGGGCACGTTGGAGTTGCTTTAACCTTTGGGTTTGTTATTGTTGCATTAATTTACAGTTTTGCACATGTCTCAGGTGCTCACTTCAATCCAGCGGTCACAATTGCCTTCTGGTCAATGGGTGAATTTGAACGAAAAAATGTTATACCCTACATTGCAGCTCAATTAGTTGGTGGACTATTGGCCAGCTTAAGTCTTTTTTTATTACTTAAAGAGAACTTTGTTTTAGTATCTGAAGTGAGTTATTTGGGGGCAACTATTCCAAGTGGAACCGCCTCTCAATCTTTTGGTTTTGAATTTATACTGACTTTTATTCTGATGATTGTTATTTGTTCTTCAGCAATTCATGGAAAGGCGACTAAGGATTTTGCGGGATTGGCAATAGGATTGACCGTTGGGCTCGAATCAATGTTTGCAGGACCCATAACAGGCGCTAGTATGAATCCTGCAAGAAGTATTGCGCCAGCTCTTATAAGTGGAAATGTTGAACACCTATGGATTTATATTGTTGCAACTATTTTGGGAGCTGTATGTGCGGCTGTAGTTTTTATGAAAGTTTTTAAATCTAATGATTAGAATCTATTTATGACAAAAAACGTGTTGGTTTTGTGCACTGGTAATAGTTGTCGAAGTATTATTGCTGAAGCATTAATTAATAGCAAATTTGGAGATCAATTCAAAGCTTATTCTAGTGGCGTTGATGCAAGTGGCAAAGTGAATCCTAATGCAAAGAAAGTACTTCAGTTTAATAATATTTGGAGAGATGAATATTACTCTAAGAATATAAAGTCTTTGCTTCATAATGATTTTGATTTAGTGGTGACAGTTTGCGATAACGCAAAGAAAACATGCCCTATATTTCCAGGCAATACTAAAGTTATACACATGGGGTTTGATGATCCTGATGGAAAGAATTATGAGGCATTTGAGCTTTGTTTTGAGCAAATTAAAAACAGGTTGTTGCCACTTGTAAAATCTATTTTTGAATAGATATTATGGTATATTTCAATCCTATAACTATGGAGTAATTATTTGACTAAAAAAGGCAATATATCTGGTTTATTTGGAAAGTCTCCAATAAGCCCATTACAACAACATATGAAGCAAGTGCATTCCTGTATTAAGGAGTTTGGCGTTTTTGCAAATGCTGCTAACTCTGAAGATTGGGAAAAGGCTAAATTAGCGAAACTCTCAATTGGAAAAAAAGAACAAAAAGCGGATGTATTGAAGAAAAAATTAAGAATGAATTTACCTAGTACATTCATGATGCCTTTTTCACGAAGGGACCTGTTAGATGTTCTCTTAATTCAAGACTCTATTGCTAATATTACAAAAGACCTTGCTGGCCTAATGATGTCGCGCAAAATGGTATTTCCGAAAGAGTTTGCAGATGACTTTTTAGAGCTTGCTAAGCTTTGTATTAAGACCTCGGCAGCCGCACTCGTGGCCATTAATGAATTGGATGAGCTTTTAGAAACTGCATTTAGTAGTCGAGAGCGAAAAATTGTAGACAAAATGATTAAGCAAGTTAATGATTTAGAGCATGATACTGATGTTGCTCAAGAGAAAATTCGTAATAAGTTATTTCTGGTTGAATCTTCATTACCACCGGTAGATGTTATGTTCTATTATCGAGCGATTGAGTGGCTCGGTGAAACTGCTGATGCAGCCCAGAAAGTTGGTTCGCGTTTTGAAGTAATGTTGACTAAATAACGGTAGGACTTTCATGGATATTATTGCAAATTACGGCAATGTATTACTAATACTTGCAATTGTTTTCGGTACATTTATGGCTTGGGGCATTGGCGCAAACGATGTTGCAAACGCAATGGGTACATCGGTAGGTTCTGGCGCTGTTACAATCAAACAAGCAATTATTATTGCAGTTATTTTTGAATTTGCAGGCGCAATTCTAGCTGGCGGTGAAGTGACAGCTACCATTCGTAAAGGTATTTTAGATGCGGAATTATTTACTAATGATCCACATTTATTAGTATATGGCATGATGGCATCATTATTAGCGGCAGGTAGTTGGTTATTAATTGCATCGTCATTAGGTTGGCCAGTTTCTACAACACATTCCATTGTAGGTGCGATTGTGGGATTTGGCGCTGTTGGTGTCGGTATTGATGCTGTTGCATGGAGTAAAGTATTTCAAATTATAATAAGCTGGATAGCTTCTCCAGTATTGGCTGGAATCATATCCTTTATCCTGTTTAGGAGTCTTCAAAATTTAATTATTGATACTCAAAATCCTTTTGATAATGCAAAGAAATATGTTCCGTATTACATGTTTCTAGTTGGTTTTGTAGTCTCTTTAGTAACTATATTTAAAGGATTAAAGCATGTTGGTTTGAGTTTTAGTACGTCTTCAAGTTATTTACTGGCTCTAGGTTCTGGTCTTCTTGTTGCAATTATTGGGACTCTAATGATTCGAAACATACATCTTAATCCCGATGAAAACAAAGATTTCTCCTTTGCATCGATGGAGAGAGTTTTTGGTGTGCTTATGATTATTACAGCAGCGGCAATGGCTTTTGCTCATGGCTCTAATGATGTAGCTAATGCTATAGGTCCATTGGCAGCGATATACAGTGTTATTGAGAGTGGTGGCCTTATTGGCTCTAAAAGTGCGCTCCCATTATGGATATTATTGGTTGGTGGTCTTGGTATTGTTGTTGGACTGATCACTTATGGCCATAAAGTTATTGCAACTATCGGCACTGGAATTACTCAGCTTACTCCATCTCGTGGTTTTGCCGCAACACTTGCAGCTGCAGCAACAGTAGTCATAGCGTCAGGAACTGGAATCCCTGTTTCAACAACACAAGTATTGGTTGGCGCGGTATTGGGTGTTGGCCTTGCTCGAGGAATGGCTGCTTTAGATACGCGAGTTATTAATAAGATATTTTTGTCATGGGTTGTCACATTGCCAGCTGGGGCATTAATGTCGATTTTATTTTTCTTTGCACTTAAAGGTGCCTTTGGCGCATAAGCTAAATGAATTTAGTAAAATAGTTTTTTAATTAAATTATATTAAGTGAATTATTATGACTTTAGAAGAAGTACAAGCAAAGCTTGAATCAGGCTTAGAAGGATCAGAAGTAGCTATGGAAGGAGATGGTTGTAACTGCTCAGCTGTTATTGTCTCCCCTATCTTTGAAGGATTATCCTTGCTTCAAAGACAAAGGCTGGTTTTAGGACTTGTAAAAGAGGAAATAAAGAGTGGTGAGCTTCATGCTTTAAGTGTTAAAACATTTACCCCAGCTGAGAGATAGTATATAATTCACCTCTTTTGAAAACTTGAAGACTTAAAGCTATGCAAACAGATATTCACCCTTCATATCAAACGATTAAAGTTGTGTGCAGTTGCGGTAACTCATTTGAGACGCGCTCAACTTCAGGTAAAGATGAAATTCATCTTGACGTTTGTTCAAGCTGTCACCCTTTTTACACAGGAAAGCAAAAGATTATGGATACTGCTGGACGTGTTGAGAAGTTTAAGTCTCGCTACGGCGCTTTCAAGCGTTAAACTCAAATTGATTCATTCTTAAAGCCACAAATGTGGCTTTTTTTGTGTCAGAAGGAAACTTAAGATAAAAATTTAAAATTGATATAATCAACTATTTTGAGACATAATAATGGCATTTGACTACATTAATGCGTTACTAAAGAAAGAAGTCACTCGAACACCTATTTGGGTGATGAGACAAGCAGGTCGTTACCTGCCTGAATACCGAGCAACTCGAAAAAAAGCAGGTGATTTTTTAACGCTATGTAAGTCAAGCGACTTAGCTTGCGAAGTCACCCTTCAGCCGCTAGAGCGTTTTGATTTAGATGCAGCAATTCTCTTTTCAGATATTTTGACTATTCCAGATGCTATGGGTCTTGGACTTCATTTTGTTGAGGGGGAGGGTCCTAAATTTTCCCGTCCACTTGTATCGCTTGCAGATATTGAGCAATTAACTAAGCCAGATGTGTCGAAAGATCTCTCTTACGTGAGTGAAGCTGTCTCTGTAATTAAAAAAAATCTCAGAGGAAGGGTTCCATTAATTGGTTTTACTGGAAGTCCATGGACGCTTGCTACTTATATGGTTGAGGGCGGATCAAGCAAGAATTTTTCAAAGGTTAAAGGCTTGATGTATGAAAATCCGAAGCATATGCATCAACTTTTAGATGTATTAGCTGATACAGTCATTGATTATCTCAATTCTCAAATAGAAGAGGGTGCTGATTCAGTAATGATTTTTGATACTTGGGGTGGTCTTTTAAATAAGGCCAGTTATGAAAACTTTTCCTTAAGATATATGTCAAAAATAGTTGCTGGAATTAACCGCAACTATGAAGGCAAAACAATACCTGTTACGCTTTTTACAAAGGGTGGATCCGCATGGCTTGAACAAATTGCTGCAACTGGTTGCGATGCTGTTGGTATCGACTGGACAGTTGAAATTGGAGAAGCAGAGAGAAGGGTTGGCTCGAAAGTTGCCCTTCAAGGTAATCTTGACCCATCTGTACTTTATGCATCACCTGAGGTTATAAAAAGTGAAGCATATAAAATTTTAGATCAGTTTCAAGGTTCAACGGGACATGTATTTAATCTGGGACATGGCATCACTCCAGATGTTAATCCTGAAAGTATGAAAGTCTTAGTAGACGCAGTTCATTCTTATTCAAAATAAAAAATCACTTAAATAGAGTGAGAGTTTCCCTATGTTAAAATTTCATTAATGTAAACAGAAATAATAATATGTCACGAATCTTTAATATTTTTAAAAAACTTGATGAATTAGATAAGACAGCATTCATTCCTTTCATTACTGCAGGTGATGGAGGATTAGACAATTGTGAGGCACTTGTCTTTACTTTGGCTGATAGCGGTGCTGACATTATTGAATTAGGAATGCCTTTCTCTGACCCTATGGCGGATGGACCTGTTATCGCGAAGTCTCATGAAAGAGCAGTTTCAGAGGGCATTAATTTACATGATGTTTTTGCAATAGTGGAGAGGTTTAGAGAACATAACCTGGCGACTGGTATCGTTTTGATGGGCTACACCAATCCTATTGAGGTCTATGGCTATGAAGCATTTGCAATTAGAGCTGATGAAGCTGGAGTTGATGGAATTTTAGTTGTAGATATGCCTCCAGAGGAGGCTTCAGATCTTAAACAAGAGCTTGATAAATATAAGATTGATTTAATCTTTTTAGTTGCTCCCACTACAACAGATGAGCGTTTAGAGCAGATTTCTAAAATAGCCAGTGGATATATTTATTATGTTTCTCTTAAAGGTGTGACGGGTGCTGCAAATCTTGATATTGATTCTGTCAATTATCATCTTAAACGAATGAGAAATTATATTCAGCTTCCTGTCGGAGTTGGTTTTGGTATAAAAAATGCTGACACTGCTAGACAGGTTGGTGAGAACGCTGACGCAGTTATTGTTGGAAGTGCCCTTGTCTCTATTGTCGAAGAACTTTCTTCTGATAAAGATAAAATGGTCACCAAGGTTGGAAAGTTAGCAAAAGAAATCTCGAGTGCAATTACTTAACTAAGGCATATTATGAGTTGGTTAGAAAAAATAATGCCATCGATTGGCAAGAATGCTAAAAAAAATATTCCAGAAGGACTGTGGAGTAAATGCCCTGAGTGCAATAGGGTGCTTTATCAAGAGGAGCTTGAACGTCTTCTCTATGTCTGTCCAAAATGTAATCATCATCTAAGAATTTCTGCCAGAAGGCGTATTCAAGATTTTCTTGATATGGAAAATCAAGTTGAGATAGCGCCAAATGTTCAATCGGTCGATCCTCTTAAGTTCAAAGACCAAAAGAAATATAAGGATCGTTATCAAGAAGCACAAAAAAAAACTAAGGAAAAAGACGCTCTAATTGCAAAATCAGGTTTTTTAAAAGGCATGCCTATTGTTACTGTAGCATTTGATTTCAGCTTCATGGGTGGCTCAATGGGTTCTGTTGTTGGCGAAAAGTTTGTACGAGCAGCTCATTTAGCTATTAAGAATAATCATCCTTTAGTTTGTTTTTCGGCAAGTGGCGGTGCTCGAATGCAAGAAGGGCTTTTCTCATTAATGCAGATGTCTAAAACATCTCTTGCTGTTAAATTACTATCGGATAATAAAATACCATTCATTTCGGTTTTAACTGATCCAACGATGGGGGGAGTTTCTGCGAGTCTTGCGATGCTTGGCGATATTCAAATTGCAGAACCAAATGCAAGAATCGGTTTTGCTGGTGCAAGGGTTGTGGAGCAGACAGTTCGTGAGGAGTTACCAGAAGGTTTTCAAAGAAGTGAGTTTTTGCTCGAGAAGGGTGCTATCGATATGATTGTTCATCGCTCAGAACTTCGAAATAAAATTTTTCAAATACTCTCTGCGCTTCATCCTGCATCCACTAGTTAATTTTTTAACTATTGTGTATTAAATTTTGAAGATATATTTAGCAAATCCTAGGGGTTTTTGTGCTGGAGTCGATCGTGCTATTGAGATTGTTGAGCGCTCTATCATAAAGCATGGACCTCCAATCTATGTTCGTCACGAAGTAGTTCATAATAAATTCGTGGTCAATAATCTTAAGAATAAAGGCGCTATATTTGTTAATGAGATCTCTGAGGTTCCTAGTGGAAGTGTGGTCATTTATAGTGCGCATGGCGTATCGCAAGCGGTCAGAAAAGAGGCAAATGATATTTCAGCTGTCATATATGATGCAACGTGTCCACTTGTTACAAAAGTGCACAAAGAGGTAACACGTCGCCAAAAAAACAATCATCAAGTTATTCTTATTGGACATGCTGGGCATCCTGAAGTAGAGGGAACCCTTGGACAAGCAACTGAAAATAATAATATAGACTTGGTTGAATCAATACGTGATGTTGAGAAAATAGAATTGCAACAGGGGAGAGACATCTCTTTCACGACCCAAACGACTTTATCAATAGATGACACAAATGAAATTGTTGAGGCCTTGAAAGTTAAATTTCCTAATATTCAGTCTCCTAAGAAGAGTGATATTTGTTATGCAACCCAAAACCGTCAGGACTCAGTAAAAGAGGTTATTAAGAATTCTGAAGTTCTTATTGTAATCGGCTCAAAAAATTCCTCAAATTCTAATCGTTTAAGAGAGATTGCTGATAATCAAGGAAAACCTTCTTATCTAGTTGATGGCGTTGAGGATATTGATAATGAATGGCTTAATGGTATTACTTCTATTGGTTTAACTGCGGGAGCATCAGCGCCTGAAATATTGGTTCAGGAGGTAGTTTCATTTCTAATGTCCAGCGGTGGAACTGAAGTTATTGAAGTAGATGGGGCTGAAGAGTCTGTTAGTTTTCCAATTCCAGCTTTACTGAAAGAATGAATTATTTATTGATCAATTTGGAGTTTGAAGTTAATGAAAAAATATGATATTTATGGAATTGGTGCGGCTATTGTTGATACAGAAGTCATTGTCAATGATTCATTTCTCAAAGATAATGAAATTGGCAAAGGTTTAATGACACTTGTTGATGAAGAGCGACAAAAATATCTCATCGATTCTCTAACGACACAGCGTATCCCTGTGAAAATGAGTTGCGGAGGCTCTGCATGTAATTCAGTTGTAGCAGCCAGTCAGTTTGGCTCTGCTACATTTTTTTCTGGTAAAGTTGCAGATGATGAGGTAGGTGCTTTTTTTGCTAAAGACCTCAACAAATCTGGCGTTGAATTTCATCAAGTAGAGCCTTCCAATGGAGTGACTGGCAAGTGTCTCGTTATGGTTACGCCAGATGCTGAAAGAACTATGAATACAAATTTGGGAGCAAGTCTTGAGCTTTCTTATCGAGAGGTTGATGAAAAAGCTTTAGCAAACTCGGACTGGCTCTACATAGAAGGCTATGTAGTAACTGATGGTGAAAGAACTGCGGTTGCAAGAGATGCTATGAAATTTGCTAAGCAAAATGGAGTTAAAACCTCCTTAAGTCTTTCAGATTCATTTGTAGTGGAGGTTTTTTCAAAGAATATTAAAACTATCATTGGCGATGATGGCCTTGATCTCATTTTCTGTAATGGTGATGAGGCTAGAAGTTTCACAGGGACACACACAATTGAGGCGGCGGCAGAGGAGTTAAAAAAATATGCAAAGACTTTTGCAATTACCAGAGGGCCAGGCGGATCGTTAGTGTTTGATGGAACTCGTCTAATACAAACTGCTGGAGTGTCAGCAAGTGCAGTAGATACAAATGGTGCAGGTGATATGTTTGCAGGCTCTTTTTTGTTTGCTTTAGGACAGGGTAAGGACTTTGCTTGGGCTGCAGATTTTGCTAATGCTGCGTCTTCAAGGGTTGTGAGTCAGTTTGGGCCCAGAATTAAAGCAATTGAGTATATTAGTCTTAAGAAACAATTTAATATTTAGTTACTGGTTCTCGGTATATTAAAAGTAAGTACTCATTGAAATTTATTGATTTTCTTGGTACATAAAATTATTGTATACTGGCACTTAATAAATTAAGTGATTTAACTTATAATTCTCAAAAAATATTTAAGAGGCACTAAATGAAAAAAGCAGTCAATAGATTATTCCAACTCAGACAGGCTCTTGATGAGTGTGAAAAAGAGCTTGGTTTGAGCGATTACTCGGAAGTTGAAAGAGCAGTTTTCTCTTATATTACCTCTAATGCTCATGTTACGATTACTTCAATTAAAAATGATCCATACTTCTCAAAATATTCTTTATCCACTATCAAAAGAGCAGTTCTCTTTCTAACATCAAATAATATTATTAGTGCAGATCAATCATCTGAAGATAAGAGAGAGATGATTTTGTCTTTTCAAAAATAGTATTAAAATTAAGAAAATTTAGAGTAGACTAAACTTAGTACTTTTTGATACTGAAGTTAAAACAAATTAAATCATACGACTTTCTTTTTGCAACAAAAAAGTTTTTGTTGTCCTTGTAAGCTGTTTAATTTTAACTAATAAGAGTGGAGAGATCCAAGACCACTATAAAATCGAGGATTTGACAAGGTGAGGGGCATCGAAACGACACCTTAAAAAGCGTAGGAGAAGAAATGACTTTAAATGTTAGGAAAAATGAATCGACATACGATAATCTAAAAGCATTTTTGCAGCCGCAAATTGTGACATTTTTTGTTATTTTATTTGCTACCTTTATTAATGGACCGTCTTATCCTTTTATTGGAAACCTGATTTGGCTTCCATTAGGGTCCATATCATTGTGTTTCTTATTGTTTGACTATAAAGTTGTTCTAGCAGCATTATTGGCAACACATTTTTCAGATGTTTGGATTCACTCTCAGCTTTTTTTCTCGCAGGTTACATGGCTTAAAAGTATTGCAGGTGTAATTGCGCCAATGTGTGCAATCGCTAGTATGAGATTTTTTAAATTATCAAATTTCTTTGATGAGGGTAAAGTAGTTTTTCAGCACTTACTTTTCTTGGCAATTCTTACTGCATTATTTAATACCATTATATCTTTCTTTACTAGTTCATATATTGCATCCATAGATGAAACCATGGAACAAATCAATGCGACAGTTTTTATTAAGAATTATTTAATTGGAGATATCTTAGGGTGCTTGGTCGTGTTATTTTTTGCAGCGCTAGTAGTCGTTCCATCCATCAAGTATTTTTCGCCCAAAAGTGCGCCATTTAACTAACTTATTAGACTCTTTTTCATCTAATCATTTCATTGATTTAATTACACTAAGCGATTGTACTAAGAAGCTTGCTTATCTTACTAATTCTTGACATGTCGGGCTCCATAGATTCATTAATAACGATAGTATTTTGATTTTTTAATTGATACTGGGTTGGTTTCGTTTGGATAAGGTTAATAATTTTGGATGTGTCGATACTATTCTTTTCATTTAAAGTAATTTCAGCCTTATCATCGTAAATATTAATTTTCAAAACACCAATATGATTTGAGTAGTTTTTTAATGAGGAGGATTCAAACAAGTTACTTGTTGAGTCTGGAAGAGCTCCAAAACGATCAATCATTTCAATCTTAAGATCTTTCAATTCTTCCTCATTATTCGCACTTGCAATTCTCTTATAGAGGATTAATCGTTCATGAACATCTGGAAGGTAGGTGTCTGGAATAATACAAGCAATACCAGGATTAATCTCAACTTCTTCAGTAAGTGCTTCTTTAATATCTAACTGGGTATTATTCTTTATGGCATGGATCGTTCGTTTTAATAAGTCATGGTAAAGATTAAAGCCAATTTCAGAAATTTTTCCACTTTGATTTTCTCCCAATAAATCACCAGCCCCTCTAATTTCTAAATCATGATTAGCCAACATAAAGCCAGCACCAAGTTCTTCCAGTGAGGCAATGGCATCAAGTCGCTTTTTGGCATTTTGAGTAATAGATTGATGAGACTTTATGACAAGATAGGCATATGCTTTATGATGTGAACGTCCAACTCGGCCTCGTAATTGATGAAGCTGAGCAAGACCAAAATTTTGTGCATTATTAATGATAATGGTGTTGGCACTTGGGATGTCAATCCCCGTTTCAATAATTGTTGTACATACTAGTACTTGGAACCGTTGATGATAAAAATCAGTCATTATTTGTTCAAGTTCCTTGCTTGGCATTTGGCCATGAGCGATTCGAATCTTTAAATTTGGCATAAGTGCTTTAAATGACTCTGCCATGTTATCGATGGTATCGATTTCATTGTGAACAACAAAAATTTGACCCCCTCTATGAAGCTCTCTAGAGCATGCTTCAATAATTGTGTTGTCATCCCATAGATCTACAAAAGTCTGTATCGCAGTTCTTTTTGCAGGGGGAGATGCAATAATCGAAAGCTCTCTTAAAGAGCCAAGGGCCATATTAAGAGAGCGAGGAATAGGGGTTGCAGTCATCGTTAATATATCACTTTGACCACGAATTTTTTTTAATGATTCTTTTTGTTTCACCCCGAATCGATGCTCTTCATCAATAATAATTAGCCCTAATTTTTGATATTTAATGTCACCCTGAATAAGTTTGTGCGTACCTATGACAATATCAATTTTTCCTTCTTTGAGTTCCATCTTGATTTGTTTTTGTTCCTTCATATCCTGGAATCTAGATAGAGATTTAATAACAATAGGGAATTTAGAGAATCGATCATTGAAGGTCTGGTAGTGCTGATTTGCCAATAGTGTTGTGGGAACCAGAATAGCTACTTGCTTTCCGGATTCAACTGCTAGAAAAGCTGCCCTCATTGCAATTTCAGTTTTACCAAACCCTACATCACCACATACTAAGCGGTCCATCGGTCTATCAGACTGCATATCTAAGAGAACATCATTCATCGTTTTAAGTTGGTCAGGTGTTTCTTCAAATTTAAAACTTGAGACAAAAGAACTATAGGAATCATTGGGAGCAGGATAAGAAAATCCTTTTTGAGATTGTCTCTTAGCATAGATTTCTAATAGCTCGGCTGCCACATCATAGAGTGCTTCAGCTGCTTTTCTTTTTGCTTTAGTCCATTGCTGACTTCCTAGTTTATGAAGAGGCGCATGATCAGAGCTCGCACCAGAATATCTTGAGATCAAATTAAGGTTCGTAATGGGAACCATTAGCTTTGAGCCATTTGCATATTCAAGTGAGAGAAAGTCTTGCTGATTTTCATCAAAGCTTCGACTTTCAAGTCCAAGGTAACGACCAATTCCATAATGCTCATGAACAACCGGGTCCCCAAGCTGGATTTCAACTAAGCTTTTGATTGCTTCATCGAAATCTTTATGTTTTGCTCGTCTCCTCCGTTGCTGTTTAATAGCATCCTTGCCGAATAAGTTATTTTCAGAAATGATTGCTATTTTTTCAAATACAACCCCCTCGTTTAGTCTTGCACTTGTAATACAGAGCTTTGAGCTTTGATTAATAAAGTCAATCCAATCAGAGCACTGAGTAGGTTTAAGGCCATAGGAGGATAACAAATCTACTAAAACGCTTTGCCTTCCATCCGATTCACATACAATTAAAACCCTTCCCCTGAAGCTTTCAATGAATTTGATTAATTTGTTAAGTGGTTTCTTTGCCTGAGCTTCAATTTTGAGAGGCGGTAGTATTGAGGATGAAAAATTCAGACCTGTATTTTGCTGTATTTTTGAAGTCTGTATTTGTATCTGTTTTTTGTCATTAAGAGCACTAAAAAAATCGCTACTATCTAAGAAAACTTTATTGATTGGAAGGGGGAGTCTTTCCAGTGAGTTTTGACAATATTCAAATCGCTCCAATAATTCATTGCTTTGAGTTTTCAACAATTCACCCAGTCCTTTTTGATAGACAATTGAAGAGATATTGGGGATGTAATCAAACAAAGTATCAGTTCTATCAAAGAATAATGGTAAATAGAATTCAATTCCCCCAGGGTATCGACCTTCACTGACTTCTGTATATATAAAGCCATCAGTACTCCCAAATTCAGACAGATAGTTTTTCTTAAATATATTAATACTTTGATTGTCCGAAGCAAATTCTCTTGCGGGCAAAAGGTAAACTTCTTCAATAACGTCAATAGATCTTTGCGTGGATGGATCGAAGGAGCGTATAGAATCAATCTCATTATCAAAAAGATCAATTCTGTATGGATTAGCAGCACCCATCGGATATAGGTCAATTAGCGCACCCTTTAAGGAAAACTCACCAGGCTCCATTACCGTTGTTACCCTTCTGTATCCAATCTTAATTAAGCTTTCGGTAAATGAATCAATCTCTAGATTCTGTCGAGTTTTTAAATTAAGACTGTATTTATTAATGTAATCCTTTGGACATAATCTTTGTGAAAGCGTTTCAACTGTTGTAACAACAATTGCAGTCTCGATAGATGATAATTTTGATAGAGTATGAATCCTGGAAGAAACAATATCAGGGTGCGGAGAGAAGTGATCAAAAGCTAAAACTTCCCAGCTAGAAAAATCTAAAATTTTTATAGATTTCTTAAAAAATAAAAGTGCTTTTTTAATTTCATCATGATGCGCAATATCTCTCGCAATATAAAGAACGACGCCTTTATTTGATTCTGCAAACTCTGTGAGCGCAAGTGCTTCTGAAGATCCAAATAAAGACCCCCAATAATTTTTTTTTAAGTCAGACGAAAACGACCCAGATTCTTGCGGATAGACAATACTCATAGGACGTGAACATTTTCCTTGGCGAGCATATTTATTAATTGAATTGTTGGTAAACCAATAAGGCTATTAGGGTCATCACCCTCCATGCTGTTGAATAATGCAATACCAAGTCCTTCAGATTTAAAACTACCAGCACAGTGAAGGGTGTCCTCTCTAGATAAGTAATTTAAGATTTGATTATCTGAAAGCATTTTAAATTTAACTTTGTAATATTCAACATGAAGTTGTATTTTTTTAGTATCAGTATTCATGAGAGCTAACCCCGTAAGAAAGTTCACGCTTTTTCCAGAGCTTTTTTTTAATTGCAAGAAGGCTTTTTCATGAGTACCTGGCTTTGTTAGAATTTCATCTTCAACGTTTTCTCCAGACTCTAAAGTGGCAACTTGATCCGAAGCAATAATAAGTCCAGAGCGAGTTTTGGAAACTTCTACAGCTTTTTGTTTAGACAGCCGGCTAACCAAATCAAATGGAGATTCACTGTCTTTTCTCATTTCATCAATCTCTGGAGCGACTACATCGAAAGGTAAACCTAGCTTATCTAGAATAGCTTTTCTGAATGGAGATGATGAGGCTAGAATGAGTGACACTATGAGTTTAAAAATTGTAAAATAATCTAATATTTTACTTCAATCAGGCTTAATTAATGCGCTTATCAATAGTAGTGGCAATGGACAACAATGGACTGATTGGTAAAGATAATCAACTGCCCTGGCACCTTCCTGCAGACTTAGCTTATTTTAAAAAAATCACAACGGGTAAATCTATACTGATGGGTAGAAAGACCTATGATTCAATTGGAAGGCCATTGCCAAATCGAAGAAATATAGTCATTACTCGTAATACAAAAATATTGATACCTGAATGTGAAGTAGTCTCTTCAATTGATGAGGCACTTTTATTAACTCAGAATGAAGAAGAGGTTATGGTGATTGGTGGAGCAAGCTTGTGTGAACAATTACTTCCTAAGGTGAATCGCCTATACATTACTAAGATCGATGCTGAGTTTGAAGGTGATATATATTTTCCAAAATATGATGCTCCAAGATGGCGTCAAGTTAGTTCTGAGTCACATCCAAAGGATATTTCAAATATCTACCCGTATCAGTTTATTGTTTTAGAGAGAATTTCTTGAAAAAGATAATTATTTTAAGTTTAGGTATCCTATTTTTATCGGGATGTGTTTTTACCAAAGTGGTGACTGTTCCTATGAGAGTTACAGGGGCAGTTATTTCAGTAATACCAGTTATTGGTGATGGGGTCGATAGTGTTTTAGGTGCTAGTGCCGATGTAATCGACGCGATACCTATTTAAATTGCCTTTAAGTGTTGTTTGTCTTGGGCGGCAAGAACCTCTTTTAAAGCTTTTGGCATGACCTTGACAAAATGAACTATTTCTTTATCCCAGTTATTCAGTATCTGGTCAGCGATTTTTGAGCCTGTATAGCGGTAATGCTTCTTTGTTAGTTCAAATAGCTCTGAGACAGATTCTTTATCCATTGGGTCAAAATCAATCATTGAAGCATTAGCTCTCCCTTCAAGTGTCTTGTTAGGGTTATAAACATAAGCCATACCTCCACTCATGCCTGCTCCAAAGTTTCGACCAACTTCTCCTAGAATGACCGCTCTTCCTCCAGTCATATATTCACAGCCATGATCACCAATACCCTCAACAACAGCAACTAAGCCGGAGTTTCGAACGCAGAAGCGCTCAGCAACTTGACCAGAGAGATATAATTCACCAGCCGTTGCACCATAGCCACAAACATTGCCTGCAATAATTTCGTTCTGAGATGAATATGTTGAATCTTTAGGAGGATAAACAATGACCCGACCACCAGAAAGTCCTTTTCCAACATAGTCGTTTGCATCACCCTCTACAGAGAGTGTAATTCCATTTGCTAGAAAGGCTCCAAATGACTGGCCAGCTGACCCTTTAAAGTTAATATGAATTGCATCATCTTTAAGGTTATTACCATTCCTATATTTGACAGCATAGGAAGATAGCATTGCACCAACAGCCCTATCAACATTAGAAACGACAGAGTCAAATTTAACAGGAATATCTTTCTCGATTGCAGCTTTTGATTTTTCAATTAAATCAAGATCAAGCTGTTCTTCAAGCTGATGATCCTGTTTTATACTTTGATAGGTACCAGCATCTCTATATAGGTTTTCAGCCGGAGTTAATATTGCACTTAAATCAATTGAGTCTTGCTTCCAGTGATTGATGGCTTTATTCATCTCAAGCATATCCACTCTTCCAACCATGTCAGTTAGTTTAGAAAACCCAAGTTCTGCCATGATTGTTCTTAACTCTTCTGCAACCATAAACAAGTAATTGACAACATGCTCTGGTTTGCCAGTGAATTTTTTACGCAACACTTTATCTTGTGTCGCAATACCAACCGGGCAGGTATTTAAATGACATTTACGCATCATAATGCAGCCAAGGGTTATTAATGGAGCAGTGGAAAAGCCAAACTCTTCTGCACCTAATAGGGCAGCAATTGCAACATCTCTTCCAGTTTTGAGTTGACCATCAGTCTGAATAACTACCCTCGAGCGAAGATCATTCATCACTAGAGTTTGATGCGTTTCGGCTACTCCCAATTCCCAAGGAAGACCCGCATGCTTAATTGATGTTAAAGGAGAGGCACCTGTTCCTCCGTCATGACCGGCAATAACTATATGGTCAGATTTTGCTTTAGTTACTCCAGCCGCAACTGTACCTACACCAACCTCAGAAACTAGTTTGACACTTATACGTGCATCTGGATTTGAGCGTTTAAGATCAAAGATGAGTTGGGAGAGGTCTTCAATAGAGTAAATATCGTGATGGGGTGGAGGGCTGATTAGGCCAACACCTGCAGTTGAGCATCGAATTTTTGCAATACCTTCATCAACCTTCCCGCCAGGAAGCTCTCCGCCTTCTCCAGGCTTAGCACCTTGAGAGACTTTGATTTGAAGTTCATCAGCATTATTTAAATAATCAATAGTGACTCCGAATCGACCAGAGGCAACTTGCTTGATAGCACTGCGACGAGAATCACCATTTTCATCTGGAATCCATCGTTTTGCATCTTCACCTCCTTCACCAGTATTGGACTTTCCTCCAATACGATTCATTGCTATTGCAAGTGATTCATGTGATTCAGCTGAGATTGAACCAAAGCTCATTGCACCTGTAACAAATCGCTTAACAATTTCTTTAGCGGCCTCGACTTGACTAATATCGATTGAACTGCCTTCTTTGAAAGACATGAGGCCACGAAGTGTGCAATTTCTTGTACCCTCTTCATCAGATTTTTTAGAAAATTCCCAATACGCATTTTGGTCATTCCCACGAGCAGCTTGTTGCAAGGTGGTAATAGTTTGTGGCTCCCACATGTGTTTTTCACCGCCACTTCTCCAGTGATAGTGTCCAAGATTATCTAGTGACTTTGTAATAAAGGCTTTTTTATGCTGCGCTTCAGATTCTGTTTGGATCACATCAAATCCTACGCCGCTAATTCGACTTGCAGTCTCAAAAAAGCATTTATGCATGATTTCATTTGACAAGCCTACTGCTTCAAAAATTTGAGCTCCTTTGTAGGAGGCAAGGGTTGAAATGCCCATTTTTGCCATCACTTTCAGCATACCCTTGGCGATTGCTTTTCGATATGAGACAACCACAGCATTATCATCTTCAAGGCTGATTAGTTTATCTCTTCTTGCTTGCCATAATGCTTCAAAAGCGAGGTATGGGTTAACAGCATCAGCGCCAAATCCAGTCAAAAGGCAAAAGTGATGAACCTCTCTAGCTTCACCCGTTTCAACTATGATACCGACTTGTGTGCGCTTATGATTCGCAACTAGATGACGATGAACTGCAGACGATGCTAGAAGTGTGCTGACGGCATTTCGATTAGAGCTTATTTTTCTGTCTGAAAGGATGACAAGGCTATGACCATCATCAATAGCTTGAGTGCTTTGTTCACAGATAGAGTCGAGCATATCACTCAGATTATGGTTACCATTGATATCATAAGTAATATCTATCGTTTTACTTGTCCAGCCTCTATGATCGCACTGTTTGAGAGCTGACATTTCTTCATTCGTTAAGATAGGGTGCTCAATTACGAGTCGATGGGCATTCTCTTCTTTATTCCTTAGTAGGTTACCTTCAGGACCAATTGAGCAGCTCAAAGACATAACTACTTCCTCTCTTATTGAGTCAATGGCAGGATTTGTAACCTGTGCAAATAGTTGCTTAAAGTAGTCATATATGATTCGAGACTGATCTGATAGACAAGCTAATGCAGAGTCATTACCCATAGATCCAACAGGATCTCTAAGCTCACTAACTAGAGGTAACAACATGAATTGAAGTGTTTCAGTGCTGTAACCAAAAGCCTTAAGACGGTTAATTAGAGTATCTGGATAAAAACCTTTGGAATCACCCTGAATTTTAAGATCCGACAGAGCTATTTGTTGATTCTTTAACCAGTCACTGTATGGGTTTTTTGATGCAAAGCTATTTTTTATTTCATCATCATCAACTAACTGACCTTTTTGAAAGTCAACAAGAAACATTTTTCCAGGTCTAAGTCTGCCTTTAGTTTTGACGTTATTAGTTTCTACATCAACAACACCAACCTCTGATGCCATGATAACTCTATCATCATGCGTTAAGTAGTATCGTGATGGTCTAAGACCATTTCTATCAAGAACAGCTCCAATATAGCGTCCATCAGTAAAAGCTATGGATGCAGGACCATCCCATGGCTCCATCACATTTGAAAAATACTCATAAAAGGCTTTTTTCTCAGCACTCATTTCTTGATCATTCTGCCAAGCTTCAGGAACCATCATCAATATGGCTTCTTGAAGAGAGCGTCCATTCATTAATAAAAATTCTAGAACGTTATCAAAGCTTCCTGAGTCAGAAACTTCAGTTTCAATAACAGGCAAGGTTTTGGGTAAATTGTCACCAAAAATATCACTTTCGAGGACGCCTTCACGAGCTCTCATCCAGTTATAGTTTCCTTGACGAGTATTGATCTCACCGTTATGCGCCATGAATCGACATGGCTGCGCTCTATCCCAAGAAGGAAAGGTGTTGGTTGAAAAGCGAGAATGCACCATGGCTAAATAGGTACTAAATTTCTGATTACTGAGGTCACTGTAGAAGTCTAATAATTGAGACCCCATTAGCATACCTTTGTATATGATTACTCTCGTTGATAGACTACAAATATAGAAAAGTAAAGCTTGAGAGATTGACTCGTCAGTTCTAATAAGTTGAGAAATATTTTTACGAATAACATAAAGAATGCCCTCAAAACTCTCTTGATTTAAGTTTTGAGAGTTTTGAATTATTAACTGTTTAATATTGGGCTGAGAGTCACGAGCAGTGTCGCCAACATTCGCTTTTTTCGAATCAACAGGAACATCTCGCCATCCAATAAGAGTTTGTCCTTCGTCTTTGATCGTTTTTTCAACCAGCGAAATGCAGAGCTCTCTTTCTTTTTTATCTTGAGGTAGAAATATATTGCCTACACCATAATTACTTGCAGACACTTTAACCCCAAAAAGGGTTTTTATCTCTTCTATAAAAAAATCATGCGGAATGTCTGTCAATATTCCGGCACCATCACCAGTATTCGCCTCACATCCGCAGGCACCTCGATGATCCATACGAGTTAACATCTCTAAGGCATCTTGAGTAATTTTATGAGACGAATCACTTTTTAGATTGGCAATAAAACCAACACCACAATTCTCTTTCTCGTTGGCTGGGTGATAAAGCCCACGCGCTTTTGGCAAATACAATTGCTTATTTTTCATAAAATTGAGATTAAAACGAATACAAACAAACGATGAATTATACCTTATTTTTTGATAGTCTTGAAGACCAAATTAAGCTAATTGTGTTGTTCTAGCAGGGATTATAAGGTATAGTATTTTTCATTTTATAGCTCAAATGTTGTCAATTATTTCACCTTCAAAAACTCAAGATTTCTCTAAATGTGATATTAATATATTCTCTCAAACAAGACAGTTAGATAGTTCTAATGAACTTATTGGTATTCTTAAGAATAAAAGCCAAGCTCAAATTTCCAAACTAATGTCACTGAGTGAAAAGCTGTCTAAGCTGAACGTTGATCGCTTTCAAAAGTTTAAAATACCGTTCACTTTAGATAATGCAAAACAGGCAATTCTTGCCTTTAAGGGCGATGTCTATAATGGTATTAATGCTCCAACTCTATCAACTGAAGATTTAGATTTTGCACAAGATAAAGTTCGTATGCTTTCAGGTCTGTATGGTGTCATTAGGCCGCTTGATTTGATTCAGCCTTATCGATTGGAGATGGGTACAAAGCTGAGTAATGCTAAAGGCAATGATCTTTATGATTACTGGGGGTCTGATATTAGTGATGTTTTGAATGACGATGAATCTGAATTAATTATTAATCTTGCATCAATTGAGTACTTTAAGGCAATTGATAAAAAATCGCTTAATGCAAAAATTTTAGATATTGTATTTAAAGAAAAAAAAGGCGATTCATACAAGGTGATTGGAATCTATGCAAAAAGGGCTAGAGGATTAATGGTTAACTTTATTATCAGAAATAGGTTAGATAATCCGGAGGCATTGAAAGACTTTTCAGACGAAGGGTATCGATTCGATAGAGAGTTATCTAATGATTCAACTTGGGTTTATTTGAGGGGTTAAAGCCACAATATTTTCAACACTATACAGGCCTCTTAAAATAATCTTACTGGTATCATTACGACCTTCATGGCTGACTTCATCGGTTTAATTTATGATTAAAGTTTATACCTCGCATTCTTGTTTTTACTGTACAAGAGCAAAGAATTATCTGGACAATTTAGATATAGAATATGTGACACTCAATATCCAAGAGGATGCTGATGCACGCGACTTCTTTATTAAATCGGGTTTTAGAACAGTCCCTCAAATATTTGTCAATGACACTTTATTGTGTAAGGGTGGCTCTGATGGCTTAGTTGAAATGAGTAAAGAAGATATACAAGATAAATTTCTTGAGGTTACTGGATCTCACCTCTAGATAGTTCTAATGCCAGCAACTCCCTGAGCGCCAATACTTAAAGCTCTATCCATCAAGTCTTTATTCATTCCACCTAATAGAAAAATGGGTGTCTTGCATTGATTAATAATTTTAGAAGCATTATTCCAACCCAAGCTTTGAGTATTTGGATGAGATAGTGTTTCATTAATTGGTGAAAGGCTAATATAATCTGCCGATATTTGCTCAGCATGTTTTGCTTCATTGAGGCAGTGTACCGATGCGCCAAATAGCTTGTTTTCATCGAATGGCCTTTCTTTAATAGCCATAAGTTCATTGCTAGTAAGATGCCAGCCATCACATGGCTCATTAAAGGTTTTATTAGGTGTATTTAAAATAAGTTTTGCCTGATTCAATTGACATAATTGATAAATTTTTTCAATATAAGTATTTTCGAGATAAGATTTGCTTCTTAGCTGTATTATTTTGAATTCATCTCTAAGGTGCTGACTGCATTGATTGATGACTAAATCAGATTCATGCTCATCTGGCGTAATCCAATAGCTATTTGGAAGAGAAATTCTATGGATAATTTTCCACATTGTAGGTAATAATTTGTAATCCTTCAATTGTTCAATGCTACACCAGCAAAACTCTTGACCTTCAATGCCTGAGGGAATCCCTTCATATTTTTCAATAGAATACACTGAAAGTTTAATGATCTTTTGAGGATACTGATGATGGATTGTCTGGATAAGGTGATGATTCTCCACATTCACTCCAGTTTCCTCAAAAAGCTCTCTATTAATAGCACTCGAATGACTCTCATCATTCTCAACTTTGCCTCCAGGAAGTTCCCAATAGCCGGACATGAACTGATTTTTTTGGCGCTTAGTAATAAATATTTCTTGATTTATGTTGCGAATAACTCCAACAACAACTTCAATGCTTTTGCTTATATGATTCATCACTATCTGAATAGATTCATTTTGTAGTTATTTTCTATTATCACCGCTATCATGAGACCGAGGTAAAATAAGTATTTTAATATTTGAGATAAGAAAGTGAGTCTTCAAGATAAAATTAATTCACTCGATCCTTTTAAAGACAGTCTCAGTGAAAATCTTATTGGGATAGAGAAAGAGGGGCTGCGAGTAGCTGAAGATGGAACTATTGCGCAAACGCCGCACCCAGAGAGCTTTGGCTCTGCATTGACTCACCCTGAAATTACCACTGACTTTAGTGAAGCTTTAGTTGAAATAGTAACAAAGCCAACTAAAGGCTCTGATAATGTCATTGATGAGCTAGCCAAAATACATCACTATGTTCAACATCATTTACCCAAAAATGAGCGTTTCTGGCCTGGAAGTATGCCTTGTATTCTGAGAGGAAAGACGAACATTCCAATTGCGTATTATGGGGAGTCTAATCTTGGAAAAATGAAAACGGTATATCGTCGTGGTCTATCCAATCGCTATGGAAGTGTTATGCAAGCAATAGCTGGAATTCATTTCAATTATTCATTTTCAATGGATTTTTGGAAATCATATCGCGAAATCTTAGCCCCTTTAAGCAAGGTTGATTCAAAAAAGTTTATAAGTCATCATTACATGGGCTTAACTCGAAATGTATTAAGATATGGTTGGTTAGTTACCTATTTATTTGGCGCCTCTGCAACAGTTTGCAAATCATTTATGCAAGATTACCATGAACATAATTTAGAGGAATTTGATGACAATACACTATATCTCCCTTACGCGACCTCATTGAGAATGGGCGATATTGGCTATCAAAACTCACAAGAGGATAAGAAAGGTGTTAAGGCTAATTACAATAGTTTGCGTCACTTTATTTATAGTCTCAGAGCTGCAATGCAAACAAGCTGTGATGATTTTGAATCCATTGGCGTAAAAAAAGATGGCGAGTATCAACAACTAAACACAAATATTCTTCAGATTGCTAATGAGTATTATTCTTCTGTCAGACCAAAGCCACCAATCAATGGAAGTGACAGGCCTTTAGGCACACTGTTAAATGAAGGTGTGGGCTACATAGAGTTAAGGTCGTTAGATGTGAATCCCATGATGAAAGAAGGTATCGATGAGGAGCAAGTTCAATTTCTTGAGGCATTTATGTTGTTTTGCCTTTTAGAAGATTCGCCTGCAATTTCTACTTCAGAGTTGCATGAAATTGATGTTAACGCAAATTTAGTTGCTCATAGAGGTAGAGAGCCTGGATTATTACTTAGTTATAATGGAGAAGATTTAACTTTGTTAAATTGGGGCAAGTCTATTTTGGATAAAGTTAATGAATGCTCAATGCTTATGAGTGAGACCCATCAAAAATCTGTTAGAAATATTTCAAAAAGAATCTTTGATCCAGATTTGACACCTTCAGCACAAATGCTTAATCAGATGAAAGATGAAGAAAAAGGTTTTTTTGAATATGCCGATCAATTTAGTCGTAAGAACAAAAAACTATTTAATGAAATGTCTATTGCTGACGAGTTCTTTGCAGAGCTTGATCATCAGAAAACACTGTCAGTTAATAGGCAGCTTGAAATTGAGTCAGGCGATACCTTAAGTTTTGATGATTTTTTAGCAGATTATTTCTCAAGTGATACATAAATCAGATACGATATGTGCATTGGCAACTGCTTATGGTCAAAGTGGAATTGGGGTCATTAGGGTTACTGGACCCCTCGCAAAGTCTATTTCAAAAAAAATACTGCATCAAGATTTGGAATCTAGATATGCCTATTATGGCAATTTCTTTGATGACGACAATAATCTAATTGATAAAGGAGTAGCGATTTCCTTTCCTGGTCCCAACTCATATACTGGCGAGGACGTTGTTGAGTTTCAAGGGCATGGCGGGATAAGCGTTATCAGAAAGCTTTTAGAGACAATTATTTCACTTGATGTTAGGCTTGCTGAACCAGGCGAATTTACAAAGAGGGCGTTCTTAAATGGCAAAATGGATCTTGTGCAAGCTGAAGCAGTTCAAGATTTGATTCAATCCAACTCCGAAGAATCTGCATTAAGTGCTGTTAGATCTTTGACTGGAGAGTTTTCAGAAAAAGTTAATCAAATACTCTCAGAGCTAATATCGTTAAGAGTGTTTGTAGAGGCTACTATTGATTTCTCTGATGAAGAAATTGATTTTTTAGAGTCTCATGAAGTTTCAAGCAAACTTCATTCTCTACAAGAAAGGCTTTTAAATATTCTTGAAAGTGCAAATCAAGGTGCAATCTTAAGAGATGGAATTCATGTTGCTATTGCTGGCAAACCCAATGCGGGTAAATCGAGTTTACTCAATTCACTCACAAAGCAGTCTAGTGCAATTGTCACTGATATTGCTGGCACCACCAGAGATGCCCTTAAGGAAACAATCCATATAGATGGAATGCCTATTCATATTATTGATACTGCTGGCCTTCATAATAGTGATAATATCATTGAGCAAGAGGGTATTAGGAGAGCGCATACCGAAATTAATAACGCAGATGTTGTTTTACTTGTTTATGATGCATGTGATAAATCAGTTGACCTATCAATACTGCCAGAATCAGTTAAAGACAAACCAAAAATCGTAATCAAAAATAAGATTGATTTAACGGATTTTGGAACTGGGATTCAAAATATTCAAAAAAACCCAGAAATAGCTATCTCAGCAAAAAACGGAGATGGTATTGATATAGTTAGAAAAGCTCTTTCAGATTTTGCCGGACTTAATTCAAACACTGAAGGCGTCTTTCTGGCACGCAAAAGGCATATCATTGCCATTGATGAAACCCTCTCGTTTATTAATAGTGCCCTCAGTCAGCTTGAAGTAGGAGCCAGTGAACTAGTTGCTGAAGATCTTCGTCAGGCAGGAATACATCTGGGTCAAATAACGGGTGAGTTTTCATCAGACGATCTCTTGGGAGAAATCTTCTCTTCATTCTGTATTGGTAAATAGAGTACAATTGAGGGTTTTCAAGAGAAAAAAATAGGAAATTATTCATCTCAGTAATTCTCTCTATATTGTTGATTTAAAACACTATTTTATAGACTGCTACTTTATTAATTTTAGCGCTCAACAGTTTATTTAATAAAAAATAGCAATATAGCTTGACGCAACAATTTGAGCATGTATAATTTCCCGCTTTCACCGCACAAATAGATCTTTTTTTGAGTGGTAGTTCTTTAACAATTTATCAAGCAACTTGTGTGGGCACTCGTGCAAG
>Ga0209558_1000090_pt1 | contig 93226 bp, 87 predicted proteins | sample SaaInlV_150m_DNA_3_FD_184674 | JGI IMG/M metagenome (GOLD analysis project Ga0209558, IMG submission 184674) | Marine microbial communities from expanding oxygen minimum zones in the Saanich Inlet - Saanich Inlet SI074_LV_120m_DNA (SPAdes) (version 2) | ecosystem: Environmental > Aquatic >...
AACCTTGCGATTAATTGTCACCCGGGCGAGACCCCACAACCTTTTCACCGGGACAATGACGGCGGCATGCACAGCGACATCGCCGGGATTCATGGAATCAGTACGATCTGGAACTTCGATGATTTCACCGATGACAATGGCGCCACAGAGATCATTCCCCGCAGCCATACGAAACGGGATTGGCGGCCGAGAGAAGAAGACGTTGTAAAGGTTTTGATGCCCACTGGCTCAGTACTAATATTCACCGGCTCGCTGTATCACCGGGGCGGTGCCAACAGTTCCGATAAAACCCGACTCGCGATAACACCGCAGTACTGCCAACCCTGGCTCCGCCAGTTAGAGAATATGGTGTTAAGTGTACCTCCTGAGAAAGCACAATCACTCTCCTCACGGGTACAGGCACTTTTAGGGTACAGTGTCCGGTCTCCCGGGTTCATGGGATACGTCGACGGCGTCCACCCAAAACGACTAATTGATAAAGATTACCAGGGACGGCAGGCAAGGGGCGAACCCACAATAGGAGGGAGTCTTTCGGGCTCTTAACTATACCGCCTGTTTAGGCTTTTCATTTCTTAAAATTAATATGGATCAATCATGACCGAATCAGATGTATACACGCCACCGGAAGTCTGGACCTGGGATGCAGAAAGCGGAGGAAAGTTCGCCAATATCAATCGTCCGATCGCAGGCCCCACTCACGACAAGGAACTTCCTCGTGGCAAGCATCCCCTTCAGCTACATTCGCTGGCTACACCGAATGGCGTGAAGGTCACCATACTGCTTGAAGAATTATTGGCACTGGGCAAGGAAGAGGCAGAGTACGACGCCTACCTGATCAACATCGGTAACGGCGACCAATTTGGCAGCGGATTCGTAGACATCAACCCAAACTCCAAAATACCCGCGCTGCTGGACACCAGCACCACACCGGAAACCAGAGTATTCGAGTCCGGTGCAATCCTGATTTACCTCGCAGAAAAATGTGGCGCTTTTATACCCACCGATCCAGCAGCACGTGCAGAGTGTCTTTCATGGCTGATGTGGCAAATGGGAAGCGCTCCCTACCTGGGCGGCGGCTTTGGGCACTTCTACGCCTATGCTCCAGAGAAATGGGAATACCCGATCAATCGATACGCCATGGAAGTTAAGCGCCAGCTTGATGTTCTTGAGAGGAACCTGGGCTCACGTCAGTACCTTTGCGGCGACGAGTACAATATCGCTGATATGGCGAACTACGCCTGGTATGGTGCATTGGTACTGCACAACATTTACGATGCAAGAAAATTCCTCGACGTTGCCTCTTACAAGAACGTCGCACGTTGGGCGACAGAAATCGAAGCGCGTCCGGGGGTTGAGAGAGGAAGGCGTGTCAACAGAACGTGGGGACCAGAGGAAACTCGCGTGGTCGAACGACACGACGCAAGTGACTTCGATATCTCTGAATCAGAGACCAGGGAATCCGCGGATTAATATCTGTTCTATTTGTACCCGCCGTTCAGGAACCGGAAGAACGGCGGGTTTACCCACACACGATCCACTCGTAAATCCCAACGGTCATCCTTAAGCACCTGGACGACCTTTGCGGTCTTAGCCTCCAGGACAGTCAATGTCGCTTCGTGCTTGTCAGATGAAATGACCACCAGTGAAATAGGTTCAAATCCCTCAACCGCCTGGTCTGTGTAGTAGAAAGGTTGCCACCAGGCATTTTCGATCAGACCCAGTTCATCTTTTTCGTCCTTCTTGGCGAATCTCGTCACCACTTCGTGGAATCGCTCCCGATCATCAACGGAATCAAACTGGAACAGTACTGCGACCTCTCGCCCCTGAACGACGCGAACACCGCCGGGTAGTGTCACGACTGCATCGGAAGCAGGCCCCCAGTCGTCACGATAAAGAAATGCTGACACCTTGGGTGTGATGTAAACCCAACCCTCTATACCTTCACTATCCAGCAGCGCGACAAGCTGACGCATATGCAGAATACTCGACTGGGAATAGATAAAGGTGTGTGCAACCGGGAAATTGTCATACACCCCTTTCCTGCGCAGGTCATATCCCGTGAGGACACCGTCGACAAGTGCCTCGCCAAGCACCTCCAGAAACACGTTATCTTTCAGTAAAGTCGGATGATCGAAAGCGCCTGCCATATGGTGGTAAAGGGATGCATCGCCAATTCGTCCCATCAGAGCGGGATGATTACCTGATACGACAGCAACATACGATTTAACTTTCTTCGAGGCGAGCTTCTCATTCGCAAGATCCTCGGCATCCAGCGCACCCAGAGTAATAAGTACCGCCGCTGCACTTTTCTCTTCGGCCGAGAGGTTCACTCCATGCCCTTCCAGAATGGAAGAGACCTTTCCATCACCATAAGTGTCACTCAGCTTCGCGAAGTTCAGCTCATCAATTGCTGACCGGTAATCTCCTGCGATCAGCTGCGAGCTGAACATCAAAAGGGCAACAACAATAACTCTCATATTTTTCTCTCGACTATCTTCACAACCACTTCCACAGGCTATTCACAGGCTATTCATATTCACAGGCTATTCATTTTCACAGGCTATTCATTTTCACAGGCTATGGCCCAATCAATCTTCCTTCGGCAGGTCTGTCGAACTCTCCCTGCCTGAATCTGGCGCTATCAATCTGCATCGGAGAAACTGTTTCGGATTTTGTGTACTCATGAACGCAGACCCGTTCCATTATGCGCCAATCATCATCTCTCTTTTCGTACAGATCCAGGTAACGGCCGTGCCAGGTGTCCAGCACGTCTGCATCTTTTTGCAGCATATAGCTGACGTTGTAGACTTCACCCCGAGCATGATCACCGTCTGCATCCAGTTCGATCAAATGATTAAAGATACAGTGGTTCGTAGATCGCCATCTCAAGTGACCGACCATACAGTGTTCTGCAAACTCCCAGGCGTTACCCACAAAAGTGCCGTGATCATCTGTCGCTTCCGGCCAATAGGCAGATTTCATCTCGGCTTCGTCGAGTCGATCTACTCCCCGGCAGTAGCGTTTGGCGACATCTCTTATAAGTTCTATATCTGACAGCTGGTCCAGCGTGTAGCCCACGTTCAACTCCAAATGTGACTGAATCGAACCAATACTATAGTACGAACCTAGTCACTTTGACTCACAAACAATTTTCTCTACACTTAGGCGCTCACCCAAATAGCAAGCATTCACCCAACATGAATAAGCCTACTGACCGAACCATTTTCCAAAATGCCTGGGTTGTTCCCGACATCGAATCAGCCTGTATGAAATGGGTGAACGAACTCGGGGTCGGGCCTTTCTTCCTGACCGATTACACGCCCGGCACGTTTGAACAAATCACCTATCGGGGAAAACCATCGGACCTGTCAATGAAAGTGGCCATCGCGCAGGCAGGCAACGTCCAGATTGAACTGATCGAGCCTGCGACAGATCAATGTGCTTATCGTGACAGCGTCCCTAAAGGTCAGATGGCTTTTCACCATATGTGTGTCTGGACGCTAGATTTCGAAGCGGACCTGAAATATATGGAAAGCCTGAACTATGCCGCCGCCAACACTGGCAAGGTGGGCGGTATTGAATTCGCTTACTTCGATACCCGTCCGCTGATGGGATGCATGCTTGAGGTCGTTACAAAAAACGAAGGCACGGTCGCTAGATTTGCGGAAATTGCCGAGACGGCAAGAAACTGGAACGGCAAGGATCCTATTCGCTAATGCCAGAAATTAGAGTGAGCCAACTCCTGAAAGAGGGCGAATCGATCGCTTTAAAAGAGGATGACCAGCACATCCTTCTATGCAGAATCGGAGGTAAGTATCACGCGGTATCCAACATCTGCTCCCATGCTCGGGTACTTCTATCCAAGGGAAGACTAAGAGGCACAACGATTACCTGCCCACTCCATGGTGCTCGGTTTGATGTTACCTCCGGTAAATGTTTAGGTGGACCAGCCTTTCAGGATATAGCGAGTTATTCCGTAAGCAACGAAGACAACGAAATAATTATCGCCACCGATGGATGAGTGAGCTTGCCAACAAAGTCATACTGATCAACGGTCACGACATTCCCCTGGACGGTGGACAACTGGCGAAACTTTAACCACTCTCGTATCATCGTAAAAAAGGGATGTTGATATGTCAGAAGCAAGCAAGTCATCTGGTTCGGTACCCTTCACAAAAATCACGGCTGATCGCTACATCTCACCTGACTATATGCTCCAGGAAAGGGAGAAGCTCTGGGCAAAGACCTGGCTGGTCGCCGGCGTTGTCCAGGATGTCGAGGACCCGGGCGATTTCTTTGTCTTCGATTTCGAGCCAGAGTCTGTCATCGTTTCCCGCGCAGAAGACGGCACCATTAATGCTTTTTACAATGTTTGCCAGCACCGGGGCGCACGCCTACTACTGACCAACCAAGGTGCAATGGAAACTTATACCTGCCCTTACCATGGATGGGTCTACAACAACGACGGCAGTCTCTGCAAAGTCCCCGAGGAAGAAAAGTTCAGCCGAGGTGTCCCCAAGGAGGCGCTTAGCCTTCAACCGCTCAGAGTCGATGTGTGGGGAGGCATGGTCTGGGTGTGCATGGATCAAGACGCGCCGACCCTGCAGGAGTACCTTGGCCCTGTCATTGAAATGATCGAGCCTTTCCGACCCGAGGACATGAGACTGGTGGAAGACCAGACCTGCAGGCTGGAATGTAACTGGAAAGCGGTCTTCGACAATTTCGGTGAGCTCTACCATGTCGAGCACATTCATCCACAGCACGAACTGATATTCGACTGCCCAACCTCTACCGCGGAATACTTTAACGGCGGGCATACTCGCGTCCTGATCGATGGCTTCACCGTAAATTCACGTCTTCCTATTCCTGAAGAAGTACCGCCGACTCAATGGGCCCAAATGAAAACCCTTGGCATGGAGAGAGACAATTACAAAGGCCGAGTCCTTGATGTCAGGCGCGATGTCCAGCTTCGCAAACGGGAGCTGGGCCCTTCACTCGGTTACAACTACGACCGCTTAAGTGACAACCAGCTCTCTGACATTGTGCAATACAATATTTTCCCCAACACTATCTTGGTTCTTCAACCTGAAGAGTTTTGGATCCTTCGGTCCAGGCCGCATGCTACAGACCCAAACAAATGTTACTGGGACAAGTTCGCGCTTCGAATGCTACCGGACGTCCAGTTGCAGGAGAATACAAAAATTGAGTTCCCGGCGTTGCAGAATCGCGCGAATGTTTCCTTCAACCTTGATCAGGATAGCGACGGGACCGCCAGGCCAGAACACGACGAATTCGACCAGGAGGCCATCATTGCCGGGGAGAAAACCATGACGATTACTCTTGACCAGGACATCCACCTAATCAGGGACGTCCAGAAAGGAATGCATTCCCGTGGCTTCAAGGAAGCTTGGCTGAATGATGATGAAGCCAGGGTTCAGCATTATCACAGCTGGATAGACAAATACATAAACCAGCAGTTTAACTAAGTTGTTAGCGACTCAACGGTCTCGCTGGACACACCAGCGACTTCTGCCGCCTTAACAATCGAGTCCCATGATCGGTCGTCCAACGGGATACCGTTAGCACTTCGCTCCCTCATTGACTCACGTTCTGGTTCACCGGGCAACCGGACCTTATCGTTGCCGACCGCCGGCTCAGAACTCCGCAACCAGCCTGACATTCCTTCGACTTCTTCCTGGAATGCTTCGAGCCCACCGAATAGGTTCGGGTCGATAATAAATTCCAGCATGTGATTAACGGTCATGTCAGTTTGCTTGTCGACATTTTGCATTGTCCATTCCCCGGCCAGGCCGCCACCAAGCAATTCACAAACCAGCGCCAGCCCGTAACCCTTGTGCTCTCCGAAGGGGGCAAGAGAACCGCCCTGCTCAAGGACATTTGGATCAGTTGAGGGTTGGCCTGCAGCGTCGTACACCGACCCCTCCGGCACAGACACACCTTTCATTCTGGCAACACGCGCTTTACCCAGTGCAATCGCGCTTGTTGCCATGTCCAATATGATTGGGTCACCTGAAGTTGGTATGGCGCAACAAAAGGGGTTGGTCTGCATTCTTTTGTCCCTGCCACCCCATGGGGAAACAAAAGGCGGGTGACCGACCACATTAACGAAATGGATCGAGACCAAACCCTCTCTGGCGCATTGCTCGCCATACGTTCCAACACGACCGATATGGTAGTTATTCTTTGATCCTACACAGGCCATACCGATCTGCTTCGCACGTTCAATGCCCATTTGAGTAGCTTGTTTCGCCACTACTTGACCAAAACCGAAGTGGCCGTCGACAAGCAACACCGCTCCTTTGTCTACCACCAATTCTGCGTCTTCATTAACCCGGAGGTGCCCTCGCTGGATGCCATTCACGTAATTGGGAATCATGCCCACACCGTGCGAATCATGCCCTTTCAGGTTTGCTTCAACCAGGTGTTCAGCCACCTGCCATGCCCTGTCCTCGGAAGCACCCGCCTGTTCAAATATTTTTTTTACAAACTCTCGAAGTCGTTCGTGGTTGATCAACATTGCAACTTATTTCATCCCTGGGTTAAATTTTTGCGCCGATTGCTCTGCCTGGAACGCTCGAAAGTGGCGAGCCCAGCCAGACCCAAGACAACAAATGTAAAAAACAGGACCGCAGCGGTTTTTCGTACATTGGATCTGCTGCCATTATTCATACATCCTGGTTTTACTTGGTTTTACCTGGTTTTATACAGTTTACACGTCTCATGCGAATCTCGTTTACCTTGAAAATAACCGAAACCCACTAGTTTTAAGGTAACCTCAATAGCTGATTTTCTGGCAGATACTCGCGAGCGCCCGCACAATCAGACAAAAGCGATCCGGGCGGTTGCTCGCAAGATTACACAGCAAGCCCCAAAAAACATAAGAGATGGCAGTAAGCAGCATAGGCGGAGTATTCTTCACGGCGGACAGTGACTATTTTGACGGCAGCTTTACGTTGAACTAACGCGTTACTGACATGACGGAACCACTCAAACAACTGGAATCGATAGTCCTTGAGATTATTGATAAGGTCCGGGAACCCTAGTATGGAAAGTTTGTTCATAGGCAAGAACACGACGGTCACATGGCGGAATTATGTGAGCCTGTTGATGATCTATAAGGCACGATGGTCAGAGAAGGCAGGGCCAAATAGTGAGTAACCTGCCTGATTCAACCGAAGTTCTTGTTATCGGGGGTGGCATCGTTGGCTGTTCGATAGCCTATCATCTGACCAAACTCGGCATTAAAGACGTCGTCCTGCTGGAACAAAATCAACTGACCGCGGGAACAACGTGGCACGCCGCAGGACTGGTCGGCCAGCTTCGCGCCACCGCAAACCTGACCCATCTCGCTCGCTACACCACTGAACTCTTCGCCGGTCTTGAAGACGAGACAGGTCAGGCAACGGGCTATCGTAGAACCGGATCACTTAGCCTGGCACTCAATACTGAGCGTCTCGAAGAACTTAACCGACAGGCTTCGACGGCACGCGCATTCGGTATTGAAGTCGAGCAGATATCAGCAGCGGATGTCTCTACTCATTGGCCCGACGTGAACATTGAAGACGTTTGCGGGGCGGTATATCTTCCCGGCGATGGACAAACCAATCCTGTTGATACAACCCAGGCTTTAGCCGCAGGTGCACGAAAAGGTGGTGCACTTATTCTTGAAAACCAACATGTCGAGAAAATCAGCACCGACGCGGAAAAAGTCCTGTCGGTTACTACCGCTGATGGCGTGATTAAAACCAGGAAACTAGTGATCGCAGCCGGTATGTGGTCAAGGCAGTTGGGCGCCAGTATTGGTATATCGATACCACTGCAGGCGGCGGAACATTTCTACATCGTAACTGAACCAATGGATTCGCTTCGTTCGGGTATGCCCACTCTTCGCGTGCCCGATGAATTCGCCTACTTTAAGGAAGATGCCGGGAAGTTATTGCTTGGTGCATTTGAGCCAGTGGCAAAACCCTGGTCTGTTAATGGCGTTAGCAAGGACTTCGCATTCGGGACATTGCCTGAGGATATTGATCACTTCGAGCCCATTCTGGAACTAGCGCTCCGACGCTTCCCAAAATTAAATACTGCAGGGATTCAGTTGTTTTTTAACGGTCCTGAAAGCTTTACGCCGGATGACAGATACCTGCTGGGTAAGGTCCCTGAATACGATAACGTTTTTGTCGCCGCAGGCTTTAATTCTATTGGCATTCAATCTTCCGGCGGCGCCGGAAAGGTACTGGCTGAATGGATCGCAAAGGATCACCCACCGATGGATTTATGGGATGTGGATATCAGGCGCACGTTTCCATTTCAGTCAAACCGCAAATACCTCGTCAACAGAACCAGGGAAACCCTGGGACTACTATATGCGATGCACTGGCCGTATCACCAGTATGAAACCGCAAGGGGTGCCAGAAGAAGCCCTATCCATGACCGTTTAATCGACCATGGCGCTGTGATGGGCGAGCTTGCGGGATGGGAACGACCCAACTGGTTTGTGCGTGGAAATAACCGTGCAACTTACGAATACTCCTATGGAAAACAAAACTGGTTCGACGACTGCCGCGAAGAATGCCTGGCGCTGAGAGACAGCGTAGCTCTGTTTGACCAGTCCAGCTATCCGGTGTTCTACCTTGACGGAATAGAGGCACTAACGACCCTTAACCATATCTGCGCTAACAATGTGGATGTAGATACAGGCCAGATTGTGTACACCCAGTGGCTCAACGAAAGGGGGGGTATAGAAGCTGATGTCACCGTCACTCGAATAAGTGATAACCGCTTTATGATCGTCTCCAGTTGCGCATCGGAAGGCAGGGATTTCCAGTGGCTAACATCACACATCGACAGTAAAACCCACGCCTTCGCGACCAACGCCGGGAGCGCAATTACTATACTGGGAATTATGGGGCCCCTGTCGCGCGACCTTCTGTCCGGCCTTACACCGGATGATGTTTCAGATGCGGCGCTCCCCTACTATCAGTCCAGGGATCTCGAGATCGGTTATGCACGCGTCCGGGTGAATCGGCTCTCCTACGTGGGCGAACTCGGCTATGAGCTATATATCCCCACTGAGTTCGCGCAACACGTGTACGAAGAAATCCTCAGAGTAGGCGCAACCTTCGAACTTGCACATGCCGGATATCATGCGATGAATGCGTGCCGGGTCGAAAAGGGTTACCGACATTTCGGCGATGATATTGGCGACGAGATCACACCTTATAGCGCCGGACTCGGCTTCGCTGTTGATATGAGTAAAGCCAACTTTATCGGAAAGTCTGCGCTCAAAGACATCAGTAATAAATATGCCGAAAAATTAGTGAATATTGCCATCAAGCATGAAGACCCACCCCTGCTCTACCATGATGAGCCGGTTTACGCCGGCGATGAACTGGTCGGCATTAGTACTTCAGGCATGTGGGGTCACAGGATCAACCGCTCACTCGGCATCGCGCTGTTAAAACACGACGAAGGTGTCACGAAAAAGTGGCTGGCCTCAAAGCAGTTTGAAATTGAAGTCGCCGGAATACGTTACCCGCTCGACGTGCAGCTCTCCGCTTTTTATGACCCAGAAGGACGCCAGCTAAAAGGCTGAGTCAGCAATTTATCCAGCCGAACAGAGTCTGTTTCGTCGAACGGCGTAATACCTATCGCCATTTGACCCTGGGGCAATGCTGCCTCGCCAAGGTAAGTGCCAAACAGACGATCCCAACAGGAAAAATTGAAACCAAAATTACATTCATGCTCTGTATCAACCACCGAATGATGGATGCGGTGCATATCCGGCGTGACGATAATCCATCGTAACGCTCTGTCGACCGAATCGGGGAGACGAATGTTGCTGTGGTTGAACATGGAGGTTCCGTTTAACAGAACCTCTGCCGCCAGAACTGCAACCGGGAACGGCCCCAGGCCAAAGATAAGCGCGAACTTAATCAGCATGGATATCAAAATTGATATCGGGTGAAAACGACTTCCGGTGGTTACGTCAAAATCAAGATCAGTGTGATGAACACGGTGTAACAGCCATAAAGCAGGTAGCCAATGAAAAAATCGGTGCTGAAAGTATATCGCCAGGTCAAACGAAACGATAAATATTCCAATCGACAAGACCCATGGAAGGTCGGTTAGTTTAAGTAGTGCGCCTTGCTCTTCAAACAAATAAGCCGCAAACAAAGTTCCAGAAAAGGGTACGAAAATACGAAGCACAAGCGTATTTAGAGACGACAGCAGCATATTATTAAGCCAACGAATCCTCCAATCGACTTTCCTCACTCTCCGCGGAAACGATCTCTCCGATATCGCGAAGACAGTGAACAGCACCAGGAAAACCAGCAACCGAATGGTCGCCTCCTCACCAGCCTCAACAACATTCATATGACACCTCTGCACCTGCGGCGCGGACATTGACCCGCTAACCACCTAAATCCGGGCATCTGCTCACGAACCTCATCCGGCCAGCAACAACTTAGATCATCAATTGATCATAAGCCAATGGCAAAGGCGGCCGGAGAAACCCAAGGGCTTTCACGTCCTGAGTCCATTGCGCAAGCGGCATAGCTTTTGAAAAACTCGCCCCACCTACCACCTTGCTCATTCTCGAAAGTGCAGTTTCTATTAGTTCAGCGCAGGTAATTTTGCAACGAACAGCAGTTATGTGCGCTGCGTCTTCTCCAGCCTCAATGGCGCGCAGCGCGCCCTCATAGGATTGTTCAGCAAGCCAGAGTTCATTCTGGCATCTCACCCATTCCGTTTTCTCAAACGCTCGCATGCCTTGTTCTTTTCCTTCAAGCTTTCCTCGGGCAAAACCCATCGCGTTATCAGCGACCCCAAGCACCACACCGGTAAACAACATATTGCTGATCTGGCTGCTTATCGGCGCGACTTTGCTCAGCACTTCCCTGGAAACTGTTTTGTTCGCCGGGAAATTCTCAAAGCGAAAGGCGTGGGATTGGGTCGATGACATTCCAATACCATCCCACTCAACTGTCAGCTTGCACCCGGTTGACCCATCCCAAGGTTCATCTTTGTTCTGCAGAAAGAAGAGTTCCGGTAGCTCTGAACCTTCAACCTTAGCCGTGGTAATCATAAAGTCGGCATGTCCGGACCCGGACCCAAAATGTTTATCACCTGTGATAAGAAAATGGTCTTTTTCAGGTGTCGCGATTGACCGGGTCTTCAAAATATCGCCACCGGAACCCGGCTCTGAAGTCACTGTCCCCCACCAATAGTCGCGCGCGCTTTCTATAACCCACTGCCGCTGAGCTCTCCACGCATCAGGTTCGTCATCTACAGATTCAACACCCAGGAAAAACGCAGTCACCGCTGGATGCATCGACGCGACCAGCGCTACACTAGGATCACCATGGGCGATCGTTCGAACCATTTCAGAATACATACGCGCCGAACGCGCTGGTCCCTGCCACAACCCACCCTGGTCTGCAGGGACACCTGTAAGAAGGAATCCGGTTCCCTTTAATTGCTCAAAATCATCGGGGTCAAGCTGCGTGCGTTTTTGTCTGGAGATGACATCTTCCGCAAATCCCGCTGCAACGCTTTCCAGATCGCGTATTACCTGTCGTGATTCCGTCAATTGCTTATTCCCTAGTGTGGTAAACTCGTCCTTATGAGTGTGCCTTTCAACAACACCTACGTCCAGCTACCAGAACGGTTCTATTCCCGACAATCGCCGACGAAGGTTGAAAACCCCGGGCTCATTCGAGCCAACCCTGAGCTGGCACAATTGCTAGACATCGATCCCGCATGGTTATCGTCTGATGATGGTATCGCAACCATGGCCGGAAACCTGCTACCAGAGGGTGCCGATCCCATCGCAACTGTTTATGCCGGGCACCAGTTCGGATCCTGGAATCCTCAATTGGGTGATGGTCGCGCCATTTTGCTTGGCGAAGTCATTGGTACAGACGGGGAAAGATACGACTTACAGCTAAAAGGGTCTGGACAAACCCCCTATTCGAGAATGGGAGACGGAAGAGCACCACTCGGCCCCGTCATGAGAGAATACATCGTAAGTGAGGCCATGGCGGCTCTAGGTGTTCCAACCAGCCGATCGTTAGCAGCGGTCACTACAGGAGAACCTGTCTACCGCGAGGAAACATTGCCCGGCGCGGTGCTCGCTCGTGTCGCGAAAAGCCATATCAGAATTGGTACATTTCAGTTTTTCGCATCCAAAGAAGACAAAGAAGCACTGGGTTTACTGGTTAACCATGTTCTCGAAAGACATTATCCGACCGCAGTCGAGGCAGGCGCCAGCTCTAACTCCAAGGCCCTGATGTTACTGGACGAGGTCATGCAGGCGCAGGCAAAGCTGGTTGCCAGCTGGCAAATGATCGGCTTTATCCATGGGGTAATGAATACCGACAATGTGTTGCTCTCCGGGGAGACCATCGATTACGGGCCCTGCGCCTTTATGGATACCTACAATCCAGACACCGTATTCAGTTCTATAGATCACGGTGGTCGCTATGCCTATCGTAACCAGCCAGGTATCGCTCACTGGAATATGGCATGCCTCGCTCAGGCCCTGGTACCGGTCATAGCTGACAAAGAAGAAAATGCTATTGAAATAGCAAAAGACGCACTGGACAAATTCCCTGCCTACTTTCTTGATGCTAATGTCTCAGGAATGCAACGCAAGCTCGGACTCGCAGCACATCATGACGATGATGAAATACTGGCGAAGGACTTCCTCGACCTGCTAGAGGCCCACCAACTGGATTTCACGTTGTCTTTTCGCCGCTTGTCAGAATTGTCAGGTACCGCGCCAACGGCTAATGTCAGTTCACTAGCGGGCTTCCCTTCCGCATTTGACGGCTGGATGGCTCGCTGGAAGACACGTTTAGATACAGAGGATAACCCCACACGCCAACAGGACATGCTCAGCACCAACCCCGCGATCATTCCACGCAATCACTTGATCGAAGAATCAATCGTAGCTGCCTCTACGGAGGGGAACTTCGATCTGTTCAACACACTAGTCGATAACCTGGCGACCCCGTATGACCTGACGGGAGTTGATGTCAGGTTTGCGAAAAGGCCAAAACCGGAACAAGTCGTTCGCCAGACGTTCTGCGGCACCTGATCATCATCTCGACATGCAGCCAGCTAAGATAGAGCATTAACCGTTGTAGATAGCTATACAGATCTATTGAAAATTAGAAAAGAGGCAAGCATGACTGATTTCCTTCGAACGCCGGACGAAAATTTTAAACACCTCAAGGACTTTCTCTATCAACCCAATTACCACAACTGGCAAGACATGCGGATGCACTATGTGGACGAAGGTCCAAAGGATGCTCCGGTCATGCTGCTTATGCACGGCATGCCAACCTGGAGCTTCCTTTATCGACATGTGATTCCGAAGCTACTGGCCGCGGGTTATCGATGCATCGCACCAGACCATCTAGGCTTTGGTAAATCAGACAAGCCAACGGACCCTGATTGGTACACCATCGCCCGCCATACAGAAATCCTGACCAGCCTGATTACGTCACTAGATCTCAAAGACATCACCCTGGTCTGCCAGGATTGGGGCGGACCAACGGGCCTTGCACAGGCTGTGTTTATGCCGGAGCGATTCTCCAGACTTACGATCATGAACACCTGGCTTCACCATGCTGAATACGAATACTCAGCGGCGATTCGTAACTGGAACGAAAACTGGCATGAAGGTGGGCGGTTTTTCCGTGAGAAACCAGATATAGCGGCGCTCATGGTGCTGAGCGCAGGTCTGGTTGGACCGGAAGTAGCATTTCCGGCCATCAGTAAGGGCAAAACCATTGAAGGGCTGACAGGCGAAGCTGCCAATGTGTACAACGGATTCCGCGCACCTATTCATGACATGCCCGATGAAGCATTCAACGGCATGCGCAGATTTCCCCTATCCATCTGTTTCGATAATTACGACGGCGGGAACGGTGCCGCCCAGACTCACTTTTACAACACCCTGCTTCAGTGGGCTAAACCCGTCCACTTTATCTGGGGATGTGCCGACGATGTTTTCAACGAAAAATGGGGCCGCAAGTGGGCAGGGCAAATGAACGCCAGCTTCGACCCCATCGAAAAAGCCGGCCACTTTTTGCAAAATACCCATGGCGACGAACTCGCTGAGCTGTTACTTAAACATATAGAGGAAGAATAATGTTTGAAATAAGATGCTATCACTATGACCCCGCTAAGTTTGACGACTACAAGAAATGGGCGATCGATGAAGCTGCACCATTTTTGAAAGCCAACCTGAATGTTGTCGGCTTCTGGCTCGATAATGGCAATGCCATTGAACTAACCGGCTCCGACCCGACGCCGCAAAAGCACGGCGCAGCTAACGTGACCTGGATCATCAACTGGGACTCAAAAGAACACAGGGCCAAGGGGTTCAAAGAGGTTTTTGAAGGAGAAGGATGGCAGGATATCTGGTCAAGACACCCGGATGCACACGGCTACTTGCAAATGGAGGCCAGGTTCGCCGAAGAGGTTTAACTCTCGGTCATTACCCGCAAAAGTAAATAGGCCAACGACACCATCCGAACATCTAAGCGCCTTACAAACTAATCAAGAAACTCAAACGAAGGATCATCCGGTCCATGGGTCGCACGGGTAATTGGCACCAATGACTGGTTATTATCGAAGTCTTCCGATATCGCAGTGTCCTGGTGCCAGGTCATTACGATCTGTCTGAACTTGATCTTCCAAACGCCCTGCCGCTTTTCCATTCGATCCAGGTAACGGCCGATGTAGGTCATCTCGGTATCGTCTGGCCTGCGATGATGTGCCGTCAAGTAAGACTCAACATTAGCGATGCCACCCTCAATCCTGATCAGCGTGTTTGATATCTGATGCTGGGTGTTGACGAACTTACGCAGCCCATCGGGCAACGCATCGCAAAATGCATGAGCAGGGCCTTTATAACCGCCATAGTCCAACTCGGCGTCGTCCCAACAAGCCGACTTCAATATTTCAGCGTCAGCCCGATCAACACCGCGCGCATAGGTGTGCATGATTTCAATAATCGCTAACCGATCTGCCATTTCTTCCAGATTCGGAACCTGTCCAACTTCTGCCATTGTTACACTCCCGTCCGGTCTGCTTCCTGCACGGTAATTGCGCCCATGTCGACGAAAGTACCGTTGCGATCAGCAATGACCTCGCCTCCCCCATCTACGACGAATACCGACCCATTTACAAAACCGGCTTCATCGGAAGCAAGAAACGTCACAGCATTGGCGATGTCTTCCACCCTGCCACCCCGACCCATTGGGTTGTTAACACCTATCACTTTTGTCGCTTCTTCGAGATTGTTATGGTCCCCGACCGCCAGCCGCGCGGTTAAACCGGTTACCGTACCGCCAGGACAGACGACATTACAACGGATACCTTTAGGCCCAAGCTCTGGCGCCACTGACTGACTAAGCCCAATGACCGCATGCTTAGCCGCAGTATAGACATGCGGTCCTAATCCGGCTCGAACGCCTGCTGTCGATGCGGTGTTGATAATCACACCGCTTCCTTTGGGAGACATCACTCGGGTCGCGTGCTTAATACCAAAAAAGACACTCGACAGAAGGACGTCCATCGTCCGATGCCATCCCTCAGCGCTAATCTCCGCAATAGGGCCGACGCTGCCAAGAATACCCGCATTATTAAACATGATATCCAGCTGTCCGAATGTTTCCACCGCAAGATCAACGACCGCGGATACCTGATCCTCAATCGCCACATCCGCACTAATGGCAACACAGGCGTCACCGAGTTCCGTCGCAAGCACCTGGGCTCGCTCCAGTTGCAGATCCGCAATGACGCATCTGGCACCCTCAGCAACAAACTTCCTGGCTGTTCCTTCGCCAATACCGCTGGCTCCACCCGTTATTACCGCTACTTTACCTTCCAGTCTTCCCATCACAGGTACTCCAATTAAAAATAATCATCATATCCCAACTCAATATTCTTACCGGCGCCCTCTTCCAGCCAGGTCGCGCAATCCGGACTGAGTACTTTGCCCCGGGTTTCTTTGTATAAGTCAAGACCCTCATCGGTGAGAACATCTCGCCATCGACCATTTGTGCCCTTGTTGATAAACGTGGCTTGCCCGCCTTTAAAGACTTCCGGCATTTTTGACGGTTGTGCGCTTTTCGCGATCTCCTGCAGTATTCCGTACCAACATGTTGTACAGAATCTGTTGGGTGAACGTTGTTCCGCATTTGTAGGAGGTCGTCATCACAATGTCACCAGCCTGAGGTTCGTAAACCTCCCACCTGGAAGAATCCAGATGATGGTTCAGGTAGGTTTGGGTGACTTTCGGATAGTCGATCGCATGGCCCTGACAATCAGGTTTATTCGATATCTGGCAGCGCCATATTCTGTTGCCTGGAGCTAGTTCAGTTTCTTGTCCCTGTAGTACTTGGTTCCCTGGAGCGTCACCTGGAGTGCCAATCCATTTTTCGTTATCTGGTAGACACTGGTTCCCTGAGTCACCGTAGCAGCAAGTTCTAAGGACTGACCCTTATCACCGAGCTCAGCGGCCGCATCTCCCTGGCTAGAAAAGTCCCAGCCCGAGTCAAGGAAATTTTTGTATGACTGCTCCGTATGAAAAATAAAGATGACACGGAAATCTTTTACGCCCATCCCGAATCCACCGCCGGCGGAGAACATGCGCATAAACGTTTCTTCTCCGGTACTGGTTTCCCGGGCTATGCCACCACCACGGGCAGTCGACAACAGCAAAAGATTAAAACCAAGCGAGTCAAAGACAGCGACACCTGTTGATTTTTCAACCAAACCCTTAGTTTCCGGGTTAAGTTCATACAATTCTTCCAGTATTTCATCGCGCATTTTTCGGGTCGCATTTTGTGCCTCGGAGATCTTCTCAGCTTCTTTCCCTGGATCGTCATCCTTACCAAAAAACGCGGCTGAACTAGACGCAGAAAACAACATTAATCCAATAAATATAGTCAAAGACTTCATTAGACAGAACCTGTTAAGTAGCGGGTACGAACCCATACCATATCACTTTTTTAGCTTAGGGAGTCATTACAACTTTTAGTACATCTTTTTCATGGTTGTCGAAAACTTCATATCCTCTTGCACCCTCACTCAGTGACATTCGATGGGTGATGATTTCCGTCGGGTCAATTCTTCCCTGTACGATCATCGGTAACAATTTGGGGATATAGTACTGAGGATTAACAATACCCGAACGAAGCGTGATGTTTTTGCCTGTCATTACGGGGAAAAAATCAATGCTGACTTGCTCTCCTGCAACCACGCCAATCACGGCCACCCGCCCACCTGGCCTGACCACATCGAGCGCCAGCTTCACCGTCGCAGGGTTGCCAACCGCTTCAATCGCGCAGTCCGCACCCTTACCACCGGTAAGCGATTTCGCTATTTCTGTAACGTCTTCCCTGGATGGATTCAAGGGCCTGCACCCCCTGGCCCTGGCTTTTTCCAGTCTGCCGTCATCAAGGTCAACCGCGATCACCGTCGCTGCACCCCGTATCAGCGCCGATAGTTGCGCAAAGACGCCAACTGGACCGCAACCGATAACCACTACCGTATCGCCTGGCCCAACTTCAGCAAGGTCAGCACCCATGTATCCCGTTGGCAGAATGTCAGTGAGAAACAAGACCTGCTCATCGTTAAGCCCATCAGGAATCTTGAAAAGATTGGTATCAGCGAACGGCACTCGAACACCTTCCGCCTGCCCACCTGGGTTAAGAGGGGACCCGAAAATATTGGTCACCGGGCCCATCTGTGTCGTCTCCATACAACCGCTGTAAAGGTTGTCATCACAAAGTGCACAACCGCCACACCCAATAGTGCACGAGACCAACACTCGATCCCTTTTCTTGAATCGCCGTACGTCGCTACCGACATCCTCAACTGTCCCAAGAAATTCGTGACCTAATGTGAACTCCCCCATCTCCAATCGGCTAGGGCCATGATAGATATGAAGATCGGAACCGCAGATGGCTGTTTTTTCTATTCGAACAATAGCATCTGTTGGCGCCTCAATTGACGGGTCCGGAACATCCAGATATGAAACAGTTTAGTGATCCTGGTAGACCAGCGCTTTCATCGATATAACTCCAGACGAATGGCAAAACACAATGGTATGCTCCCGCCTTATCGAAATCCAATCTGGAGGACGCATGGAGCTGGGGCTTAAGGGAAAAAAAGCAATTATCACCGGCGGTAGTCGAGGAATCGGACTGCACACAGGAATGCTGCTGGCCCAGGAAGGCTGTTGCATTGCATTTTGTGCCAGGGGCCAGCCCGAGATAGATGCAGCAATAGACAAAATAGGCGGCCAAGGCAACGGCACCGTTGTCGGCTTTCAAGCTGATCTGGAAGACGGTGACGCTACCCGCGCCTTCGTATCCAAGGCGATCGAAGCGCTCGGTGGCGTCGATATCCTTGTGCACAACGCCAGTGGTTTCGACATGTCTGGCGACGAGGCAGGATGGATGCGTAGCTTCCAGGTTGACATGATGGCAGGTGTGCGTGTGGTAGAAGAATCACTGGAGCGCCTGAAACAGAGCGAATCAGCAAGCATCACTTTCGTAGGTTCGATGGCGAGTAAATTTCACTTCGGCCGACCACCCAGTTCATACGGGGCGGCGAAGGGCGCAATGAGAGTTTATGCGAATGAGTTGGCACAGGCGCACGGTAAGCACGGTATTCGGGCGAATGTTATTTCACCTGGCGCGGTCTGGTTTGAAGGCGGCTCCTGGGACCAACGTAAGATCGAAAACCCAAAATTCTATGCGTCCGTGGAGAAGGGTATCCCCCTGGGCCGCCTGGGCACTGCGGATGAGATCGCAAGAGCCATTGCCTTCGTCGCAAGCCCCGCTGGCATTTGGATAAACGCTGCCCACATAGCGGCAGACGGTGGTCAGGTCGCCTCAGTCGATTAGACCAACGAAATTGCGATCTGCCAGCAGGGGTTTTCATTTGATGCTGCCAAACCAGCGTCGAAACCATGGTTTGAAATACCGCCCGTCATTAACGATTGGTCGATAAGTGAAAACACACGTATGATTAAGCTCCTTAAACCTACCGGATATTGACGTTGAACAGGGTATTATCAGCCGCCAGAATTTTGCTAATGGTTGCGATCGTTGGACTTGTCTCAGCTTGCGGTGGTGGTGGTGGCAGTTCATCTGCTCCACCCCCCAGCCCACCCCCTGCGCCCGAACCGGAGCCCGAACCGGAACCCCTACCGGAACCCGAACCGGAACCCGAACCTGAACCTGAACCTGAACCTGAACCTGCGTCTGATTTCGACAATGGCGTTTTTTCGCCCTACCAGACCTTCGAGCAGATGTGTGCAACACCGCGAACGGGAACCGATAGAAACGGGAATAGTTTCCGAGACACCCAGGGCGACACAGAAGATGAGAATAACTGGCTACGTTCTTCGAGCAATGAACTGTACCTCTGGTATAACGAAATAGTTGATGTTGACCCGGGTAACTCCACGACACCCGAATACTTCGAGCAGATGCAAACCTTCGACATCACCCCATCCGGCGCACCAAAAGACAAATATCACTTCACGATTGCTACGGACGTTTGGCAGGATCAATCCCAGGGGGGCATATCCGGTGGATACGGAGCAACCTTTGTCATCCTTAAAGGGTCGCCACCCAGACAAATTGTTGTTGCCTACACTGAACCCAACACCCCCGCGACCGCACCCGACGTCAGTTTGTTACGTGGTACTGTGATCCTGGAGGTCGACGGCGAAGATCTGGTAAACGGGGGTGATGTCGATACCCTCAACAACGGTCTGTTCCCGGGGGACAACGAAACCCATACATTTGTCGTCCAGGATGCCGGTGGAGACACGACCAGAACTATCAGCATAACCTCAGCGCAAATCGTCTCAACCCCAGTCCAGAATGTCTCAACCATAGAAACGAGCTCGGGTGTTGTTGGTTACATGACGTTCAATGCCCATATCAGTACCGCCGAAACCCAGCTGATTGATGCAATAACACAACTGCAGGCATTGGGTGTCACCGACCTGGTCCTGGATATCCGCTATAACGGCGGCGGATTCCTCGACATAGCAAACGAACTTGCCTACATGGTTGCCGGCGACCCGGCAGTCGGACAAATATTCGAAGAGCTTGAATTCAATGACCAGCACCCCGACTTTGACCCCATTACGGGCAGGACTCTTACTCCAAGTCTGTTTCACTCGACTACACAGGGGTTTTCCGAACCAAGTGGCACGCCACTACCTGGTCTTGGACTGACCAGAGTTTTCGTGTTGACGGGATCAGGCACTTGTTCCGCCAGCGAATCTGTTATTAACGGCCTCAGGGGAATTGATGTAGAAGTCATTCAGGTGGGCGCAACTTCCTGCGGAAAACCTTACGGCTTTTATCCACTCGACAACTGCGGCACAACTTACTTCTCCATTCAGTTTCGGGGCGTAAACCAGAAAGGCTTCGGCGATTACACCGATGGTTTTTCCCCATCGAACACTCCACAGGTAGAAGGGGTGCCCGTCCCCGGCTGCCTTGTCTCTGATGATTTCACCCGGCAATTAGGCGACCCTCTGGAAGGCAGGCTAAGGGCCGCGCTACAGTATCGAGAAGACGGCACCTGCCCCACGATTGTCGGCAGCAGCCCCAACCAGGCTGTACGTGCAGCACAGCCTCTCAACGCCGCGGACGGCGTTATCGCCAAGACAGCCTGGCTACAAAACCGCATCATAACCTTCTAAAAACCCGCCTTTTTTTTGAAGGGTACGGAGGCGATTAAATTACCATGATTTAATCCCCTCCGTACCCTTCAAAGTCCCCTTTAAAGTCCCGTCTAAATAGGGGCATAAGATGTACCATGTCCAATTCGAGTATAGGCAGAAATTTTATGGAACATCCGTTAGCGGGGCTTAGGGTCCTGGATTTTTCGAGAGTACTCGCCGGCCCCTTCGCTGGAAGAATGCTTTCAGACCTGGGCGCCGACGTTGTAAAAGTAGAGCCACCAGATGGCGACGTGACTCGATACTGGGGTCATGAGATCGCCAATATCACTGGCTATTTTCACCAGCAAAACGCTGGCAAAAAAAATATCTGCATCGACCTCCGGGCGCCGAATGCGCCAGGCCTTGTCAAACGACTTGTTGCCGAGGCGGATATCGTCATCGAGAACTACCGGCCTGATGTCATGGATCGGCTTGGCGTCGGGTATGCAGACCTTAATGCCGTAAACGAAAAAATTATCATGCTCTCAATTTCCGGATTCGGCAGAGATGGACCAGAGTCAAGGCGAGCAGCCTATGCTCCAGTTATCCACGCTGAAGCGGGACTGATTGCCCGCTCAACAAGGAGGGACGGCGTCAAACTGCACGACCTACCGCTATCAGTTGCGGATACAAACGCATCACTTCACGGTTTGGTGGGCGTATTATCAGCGCTGCACATGAGGCATCGTACAGGCAAGGGCCAACATATCGACATTGCTATGATTGATGCAACAGTGGCCACAGATGACCAACTGCACTACGACCTCGAAGACGCAATTGGAACGGGTCCAATGCCCAACGAAATATGGGAGTCTGGGATAGGCCCAGTACTGCTATCTACAGACTTTCGTATGTTTTTCCGATCGTTAACAACCCTCGGCTTAGAGGATCCTTCCAATCCCGAGATGGAACTGGAAGAAAAAATCAACGTGCGGCGCAAGGCAGTCGGCGACTTTCTCAATACGCTCGACACTCCAGAAAAGTTTTCCGCGGCGATGAAGTCAGTGAACGTCGCCTGGGGCGAGGTTCGTAGTCCAGAGAACCTGCGCGACCAATTAACCGTTAAGGCAAGGGGCGCGATCACTGATATCGACGATCGTAATGGTGGAACCCGACCTATTACGCAATCACCCTATCGATTTTCAGCCGCAAAAAGCGGAGTGCGGGGTCCTGTCGCGCATAGAGGTGAAGATTTTGACGAGGTGCTAAAAGGCTGGCTTTCGATGGATGACCAGGACATCTCGCAACTTCGTGAAGATAATGTCGTCATCTACGATCGGAAATGGCGGCACCACTAAATGCCTGGCACCATATCGGTTGCTCCCTTTTCCGCTGCCTGGGTCTTTGTTTTTACAATCACCCTTGTCTGGTCAGGTATAAACCCTAAAGATCTGTTTACGTGGATTCTGGAAGTAACGCCCGCTACTCATTACGCTGATTACACTATCGCGACTTCATGACCGGCAGATAGAAAATCAGTCACGAAGGGGCGATGATAACGATAGTTATCCAATGGACAGAAGGACCTTTTTTTGAAACCCACAACGCTCATAAAAATGCTGGTCATGGGATTTATCGCCAGTGACGCCCGACGCCAGATCGCTCGAGCCAGGGGACGCCTTGCCAGAAGAGGACAGCCCACCATCCACTATTTTCACCAGGTGGATGATCCTCACAGCCATCTGGCAGTGCAGAAAATCGACGCACTTGCTAATCGTTACAAGGTCAGGTTCAAGTTTCATCTGGTCCAGAACCCGACCGACCACGAACAGGGTGATGCATTGCGGTTTCCTGTCTGGGCTTTGCGAGATGCACGCGCCATCGCTTCCGACTATGGTACCGAACTGCCACAGAATATTGATCAGATTGAAAATCATCAGGCCAAGCACGCAGAAAGTTACTTGTCTCGATACCTGGCAGACTCTGACTTTGCTCGCGAGGCCGTTGCCATTGGGCATCGGCTTTGGTCTGGTGACCCAATAGAGGAACTACCCGCGAGCAATGCCGCTGCAGATGGCTCTGCACTTCGCACGAAACTCGGTCACTGGCTCAGCGCCACTTTTTATTTTGAAGGTGAATGGTATTGGGGTGTCGACCGGCTGGTTCATCTGGAGAACCGCCTGCGTGATATGGGTCTCTCAAATGCTCCTGGCGGGATATGCGTTCCCCGACCAACACCTGAACCGCTTGACGATAAAGATGCCAGCGCCGTTACATTAGAGTTCTTCCCTTCCCTTCGCAGCCCTTACACAGCCATCAGTTTTGATCGGGCAATCGCTTTGGCACAGCGAACAAAGGTGAAACTTAAGCTACGCCCTGTTATGCCGATGATGATGCGCGGAGTGCCAGCACCACGAGTCAAGCAACTCTACATCATGACCGACACCAAAAGAGAAGCAGACTACTATGGTCAAAAATTCGGTCCCGTGGTCGACCCTTTTGGCGAACCGGTTAAACGGGCCTTCGCGTTACTGCCTTTCATGGCCGAGCAAGGGCTAAGTATCGACTACTGTGCGAACTATCTTCGCGCAGCCTGGTGTGAGGGCGTTGATATCACCACAAAACAGGGTTTACAGCAGGTCGTCGAAGAAACCGGTGCCAATTGGCAAGAGGCTCAAAACCAGCTTGCCAACAACATCTGGAAACCCTTGCTTGAAAATAATGTTTCCGACATGCTAGCCGCCGGGCTTTGGGGAGTTCCGAGTTTCAGGGTAACAGGCGGCACAATCGAAGAACCGTTTTGCTGCTGGGGGCAAGACCGCCTCTGGCGGGTTGAATCCGAAATAAGTCGAAGATCGGTCTGAATATTCACATCACTCGAGCACCAACATGATCAAATTCTTAACTTACCTCGTTCTTTCCGTAGTCGTACTGAGTGGCCTTCTTCGCTATTCACTCGAATTCGAGTCCGCCCAGGATATCGCCATTGAACAGCTATACAGGGCAGGAATGTCGAACGCGGCAAACGGTTTACCAAACCCTGACAGCCTCCGAGTATTCGTTTGCGGGAGCGCTTCACCCCTGGGGAATACCAATCGAGCCCAGGCGTGTATCGCGGTTCTAACGCCTTCACATTTTTATGTATTCGATTCAGGCGCAGGCTCCACGGCCAATATCTCCGGCGCGGGGCTTCCTTACGCCAGACTGCAAGGCGTGTTTCTTACTCATTTCCATTCCGACCATATTTCTGAGCTCTATGAGCTGAACCTGGCTTCCTGGGTAAGGGGCCGGCCAAAAGCGCTACGCGTGTACGGCCCAAAAGGCGTGCGAAAAGTTGTCGCAGGCATTAACGATACCTACGAACTAGACGTCGGATACCGGGTTGAACACCATGGCAGCGATTTTCTGAACCCAAAACTCGCCAAACTAAAAGCTGAAACCATAAGAACGGGCGTGGTGCTGGAAGACGGCGATCTAACGGTGACAGCCTACGCGGCCAGCCATGCACCGATTGAGCCTGCTGTCGGCTACCGTATTGATTATCGAGGCAGAAGCGTTGTGATCTCAGGTGACAGTCTCGTTACCGCCGACACTAGGAGAATAGCCAGCAAGGTCGACTTGCTGCTGCACGATGCACTGTCCCTGCCCTTGACTGAAGCAGCGACAAAAGCCGCCGCCACAGCAGGCCTGACAACGCTGACAAAGATCGTTCCCGACGTGATGGACTATCACGCCAGCACAGATTCACTGATTGATCTGAACGCTGATATCGATGCAGGCATAATCGCTTTTTATCATCTAGTGCCAGCACCGGCTAACCTGCTCATGTCAAAGATATTCGAGCGAAACCTGCCGGAGAACTTTCTATTGGCAAATGACGGCGACTGGTTCGAACTGCCCAGCGACTCAGCTGCGATTATTCACACCAGTAACTAACCCATTCCCAGGTCCTGCCTACTCGCGATCAGTAGCTGCCCTTTAAGACCGGCGGCGCGGTGAATACCAAAACCCGCGACCTCCGGTGCGGTCGCTATCGCAACAAACTCCTCCTTGGAAGGATATTTTACGATGGCAACCTGATCCCAGAGCACATCAATTGAACCAATCATCAGGTGCGCACAGGAACCAAAGTACAGAAATTCTCCGCCCTTGGATTCCACAAAAACCCGCATCTGTTCCCCGTAGAGTCTATAGGCATCTATACCCGTCAGGTCAGTGGAACGGCCATCCTCGTATTCTGCCTGCGCTTTGAATTTGAGCAGGTTCACCATGCATACCGGGCCCGTAAAATCACTTTCCAGCAACCCTGTGAACTGCTCCTGGCTTGGATATACCGCATTGGATACGATCATATATTTTGACTCAATAATTTATCTGGAATAAACGATATCTTATTACTGAGTCATCATAAATAGCTCACACTACTGGTTGATATCAGTCGATATCAAAGGAGATCTCCTCAATTTCGTAGGTCATCACACGTCCCTATTCCTGGGCTGTTATAGTCAGCAAGCTTGATCGCGACCATCCCCTTTACAGTACGACAATAATTACTAAACCAAGGAAAGGAATTTCATGAAACTTTACGATTATCCCAGCGCACCCAATCCACGCAGAGTCAAAATTTTTCTGGATGAAAAAGGCCTCGCATACGAGGCAGTGAACTGTGATATGGCGAAAGGAGAGCACAAGCTACCCGCATTTCTTGAGAAAAACCCCAGCGGAAAGATCCCTGTCCTGGAGCTTGATGATGGTCGGTGCCTTGCAGAGTCGGTTGCTATCTGCAGATACCTGGAAGCTATCCAGCCCGAACCAAACCTTTTCGGCCGGGACCCCTTTGAGCTGGGGCACATCGAAATGCGTAACCGCCAGATTGAACTTGAGCTCTGGACCCAGGTAGGGGTCTCTTGGGTGAATGGGCCAATAGTCACTAAAATGTGGCAGGTCGAGCCGAACACTCGAGCCAAGCAAGCCAGTGACGCAAATGTGAGGCGTTATCATGAACGTCTGGATCATGAGTTTGGCCAGTCCGATTATGTTGCAGGAGGCAGGTTTACTGTTGCGGACATATCCCTCATCAGCGCCATCGATTTCGGCGCCAGGTTGGTAGACCTGCAACCTGACGAGGGCCTGGAAAACCTATGGCAGTGGCATGCAAGGGTGTCAGCCAGAGATAGTGTGAAAAACAACTAGAGCGCCTGCCAGTTAACGTTACCCGAAGGCGACGAACACCGAGCTATGGTAAGACTATTTTGCGTGTCGCCGAATCAGCCTTGCTCTGGAAAAACGATCGTTGCATTGCCTTCGAGTAACCTGACCCCTTCCCTTTCAAGCCAGATGTCACATGTCACATTGCCCTCTGGGCCTATCTCTGTAACAACGCCTTTTGCCGTAACTGCATCTTCACTTAATACGATCTTTGGAAAGGTCATAAAGATCCGTTTGACACAAGCTGGCCCTGCCCAAGCATGCAGCATGTTGATCATGTAGCTTAAACCCAGCGGCCCCTGGTTGATTGTTCGTTCCCCTGCTCCAAGCGGCAATGTCGATACCAACTTGGCGTCCCAGTGAACAGGATTAGGGTCCCGAAGTATCGCCGCCATCGTACGCATTCGGGATCGTTCAACACATGGCATTCCCCATGACGGGATTTCATCTCCAACACTAACTTCGGTCATAACGCCCCCGGTTGTAATGCCATATAATGGTAGACCTTGCTATATCCTGCCTATCCTGCCTGATATCAAACTGGAACTTGATTCGATCAAAGAGGCCGTCCTCGCTGTCTATTCTTTCAACCTCAAGGATGCTTCCAGAGATCTGGTAAAGCTCCTCTTCCATCAACGGCTTAAAAAACTCCCATTCATAGCTCTCTATTCCGATAGAAAACTCTGACGACGCCTGGCCTAATTCAAACATCTCACCAATCGAAGTATTGGCGCCCAGAAATGGCACATGAAACAACGCCACCGGATGCGCCATCCCATCAGGCAGCGCCTGCGCTCCCGTGCACTCTGTCAGGAGGAAATTCTCCCAGTGCGCGATCAGGTACTCACCACCTGGAAACTCATGCCCTATAACTTTTTTAACCGATTCTTCACTTGGTATATCCATGGAAATCGAGTCTATATTGTTTTGACAAGTAGGTGAGTGTTAATCTCCGGCTCCCCACCCCTTAAGGTTAAGACAATGCCTGAACTCGGCCAGCAAACCACGACAGATGATGTACTTAAAGCCATAGACCTGACCGGTAAAGTCGCAATAGTGACCGGTGCCTCTGGTGGCCTCGGTGCAGAAACTGCCCGCGCACTTGCCTCCAAAGGTGCTGCTGTCACCATAGCCGCGAGGGATCTTAACCGCGCCCAGGCAATGGCCGACCAGATCAAAGAAAGCACTGCCAATCCAAACGTCGATGTCGGAGAACTCGAACTCGATAAACCCTATAGTGTCAGGGCTTTCGCCAAAAACTATCTCGCGAATCACAACGAGGTGAACCTCCTGATTAACAACGCTGGCGTCATGGCCTGCCCTTTGAGTAGAACCGAGCAGGGGTGGGAAATGCAGTTCGCAACGAATCATTTAGGACATTTCCTGCTGACCTGCCTGCTAAGTCCAGCGCTGGTCAAAGGCTCACCTGCAAGGGTCGTGAACCTTAGCTCGGGCGGACACAATTTCGCTCCAGTTAATTTCGATGACATTCATTTTAATCATCGTGACTATGACAAATTCCAAAGCTATGGCCAGTCCAAGACCGCTAACATTTTGTTTTCGATCGAGCTCGACAACCGACTGAAAGGTCGCGGTGTGAGAGTCAATGCAGTGCACCCAGGCGTGATCATGACCGATCTGGGCCGGCACATGTCAGAAGAAGACATCCAGGCAATCTTGGGCAACAGACCCGAAGGATCCCCGGCAATGGTGTTTAAGGAAATACCTGCCGGAGCCGCAACTTCTGTGTGGATGGCAACCTCTCCGGACCTCGAAGGTGTCGGTGGCCAGTACGCGCAGGATTGCGGTCTGGTTGAACCAGACGCTGCCGATGCCGGAACCGGAGGATGGGCAAAATGGGCTCAGGGGACTGATGACGCACGACGCCTGTGGAGCATGTCAGAAGAAATGCTTGGCGAGACGTTTGATGTCTAGAGGCTGAGACGACGTTGTTTCAATGACCGAGCAGTTAACACGAATTGACCAGGTGAACTTGGAATTCTTGTTCGGCCCGATGCGCGTGACCCGGGTGTCAGCAGAACGCACATCCAGAAAATTTTCTAGCAGGTTTGGATATGGACCTGGAGAAACTGACCCTCTGCATACTACTCACTCAGGGTCGTGCAGTCGCCGTACTGGATGAGATGGGCTTTAAGACAGCCTTCGCCTGCACTATTTTCTTCGATCCGCGATGACACGACCCGCTGCCTCCGCCTCTTCCTCATGAGCTTCTTCACGCCAGGACTCCTTGATCGCAGCAGCATCCCACACTTTCATTGCAGGTAACGAAAGCAGTTTTTGACAGTAGGCGAACGACTCAGGTGAGATTGCCAGCTGGTAGGACTGCACCCTGAATGCCACCGGGCAGTAAAAAGCATCAACTGCGGTAAATCTTTCCCCCGCTAGAAACCCGCCACCAAATCGCGCCAAGCCTTCCTGCCAGAGTTCGTCGATACGGGAAACATCACGCGCAAGATCAGCATTAAGGCTTGATAGGGCGACAGTGATCGCGCAGTTCATGGGGCAAATTTTTCGTAGGCTGGAAAAACTGCTATGCATTTCAGCGCTAGCGCATCTTGCAAAAGCTCTCGCACCTGCGTTATCGGGCCAAATTCCAGCCTCCTTCTCTGCCAGGTATTCCACAATGGCAAGTGAATCCCAGACTACTGCATCACCGTCCACCAGGCAGGGCACCGTCCCTGAAGGAGAGAATTTCCTGAATTTTTCAAAGTTATCCTCTGTCTCAAAAGACTCGAAACACTCTTCAAATTCGATACCTAACTGACGCAATAGTACCCACGGGCGCAGCGACCAAGAGGAATAGTTCTTGTTGGCGATATATAACTGATACACAGGCGTGATCCCCAAAAAGTAATAGTTTAGATGAAAAGTCCAAAAAGGATCGAAGAGAGCGGAACGTTTCAACGACCCTGTGTAACCCCACTAACAGCTAACCAATGAGACCACTCGCGAACTCAACCGATCTGACTTCATTCAGGCTTCAGCATATTTTTTCGCTCAACCTTCAGAGAAGAAAGTATGAATATTTACGACTGCTTAGCAACCACGTCGCGTTGTTTAGATAATCCTTTCTCACGCTGCGTCCTCTGTCTGTCTCAGGCCTATTGCGCCACATTACCCAAAATTTCAGAAATATCGTCTGGCAGTATCAAACTCTGTGTTAGTTACAATCGGCTTATATAAGCCGCGCCAATGAAGGTTGTACCCGCTAATAGGCTTTATCTACTTTCAACTGCTGATAGCTGCTTTCAACTGCTGATAGCAACGGACATAAGAACCAGCAGCTGAAGAACCGGCACACTAAAGAATTGAGCGGTTTCACGAAGTACTCCAAAACCTCTACTCCTAAATAGGGAGATGGATATTTCAGTTCGAAAATATTCTCTATTTAATTTTTACTCAGCAGCCAAAGTTCGTTACATTCTGCACATCACTAATGAGGTCTCTAAATGACAGACGCACCAGAAGGCTATACGGTCGATGCCGTCGAAGCATGGATAGCCAGTAATATTCCCAGCCTTTCGCCGCCATTTGTGTGGACAAGGTTGGAAGGCGGGCATTCCAATCTTACCTATAAGCTTGAAGATAGTAATGGCAAGGAAGCTGTCATCCGAAGACCACCTCAGGGTCAGCTACTACCCAAAGCACATGATATGAGTCGCGAATGGTCACTCATCTCGGCGCTTGGACCAACCGCCGTCCCGGTACCGGAAGCACTGGGTTTTTGCGAAAGCCCGGATGTTACTGGCGCCTGGTTCTACGTCATGGGTTGCATCAATGGCAGGCCGCTTTACAGCAATGAAGAAACAGAGGAATGGGTACCCGAGGCAAAACGGCTCACTCTGGCGAATTCATTCGTTGATGTTCTTGCGGATCTTCATTCTCTTGACCCGGATGAGATTGGTCTAAGCGACCTGGGTAAAAGAGACAGTTACGTTGGGCGCCAACTAAAGACCTGGTATCGGTCGTGGACTTCATCAATTGAAGGCGCTGATTTTGATGATGCACGAGCCCACAAGCTGCAGGAATTTTTCCTGGAAAACCTGCCGGAACAAGAAAAAGCACGAGTGGTTCACGGCGACTATGGATTGCACAACTGTCTAACCGGACCAGACTCCACGGTGGCGGCAGTCGTAGACTGGGAAATTTCCACACTGGGGGATCCTCTCGCTGACCTCGCTTATGCGCTGAATTTCTTCCCGGACCCTTCGGATACAATCCCGATTTCCCCGGAGGCTGCTACAGCCGTTGCTGGCTTTCCAACTCGTACCGAGATGGCCACAAGATACGGGACCAGGACCGGACGGGACCTTTCAAACCTGGACTACTACACCGGCTTCAATCGTTGGAAATCGGCGTGCATCGTACATGGCGTGTACGCGAGGTATATGGAAGGTAAGAAAAGCTCAGAAGGTGTAGACCTGGAACACATGCGAAGCCGAATTGAAGGCTCCCTGGAACTGTCAGAAGAGGCGGTCAACCGGCTTTAGGACAGCTTCACAAAAATGGCGCCGGGAGAGCGCTCGATAGCTTGCTAGCAACGTTCGAGCACGATGGGCAACTTGTCTTTTGGCTTTGAAATAGGCGATTGTTGTACGGGCATCACGTAATCAGCGGGTACGCTGATGCGAAAGTTTCGAAGCATTTCAGCTATCACCAGTTTGATCTGCATATCAGCGAAGTGCAGGCCAATACACATATGCGCCCCGCCACTAAATGGTACCCAGCTGTAGTTGTGTCGTTTGTGCTCACTTCGCCCGGCACTAAACCGCTCCGGATCAAACATCGTCGGATTGTCCCAGTACTCCCCCATATAATGAGTATGGATAGGATAGGTGATCACCAATGTATCCGAAGGTATAAGATAACCATTGTGCTCAAATGATCGGTTACTGAACTTGGGTAGGGTCGACAGCGGCGGATAGAGCCGTAAGGTTTCTTTGATGACCCAATCGGTTTGACTCATTTTTGCCAGGCTTTCGTGAGTCAGGGGTTCGGTGCCCAGTGAATGCACCTCAGCGCGTAATTTTTCTTGCCAATGGGGATGCTTGGCTAACAAGTACACCATGCTCGTCAGCGTACTGGTCGTTGTGTCATGAGCTGCCATCATCAGGAAAATCATATGATCGACGATCTCCTGGTCCGTATACCTATTGCCGTCTTCATCCTCTGCACGACAGAGTAGCGCAAACATATCTTGATCTTTACTGGCGCGCTTGTTGGCGACTTGATCCAAAAAATAACGACACATGAACTTGCGTGCCTGAATGCCGCGATACAATATTGTGCCGGGTATGGCGAGAGGAATTCGAGGCATAGAAGCGGCGACGGTTGCTTCGAACGCCTTATTGAGCTTATTCGCACCGGGCCCCAAGTCCATACCTAAAAAAATCGTTGCGGCAAGGTCCAGTGTCATCTGTTTAAAGGCGGGATAAGCCGCTAATTCGTTTCTTTGCGAATCACACCATGTAGCCAGTGTTCGCTCAATTTGAGGGGTCATTTGTCTCAGATAACCCTGCATTGCCTTACTTTTGAACCCCACCTGCATGAGTCGTCGATGGTATCGATGATCAACTCCATCACGAAGCATCAAACCGTTAGGGAAAATACGACCAATGATCATGTCCCATGCCTTCTTATTCGAGAAAGTTTGGTCGGGGTTCACAAGACATAGTTGCGCTGCGTCCGCACCAAACAAATGCACGATGTTCATGCGTCCCGCGCGTTGCATAACGACATCGCCGAATCGCTCGCGAAGATGCTGGCTGTGTTCAAGCGGGTAATTGTAGCTTTGCTTGATGAACTTGAGCGTTTCAAGAAAGCTGATATTAATGGGTTGAGGTGTGATGAGCGCTTCGGTCATTGCATATGACTAAGTATGGGAATAAGAACGGAGGATTTTGCCATAAGACGTGGAATATTGTCGGTGGTCAAATTTCATTGCCCACACTTTTGGTACCAGAAAATTCTATCCAGCAGGATTATGCACAAGCTGGCGTCAGAAAGTAGCGCTCTGCATGATGTCCGCGAAGGAATAAGGGTCAAAAATGTCTTCATCTTCGACTGCGGTATAAAGCTGATCGAGCCAGCCCTCATGCGCCTCGTACTCGCCGGTTGCTCTCATCAACAAATCAACGGCCATCACCGCCTGCTCAGCCGCGACATAGTCCTGGAATTCTCCTGCACCACCAATCGCCACAACATCACCAAGCAGCGATTTGGATCTGGCAGCTATGTTGTCGACCTTGTTGACTGATGCCTTCAGAGTTTCGAGGCTGGAATGTAATGCACGAACAGACTTTTTAACATCTCCTTTATCAATGACCGCAAGATGCAATTGTTTGATCTGTTCTTCCAGCGCAACGGCCTGGCTCGGCGCAACCAACCGGGCAATCGGGAACAGCATTGCAAAACCCGAATCGTTGATCCTCACAGAACCTGGAGGTAAACCGATCCGTCGCTGGTGTTGCCAGCGTAGGTCTGACATCGCATGGTGGCATGCATGGCAATCAAATAAACTGAGTTCCGGAAAGAGCTGACCACCAGGGAGGTGGGATTCAATCAACCTTAGTGTCTGGTATCCTGCTTCAATCTGCCCGAGTGCCCACACCGTGACATGGTCTGCGGACCATTTTTTGGTTTGGTAGTCTTCATCCAATATGTAGTGAGCAGGCTGCAGAGCACCGAATGTATCCAGCTCAAAGGACAACCTGGGATGGCCTGCTCCCATTATCTCGTGGCTGGCCATTTTTTGATCATCGCCAATGTGACAGGAAAGACATAACTTGGCTCGATCCTCGATCCGATCGGTTGGATACATCCCATCATCAATATTATCCTGATGTGTCTGACCCGGGTCCGTGTGATTCGATAAATACCGCTCCGCACCACCGTGACAAGCTTCACAGCCAATGCCATCGCTTATCTGGAATCGATCACCGCGTTTTTCATACGCTACATTGTCAGCGTGGCAATCCAAACATACTTTAGCCTCATGGGCATTCTCCAAGCCCATATTCTTCGCAATCCAGAAGGATTCTTCACTGAGCAGGATGTTGTATGCATTACGATGGCGGTCCAATCGACTCCATACAACATATTCGTTTTGCAAAACGGACGCGGACGATCGGGGGCGAACCGAACCATGGCACACGCTCGAAGCGCAAGTGGCGACACCCAGGTGCGCATCCTCTGCGTGCTGCGGCAACATTTCAGCCTGCACTACCCAGGTAAGCAATACGCTTGTCATTAGCAACGTGTATACAACTAAACTAGGTTTAATCATTCTGGTTTCCCTGGCACGGCTTCAGGTGGCTTTACTTCAGGCGGAACGTCATCTGACACAAACCACGGCTTGCCATCTTCGTCTAGATACATCCTATGCATATCCGATTCGGACAAAGGGCCCGACCCGACCCGACTGAATACGGCAACCTGCCCACCGCTTTCGTCAACAGCCCTATCGCGCTCAAGCCCACGAGACAAACCGATGGCCGGTTTCTTCGTGGGATAGTGCGCAATAAGTTCAGGCATCGGGTCCGGGCTAAAACCATAATACCTTGGCTGTGACTCAGGTGACGTCAACTGCACAACCTTAAGGCCAGCTTTACCGTCCGCCACATAAGCAAACAGGCTGGCGTTAGTTGTCGCGACAACCACATCTCTTGCGTCCTCAACACCATCGTTAAAGCGCTGATATTCCTTCAATTGAGTGGGGTCTGAAACGTCAACGATCACCAACCCTTCACTACCAGCGGCAACATAGGCAAATGTCCGGGCGACAAATACCCGGTTGGCACTGGACAGAGAGATGGTATTGTCTTCTACCAACCGAGGGTTTCTGACGTCAGTAATATCGACCGTCTTCAGACCATCATCATCGGTAACAAACAGAAATCGGAATTGCTGGAAAACATCGTGGCCATTATTAAGTGGCACCGTAGCCACCAGCAATGGTTTTAAGGGAGTATCCATATCAATCACAACCAGCCCGGCATCGGCGACAATGTAAGCATAGCGACCACCCACCTCAATATCCCTGGCGCCGTCCAAGACGCCATTTTCATTCCACGTAAGCGCTCTTTTAAGAAAATTATTCCTGGGTTCTCCATCAGAAAGGGTGCCGACATCACTGAGAATCAGGCCCTCTACAGCATCAGTAATAGCCACATAGTTATAGATTGGATGGGTTGGTTTTTCCTTGTTGACCTCACGCATTAGCTCGCCTTTGTTGCGTACCGGAGCAATCGGTTGAGTCGTGATCATCGAAAGGCATGTTGCATTAGTACTCTTTATCGTAGTGCTCTGGCCGAGTTTTGATGCGGGAGAGCTGATAATTTTTTGACTGATGCCTTTGTTGCCTATACTCGCAACATCGTAAACCACCATGCCTTTATCGCCAGCAGCCGCATATAAGTACTCACCCCTTAGTTGCAGACAGTTAACTTCGCCGGAGCGATGTCCGTGACCTGTCTTCAATTCAAGTCCCCGCTCGATGTGTTCTCCAAAAAAATCCGGGTAGACGATTTTCTGCAGATAACTGCCAATTACCGCCTGGGGCTCTGACCATTCTGTCACCCGCACGGCCTCTACTGAACCTTCGGTGCCTACCCAGGTATGGAAACCGATGAAATCGATAAAGTCGGTCCCATACCCAAGTGTCTGCGCCATGATGGCATTATTATTATTATCTCCTGCCAGATGGCAGTCAGTGCACACCCTGGTTTCGGTCTTTCGAACGGTGTGAGAGAAATGTGGGTTAATAGCCTGGGAACTATGGCCGCTTGCAGAGATCGGGGGCTGCTGCACGTAGATACGTTCTCTGTTCGAATTAGTAGACGACAACACCAGCGCTGAACTGGATCGCAGGGGTGCAATTCTGCCACCGTTGATCTCGCCGCGACGTCCCAGCATAAAGATCTGGTCTCGTACAACCTGCGGATTGTAAGTCGCAAAATTTCTGGTTGTTCCTCCTTCATAGTGTTTTCTTTCGGTTTTCCAATTTGCCTCAATTGGCAAGTGACAGCCTCCACAACTCGTTGTCCACGATTGATGGCAGCTGTAGCATTCCATATTGTCGTTGCCATGGGCCAGTTCAGACTCAGCCGCTGCCGTACCCCAGGATTGATTTTTTGAATCTTTTGACATCAACTTCGCGCGAGCCGCTTTCTTGTTATATTGCGGATGATTCTTATTAACTGAATCTTTCACCAAACTGAGCTGCCACTCACGATCTGGCCAGAGAAGACTCCGCTGAAAGAGCTTCCCTTCCCTCCAGCTAAACCTCGATTGCCCATTCGGGTTTCGTATCAGTGACAGATCTGTGCCACCTGGCGGCGCTGCTGGTCCTGAGGTCTTCAAGCTGGGATATTCCGTTGCTGTACCGTGACAATCGACGCAGTCGATCTCGACCGCATTAGCTACCTCGCCATAGATATGACCATTCCCATGGTTGTCCTGGGAAAAATGACAATCGACACAATGCATGCCGACATCCAGGTGAACACTGGACATATGCACTGCCTTATCAAACTTGTCAGGATCATCTGGCTCAACCACGCCTCCTTCGGCATCCAGCAGATTCCCTTTGCGGTCTTTTTTGAACACTGCTCGAAAGTTCCAACCATGACCGTGATAATCAGCAAACTGGGTATTCTTGAGAGTGGGGTTCAGATCCGAAACGTTTTTTGAAAACTCAGGGTCAGACCAAAGGCCAAGCGGTGCCGCACCTTCTGGATTGCGTGCATTGGTCTTCCTGACCTCCTCATCAGTCGGATACTTCTGTTTCTTTGGGAACATGGCAGATGCATCGGATTCGTAGTCCCACATGGTGTAGCCCAAATAAGAATTAACGAACATATTGGGTTGATGCATATGGCATGACATACAGCTGGCGGTGGGAATCGACCGCGTGAATGTATGCTTGAGTGGGTGACCCTCTTCTTGCCTTGGTATGGTCGGGTCATTAGTCTGGGTTTTCCCGGTATGACCAAACTCTCCGTAAGGGCCAGAGTGTCTCGGGTCACGATCATTGGCGTAGACGACATGACAGGCTCCGCAGCCCGAAGTCCGATAATCACCAGGGTTGTCATTCGTACCCAAAAACCACATGAGTGGATCATTGAGCCTGGTCTTGTGTGCGTTAAGCACCGGTACCGATATCCGGCCACCTGTACCTGGGCCGCGGTTTGACTGCCTGAAGTCGGGGCGACCTGGTTCTTCTATGCGCTGAATTAAACCCAGCGCATTGGGTAGTCCGGTTTCCGGAAACAGATTGCTGATATTTCTACCGCCACGCTCGAACACCCTGAAAATATCACCCGGCGGTGTGGTTTCCCAACTTGGTAACGGATAAAGCATTGGCAGAATACCATGGGCATCCCAATTGGCGTCCGCATCCTTCAGTGGTGGGCCTTTAACCGCACTGGGTTCGCCGTCAGGTGTATAGGCTTCGCCTAAAATATATTTCTTAAATGGAAGTATATTATTTGCGTAAGTCGCTGCGCCGAACAACATAGCACCGGTAGCCATAATGCTGCGTTTAGCCGCTTGAACAGTCTCAAGGTGGCAGGCACCACAGGCTTCCTTCGCGACGCGTAAATCTGATGGATTCACAAAGCGAACAAACTCCTTCGCTTCACGGTTCAATAACGTATAGCTCGCTTTCGGGTTCGCGCTGTGTGGATAGTGCCAATCATCAGGATAACTGGGCAGGACATGAGCCTGCTCCATGAGGGATTTGTTTTTGATATCACCTTCAGAAGCAACGATACTCGAATCCCCCCCGTGACAATCCGTGCAGCCAAGTATCACACCCGGGCTTTCATGCATGGTCATACTGTCGGTAGTGGTGTGACAGGATTGGCACCCCGCACTTTTCTCCAACGCGGTCGCCATAGACTGCGCCCTGGGTGCTGGCGGAATTTCCTCGTAGTGCCTTTCTATATATGTACTGGATTCAGACGCAACAACACTGTCTATGCAAAGCAACAACGCCAGAGAGAGACAGGCGATTAAGGAATATTTCATCAGTAAGTCAACGTCATGTTAAAGAGAATTGAATACGGTGTTCGCGCATCGTCACCGAAAAGGTCTTCAAAGCCCTTTCCAGGAATGAGCCCGGCCATGGAAAGCCTAAATACCGCGTTCTGGGTCATGAATGGTCTCCATATCAGTGACATGGAGATATCTTCACCCAGGGCTTTATGGATCGGCGCCTGTTGCCGCAGACGCTCAAGAACCTCCGTTGTATCAAACCTAAGATGATTTATATTCAACGACAGCCTCAGCTGCGGCAGTAGATCAGCATCGGCACCTAACCCAATGAGCATGATCCCCGGATTGATAAAATTAGATTGACCTTGTTCTTTACTCGCCCGCAGTGACGGCAAAATGCCGTTTCTACCCGACAGCACAACACCGCCACCGCCAATCAACGGAACATTCTGGCGAATCCAGAAGCTTGTATCTGCCCCCGCGAATTGAGGGTTCTCAAATATCGCATCAAAGCCTTCTGCTCTCTGATCAAACGGATCATCATCACCAGACGCATAAAGAAAAGAGAGTCTTGGTCTGAACCAGTCTATATCCCACGACATCTCTGTCGCTGTAAACCAGGCGCGAACTTTCTCGTCTTCCGAGCGAAGCCTCGTACTTTCCTGCTCACCATAAGCGTAGTACCAGGAACTCGAAATATTAAGTCTGTCAAAGTGACCATCAGCACTGTAACCAAAATAGGTGACGTCATAGTCCCGCGAGAAACGTTCTTCTAACAAGGACGAAGGCCGCTGGATGAACCCGTTCTTGTCGTATTCGACGTCCCCATGTTCTCGATTTCTGTTGTGTATGACGGTTGCCTGTGACGTCAACCCGAGCTTCAAAAAATCCTGCCAATAAATATTTGCCGCGAGCACATCATCATCACGAATCGATTGCGTAACATCGTTCAATCCCGAGTTCGTGTCTTTCTCCAGACGCCGAAACCAGGCCAGGTTGTACTGGAATACATTGTTCGCCCTTGTGCCGAACAACCTGACGCCTAATTGCGAATCCTGAAACAGGAACCCTCTGAAATCAGACGAGAAAGGTTGAATGCCCACACGAATGCTATCGAAATCATATCTGTCAGACACATTCCGTAAATGTTTGTCTACGAACAGCGCCTGGACCCCCATAAACGTATCGGTCCTGCGCCTCGAAGATCGCCCGCCCTTGTCAGGATCAACGTTCAGGATTCCTACCTCATCGGCGTGCACGCGATTGATGTTGAATACCGGTGTGAAGCGAAACTCCCAATCTGGAGGCCTAAACACGGTATTGCCTTTATAGAAAACGTTTTCGATGATGAGGTTCTGAGCCAGTATGGTCGTTTCGCCTGAACCGATCGTATCCAAACTATTTGCGCGGGACGTAGTCGCGCCACCCACAGGAATCGGGAAACGCCGCGGTTCAATAACCGTATCTGAGATCGCGATGATGCTGTAAAACCAGTCGTCTCCCCACACTGGTATATCACCCTTAAGCGAGTTCTGCCCGTTGTACGGGTCCCAGAGGTTAGACTTCACGCCCACCTGCTGCACAATTCTCCATCGATCAGGCACGGCAGGCCCAAGGCCAAATGGGTCCACCCAGGGTGCGATACCCACCTGGTTTGATTCGTCTTCGCAGGGCGGAAGTGCATATTCATCGACGGGCAGGCCCGGCCTGCGTCTGGAAGGTTGGCCACTTTGCTCCGCGCAAAGGTTCGAGACTATCGGTACTGTCGACACCCGCTCAGCGTGAGCGCCGTAACCGCTGAGGCTCAATGCAGCCAGAGAGACCATTAACAACCTGGAAGTCATTAATAACCTAGAGGTCATTACAAACCTCCGTTTCTTCGCTGCCAATAAATGGCAGCTGTGGACAATTCACATAACGCAATCTGGAAGATTGACCCGGTATCTCCAGCCGGTCTGCCCTGAGTTCCGGCGGTGCGTTTCCAAGAGCAGGTATCCCCTCTTCTGAACCCAGGCGCACCCCGGCTCTATGTACGCCAAGAAACGAAATCATATCGTCCTGATCGACACCATCCCCGGAAACGCCGACTCCGCCAATCAAGACGTTGCCCCTGAATATGGGAACACTGCCGGGAAAGATCTGGATGCCATTGGCGAGATTGCCTTTCGTGCTGACTGCGGTGAAGGCATTACTGGCAGCGAACCCCGTGTTACCGACACAGTTCTGCGGAACTTCGGGCGCTGCACCCAATACAAATGCAACGTGGTTGATGATCGCGTTGTAGACCAAATCCAACTGCAGACCACTACTGAAAATACTCCACTCCCCTTCCGGTTTACTCAGTGGCCCTGGAGGCCCATTACCTGGGCCATCAGGGTAGTTCGGGCGAGACAAATTGCCACCTGAACGATCTGAAAATGCAACAACAGAACCTGACGCTTCAAGCGCTCCTGGTAGCCCAAGGAAAAGCTGTAAGGCCGTGACATACCCTGAGAAGCTCGGCGCTGGGTTAGCCAATGTCGTAAGCTGGCTAAGGTCAACTGGTTCAGCGAGCGGTGATAGGTATAAAGGTTCCGGCAGAGACCGCAAAAAGTCCGCAGGGGCAACACTACCTTGGCGTCCCGTGCCGGAGAAAAATGTCGCTGTTCTCGCCTTCTGCAGTGAAACATCTGAGCCGAACACCGGGCCATCCCTTGTCCGCGCCATGCCCAGTATCGTGCCTTGGGTATCAACAACCGATACCGTTACCCGGGCTTGCGAGCCAACTGGCACCCTGATCTGCGCCCTGGACTGATTCGCAACACCAAGCGCTTCGTTAATAATAGTTTGAACATCAAGCTGAGTCAGCCGATTTTGCGCATCACCGCCCGGCGCATCACTGGCATCAGTTGCCGGGAACCGATTAGTGTCAGACTCATCGACAAATACAAACGCGTCTAAAGATTCGCCATTCGCATCCGCAAAAAAATCAGGGTCTGCAGGTCTGATACCTGATGGGGAGGTTCCGAAAATCGTTCCTGCGAGTGTGCTGCTACCCGCGTAATAGCCAGGAACCGCGACCAAGCTCCCGGCACCGCTCGCGTCTAACTCAGCAAGGCTGTTGAAATCTGATGGCGTCGAGACCAGGTCTTCAACAAAAGAATCGCTGAAGCGTGCAGTTTTACCAACGATTGTAATCTGGTCTGCCCTTATATCTAAAGGGGCGGCATAACCAACGGTCGCGGCCGTTGCTATTATTTCGTCCAGGTCATGATCGAAATCACCAATGTTTTTATCCAACCCATAAACGCCATCGGCTATCACGCCGACCCCGCCAACTGCCACTCCGTCCAGATAAAGTGGCATACCACCCGGGTCTGCCGACAATCCTAACGGCGCTCGACGAGGACCAGGCCCCACGCCTGACGTGAACCTGGTTGAAAAATCGGAGCAGGGTAGCTGGCTGAACTGAACACCAAAAAGCGGCCCTGAAGGAACATCCCTTTCACCGGGGTTGAAGTTCTCTTGCACGATCTGGCTGGCCGTTCGCGTGGTAAATGCGTTGCCCGTTGTGGAAAGATAAGCCCCCGTCATTGCTTTGGAAACTGCCGCAAGCGTTGCCGGAATAAAATTAAGGTTCTCTAACCCGCCAACAACCGGACCACCGAGTTCAGCCGTGGATGTTATTGTAACAAATGGCTCTGAACCACTCATCTGATAGACACCCAATACGTTACCGACCCGGTCCACTATCGCTATCGTCGCATCGACGTTTCTGGCGACTGCTTCAGACACAGCCTGCCCGATCACCTGCTCAACATCACTCTCTGAAAGGAAACAGTCAGGACTGCAACTACCCAAACCATTACTGTTATCCGGTGTTGATACCGATTGCTGCTCACTTTCTATCGCCGAACTGCCACCGCCACCACCACAGGCGGTCATGCTTAGTACAAACCAAATAACCAAACCTCGCGTCATCGTATATCTGCGGGCTCGCGAAGATTGCCCATCTCGTCTATCAAATTGCCTTCCTCATCAATAAGGTTATCGCCTTCGCCAATTATATTGCCCAGTTCATCCACGTAATTACCATCCGCGTCGATCAGGTCGCCTTCTTCATCAATTATATTGCCCCGCTCATCGACGTAATTACCATCCGTGTCGATCAGGTAGCCTTCTGCATCAATTATATTGCCCCGCTCATCGACGTAATTACCTTCCGTGTCGATCAGCTTGCCTTCTTCATCAATTATATTGCCCCGCTCATCGACGTAATTACCTTCCGTATCGATCAGGTTGCCTTCTTCATCAATCAGCAATAGCGCTCCCATGGGGCCCTGGGCATCTATATGGAATTTGTGACAGCTAATACAAGTGCTTTGCAGTCGTTCTTCTGCATGCTCACCGCCATGACATGTCCGACAGCTTCCTATATCTGGCATCAGAACATCAGTCGCCTCGGTCGAAGTGTCCGCTTCATGACACCCGACACAGCCCATATTTATGTGGCTGTCGTGAGAAAACTCAGCCATAGGGAACCAATCCTCTGTGAGTCTGACGGGTAGAATCTTCCACGGGACCTCACCCTCTTGAGGGCTTATCTCGTGACATATCGTACAAGTCTGTCGTTCAAACAGATTTGTCGCCGCTTCTTTGACGCTTTGTTCGACGAACGTTTTGGCTTTGAGTGTTAATGTTTCGCCAGCTGATTGGGCGGGCATCAGATCGGTAATCATTTGCCGATTTCGCCGCCTGCCCGGTCTGCGAGCCTCACGCTGCCCGCCCGGGAGTTCAACTTTCTGTGGTTCCGTTCGTTGTTGGGCGGCTGCCCCCAGGTTTTGTTGTTGAAGAAATTGATAAGCGTAATAACCTTCTAATTGCCGGATAAGTTCAAGGGGCGCTCCGTGTGGCACAACCCTATCGGGCGTTTCGGGGTCAAAAGTCAATAGATGACAACTGGCGCAGTGCTTCTCCATGGTCACCGGCCTAAACTGAAGACCACCTTTTTCGCTCACGTGACAGCTTGTGCACTCCAGCACGACGACCCTGTCTACACCATCAATGCCATCTTCGCTCATGTGGACATCATGCGGGAACTTCAGATTGGACACCTCGGCCAGATCGTCATCCCAGATTTCCATGCGCTGCATTTGCCAGGTTTCATCAGGCTGCATTTCAAGAAAGGACACCATAAAAGACGGGTGCTCCTCCAAAAAGTCAGCGGTATTTCGTAGCTTGCCGGTATCCAGGCCAACATCAGCAAGATTGGAATGGCAACTAGAGCACAACGCCTGGTCGGAGCGAACAATCGCTTGCGCTCCATTGTGCTCCCGATGGCAACCCTGGCAATCACTGGCGATTTGATAATCTCGGTGAGCGCCCAGTGATTTGGTATCATAATGGTGGCGCACGCTAAGATGACAGTTGAGGCATTCTTCGTCCCTGGCAGGTACAAAGGGAATCGCGTGGCAGGATTCACAGTTGTTAGACAGAAAAGCGTGAGTGGTATGGAGTTTTCCCGCAAGCCATTGACGGTCGTCAGGCACAGGAGCCGCTCGCATGAAATCCATACCCGCCAGAAATCCGAATGATGGTATCAATATGCTGACCGACACGATCAGCCAGAACAACACCCAACTCAGTGACCTGACTGGAAAATTAAGTTGCGAAAGCCTGGTTTTGAACCTGTCACGCAATGGGTCAACGTCACTGACCTTTATTTCAACTTCGATCAGGTATTCTGAATCCCCTTCCGCAGAAAGAACCCTGAACTCATGACCAAGTATATCCACGACATCGCCAGGATTCATCTCAACGCGTCGACTGGTCTGGTTATTAATCGTAAAGCTTTGGCTATTCCCTGCTTGTAGCTCTAGATTTTTACCCCGAACCAGAAGCCATGAGTGCGCCAGTGGAGTCCTGCGATCTGGAATCTGTATCGTCTGGTCGGTACCTCTACCTATCGTTGCCCGATCGCCGTCGAACACGACCTCGTTTACCTCTCGGGTTGCACCTTTAGACTGGATATATCGAACCGTTAACTTCAAGTTAGTTAATCCTTAGGCCGCCCGCTAGCGATAGACGAAGACAGAAAAAATGTGAGCTATCAACGCCGCTATCAAGGCAAACGTGACTGGAATGTGAAACAGCAACCAAACCTGGGCGGTGGATTGCATCCTAATATCTTCCCGGATGATATCGAGCAGCTGTTTTCTAGTGTTGAATGTACGAACTACCTCGCCGACTGATTGATTCTCTTTACCCTCCGTCCGGGAGAGCTTTTCAACGAGAAATTCCAGCGCCTGTTGTTGCCCTTTGTTAGAAACAACATTGCCGTCCACAACCACAGAAGAATGGTCGCGGCCGAACAGCTGGTCACGATACCCCCCGCCAATGACCGTTCGTTCGATCGCACTACTAACCACCATTTTTGTGTCGCTTGAAGAATCAGCGGTCAATCGGGCCAGTTCTGAATCAATCTTCTCAACTTTCAGGAAAATATCATCCAGCGTTTGATTTTTTTTCAGATCATTCCTGGCAGAAGGATAGGTACGATAGGCAAAAACTCCGAAGAGACCGCTAAAGATGACCAGACACATGAGCACAAAGGTAAAGGTGTGAACATTCCAGTCAAATTGAAACCCCGTATGCAGCGTTGCGACGACCAACAGCGACGAACCAAGATAGACATGCGCAGAAACCCAGCCTTTGACCGTTCCCCAGCCGTGGGTAAAGTTTCTTTTTCGCCTGCCAAGGTATGCCAGCCAGACAATCAACAGTGCACCAATCGTACCTAACGCGTACCCCAGCCAGGTGCCGCCATTAGGCGCTTCTGTAGGATTATCCATCGCATAGATGACTATGCTGCCTACCATAAGCAGAGCAGCCAGCCAAAAATATCGGCCCTTTGCGTGAGCTAGAAACGACGTGTGCATCAGTGCATCACGCTCACAAGGTCAACAAAATCTTCAGGGCTCATTCGGGCGGCGGCGCCTGTAGGACACGCCCTTACACAGGCAGGGCCACCTGATTGATCCATGCACATGTCGCACTTCACGGCCTTTTTAATGGCATTCTCACCCACCACCCCTGCCGAAGAAGCTTTACCCGGTTTCTCGCCGAACCCGAACAACATCCATTTCCAGTAACTGCTCGGAGCCTCAGTTTCATAGGACATCTGGATCACATCATAAGGACAGTTTTGCTCACAGTTACCGCAACCGATGCAATTATCGCCTATAAAGACTTCACCACCAGCGCCTCCTCGCTGAATCGCATCAGGGGGACAATCTTTCATGCAACTCGGATCTTCACAGTGCCTGCACGAGGTGGGTACATGAATGTGCGCAAATGTTGGGCCAGCCTTTCTATTCAAACGAGAGGTGCCATCATGTGTTGCGGCACAAGCCTGCTCACAAAAATCACAGGCAACGCAAAGGCCTTCATCTATCAGCAAAACATCTGTTGCCTCACCCAACCCCTGGCCCATCAGGAACGACAACAGGTCGCCCTCTTCTTCAGCATAGAACTGTGAATCTATGTTTTGGCGGCTTCGGGTCTCAGCCACCTGCTGCATTCTTTCCTTAAGACCAGGTGCTCGAGCCAACAGCATCTGGAACGATTCAACATCTAGCGAAAGTGTTTCGGTCTTCACCGTCGCCTTAACGGTTGCCCCACGCGTCGTGTTTCCGAGCAGCGCCATCTCGCCAACAGTCTGATTGGCTGGTACGTAACTCATCACAACTTCCTTACCGTCAAGGTCGCCTGAGACGGTCACCGAACCATTGCGTATGAAATGAAGGGAATCGCCCACGTCGCCTTGCGAGAAGATCACTTCTCCAGGAGCATATTGGTTGATTTGTGTTTTCTCAGCGATAGACATCAAATCTTCGATCGGCGTCTCTGGTGCAAATTTTTGCTGGATAGTTCTAACGATAAAAGTCTGGTCAAGAACCCGCTTCACCGCATCAACCGACGCGATCAGTTTATTCATGGTTCTTCGCGGCGTTTCAATGACGATACATTCGTCGCCAGCAATCACAGTCGCGGACCTTCGGCGACCGGATATGAGACTCATCTCGCCAAAAAAGTTGCCCACGCCCGAACGGATTCGAATATCTTCGCTGACTTCAATTTCTACATTGCCTTCGAATATCGTATAGAAACTATTGTCGTAGTCATGCTTCGAGAAGATCACCCGACCTTTTTTCACAACATGCACATCGCTGTCCAGCATCAGTTCTCGAAACTGCAACGCATTAACGTGCTCGAAGACGGGAATGCGTTGCTGCATCATCTCCAGTACTTGGTCCACCTCAAGGTCGAACGGCAGGGGCAAGAATTTAGCAGCGATCAGATTGTGATCTGCCGGCTTAACTTTGTTACCCAGAACGTATTCAACCACCTCATAGCCTTGATTCATGGCCTGCTTGATCAGCGGGTAACCTCCCAAGGCACCAATGACATACATGCCTGGCACATTGCTTTCGTATTGGCTACTCAAGGCCGGTATGGCATTAGGGTCGTCATTGGGAAACTCAATCCCAAACGACTCAACCAGCCCCCTCGGTGCAATCGCCCCGAGGCGCCCGATGATTCTGTGAACAGAAACGGTCGCTTCACCCGTCGATGTGTTCAGAACGAACACACCTTTATGTTGATCATCTGTCGGTGAATCAATTCGCGCTGGCGTTGTGCCAAAAAAACATTCAACCTCGCCAGATTCGATCGCTGCCATGATCAGGTTCAGGTTGCCTTCCTTTGCCCTGGCAAACTCATCTTTCCGATTGACGATGTAAACTTTGTTATTCGGCGCCAGCGCGAGGGCATTTTCGATGGCCGCATCTCCGGCACCCACAACCACAATAACCTCATCTTTGTATTCGCCAGGGTCATCCAACTGATATTGCACAAAACTGGCCTGATCTCCCGCAACGCCAAGTTGCCGGGGATTGCCCTGCATTCCAATACCCAGAATGAGGTGTTTTGCGGTCACAGACTCCCCATTGACCAGGCCTATAGTAAAGGCACCTTTCTCGCCACCAATCTTGCTTACCTCGGCTGAGTAACGCACGTTGGTGTTGTGGTGAGCGATACCTTGCTCCCAGCCCTCAAGTATTGCTTCACGCTTACCCGCATCAAATTCTATAGGGCTGCGAAGAGGCAGAATGCCAGGCTCAGCCATGACATGTTTACCCTTTTGATACTTCTGGATTGTATTTGCAATCTTGGGAGAACTTTCGAGCAGGACGTGAGAAACACCGAGCTCTGCAGCGTGCGCCGCCGCGCTCAGGCCACCTGGCCCCGCACCTATGACTGCAATGTCATAAATATTATCGATCAAAAACCACCTTACGTTACGCTAAACTTGGCTTGTACAGCCTAGCCTACGACATATCTCAAGACATAACCCAAATACTACCGCAGGCGAGTAACGAGTGCGATTAGAATCGCAAGTTTTGGAACTTGCCGTGACAAGTTGCTTTGCCTTTTCGCCTGAAGAACATTTGATCCATCTACGATCACTGACAACTTGAGAATCCCACCATCGAGAGCTCTGAAGAAGCTACAATATAATCCATGCATATAATTTCTGGCACTTCATTATTTTTAATCATCGTTGTTGCCTGCTGCTCTGCGCTTGCTGATGAAACGATATATGCACTGGAGAAGGAGGGCACACGTCTTCGTCTGTCAGGCGATTTTGTCGCAGCCAAGATCGTCGAGAACGAGCTCATTGATCGTTATGCCCAGCCCGCTGGGCACGTGTTCGCACTAAACAGCATCATCACCCAGCTGACCTGGGATGAAACCCAGACACGGTACGACGAAGAACTGATTAAACACGCCACTAAAACACTTGAGTGGTGTGAACCACGTATTGACCACGAGGAGTTTGGGGCGACAGCCAACTACTACTGCGGTCAGGCCAACTTTGTCCTGTCTTTCCATAACGCTCTGCGAGGAAACTACTATCAAGCAGGAAGGCGAGGCACTGCGAGCATTGACTATCTGGAGACTGCCCTGTCGAAAGACCCTTCTCTGATAGATGCAAAAATGCACCTGGGCGTAGGTTATCATGTGGCTGATAACCTGCCCCCCTTTATAAAAATGTTTAGCCGGGTGTTGTGGTTTATCCCTACGGGAAATTCCGAGAAGAGTCTTCCCTATCTACTGGACGTTATCGCCGATGGTGATCAATACAGGGATGTGGCTCGCTACATTTATAGTATTCTCCTCCTCGAGACCCCCGAACTCAGACCAGAGGCCAGCATTCAACTTCAGCAACTGGTATCGCTCTACCCTGCTAATTCTCGCTTCCAACTAAGGCTTATCTCGCTCTTAATCAGCATGGATGATTACGAAGGAACCTTGCGCACTATTTCTGACTATCTAGATAAAGGCACAAAACCGGTTGAACCAGATCTAAGCCTCACCAGGATATGGAAGGTACGGGCCTATCTCGGACGTGGCGAAACCGAACTCGCTAGAAGCACATTTGCCGAAATTGACCCTGTATTTCATGACGCCAGGGACCAGCTCCCAGGCTGGAGTGTGGCCTGGTATATTCTGACGGACGGGCAATTGCACGATCTGGCGAGCCGTCGTGGTCAGGCTATTTCTGCGTACAAGGAAATTTTGTCTATCGCCAAACATACCTACGTTAATATCACCATACTGGAAGCCGCGCGCGCAGGCTTATCTATGCCCTACCAGCTTCACGTTGGGCAATAGATCTTTATGATCAGCGTCATCATTCCGTGCCTGAACGAGGAAGATAACCTGGCCATGTTGCTTGGCCAATTAATCGAACAAAAGGATATCAGCCTCGAAATTCTCGTCGTTGATGGCGGTTCTACTGACAAGACTACGTTGCGCGCAGCGGAATACGGCGCAAGAGTAATCCATTCCCGGCGAGGTCGGGGCTGCCAGCAAAATACAGGGGCTGGGGAGGCAGCAGGAGAATACCTGCTGTTCCTGCATGCAGATAGTCGGCTAGAACACGACCACCAGCTGTCACAGTCACTTTCATGTATCCAGCAAGCCGCGAAACGAACCGCGGGACATTTTAAACTACGTTTTGAAACTGATAGCAATGAGGTTCGGGAACGTCTGCGGTTATTCGAGTATAAAACGCAACTTAACCGGGAAGGGACCTTTAGCGGCGATCAGGGTCTGCTAATTTTCACAAGTGATTTCAGGTTAATGGGAGGATTCTCAGAGAAATACCACTTTCTGGAAGATAAGGAATTTGCAGCACGCTTTGTGGATTATGGACAATTCAAAACACTCCCTTCCACGCTTTACACGAGCGCAAGACGTTTTGAACAAGAAGGACTCGAAGAGCGACTCATCCTGAACGTACTAATCATGGCAATGTTCCACCTGGACAGTGAATACTTTTTCAAGGGAGCCAGTGAGGCCTATCGAGATAACAAACCTGATGGCACGCTCAATCTCTTGCCTCTCTTCCAACTCACACACGAATCTGTTTTCTATCCAGGCGTACCCAGAGGTCTTATTCACTTTTTCCTCATCGGTCGATACGCAACAAAGAATCTTTGGCAGCTAGGTTTGCCCTTCTATTTGACAAGGAACAACCCCGATCGATGGCTGAGCAGCTATGATCGTTTTTTGAAGCCGTTGACCGATAATCCGGCTGGATACTTGTTGGGCACCTTGGCAGTACTCATCTGGTTCTACTCATGGCGTTTCAGGCTGAGCCTAAAACAGCGCTTTAAAAATGAAAGCTAAGCTATTTCCTGCTGTAAGGTTGTTAGCATCAGCCTGGCAATGGATAATCACCCTCTCTTAGCTTGAACATACGATATGCTCCCAAAATCATTGTCCTTTGTTCTCGGTTTATTTTTCGCCAATGCCATTTTTGCTTATCCGGATAACCCCTACCATGAGCATTTAGTTGACGTTAAGACGACCCAGGCGAACTATGGTTATCTTCTGGAACATGGTGACGATGCGCTACTGGCCCGCGTCCACCTCATTCGAAATGCTCGCGAGACTATAGATATACAAACTTTCATCTGGAAACCGGATGAAACAGGCATGTTCCTATTTTATGAACTCTGGCAAGCTGCACTACGCGGCGTCAAAGTGAGACTACTGATTGATGACCTATCGGTTCGTGCAATTCATGATCGGGTGGCAAATCTCGCCAAACTCAGTGAAAACATCGAGATAAAACAGTACAACCCGGTCGCAGACAGCATCAAGATCGGTCTAGTCAAAACCGCGACTACCATCGCAACACAGTTTGGCAAATACAACCATCGCATGCATAACAAAATTGTGGTGGTCGACGGTCAGTACGGCATCACTGGAGGAAGAAACTACCAGAACGACTATTTTGATCGCAGCGCAAACAGAACATTTCTTGACAGGGACATACTTGTCATCGGTTCTGTCGCCGGCGACATGTCCAAATCATTTGAAGAATACTGGACGAATGAGCTCGCCGTTTTCAGCAAAGACATGAAAGACGTTCGAAAAGCCATAGAGACAGGCAGCATTGAAATTCCGGATATCGCCCACGGTTACCAGGCCCCCGCCATGTTCTCTGAACTGTCGAAATGCGCATCCCAGCCAGCCTGTGTCAATGAACGCATAAGCTCAAAGGGAATAAGGCTGGATCAGATTGAATTTGTCGCTGACCACCCCGGTAAACACGAGGATGGCGACGACCTGGCAGAAACCACCGAAAGCCTTCTGGAACTGATTTCAAATACTCACGACAAAATAATTTTCCAGACACCCTATCTGGTTGTCCATAAGAAGAAGATCTTTAACGACCTTCGAAAGGAAAACCCCGAGATGGATATCATTGTCTCAACGAACAGTCTTGGTGCTGCAGATCACTTCTATGCCTACGCGTTTTCCTACAAAAACAAAAAGCACTACCTGAAAAAGTTTGAATGGCAAATTTATGAAATGAAACCGAACCCACTCGACTTCGATCAGATGATACATCCGATACCTCAAATCGAAAGAGCAAAAAACCACTACGCCTGCATCCATGCGAAAACATATCTCTTCGACAATGAAATCGTCTGGTTAGGCTCTTTTAACCTGGACCCTAGATCTGCGCGCCTCAACACCGAGGCAGGCGTCATTATCAGGGATCCAGAGTTTTACGCACTCGTTGAAAGCAATATCAAATTGAAACTTACCGCACGGAACGCGTGGCCTACTGGTCCAAAGAAAAAAATCCCGGTCATAGGGTTCTTTAACAGCGTCATAGAAGACATATTTGCCCTGATTCCCTTCGCTAACCTCTGGCCGTTTACCTACTCAACCAGTTATGAGCTGCGAGACGGCGGTGTAGAAATGCCTATTTCTGCCGAGGACTTTCACAAAAACTACAAAAACGTAGGTCAGTTCCCGGGCACCAAAATGACGCCTAAAGCCATAAAGACACGACTTACAAAAGCCTTTTTGGGGCCCGCACAACCTATTATCTAGACTGGTCTAGCGCGAAAATACCTACGACTGACTAGTTGCTCGGAGGAAAAGTCGCAAAAATACTGCCCAATACTTTCTCCAGCGCCGGCGTCGGATTCTCTTGCATCTTCTTTGTTATCTGCCCGGTTGCCCTGCCATGCCATACTGGCCGACGCTCCTGAGGGTCGTATATGTCCACCGATAAAACACCTTCCGTATATTGGCGAACATCGACTGATTGGCCACTATAACCACCGTAGTAACCACTACCCCAGCCCCAGCGGCCATAACCTCCGCGGTAGAACTCCGGGTAACTGTCAACCTGGATCTTCTCTCGCTCACCCAACGTGAAGCCAACCGCCAGGTCTGCCTTTTCGGGATTAGAAACCCTGGTAAACCCGCGAGCAGCCAGAATATTCGCTGTTATCTGCACCAGCCGGCCTTCAATCATGGGATTGCCAACCTCGGCGCCCGCCTCTTTTATCAAGGGATGTTCACTGATAAAGGCGAAGGTTCTGTCCTGACTGAAATTATAGGAAGGGTCAAAGTCAATCATTGGCGCAGGCGCGGCACAGCCTGCAACAATCAACCCGATGAGTAGTAATAGTGATAGACGCACTATACGTTCTCCTTTTATACCGCGCAGCCTGGCTGGCAGGGTTTCCGCCTACAAGTTAAACATTCGATGGTAGGCATGGTGGTCTGTTAATTGTCACTGTCATCCTTACCATCGGTAACATTTTATTTGTCGACCGGGGCTCTATCGGCCCCGGTAAATTAGTCTTTCCAGAAAGTGGTCTTCCACGAGGCGCTGTCCACATCCAGAATCGTGTCTGAATTCTCTGCGACATCTTCCCAGGTCGCATCGAGGTCCAGCTCCACACCTTTATTGGAGAACACCATATCTGAGGCAAACCGTCCTCCTGCCGCCTGGATAATACGTCCGTTTGGCGCATCCTCTGAAACCATATAAAGCACGGCAGGACTCACCAACTTTGGATGGCTCTTTTCGTCAGGTTCATCTGCATCAATCTCGCTGCCGGGGACACTCGCAGTCATCCTGGTCGCAGCGCCCGGAGACAAACAGTTCACATGGATATTGTGTGATGCACCTTCACGGCAGAGGTTGTTCATCAGACCTACCATCCCCATTTTCGCTGCACCATAGTTAGCCTGGCCAAAACTGCCTAAAATGCCGGAAACCGAAGAAGTGAACACAATTCGGCCATAGTTCTTTTCGTACATGATCGGCCATGCATGCCAGGTCACGTAAGCAGATCCATTCAGGTGAACGTTAATCACCAGATCCCATTCATCAAGCGTCATTTTCTTGAACGATTTATCCCGCAGGATACCGGCGTTATTGATCAGGATATCGACGCTGCCATATTCCTTGACCGCAGTCTCAACGATACGTTTAGCGCCTTCCCGGTCAGATACGGAATCCTTGTTAGCGACAGCCTCGCCACCGGCCGCTCGTATCTCTTCCACGACCAGATCAGCAGCATCACTCTTGCCAGACCCATCCACAGCTCCACCCAGGTCGTTAACCACTATTTTTACACCCAGATCCGCCAGTAACAGCGCATGCTCCTTTCCAAGACCACCACCAGCACCGGTGATAATCGCAACTTTTCCATCAAAGCTCATAGTATTTACCTTTTGTATTTCTAACGGTTCGTATTAAGACATCCCAATCGAAAGCAGATTCTGTAGTGGCTGGTATAGCGCCTCAAGGTAAGCCACGTCGTCATCTTCCAGCGTTATTGACGTCGATTCCATGAGCTGCATCAACTGCTCTACCCTGGATACTCCAACAATTGGCGAAGTGATCTCCGGTTTGTTACAGATCCAGGCCAGCGATATCTGGGCTGGTGTTTTTCCGTATTTCTCAGCAACTTCAACCACTCTGTCCGCAATCTGAAAATCCATGTTACCTTTATAGAGGCTACTCGTCCTAGCCTTGTCCTGGCCCTGGGAGCGGTTCGTTGTCCCTGCATCCAGGCTTCCTTTGTACGCGCCTGTCAGTATCCCTCTTGCCAGTGGCGACCACGGCGTAATCGCGATACCTTGTTGCGCACAGTAAGGAATCATCTCACGCTCTTCTTCCCTGTAAATCAGGTTGTAATGATTTTGCATCGATACAAATTCAGTCCAGCCATTCAGCCTGGCGGTCATCTGTAACTCGACAAACTGCCACGCGAACATGGATGAACCACCCAAATACAGGACTTTCCCGGCCTTCACCAGATCATGAAGTGCTTCCATCGTTTCCTCGATGGGCGTCGGCACATGCATTGGAATACCATGCGGATGTCGGTGGATAACCAGATGATCAATGTAGTCCACTCCTAACCTTTCCAGGCTGGCATCAACGCCTTCCAAAATATGCTTGCGAGACAAACCACACTGATTCGAGCCCCGCCCAAGAGGCATTCCAACCTTCGTGGCCAACACATAGTCATGACGGGGCAGAAGCTCCCTGAGCAGTTTACCGACCACCTCCTCGCTGGAGCCCAGCCCATAGATATCAGCGCAGTCAAAGTAAAAAAGGCCATTATCAATCGCAGCTTTGAAAATTGGCCGGGCATCATCCGCACCGAGCGTCCAGTCCCCCTGATGCCCTTTTCCCGGCGCCCCGAAATTCATCGTGCCAAGGGCGATCTCCGAGACCCTAAGCCCCGCGCGACTCCCTAGTTGGACCGATTTCAGCATTTTTAATCCTTTTTTTCGTGACAATGGAGGGACGATATTACCAGCCGATGGTGATGGTCCGCATCTGCTATTACAATGCTGGATTATCTTCATTTTCATTTACCACTATCTGGACATCACATGACCTACGAAACCCTGATTTTTGACACAGCAGACAGTATCGCTACGATTACACTGAATCGACCAGACGCAGCCAACGCCATGAACCCCTTGATGGCGAGGGAATTGAGCGCTATTGCCATTAAGTGCGATGAGTCACCAGACATCCGTGCTGTGGTCGTTCGCGCAACGGGAAAAATGTTTTGTGCCGGCGGTGATCTCGGAGTGTTCGGTGAAGCTGGTGACGGCGCCTCAGCGCTCATCAAGGAAATGGCCGGCGATCTACATATGAGTATCTCAAGACTCACAAGAATGAACGCGCCTGTTATCGCTGCTGTCAATGGAACGGCAGCGGGTGCCGGTTTTAGCCTGGCGCTATCAGCAGATCTTGTGATCTCTGTAGACAGCGCGAAATTTGTGATGGCCTATACCAATGCAGGACTTTCACCGGATGGGAGCTCCTCCTACTTTCTACCGAGACGCATCGGCGATCGCAGGGCCCGAGAACTGATGCTAACTAACCGGGTACTATCCGCAGACGAGGCCCTGGATTGGGGTATTGTTAATCAGGTTGTGGCAGAAGCCGACCTTGACGAAACAGTCGGGAAACTCGCTGCCAAAATCGCAGCCGGACCAACGCTTGCTTACGGACAGGTGAAATCACTGCTGAACGCATCTTTCGACAACGGGCTGGAAACGCAAATGGAACTTGAATCCAGGGGCATTGCAGACATGGCAAGATCCCGGGATGGAAAGGAAGGCATTCAGGCGTTTCTTGCTAAACGTAAACCAACGTTTAAAGGCGCCTGAATAGTGGGGTGCGACCCCAATTCTCCCAACGAACAGGTAAAAAAAAGGCGACCATTTGGTCGCCTTTTCCCTCAGCTTGGGTGCTTACGCAACAACTGTGATGTTTACTGCCTGTGGGCCTTTTTGACCCTCAGTCACACCAAACTCTACAGCTTGACCTTCAGCCAGAGTTTTAAAACCCTCACTTTTGATCTCGTTGTAGTGGGCGAATACATCTGGCCCGTCAGTTTGCTGGATAAAGCCATAGCCACGGGTTTCATTGAACCATTTAACGGTTCCGGTTTTAGTAGACATTATTTTAGTCCTGTATTTATATATAAGATGCCTTCTTTTTGCTGAAGACGTGTAGCGTGAAACAAACGAATACTTGAAACTGCAGGACGAGCGATAAATGAATCTACTTGAAATGAAGCGGGGGTATAAGAGGGGTCCTTAGCTTCGGCGCATTGTATCGGGTTGGAAACCCTTGTCAACGCTTGTTACAGCCTGTTTTTAGGCTCTATTTACCGTTTTCTCTTAATCACTACGGGCAGAGACTGGTAGCCCTTGATCAGGGTAGAACGGTTTCTAACAGGTTCTCCAACGACCTCAATCGCTGAAACCCTCGTCATTAATTCCTCCCAGAGCACACGAAGTTGCATTTCCGCAAGCCTGTTTCCCATGCATCGATGAATTCCAAACCCAAAAGAAAGGTGCGCCCTGGCATTCTCTCGGTCTATTCGAAGTTCATGAGGAGACTCAAATATCTCAGGGTCACGGTTACCCGAGGCATACCACATGGCTACCTTATCCCCTTCTCTGATCTTATGACCCTCGAAATCAACGTCCTCAAGTGCTGTCCTGCGCATATAAGTCACCGGTGTTTGCCAGCGAATAATCTCAGCAACCATATTTCGAACGAGCGACGGGTCAGCTTTTAGTTTTTCAAACTCACCTGGATATTGGCTCAGCGCCAACACACCACCGGTAATTGAGTTACGAGTCGTATCATTGCCGCCGACGATCAACAGCAGCAAGTTGCCAAAAAACTCTTGCCGAGGCATGTCGCGCGTGGCCTTGCCTCTCAGCAGCATGGACAGCAGGTCGTTGCCCACAGGATTGGCTTTTCGCTTTTCCCATAACGACATGAAGTAATCAAAACATTCGTCAAGCTCACGATCGCGCTGCTCCAAAGATTCAATAATGCCAGAGTCAACACTTGCAGTAGATATGTCAGACCACCGTGTCAGTCTGTGACGTTCTTCAAATGGAAAATCGAACAACGTCGCCAACATCTGGGTGGTTAACTCAATCGAGACTTTCTCTACAAAATCAATCGGTTCACCATCCGGAAGCTGCTCAATAATCCGGATCGCGCGTTCCCTGATGACAGATTCCAGCACCGCAAGATTTGATGGGCCGGTTACCGGTGCAACAACCTTACGCTGCTCATCGTGACGGGGCTGATCCATGGAGATGAAATTATTATTGGAACTGTAATCTTCATCGACAAAGGTGACCGAAGGTTCAGACGAAAACTGCTGATGATTCGCGTCAATTTTTCGGATGTCAGCATATCGTGTGATTGACCAGAAAGGTCCAGCGTAGCTGTGTTCGTGGAAATGAATCGGCGCTTCTGTGCGCAGCCTCTCCAGATAAGGAAAATGAACATTGTCCTGGTATAAACGCCGATCAGTTGGATCTATATCTTCGAGTGGCAGGCTGAAAGCGAGGTCCCGCTCACGGTCCAATCGGGAGAGATCTTCAGTCGCCGCATTAGCCATGATCAATCCGGAAGCCCGAGGACTCGTTTGCTGATAATATTCATCTGCACCTCATTGGTACCACCATAGATGGTGACAGCCCGATCGCGCAGCCATCCACGAGTGGATTCGGCTTCTTCTTCGGTAAAGCCATCACCTTCCCAGCCGACACCAGCAATACCCCGCAGTTCAGATTTCAGCGACGAGCCATCTTTGGCAACAGTAGAGCCCACGAGTTTAAAAATTGAGGTTGTCGCGCCAGGCGCTTTGCCTGACCGGCTTTCATCTGCAACACGCTGAATCGTTAATTGCAGAGACTTCTCAAGCATTGTCTGTTTAGTAATTTTCTCTCTGGCTTCAGGGTTTACCAGTTTGCCACCTATATCCCCCAAATATTTTTTCGCCACCACAGCATAGGGGTTAACCGGTTTGCCTTTCTTCTTGATGCGCACCGATGATGCAGAGCGCTCGTATTGCAGCAGCCTCTTACCCACGGTCCAGCCTTTGTTCAATTCCCCAACAAGGTCGTCCCGACGCGCGACAGCACTATCAAAAAAGGTTTCGCAAAAGGGTGACGAGCCTGAGATCAGCGCAATTGGCTTTACCGTCACTCCGGGCTGATCCATTTCAAGTAGTACAAAGCTGATGCCATCATGCTTCGCCGCATCCGGATCGGTTCGTACCAGCGCAAACATCCAGTGCGCGTGCTGTGCTCCTGAAGTCCAGATCTTCTGGCCATTTAGCACAAAATGATCGCCTTCCATTACGGCCTTTGTCTGGAGGCTCGCGAGGTCAGAGCCCGAACCGGGCTCACTGTATCCCTGACACCAACGGACTTCGCCACTGACAATCTTGGGTAAATGGCGTTGCTTCTGCTCATCGGTACCAAACTCGAGAAGTGTTGGGCCTATCATCGCGAGCCCCATGCCTACAGAGGGTGGTAGCGCTTTCGCCGCAGCCATTTCCTGCTGCAGTACCTGATTCTCCTCGAAACCCAGACCTCCGCCGCCATATTCCGTGGGCCAGGTTGGTGCAGTCCAACCCCGCTCAGCCATCGCATCACGCCATTTGTCAGCGTCAGCGTTATTATAAATTTCAAAAGCGTCCTCAAAATGGATGGCCTTGTTGCGCATACTATCCGGACACTTTTCACCGATGTACGCCCTGGCTTCTTCCCGGAAGGCTTCGAGATCCATTGATATTTCCCTTTTCTGCTGGTTTTCTCTTCAGGAGGATGATTAAACGCTAATTAGAGTGTTTAGCCAAGGAGCGCCCACACGCAATACCCCCATCAACCCCAGCCATCCCAATATAATTGTCTAACCTATAAAAATTGCCCATTGCCACGAGCTATGGTTTATTCCACCTCATCGCTATTTGATGGAATTTACTATGGCCGCAAACGAAACCACAGAACAACGAGAGTTCAGGGGATACTGCAGCGCCTGGCTTGAAGAGCACAAGCCGCCGCCTACAAAAATACCCCTTCCTCAGGCTGCCTACGAGGTCACCTCCGAAGACCATCGCACTTACCTGGTGGACTGGCAGGCTAAATGCTATGAGGCAGGACTGATCGCGACTGACGTACCAAAAGAATATGGCGGTCACGGGCACGATAAATTCCAGCAAATCGCCAGCACGGAAGTAAGACGAGCCAATGTTCCTTATTTCATCAACTGGATCGGCCTTGGTATGGCCGCCCCCACGTTACTTGCTCACGGTACAGAGGAACAAAGAAAATCCTTTTTGCCTCCCATATTCTCTGGCCAAGACATCTGGTGCCAGGGCTTCAGCGAGCCAGGCGCCGGTTCTGACCTGGTGTCCCTGCAAACCAGCGCGGTAAAGGACGGCGACAACTGGGTAGTCAATGGCAGCAAGGTCTGGACCAGCCTCGGGCATTTTGCCAAATGGATGCTGTTGCTGGCGCGAACAGACAAGAACGACAAATACAACGGCATCACCTATTTCATAGCGTCGATGGAGGCTCAGGGTGTCACTGTCCAGCCTATTCATAAGATGACTGGCGAGTCAGGTTTTAATGAAGTCTTTCTTGAGGAGGTTGTAGTACCAGATCATTACCGCATAGATGAAGTAGGCAAAGGCTGGCAGGTCGCCATGTCTACCCTGACCAATGAACGCGGCGCCGGTACCGGCGTTGGTGCGATCGCCAGTAGCGAATCACCCTTTGCAGCGATAGAGCAGCTAATTGCGCTCGCAAAGCGTGAAAAGAGAAATGGCCGCGCCCTATGGGAGGACCCGGTCTGGCGGGACAAGCTGATGAAGCTTTACGAGAGAACCGAGGCAGCAACACAGAACTTCCGTAGACTCGGCGTTAAAGAACTAAACGGCGGCGCGATGCGGATACCGCTCCAGGGCAAGCTCACCGGAAGTGAACTTGGCCAGGAACTGCACCAGACAGCGCTTAGCATGCTCGGTATGAAATCCAGCCTTTATATCGGTGACCCGAACGCCGAAGAAGATGGACGATGGGCACTGGGATACATGAACACCTACACCGGCACCATTTCTGGCGGTAGTAGTGAAATTCAACGCAACATTCTGGGCGAGCGTGTGCTTGGCCTGCCAAAAACCAAATAGGGAGAATTAACATGGCGCAACCCAAGGATTTTGGTTACGGAGAAGAGCAGGAAATGCTCAAGGATTCAGCGCGGCGCTTCATGGAAGACAAACAACCTTTACTGGCACTTCGTGCGTCCATCAAGGGGACAGAAGACCCCTATTTCGGTGAAAACCGAACCGGTAGCTACGACAAGGCTGCCTGGAATCAAATGGTAGGCCTTGGCTGGACGGCTCTAGCCGTACCAGAGGAAGCGGGCGGCGTCGGCATGAACCTGGTTACCGCAGTCGCTGTCGCTGAGGAAGTCGGGCGCGCCAGCATGCCGACACCACTCACCTCAACACTACAAAGCACCTTCACCCTGCGCGAGGCTGGAACAGAATCGGCAATGTCATGGTTATCAAAAATAGCCGAAGGCACCAGCATGACACTCGCGATCTACGGCAAGGAAGGTTCGCTGGAAGCCGATTCCACCGATATTACCGTCAGCGACGGAAAATTGAATGGCATTTCGTGGTATGTACAGGATCCGCAAAAAATTGATTCGCTGCTGGTCGCGGCAATGGATGGGAGTACAGTTAAGCTCTACTGTGTTGACCTGAACGCTGGCGGGGTTGATCTCGAATTTGATCGGATTGTTGATCTAACAAGAGACCAGGGGCGCGTTACTTTCAACGACGTGCCCGCCGAGTGTGTTTCCGAAGATGGGGCCGGCACATTGCAAAAAGCAATGCCCGCACTCTTAACCTTGATTTCTGCCGACATGTCAGGCGGCTGCGAATGGTTGCTCCAGACCACTGCGGAATATGCAAAGGTCAGGACCCAGTTCGATCGACCTATCGGGTTCTTTCAGGCTGTCAAACATCCCATCGTGAACATGATGATCCTGGGCGACCAGACTCGCTCGCTCGTTTATGCGGCCGCCTGCTCCTATGACACCGATCCGGGTGATTCTCACAAAGCGGCACACCTCGCGAAGTCCAGCGCATCTGATACCGCGGAATTTTGCGCCAACAGGGCAACCCAGTTGCATGGTGGCATTGGGTTTACCTGGGAGCACGACGTGCAGATCTACCACAAACGGGTGATGCATTCGCAGCAGTTATTTGGTGATGGCGTCTGGCAAAGGGAACAGGCTGCAGCTTATTTTTAACCTCCAGCTACGTCACTAATTCATCTCCGAATGCCCCGCGGCCTGGACCACCGGGCTCGAATATTCTGTGAGTATTTTCAAGGGGCCTGCCGATGCAGATAACAGTTATATCTGCCAATCGCCGCTCCCCTTTCACCCACCCGTCTTCACCCAGCGACTGCTATCTCAATATTGAGACAAATGTCGGTTTGACCGAATCAGACACGCAGTTCCTGTTTTCAGCGCACTGACTCCCGCCCAAGCACCTGACTCTTACCCAGGTAACAGCTCTATCATTACCAAGGTAATTACCTGTCTGGTCAGCCAGCCGCTGAATCAATTCTGAACCCAGCTTCTCCGTTTCACCATCAATCACCAGCACCACAATCGGTAGTACAGGTCCTTCTGCCATCCGTATAGTGCTTGTATACCAGTTCCGGCCAGAAATTGGCCCAATTCGGGGAAACGCCAATAAGCGCCAACTATGATGTGCAATTTCAGGTAAATGCGAAGACTCGACTATTCCTCTATAATGCTCACCGCTTTCTGATTGGGAATGACCACACCAGAACGCCCGATTTGCGGGAAAGTAGCCGAAGAGCGGCCCCCATATTCGAAAGCACAGCCCTGACCGGGGCAAATTACGCAACAAAAGTATCCACGAGATACCTATCAGAGAAGGCATAAGAATTATCCATGACTGAATCACCGAAGATCGTATACACAGATACAGATGAGGCACCGCGACTCGCGACTTACTCTTTCCTACCCCTTATTCGAGCGTTCACCGATACCGCAGGTGTCGATGTAGAGATGAGAGATATTTCGCTTGCCGGGCGAATTATTGCCACTTTCCCGGAAAGGCTTAAAGAAGAACAGAAGGTTCCTGATGAGCTGGCTTATCTGGGGCAACTCTCCCAGAAACCCGAGGCAAACATCATCAAGCTGCCAAACATCAGCGCGTCTAACCCGCAGATACACGAGGCTATTCGAGAGCTGCAGGACAAAGGGTTTGACCTACCTGCTTATCCGGAGGAGCCCCGCAACGAGGAGGAAGAATCCATCAAGGCTCGGTACGACAAGGTCAAGGGTAGCGCCGTAAACCCGGTGCTTCGTGAAGGAAACTCTGACCGACGTGCTGCAAAAGCGGTAAAGGAATACGCCCGCAAATACCCCCACACAATGGGAGCCTGGTCGAGCGAGTCAAAGTCACATGTGGCTCACATGGACGCGGGTGACTTTTACGGCAGCGAAAAATCTATTGTCATGCCAAAGAACGATTCGTTGACGATCGAATTCGAAGGCAGTGGCAAGCAGCTGTTGGCCGAAAACGTCCTCGCTGAAGAAGGCGAAATAGTTGACGGCGCATTCATGAGCAAGAAAGCACTTTGCGCTTTCCTTGAAAAGGAAATTGCCCAGACTAAGCCTGGCGTCCTCTTTTCGCTCCACCTGAAGGCCACCATGATGAAGATCTCGGACCCCATCATGTTCGGCCATGGCGTTCGCGCATACTATAAAGATGCCTTCGAGAAACATGCAGCCGTACTTGAGGAAATCGGAGTAGACACGCGAAATGGTGTTGGCGATGCCTACGAGAAAATAAAGCAGCTACCGGCTGAGCAGATGGCAAAGATCGAAGCAGACCTTAATGCCTGTGTTGAAAATGGCCCCGACATGGCGATGGTGAACTCTGACAAGGGCATCACGAATCTACATGTGCCATCCGACATCATCATTGACGCATCCATGCCAGCAGCGATTCGCGAATCGGGAAAAATGTGGGGGCCAGACGGCGAGCTGCACGACATGAAAGCGGTTATACCTGACCGGTGTTACGCAAGCCTTTACGACGAAACAATCAAGCACTGCATTACTCACGGAGCATTCGATCCCACAACCATGGGCACTGTACCAAACGTGGGTCTGATGGCACAGAAAGCCGAAGAGTACGGTTCTCACGACACCACTTTCGAGGCGCCAGGAAACGGCGTCATCCGTGTTCTCGATTCGAATGGCAAAGCTGTCATCGAACACGAAGTAGAAGAGGGCGACATCTGGCGGCTCTGCCTCGTCAAGGATGGTCCTGTTCGCGACTGGGTGAAGCTTGCTGTTAATCGAGCGAAAGCGACCGGTTCACCGATCGTATTCTGGCTGGATGAAAATCGCGCTCATGATGCCAAACTCATTGCGAAGGTTAACGAATACCTGCCTGAACACGACTTAACGGGGATCGAACATCACATTCTGGCGGTTCCCGAAGCATCGAAACTTTCCCTGGAGCGAGCCCGCAATGGCGAAGACACCATTTCGGTTACCGGAAACGTGTTACGTGATTATCTGACGGACCTCTTCCCGATTCTTGAATTGGGTACCAGCGCCAAAATGCTATCTATCGTACCGCTGATCAATGGTGGCGGACTGTTCGAAACTGGAGCTGGTGGCTCTGCACCCAAACACGTTCAGCAGTTCGAAAAAGAAGGCCATCTTAGATGGGATTCACTGGGTGAGTTCCTGGCATTGGGTGCTTCTCTTGAACACCTTGCGGCTACGTTCAGCAACCAGCAGGCGCAGATCCTTGCTGACACGTTAAATGAGGCCATCGCCAAATTTCTTGAGAGCAACAAGTCACCGTCGCGAAAGGTGAACGAACTCGACAACCGGGGCAGTCACTTTTATCTTGCCATGTACTGGGCGCAAGCCGTCGCGGCACAGGATCAGGACCCGAGTCTGAAAGAACGGTTCCAGGTATTTGCCGAGACGCTTCAGAGCAATGAGGACAAAATCAACGATGAATTGCTTGCTGCACAGGGTGAGCCAGTTGATATAGGCGGTTATTACTCACCGGACCCCGAACTCACTTCAAAAGCGATGCGTCCTTCCGCAACCTTCAACGCCGCACTAGAGGCATTGATTAGCTGACAAGCAAAGCCAGGGTCATTTCCACGACACTCGCGGAGCAGCATCCAAATGTGTCGTGATTAACTCGCCTCAGCCACCAGTGCCGAAAAACTTTTGTCGAAGGTTTCAATCGTCTCGCTGGTTGGCCCAAAAATAAAAGCAAACGGTCCCTGGGGTGGAATTACCCATCCCCCGAGGCCTGTCTCTTCCAGTCTTGCTGCAATTCTTTCAATGTCCCGCTCAATCAACCTGAAATGATTTGCGGCCGGATAATGTTTTCCCCAGGCACGCAGATCAAGCCGTTGGATATCCGCCCTCACCTCCAGATCCAGGCGCCCCCCAATGTCCTGGAGCCGATATCGCCCACTGCCATCTTTGTTAACGTCAACTTCCAGAACAGGCACCTCAAGAACATACTCATAAAACTTTCGAACCCTGGAAAAATCCTCCAGGGAGTAGTGAAGTATTGCGAACGGGTTTTCCTGGGTCGTAATCATGCTGTGTTGTCCGTCACGCCACACAAACTGGATACCGTCTTCTTCCGGTACATCCACCGGCTCACTAAAAATATCAGGCTGGTCATTTCGGACCATGGTTCGGTAAGTTTCAAGCGGGTCTTCTGACGAAAAAGCGATAATCAGGTCACCCTGGGCAGGGGAAGCGCAGGGCCTTGGAACAAGCGCTGCTTTCTGGATCTCTATCAGGTCAATCTGGTGTTGGGTTTCCGGGTTCTCGACATAGTGGGTGTGATATTCATCTCCCAGAACTGCCGCCGTCAATTGTCCAATGTGATCGTCTTTTTCGTTTTTAAAAACAAGTGGTTCCGGCGCGCCCGGTTGTGTGTCACAAAAACCAATTGCACGCAGAACCCTCTTGGTTGCAACGATATCAGAGCAACTAATACCGTGGTGTGTCTGGATAAGATTGAACATGAACCAAGCCAATTTTATATCGTCCCTGTATACTGAGGCCTCGCCTGTTAGTGAGCAACCTTTACTGGACAGGTGGGTGGCTTATGTACATTTCCAGAACTCGTATCTCGAGCTGGTTCAGATAGGGGCTGAAATCTAGTTGAAAGAACTTTACTTTATTCGTCACGGTCAAACCGAGTGGAATGCTATTAGAAGAATGCAGGGCCAGTGGAACTCCGACCTGACTGAACTAGGCCGTGATCAGGCTGATATCAACGGCAAGTTTCTATCTTCCCTGGAGATTGACTATCTCGTGGCCTCCCCACTTGATCGAACCAGGCAGACCGCGGACATCATCAACCAGCATCTGGCACTCGAAATCAACTACGATGATCGCATCATGGAATGGCATTGCGGTGACTGGAGCGGTGAGCTGTGGGATGACGTCTCAAACAAATGGCCCGAGGAGTTCGCCGCATGGCAGGAAGACCAGTTTAACTATCGAGGACCTGACTGTGAAAACTTTCCGGATATGATCAACAGGACCAGCCCCTTCCTGGATGAAATCTTCGCATTGGACCACAACCGAATCGCCGTCGTTTCACACGGCATGATTGGTCGTGTCATGGTCAGCACTCTGCTAGGGCACAGCCCCGAAGAAATGTTCCGCTACGGGCAACCCAACGACACTATCTTTCACTTAACCGAACACGCAGAAGGTTTCGCCATCCAGCATTTCATTGGCGGTTCCGGGCCCCACGGTGGACTGCCTCCGCGCAATTATTAATGTGCAAGGCAACGCTTACTTCACTCTGACAAGCCCCCGCCCGCCGACGGGTATGGACCGATGACTTCTCCGATATCTGCTCTGTCCCTACATAGCCCCAAAGTCTCTGGCTAATACGATCGTCAAAGCGCTTCGTCATCTAGTTACAAAATGGTCTTGTTACAAACTGATCTAGTTACAAAGTGATCGTTACTCAACCAGTCGGGCTTCTAGCAAACCACGGATACTGTTCGCGGTATATATTTTTGACGCCTTCACCAGGTCAGACTTGCTAACAATAGCCTCTTTTACCTGACCGTTCTCGAGCATGTGTCGACGGTAAGTACCCGCCAGCAAACCGCTCTCGATAGGCGGCGTCACCAGTTCACCGTCAATTTCCAGGAACAGGTTTGCTATGGTCGTTTCGGTGATTTCGTTTTTTTCATTCCAGAGGATAACGTCATCACAATGATCGACATCATTTCGCGCCTGCTCATAGACAACCCTATGTGTTGTCTTGTGGAATAAGAAGATATCGCGGCTGTTAACCGGTCTGCTCGCAAGTTTCAACATCACCATTGGTTTGACCTCGGGCAACGGATGCTCCTCAACCTCATAATGACCCTCCGAGTCCAGCAACAACCTTAGCCTTGATGGCTTCAGCAATTGAAGCGAACAAAGCCGAGCTCGAATACTGTCCACGTCCACGCCGAAACCAAAGTAGTCAGCGCTAGCCTCTAATCGCTCCAAATGCAGGTTTAGTAAAAAGACTCCGCTCGCAGGCTCATACAACATTGTTTCCAGAAGCCTGAACGGTTGCCGATCAAAACCAAGAATTTGTCCCTTGGTCAGACTCTCCTGCCATTCCTCCCCCGGGTCCGAATCCCACACGATGCCGCCACCGACTCCGTAATTGGCGCTGTCGTCATGCTTATCAATCGTAAGCGTTCGGATGGCTACACTGAATCTGGCCCTAAGGCCGGGTTTAACCAGTCCGATTGCCCCCGTATAAACACCTCGCGCTTCGGTTTCGAGCTCACGAATGATTTCCATGGTTCTCGCTTTCGGGGCACCGGTTACAGAAGCACAGGGAAACAACGCCGAAAAGAGCTCGCTAAGACTCGCATCGGTTTCTGCGCTGATGCTTGACACCTGCTGCCACACTGTCGGGAACCGCTTGATCGAGAATAGCTCTCCTGCGCAAACACTACCTGCTAGTGCGATTTTGCCCAGGTCATTTCGCACCATGTCGACAATCATCAGGTTCTCTGCCCGGTCTTTCTCCGACCCTGCCAGATCTGACCTTAATCTCGCATCCTCTTCCGGAAATCGACCTCTTGGACGCGTACCCTTCATCGGCTCGGTCCGTATCGAGGCGCCGTTAACTTCAAAAAAAAGTTCCGGCGAAACACTGCAGATAGCGTAGTCGTCGGTTTCAATGAACGCCGAATAGGGAGACGGTTGCGCACGACAAAGGAATGAGAAAATCGAAGCTGGTGATGCTGTAGTTTTGCCCTTGAGCCGGTGGGTAAAATTCACCTGGTAGCTATCGCCACTCCGGAGATAGGACTTTATTTGTTGTATCGAATCACCGAAATTTGATTCGCCAATCACAGGAGCCAGATCCAGTGGCTCCGAGAGCGGCTCCATACCCCCGGGGCATCCCTCTTCGGCCTGATCGAAGATCGCAAATGCCGCAAGTGGCAGCGACCCGGCGGGGTGATGAACCAATGCAGAATCAAAAGCACTGGCTGCTTCAAAGCTGACATAACCGACCGCATACTTTCCTTCTGAACAAGCTGTTTCAATGGTATCCAGCACCAAGGCCACATCGTCATTGGTTTTCGCAATATGAACGGATGAGGCACCTGTAAACCGCAACCAGGCTTCTTCGTCAGAATCATAGATAAGTGCATCAAACATAATCCGGAGGTTAACCTGCTCACTGCCTTCAGGCGAGCGCGATTCAAGAGGTTTATCCACATTTAGGTTTACAATGGTTTGATGCGTTCCATCCCACAAATTGACGCCAATTATCTAAGCCAGGCGTTAGGCGGCCTTGTCGAGTCATTCCAGGTTGAGTCAATCGGGTCAGGCGAAGGGTACATGTCGGATTTGTATCGAATCACCTTGCAGGGTCGTGCACTGCCCGCTTCGGTTATTTTAAAGCGACCATCTGAAGATCCAGAGAAACTGGAACTTGCAACCCGATTCAATTCCTATGGCAGGGAACAGTATTTCTACAGAGAGCTCTCGGAGCACTCAGCCATTCGCACCCCCAGGTGCTATTTCAATGCAGATCATAAATTTCTGCTGTTGCTTGAGGATGCAGGACTATGGCCCGTCATCGATGTGGGGGCAGGCGCAAGCCTTGCCCAGGCGATCACAGCGGTTAGCCATCTTGCCAGACTGCACGCCAGCCACTGGGCGTCCTCGCCCGAAGCTGTTGCACACTTTTCTGCCGGTTTCGAGGCAGCGGCTCTGGACATGTCCTCTTTCGTCATTGATCGCCTGGGAGAACTTCCACAAAACGCTCCCGTTCAATTTATGCAGCAATACGCCAGCCAGTCAATCAATTACCTGCCACTTTTTTCGGCCCAAAAACAGGTTTTCTCACACCTGGACTTTCGCCTTGATAACATGCGAATCAGCGGCGACGACCTCATGCTTTTCGACTGGGGCGAATGCAGCCTTGCCGCACCCGGGTTTGACCTGGCTTATTTCCTGATCACCAGCCTGACAACCCGGAACCGGCGCACCTGGGAGGAAACACTCCTCGATACCTACCACCGGGTCCTGGTTGCAAATGGTATCCAATATCGCCGGGAGGAACTGTTTAACAGCTATCGACTTGCCGTTCCCCCTGGCTTCTATCTTGCCGCACTGGTTTTAACCCGTGGTCACCAGGACTACGGCATGACACTGGCGGAAAGGTGCCTTGGAGCGATTGATGATCATCTGCCATTTATCATGAAGCAATTTGACCACACCACGGATTTCCCCCGCCGTACCCATGCCCGCAGCAACACTCGCACCCGATAGGGCTTTGACCAGGATAGCCTTCGGTTCCTGTTATCACCCATCTCTCGAAAGCGGGATATTCAATGCAATAGCCGGGCAGCACCCTGATGCTTTTGTATTCCTTGGCGACAACGTTTACGCCGAAGATGAGTCCGACGACCCCACATTGATGAGCGTGGACCCCATCGCCTGATAAACCCCTACTATGAAACCAACTATGGTTTGATCGATATAGACAGGGAGACATGATCCTTCGCTACGAAGATGTGCCTTTGTACACCAGCAGGGATCTGCGAACTGCAACAACCCAAGGCGAACGAGAGGAACGGGTTACGCTGACGGCCCGGGGCGGCGACTCACAGGTAACTGTATGTAGGCAGCCTGGACCCCTGGGATGCGTTTAAATCCGAAGTCGATCAATCCTGAACAGAATCAGTAGCCGGTTTCATTTCGGTAAAGTTCCCGCAGTAGACGCCGCCACTCCTCGTACTGCCGGTCCAGTGTGCCCGTTAACCGAATCACGCTACCTGCCAGTTCCGCTACCGTTGGTTCAGTTTCCCGGTCAAATGAATTGGTTAACTCGCGCAGCGCGTCTTCATTCATTTTTGACTCTTTATAGGTTTTATAGATCCGCTCCATTGCATACCAGGAACCCCTTGTAGCGCCTCTGGTTGCATCAACCTTGGTAAGCTTCCTGTTACCTTCAATCAATTCATAACTGTAATAACGCCACCACGCATAGGTCGGTCCGATCTGTTTATGCAGACTCTCATAGTGCTGATCAACGCTATCGGCAAACAGATATTCACTTTCGCGAATTCGTTGAACCTTTTGCAACAGGGGATCATCCTCAGACGGCAAACCGTTCAGTGTGATTACGCCCATGTCTTCGGATAGATAACGCCCAAAAGTTTCCGGAGACAACTCCCTCGCATATTTCAGCATTGCAACATTAAGTAGCAGATCCCGGTCCAGTTTCGTGTAGGAACCCAGCATGTCCGACAGGTCATTGGAGACCCTGTTGTACAAATCCTGAAATGGGTCAATCTGGTAACTGGGGTCGGTCGAGTAATCCAGATCGCTGGTAACGTCGTGATAGATTCGATCAAGCCAGACCCGGCCTGTCGCATCTACAGCGAGGATCTGGAGCCTGAGTTCAACACCATCGGAAAACAGGACCGTCCCCTTTACGTTGATCTCTGAATTAAGGTCCGTCTGAGGCATCACCCGAACTGCGCCCCAGAATCCTGCGCGATCCAGCGTCTCTTTCAACCTGAAGGGAAGGTACCTTCGCTCGACGGAACTCACCTGTATCTTGGAGCTATAAATAGAATTCTCTATTTCAGATTTGACGTCAAAGACAGCGATACTGAGGTTTAATCGCGCTAAATCTGCCTCTGTGTCCTGAAAAACAACCAGGGCGACATCCACGGGTTCGGGTAAAGACGCTTGTTCAGGATCTGTCCGAGGCGTTCCACAACCACCCAGAAAGCAGACGAGCGCCACGACAACAAGTCCGTGCAATTTATTCATTGCGGCCACTCAGTGTGCAACTGGTTTGGTTCGCGATGGTGTACGTGCACTCAAACATGCCTTCACCTGGTTCAAACGGCATATAGACTCGATTAAGTGTGAATGGGTAGGAAACGCCGGAGACTTTTACGGTTGTTGCAACATTTATGCGGCTTCGGTCAGCCGCAATACTGAATTGGTGAAAAACACTCAGCCCGTCCGGTAGCGCAATCTGGAAGGCCAGTTGGTCTTCATCCCAGGCACAGCCTTCTATGCCTATGGCATTTTCTTTCCAACCCATTTCCCCGAAATCACAGACCAATGCAAAATCGTCATTTCGGCTGATCACGATATGATCATCTTCCTGGGTGATGGTAAGCACAGTCGCCTGGGCAATTTTTTCAGTCAATCTGCCGAGCCCGACCACAGACTGCACATTGAATATCCTTGGATCAACATAACGACCGGATTTCTGTGCCCGTTCTGCCGCTCGTTCGGCCTGAGCTCTTGCCTGTATATACAAGTACCTGATCTTTTCGCTCGGGTGATCACTCAGTTGGTAGTCCAATTCCCAGGAACCTGAGAAATCAACGTTATGCCTGTTCGGAGCCTCTGCAGTGACCCGAACAGGGATCAGGGCAACCAGTACAACCCAAACAAGAAGACGAACAATAACCACACTACCACTCAAGCGAATATACCAGTCTATTATGACCGCATACGAACGGATTTAAACTGCTCCTTGCTCAAGTCACCGCTTTTTCTGAGATCCACTATTTTTGGCAAATAGAAATCCCCTTCCTTTTCCAGTTTGTGGATCACTTGGGCTGGAAACGGTTCAAGCTCTGGAACCCATTGCTTGATGTAGACACAATCCTTGTCAAACTTCTGTTGTTGCCGCCAGGGATTAAATATCCTGAAATAGGGTTGTGCATCACAACCCGTAGACGCACTCCATTGCCAGTTGCCGTTGTTGACCGCAGGGTCGTAGTCAATAAGTTGTTCTGCAAAATAGGCCTCACCAAGCCGCCAGTCCAGATGAAGGTTTTTGGTCAAAAATGAAGCCGTAACCATCCTGACCCTGTTATGCATGTAGCCGGTTGATGCCAGCTCTCGCATCCCCGCGTCTACTATCGGGAAACCGGTCTTTCCTTCCTTCCAAAGGTCTAAGACGTCTGCATCAGTGCGCCAGGGTATCGCATCATAGTGGCGCCTGAATGCGTGCCCAAACACATGCGGAAAGTGCCACCCAATCTGATGATAGAAATCACGCCAATAAAGTTGCCGAATGAGCGGGTGCTGGTCAGCAAGACTTTCCCTTACCGCGGCATGAACCTGCCTCACAGAACAGGTACCAAATCTCAGATGAGCTGATAAATGGCTCGTGTGCTCACTTGCCGGCACATCTCGCTGCACCTCATACTTGGTTAACGAGGACATCGACGCTATGGCTTTTAGCGCTCCAGCTTCACCAGGCTCAAATCGCGGAACCTCAATTCGTTGATACTCATTCAGTTCTGCTGGCCAGCCTTCCATATCATCAGCATGAAGCAATTCACCCTTCTCAAGCCCTGCTGGCGGCATAACCGGGAAGGTGGCGGCTTTACGAAAATAAGGTGTGAATACGGTATAGGGGGTTCCATCCCCCTTTAAGACTAATGGCGGCGGATTAAGGTTCGCATCATCAAGCGCTACGAACCCGATATTCATCTCCCGGGTTAGGTTTTCCAGCCTATGGTCTTGGCTTCGCCCGTATGGCGTGTACCCTCTGTTAACAAATACCCGATCGATTTTGAACCGGTTTATCAATGCCGGCAGGACCTTCTCGGGCGTCCCCGTCGCCAGGACCAGCGTCCCGCCAAGCTGGCTTACTGCAACCCGCAACTGTTGCAGGGATTGAAACAGAAATGCCAGCCGCCGCGTGGAATGTTTCCAGCGTTCCATCAGCGAAGGGTTAACAATAAAGACCGCCAGTACCGGCTTGCCACGCCGCAGCGCTTCATTCAGCGCGGTGTTATCAACCAACCGAAGGTCGCGACGAAACAGAAATAGCGAGTGAGACGACATACAGCTAACCCAATGCCTTAATTTATCAGGCCGGTTTGCTTTCTGTTTTCTGCACCGACATGTTCCACCACATTGCTAAGTGACTGTTCCATGATAGAACGTGCCTGAACCGTCTGTTCAACTATATGCTGACACAGTGCATCGTCCATCTGGGAAGACTTGGCACAACCGCTCGAATACGCTTCGAGCTGATTCAATGCGTTCACCAGGCCGGATAATTGCTTCTTACAATTACAAAGTACGTCATCTTCCTTCGATACCCGTGCTATCGAACTAGCGGCAACACCTTCGAGCGGCGCCACTTCAGGTTGGCCATTAACACGGAGCAGGTTGACCAGCGCGAAGGGTTCAAGAGGACCTTTCAATAATCGAATTCCCTTCGAAGCCAAGGCTCGCAACTGCGTTCGGGAGGCAAATTTGTAGACGATCAGACAACGAGGTGCAAGTTCATCAGGGAGCATTCGAAGCACCAGCTTTTCATTCACCTCTGACAGGCTCGGCATGTCTATAACGACGAAATCCTCATGGGAGGCTGAAAAAGCCTCCAGACAGCGAACCCAGCGCACCTGGATGCCATGTTGGGCTTCTACGCACGCTTTCAGCCAGATGGGCTGCTGAACACTGATAACCGTCCATTTCTTTAACGCGCCGCCTGAGGGTTGCCCGATAGAACCCAAAATACCATGGGTACGATCCTGCAACTCCTGATCAGACAGCCTGCAAACTGTCCCGATAGCTTGCCCTGCATCTACGAGGCGCTTCACGCTGATCAGCCTACCGATATGTTCTTCCGTGTAGTAACGATTATTGTTTTCACCACGGTTCGGCTCAACCACACCATAACGACGTTCCCATGCACGGATGGAATCCGTAGAAATCCCTGTTAACTTCGCCACCGCGCCGATTTTGTATCCTTTATCCATCTTCTCTACTCACTGGAAACTATGTAAATACTTACGCTCGGAGTTGGGTTTCGTCTCACTATTATCCAATTTTGGCCTGACTTCCTACTTATCTAACTGGGCGCTGCGGCGCACCCAAACGACATCAACCGGTTACCGGATGATGTCGTTTCGTTGTTAGGTGGCGGATTCCTTATCGAGGCTTCGCGTCAGCCGAGTGCTGAAACGAATTCTTCCCTGAGTTGGCGCTTATTGATCTTGCCAGAGGCTATACGCGGCAAGGGTTCTGACGATATTTCCAGATACCGGGGTATCTTGAATCGGGCAACGTGTTCTACCAGGAATCCGCGAAGTTCGTCTGCATCAATCGCATCATCAGCAAAAATCGTGGCTCCTACCTCTTCACCCAGGCGATCATCCGGTACGGCATAGACAGAAGCTTCCCTGACCTGCGGATGGGCAAGTAATCCTGCCTCCACCTCCGCGCAACCAATATTCTCGCCCCCTCGAATCACCAGATCCTTAATTCGATCAACGATGTATAGGTAACCCTCATCGTCAATGTAAGCGACATCACCGGTTCTCAGCCAATCTCCATCAAACACTTCTAGATTGGCTTCTTCCCTGTCCCAATAGCCCTTGATAATGGAAACGCCACGAATCTGTAGCTCCCCCCGCTCAAGCGGAAGCAGTTCTTTGCCTGACTCATCCAGCACCCTGAGATCAAGCAGAGCAGATACCCTGCCTGAGCTTTCAGGATGATTAACATAATCTTCACCGCCAATGCCGGCACCGATAGCATTAGTTTCTGTCATGCCCCAGCCGGTATTCGGCAGCGCCTTTTCAAACGTTCCGGCAATCTTTTGGACCTGTTCCGGCGCCCGAGGGGCTCCGCCGCCACCGACAGTTAGCAAACTGCTAAGGTCTCGGGTGGCTGTCCTGGCCGCCCGCTCCAGGTCCCCGGTCATTGCGGCAGGGGCAATAAACACAGCAACTTTTTCTGCCTCGATGAGTCGCTGCGCTTCCGGAACGTCCCATTTGTACATCAATATGAGTTTTCTCTGGGACCGATAAGACGCAAGCATTACCGCATGGGAACCGGTCGCATGAAAAAGAGGTACAGCCAGCAGTGCCGTTATCTGATAGCCCAGTTGTGGTGCTTCTGCTCCGCTTAAGGCAAGGCCAACCTTGCCATCCAGCTCCCAGGACAGCAGCGCGCTAACAATATTTCGATGACAGGAAACAGCGCCTTTGGGATGTCCCGTCGAACCCGACGTATAGAGAATTGTCGCCGGGTCGCCGGGATCAATATCAACATCCGGCAATAGTTTTGATACTTCGCCGGCCAACAGGTCCTCAAGCGCCGAAGTATTCGCAGGTTTGTTGGTCGCTCTTACTGAGATCACATCCAGGTCAAGGTTTTCTCGAACGGGCGAAAGCCGGTCCAGGCGTTCCTGATCTGCAAAAAGCACCTTGGCGCCACTGTCCTTTAGCCCGAACTCCATCTCCTCAGAAAGCCACAATGAATTCATTGCGACTGCGATCGCTCCAATGGAAGTTGCCGCATTAAACGCAAAGACCCATTCGGGGAAATTCCGCATGGAAATAGCAACCCGATCACCTTTTTGCACACCGAACTGGTCAATGAGGATATTCGCGATCTGGGCAACCCGGTCATTGGTTTCAGCGAACGTATAACGCTCATCTTCAAACACAAGAAACGTCTCATCACTGCTCGCAGCCTGGTAAAGGTCACGCAGTGTAGGTGGAGCATTTTTAAACATTCTGCAGGCTCTGCCCCACACCTCACCAGGCACAATTTCATAGTCCATACCAGGTGCCGTAAGCCCCGCTATTGCGGCAAGTCGATCATTATTCATGGTTTTTACTTCTGGATAGTTGGGTTGTTAGCTGGAAGTGATTCGCTAAATATGGAGGTCCAGTAGATTATAGTTCTTGACCACCTGCTCCCGCGTCTCTTCGTTAAAGTTATTCTCGGCCTCAAAACCCGCCAGAGGCTTATAATGATAATGTTCTTCATTCGGGTATCGCTGCGTTCTGGCGTCAATGGCGATCGCGATCATTCTTGAACGTTGCTTCACCCTGGCTTCGTCATAGTGCACAACCTTGCCATTCAATAGTTTCGCACTGGCACCAACCACCGACGCTTTTCGGTGAAACCCAAAGCCTACAGAAACACGCCAGTCATCTGAAGTGTTCGCAAAGGAACCATGAATGACCTGACGGTTACACATCACAACATCACCTGGGTCACAGATCATCGGGACCGCGCCAGAAATCCTGTCACTGCCCACCTCAGTAAGCGACGAAATATCCAGCTTGCCCTGCCTGTGCGTACCGGGAACCACCCAGACAGCATTCGCTGCGGTACAACCATAGAGCTGCGCCATGAAGTTAAATCCATGCGTACCCTCATCTAGATTCGGGGAATCCCAATGCGTTGTTGCATCCTGGTGCCATGCAACCGCCGCGCCCAGGCCGGGTTGTTTTACAAAAATAGCTTCATTAAATGGCGTGAAGTCAGGGCCGTTCATGGCTTCTGCCACCTTCAGTAACTGTGGGTGGCCATACAGTCGTAAACACGAATCAAGGATATGCAGGGTGCCGAAAATCACCTGGACAACCTGTGAAGGAGAACCCGCGTCCGGCATTGGCGTCATCATTTTTACGGGATGACGACCCGCATTACGCTCGGTTCCACCAACAGAATCGCCGAGGGGGGACACCAGATGAAAAGGTGGTATTGAAAGATCTGCGCCTAGCGAAGGACGACCCTGCTGGTCCAGCTTCGATTTATTTGACACTGGCGCGCGCTCAAGCGCCCGCTTTACTTCATCTTTAAGGTCGTCGAGTTCGGGCTGCTCAAGCACACCGGTAAACACATAGAAGCCGCAGCGAGAGAAAGCATCCGTAATGTCAGGATGCAAACCACGATCGGCCTGAAACCTCACAGGTCCACGATTACCCAGTGCCAACGCTTGCTTGGCCCCTTCCTTCAGGTATTCCGCCATTGATTCGGCATGTTGTTTTACGGTTAGCGACATTTGACTGACCTTGCATTCCCGATCCCTCAGCGTTATTTGTACGTGAACTGGATGCCACTTGCAATCCTTCCGGCCTTTGGTTCATTGTCGGCCTCTACCAGGTTTTTGGAATTCACTATGAAACTCAATAATAGAGTCGCTATCGTTTCTGCCGCTGGGCGGGGCATCGGCAAAGCCATTGCCATGTCTCTCGGGTCAGAGGGCGCGACGGTTATCGTCAACTCCTATGGCGAGGACACCACAAAGGGTACCGTCGAAGCCATCAATGACGCTGGCGGCAAAGCCATCGGAATGCCAGGCGACATCACTGATCCTTATCGAATTATGGAAGTCGTCAATGCGACGATAAAGGACTATGGCCAGATCGATATTCTTGTTAACAATGTCGGTGCCGGACCAAAGACCGTTGATGATCCACCCTCGCACCCACTTGCGACTGTGGAAGCAGTCTGGAACGCGCTCTACAACCAGAACCTGCTTCCAACAGTCCTGATGAGCGAAGCCGTCGTTCCCCACATGCGCGAAGCAAAATACGGAAAAATCGTTCATATCTCGTCAATCGCCGGTCTGGGATCCTTTTCACCAGCGATGTTGACGGGATTTGTCCACCCCAGCTACAACGCCATGAAGGCCGCACTTATCAACTACACTCAGACTCAGGCCGATTTACTTGGCCCCGATAATATCAATGTTAATGCGGTATGCCCGGGCATTGTCTACACCGACGCCTGGAAGGGCAACGCGCAGCAGGCCGTTAAACGGATGCCGGAATTCGAAGGTATGGACCCAAGAGAATGGTTCGAGGGCATCTTCAATGACAGCTACCCCACTATCTTTGAGCGGACGCCGCTCAAGCGAGAACAAACGGTCGAAGATATGGGAAATGCCGTGAAATTCCTGGTGTCGGAAGATTCCATGAACATAACCGGGCAAACTCTGGTTGTAGATGGTGGTATGGTTAAGATCTAAGAAAGATAGACGCCTCAAGAAATTGTCGCTACCCTCACCAACCACACTTCATCAAACGTCCTTCACAAACGGAACCGAGCCATGGCATACGCACCAACAGACCGCCCCTTCTATGATGCAGATAGTCACATTATGGAACTGCCGAACTTCCTGAAAGCCTATGCGGATCCGGATATCCGTGACGAGGTCCCCGAAGTCAGCTACAGCGCTTCCCTCGTGACGGACGAAGAAGTAGACATCATCATGGACCAGGGCGGCAAACACAGCGAAGCACATGTCGCTGCGCAGGTAGCGCTCGGCGATAAGCTGATCGAGAGCTCGAAAGAAATTCAGGCCCTTGGCGCGTTCAATAAGTCAGACCGAACCGTTGCAATGGACATGCTTGGCTTTAAGAAACAATTAGTTTTCGCCACCCACAGTGTCGCCATGCCGTTTCATCCGAGCCAGAAAAAATCAGTCAAACTAAGGTATGGCGCAACCCGCGCCCATAACAGGCATATGACTGACTTCTGCAGCGACGATGATCGGCTCATGGGTGTAGGCATCGTTCCTCTGGATGATCCAGAGTCAGCCTATACTGAGCTCGAATGGGCGATCGAAGCCGGGTTAGAAGCCATCTGGGTTCCACACCGAGCGCCAGGTGAACGATCACCGGGCCATGTCGATCTTGAAAAGTTCTGGGCGTTGCTCGCTGAATCAGGCACACCATTTGTGCTGCACGTTGGCGGCTCTCCACTACAGGCACTGAAAGCATGGAGCAACAATGGCCGCGCAGCCGTCAAAGACTGGATGGGTGGCGGTGAAAATGTTCGCACAAAAGATGCAGCCCTGATGCATCAACCACCAGAAACCTTTGTATCCATGCTGGTGCTGGATGGCGTATTTGATCGACACCCTAACCTTAGAGGCGCGGCTGTCGAATTAGGTGCCGGATGGGTGCCTGAAATGGTTCGCCGCCTGGATTGGGTCGCTAAAATTTATGGCAGGGTGGATAAGTCAGTGCAATTCGATCGCACGCCATCTGAACAGTTATCCCAGCAAATGGGGTTCACGCCATTTCCGCACGAGGACGTGTCCAACCTGATTGATCAATCCAATCAGGATTTGTATCTCTTCTCTAGCGACTACCCGCATGTAGAGGGTGGTAGAAACCCAATAGGCAAGTTCGAGAAATCGCTAGAAGGCAAAGACGAAGGCACCAAGACCAGATTCTATAGCGAGAACTTTCTGCGCCTGTGGCCAGACGCCCGGGTCGCCTGAACCTGGTTCACGGGTTCTTCTCAAAACTCGAGGTGCCCGACAGGACAAAGACAATACTAGCCTTATCCGGCAGAACCCGTGTAGAGGCTGTTGTCGTTTGAAAGCGCTGCCGCCCGCGCCTGCATGATTTCCTTCCATTCCGGATGAGTGAGAATCCAGAAGTCGTCATTAACGATGGCATCCATCACCATATCCGCGACTTCTGATGGATCTTTGCCTCGTTGGGCGAGCATTGTACCCGCATGCTTTTCGAACGCTTTTTCCTCCGCAGACGAACTATGGTCTTTCGCGGATTCGGCATCACGATTGCGCTTACTGAAGACAATCTGAGTATTAATCGGTCCAGGACAAAGCACCGATGCAGAAATATCCGAGTCGTCAGCATCCAGCTCAAGGCGAAGGGTTTCAGTCAGTGCGACCACGCCGAATTTGGCAACGCTATAAGGCGCAATCGCCCCCGAGGCCTGCAAACCATTCACAGACGAAGTGTTAATGATATGCCCTTCGCCAGACTGTCGAATCAGAGGCAAAAATGCCTTAATACCATAGATAACGCTCCACAGGTCGACACCCAAAACCCATTCCCAGTCCGCCAGCGTTAACTCGGCAATTGGCCCTGAAACAACAACACCCGCATTGTTGTGTACGACATTTACAGCGCCGAACTCAGCCATTGTTTTTTCAGCGAGCGCCTGAATCGCATCCCACTTGGAGACATCCGTCGGTACACCCAGAACCTCATGGCCCATGTTGCCCAAGGATTTAACCGCATCTTCCAGGGCATCTTCCTGTATATCCGCCATAACCACTTTCATTCCAGCTTCAGCAAACCGCGATGCCGTCGCCAGGCCGATGCCGCTTGCCGCACCGGTAACAACTGCTACTTTCCCAGAAAATTCTTTCATGCTCATACTCATACTCATGTTTTGCAAACAAAGAAGATGCACCGCCTTACCCCCCATGTAAAGAGCCAGACTATTGAGACTTGCGCTGACATGCTATCGTCATTGATCGTATGTATTGGACTTTCTCGTATGGCGGCCTGGAACTATCAAAAAGGATTACACGAAACCGGTAACGGTATTTTTAGCTATCTGCAACCAGACGGTAGTTGGGGATGGTCCAACTCAGGCTTGATTGTAGATGGCGGGCAGTCGCTGCTTGTCGACACGCTATTTGACGCCCCAATGACTCGCGAAATGTTGGCGATCATGGAGGACGCCACCGGCATTAGCGCAGATCAAATCAACACCGTCGTCAACACCCATGCTAATGGAGATCACACCCATGGAAATGGGCTATGTACACATGCAGAGGTTATCGCCAGTGAAGCAGGCGCAAAAGAGATGGCGGCTTTTGGCCCTGAAAGGCTGAAGTCCATGATGGAAATGGCGCCTGACCTGGGTGAAACGGGTCAATACTTTATCGATATATTCGGACCCTTTCATTTTGATGACGTAGCAGAGAAGCTGCCTACCAAAACATTTACCAATGAGTTAAAGCTTAGGGTTGGTAACAAAACTGTACAACTAAAAGAGGTGGGGCCGGCGCATACCCTGGGCGACATCCTGGCATTTGTTGATGAGGACAGTACCGTGTTTACGGGAGACATCCTGTTTATCGATGGTACACCTATCATGTGGGCCGGGCCGGTCAGTAACTGGCTCAAGGCATGCGACCTGATTATCGATCGCAATCCTGAAGTGATCGTTCCCGGGCATGGCCCAATTACCGACGTCGCGGGTGTACAAAGGGTCAAGGACTATCTTTCCTACATCGATGTTGAAGCCCGCAAGAGATTCGACGCTGGCATGACAGCAAAAGATGCCGCCTTTGATATCTCAATCTCTGACTTTGAATCCTGGACCGACGCAGAGCGCATTGCAGTAAACGTAGATACGTTATACCGCGAATATACCGGAGACACCTCGACCCCAAACACCATGGAAATATTCACGCTAATGGCGGAAATCAAACGAGACAAAAGAACGTAACTAACCTTCTTCCAGTCGAGAAAACCCTTGGCCTACCTCCCTATCCTAAAGACAGAATCCGAAACCCTGCCAGCAAAAATCCTTGTGGTGGGCGACCCTAAGAGACTCGACATGGTTGCCGGGTCTCTTAAGGATGTCGAGCCGATCAGCCAAAATCGCGAATATCACAGTATCCGAGGTTCTTTTAATGGCCAGATCATCGGCGCGGTTTCCCATGGTGTCGGATCAGCTGGCGCGGGTGTTTGTTTTGAAGAACTGTGCCAGTCAGGTGCCACCAGGATTGTTCGGGCGGGTTCTGCAGGCGGGATGCAGGCGAACGTTAGCGCAGGAGATGTTGTTGTCGCCACGGCGGCAGTTCGTGAAGAAGGGCTTTCCCACAAGCTGGTTCCACCGACTTACCCCGCCATCGCAACACCGGACGTCTTGATGGCGATGAGAGCTGCGGCAAGCTCCCATGGCGTCGAATTTCACGAAGGATTATTACTGACTTCGGATATGTTCTACCCTCACGACCTTCTCGGCAGCGACCTGCCGCTTTGGCAGAAAGCCGGGGTTAAGGCGGTTGAGATGGAAGTCGCGACACTGTTCGTTATCTGCGGCCTGCATGGCGTTGAGGCAGGAGCGGTCGTCGCTATCGATGGTAACCCCCTGGAACAGGACGCTGGCTCAATGGAAACCTACGACCCACACCAGGAGAAGGTTAAGACTGCTGTTTCAAACTCCCTGCTGATCGCTCTTACAGCACTGGTCAGTTAATCCTCCAACAGAACTACGTCTTCTGCAAGACAAGACCAATCTGCCTGCAGTCTGCAACAAATGCGCCCGTGGAATCCCATAGCCCTCCGGTTTCAATCATTCTTCCATCAACAAGGTCATCTGTGCGGAATCTTCCAAGAATCCATCCCGGCGCTGGTCTACGCCTTACATGAACCGTTAGTTCGATAGTTGGAACCCAGCCGATCATGCCGAGTTTGCCGAATGGCGAAGGGGGAAATGTATCGCAAAACAGCAGGAGCGATCTTGTGTCAGGTTCGCGATCATCCGTGAACCGGATCCACCCGGAGATCTCGGGAACACCCGACTGCCCTGGCATGGCCTGATCCGGGTGCATCATAACGTGCAGCTTGTTAATCATTGGAATATCAATACCCTGTATGTCTCCACTTCTGGCGACGCAGGATTCCGGGGGCGGCAACCTTGGCATTTCGATCGTAATATCGCTGTCGATACCAACGGGGTGGGAAAGATCGCCATAAGCCGCAATTATCTCGACCCTTTGCTTGCCCTCCTGCCAAAGCGAGGCCCGAACCGTCGATAGTGTCCGGCCCTGCCGGACAACATCTACAATCACCTCACACTCGACGCCTGGAACACCAGGCCGTAGATAATGTGCAGTGAATGAAAGCGGGTCTGGATGATCCACCGATTCCGCTATCGCGGCACTGACAATCGACAGCAGATAACCACCGTTAGGATTAACGCTAATATTCCAGCCCGGATCAACCAGTCCTTTAAAGCGATGATCATCAATTCGTTCAACATGCGTGTCCCGTTCAAACTCAGACAATAATGTCTCCCTGTCTTGCGTTGTATACCAGCGCCCCGCTATCGCGAAACTGTTCAAATACCTGAATCGCTGCATCAGTCCTAACACCATCGGTGACGACTATCCCCCGGTGTTCCAGCTGACCCACCCAGTCGGGGTGGATCGGACCCTCGTCAAATCCCGTGATCTCTTCCAACTCTGGACCACTTCCGGCCACAACAAGTGAACGGACGCCTGACCAGACCAGTGCTCCATAACACATGGCGCATGGGCGCCAATTAACAACCAATTGGTGTTCCGCCATGTTATCTGCACCAAGGTCAAAACTACCCAGTATCTGCTGCGCCAGGGAAAGCGCCATAACCTCCGCATGAGCTGAAGAACACTGATGATGAACAACCCGATTAACGCCAATGGTTACCAGGCGTCCGGATAGCGTTTCAAAAACGCCGGCGGCGAACGGCCCGCCGGTCCCGAACTCAATATTCAAACGGGAAAACCTGATCACTGCATCCATGCGGCCCTGAATATCAGGAAGATATTCAGGCAGCTGTTGTAATTCTTCCGCAGCCCAGCCAGGCTGGCCAAGCTCAAACTGGGTTATCAAGGATGATCTACCGAAATCCCGACAGGACGAAAGACGCCCTTTCCGTACTCAAAGGTCAGCCTGGCCATTGTCCATCTCCTTGTGTGCTTTACCCAGAAACACCTGCATTTCCTTCCGGGATTGCTTGTCACCCTGCCCCTCGGCGATAGGCATACCCGCCTCAAATGTGCTGATCGCTTTCCCGGGCTCCCCTTGCTTCAGGTATGCCTTGCCAAGAAGCTTGTAGGCAGCAGAGTAACTGCCATCCTGGGCAATGCATGCCTCTAGATGTGTCACAGCCAGGGGAAATTTACCGTCATTGAAGTAGGCACTGCCGAGCCCGAAACGAAGCATCGCATCATCACGACCCTTCGCCAGCATTTTTTCCAGATTCTCGACCATACCCATGCGGATTCCCTATTCGAGGTTTACGTAACTGTCCGCGCAAAAGCGTGGCGTGCACAGACAATAAAACCTGAAATCAGACTCACCCAGCGCAGTCACCCGCTGGGATACTCCCGGCGGAATCACCACCTGGTCGCCAGCGGCAATATTAAACCGATTTCCATCAACTTCCATCAGGCCACTGCCCTCAATCACGACATAGGTCTCGGTCAATGCGGTCAAGGAATGTAGTTGTGTCGTCACTCCAGGTTCCACTCGAGCGATCGCAAGTGAACCGCCCGGCGCATAACCGGTGTTACACAGCTCCGTGATAAAACAACGTTCATCTGTCCAGAACTCTGCGGCCTCATCACTCTTTACAAAGTAGTCCGTCAATGTGGTTTACCCATTAGTTTAGAGCCCGTGTGGTTTTAAAGAAGGCAGCTTCTTTACTGACACACTACCAATGATATGATGCGACATCAAAAGACATTAGGTATTTACATGGGCGGCATTACACTTTCACTCGACGGTTGCAACGCACTGGTTACAGGCGCCGGCAGCGGCCTGGGCACTTTTCTGGCCGAAGCACTCGATGCGGCCGGGGCTTCAGTTGCTGTTCACTACCACGGCAACAAGAGCGGCGCAGACGAACTGTCCAGTCGACTCTTACATCCGTCGGTTGTTATTCAAGCAAATCTGGACGACCTGGAAGATGTAACCCTGCTGTTCAATAAGGCCGCAGAAGCCCTTGGCCCAATCGACATACTCGTTAACTGTGCGGCCACGCAATCCCAGGACGTTTCTGATCTACCGAATATTTCAGCGGGCCTCTGGTCCAGCACTATGACGACTAACGTGGACGCACCGATGCGACTGACCCAATTGTTCTCGGCTCAAGAAGCACTGGGCAAGAAAGGCGGAGGGTCCATCATCAACATTTCGTCCATCGAGGGATGTCGCCCGGCGCCAGGGCATAGTCATTACGCCACCTCAAAAGCGGCATTAGAAATGCTCACTAAAGCTTCAGCGCTGGAGTTCGGGCCCCGTGGAATTCGTGTCAACGCCATCGCACCAGGTTTGATTAATCGCGCCGGCATTGAAGAAGGCTGGCCTGAAGGTGTTGCTGCCTGGAAAGCGGCTGCGCCACTCGGCAGATTGGTAGACCCAAAGGATATAGCAAACACCTGTGTATTCCTTGCCAGCCCAATGTCCGCGTCCATATCAGGAACCGTGCTGACAGTCGATTGTGGTCTCTCAATAAAGCCGGGATGGTAAGCATGATGATCAACAAGGCAGCGGTAGTCGGCGCAGGACTAATGGGTTCAGGCATTGCCAGACACATGGCAAGCCATGGTATCCAGGTGACCCTGGTTGATAACAACGAGGAACAACTGGCACGAGCGGCGCGAGTCAACGAAAATTCGGACCTGCAATACACGTCGGACATGACTGCCATCAACGCGGTCGATTATGTCATTGAGGCAGTGTTCGAAGATCCGGATGTAAAACGCCAGGTGCTCAGTCAAATCTCTTCAGCAGTCTCACCTGACTGCCTGATTGCATCGAACACCAGCTCGCTACTCATAGGGGATCTGGAGAAGGCTGTTACCAACCCCAACAGATTTATAGGGGTGCACTATAACAATCCAGCTGATATGAATCCGGTCGTCGAGGTTATTCCCAGCGATCATACGGAGACACACTATACAGACGCTATCCTTAAGTGGATGAAATCCGCGGAAAAGCTAGCGGTGAAATGTAAAGACACACCCTGCTTTATCCTAAACCGCCAGTCGTTACCGTACATTAACGAGGCCAGCCGGTGTTTGAACATTGCATCTCCAGGTGAAGTGGACTCCGTTGTCAAAAACAGGCTGGGCATCGGCCTTGGACCTTTTGCAGTTATGAACCTTGTTGGCTTACCGGTAATGGCAGCCGCCAGTTGTAATCTGGAGGTTCTTGGCAGGGGCTATCGCGCCGCGCCTGAGCTTCAGGAGAGATCCAGGCTCAATTCCCCAGACTGGGATATTGAGGAAGTTGGCGACGTTTCAAAGGATAAAACATCGGCAATTGTGAAGCGACTCAGAGGCGCGATGATATTTCCAGGCAAGGACATTCTTGCTCAAGCACTGTGTAGCAGAGATGACCTGCATCTCATCTGCAAGGAAGCTCTGGGATACGACAAATCCTCACCTGAACTACTGGAGATGTTCGAGCCGGCAGTTACCACCGAACTGTTAGAGGTTTATCTTTCGCACCAGTAAGAGGTGTCAGGAACTTCAGGCTCTGTATTGGGCGATCTGGATATCGTCTTCACCCAGGTCAGCGTAGTTATCGTCTACTCTGCCCTTAATGTACTCGCGCCAGGTAAAACTGCGATACAGGGGCACATCTCCCGACAATTCACTTAGCGGTTCGAGTACCGCATCACCTTTGGGGTTGTAAAAGTAGGGCGTACTGAACCGCCCACCGCTGCCATTTTTCAGCGTTGCCATCGGCACCACCCGATGAACCGCTGCTCGATAGTTGTCATTACTCCAGACCTGCAGCGAATCCCCGAGATTGACCACGATCGTACTTTCCTCTGGCGTCACATCGATCCAACCATCTTCTTTAGAAAGTGTCTGAAGCCCACCGGTCATGTCCTGCAGCAGTAACGTTAATACCCCAGGGTCTGTGTGATGATGCAGGGCCATATCTCCAAGACCCGCCACAGCTGATTGTTCATCATCGGACAGAGGATCATCAACCGGGTAATAGTTAAGCCGAACGGTACTGGTTCTGGGATCACCTTCCGGCATCGACAGACGACTGATGCCATCGCCGGCAAGCGCACGATAGACAAGACTAAGGGTTCGCTCTGCGACAGTACTTGCCTCGGTAAAAAACCGATTCATCGCCTTATAAAACTCTGGTTGGCCTGCGGGCCATTGATTAAGGTCTGACCCATCAGCACGTGGCTGCATGTAATCAAACACTTCCTTCAGGTCACGCTTACGTTTGGTCAGCTCCCGATCGAAATACCCAAGCGGAACACTTTCTGTGCGCAATACCTGGCGTTTAGCCTCTGAGGACTGGTCGAAGAAGCCCGATGCAGCTCGCCACATCTGTTCAATTGCCGCATCCATGCCGTGATTACGTATCAGGAAAAACCCGTGATCACGGCAGGCTGCATCCAAAGGTTTGAGGGCGGTGACATCTTTCTCGGCTGCTTTAAGATCAATCGTTGGAACCAACATAGAAACTGTTTCGTGACAAAAAGTTGTAACATCATCCTTTAACTACCCCAATGGGGCAAATCAGGAGTTTCACTTGGAATATTTCGTCAACATGCCAGGTAGCCGTTTCAACGAACCTGGTGCCTGGGCAAGAGAGATGGAAGATGCAGGCTGGCACGGCGTCTGCGCATCTGACCACTTTTGGGTAACGGATCACCCTTATCCCCACGTGTTCGTCGCGGCAACACAGATGGCCTGCAGCACGAGCAAGATAAAAATCACCAGTTCATTTTGTAACAACCTGTTCAGATCTCCGGTTGAGTTCGCCCAGGGAGCGTTGTCTGTGCAACAGGCAGCCCAGGGGAGATTCGAAGCCGGGCTCGGCGCTGGATGGGCAGAAGCAGAAATGAAAGCCATTGGTATGCCCTACCCCGAGCCGCCAGAACGTATAGGAATGTATATAGAAGCAATGACCATCGCGGGCCAGATTATCAAGACCAACCAATGTCAGTTTTCCGGTAATTACTACCAGATCGATATTTCAGGAGACAACTTTGTTGGTCCCAGGCTAGCGAACCCGCCAGCGCTGGTCGGTTCTGCAGGTGGCCCAAGGGGCATACGGGAAATAACCCCGCTGGTCGATCGAATCGAAGTGAAGGCTAGCGCTCGCTCTACCAGGGGAGGTGCTATAGACCTTGGGATCATGGCAACCGTCACGGAAGACGAGGTGAAGCGAAACATCGAACGTGTACGAAAAATCAATAACGATATCCCTATCGGTATTTTTATTCTGACAGCCGCCGGTGACAACAAAGCCGTTAATAGCATGAAGGCAATGATGGGTAACGGTTTCCTGGGAAACTTTATGGGCCACCCCGCCGATGTGGCTTTCGCCCTGGAATCACTAAACGACCTTGGGATCAGCCGAGTCCAGCTAACGGAGTTTGCGGCAGGATCACATGATGCGCTGGCGCCAGCCCTCCTGGCTTAGGCTATTGTCTTAGGGCATTGCCTCAGGAGATTGTCCTGGGACAAGGCACCGGGAATATGATCAGGATAGCCTGACTAACTGGGTGCCGAAATTTTCGCCCGATAACACCCTAATAAGCCCCGCGGGCAGCTGTTCAACGCCCTCGAGAACATCCTCATTGTATACAAGATTACCGTTGGCGATCAGCGCACCCAGTCGTCGATGGGCTTCCTTGAATCGATGCGCATAGCTGAAGATATAAAACCCCTGCATGGTTGCTTCCTTGTACACCAGATTGAAATAATTACTCGGCCCATACCAGTTCGCGTCACCTTCATATTTGACATTTAACGCTCTTTTTTATGTTCCGGACCAATGGCCTCGAATATCCAGGCGCCAGCAGTCCGCCGGTTTAGCGCTCCACTTTGTTGTCGCTGCGACCGGGTTTCATTCATCCTGGCGATTGCAGATTTCCCCTCAACAGATTCCGCCTCATAAACAGCCAGGTAAGGGAGTGGACACTCCTGACCTGCCTGCTCGACCAATTGGTAGCGCTGCGCCGTCTTCCATCCGGTTGTTTGCAGGACCTCGTCAAGATGCAGGTCTTCATAGTATCGGTTAAATTCTTCTGCCTCTCCCTCGGTCGGTTCGGTCAACACAAGAACCAGCTGCTTCTTGGCCATCTTTTTCTTCAGCTTCAACGTATAACCAATACCATATCAGGAAAGTGCTACCCAACTGGACCCCTATACCGGCCTTTATCCATAACCATTGTGTCCTGGTAAAAGCCTTGCGTTAGATGTTAGCACTGTATACATTGTTCGATTTAAACGATCGTTTGTTTTATATGATGACAGACAATGCCGAGGACATAGCGCCAACCAATACCCAAACAAAGATTTTGGATGCGGCCGAATGTTTGTTTGTGGAGTATGGTTATGCAGCTACCTCGCTACGAGCAATCGCCTCTGCGGCCGGGGTTAATCTTGCGGCCACTCACTACTATTTTGGGTCCAAAAAGGGGCTGTTCGCGTCGGTTTTCCGCCGTTGTGTTCAGCCGATAAATGAAGAAAGGCTGTTGCTATTAAACAAGATAACGGAGAGTGAGCGCCCACTAACCGCGAGATCAGTGTTGGAATCTTTTTTCACCCCATTAGTAGAGGCAGTATACAAAAACCATCGGGTACCTGCCCTGATCGGTCGAATTTATGCCGAACCAGCATCGTTGACAAAACCGATCCTGGAACAGGAATTTGGCAAAATTGCTGCACGCTACCAGTTGGCCCTCTCAGAGGTACTCCCTGATGTACCAACCGAGGAACTGAGCTGGAGGTTCCATTTCATGGTCGGATCCATGATCCACCTACTTCAGTTCAATGCTCCACTTGGAACTGAATCTACCTACTCAACGTTCATTTCCGGCATCGACCGGATGCTCGACTACGCAGAAGCTGGATTAACACAACCGAACAAAAGGCAAAGACATGATTAGGCGTTTTCTATTCCCCATCGCTATCGTTGTTGCGGGTTTCATCACGATGGGGATCATTATCAAGACCGGTCCAACAATGGACCAGAAACCTCCCGCCAGTACCGCACCCCTGGTACGCACCTGGATCGCAACGAGTGAAACGGTGCAACTTTCCGTTCTGACGTATGGCTCTGTTCAGCCCAGGACCGAAAGCGAGCTTATTCCTGAAGTCTCCGGGCGAGTCATCAAAATCTCACCATCGATGGTGAGTGGTGGATTTATTCGAAAAGGAGAAATACTCCTGGAGATCGACCCCCTGGACTATGAAGTCGCACTGGAACAGGCGAGGGCATCCCTCGCCGCAGCCAAGAGCGAACTTACCAACGCGAAGAAAGCCTACGAACGACTATTGGACCTTGCAAAGCAACAATCGGCCAGCCAGTCACAACAGGATGATGCGCTCAACCGGTTGAGATTCGGACAGGCGTCAATTCGTGAAGCGGCGGCCAGACTATCCCGCGCAGAACGTGACATTTCCAGAACGAAGATCAAGGCACCTTACGACGGCAGGGTCCGATCTAAACGCGTGGACATTGGTCAGTTTGTGAATCGAGGCGCACCAATAGCGAGCCTGTATGCCACTGATTTCGCCGAAGTGAGATTACCACTGCATGATGAAGAGCTCGCCCATCTGGATCTGCCCCTTGCGGGACAGGAGTCTCCAAATCAACCCACGGTAATACTACGAGCCCGATTTGCTGGAGCAAACCACACCTGGGAAGGCAAAATTGTCCGGACAGAGGGAGAACTCGATCCCAAAACCCGCATGATCAACGTAGTCGCGCAGGTTGAGGCACCCTATAAACGTTCAGGGAACCGACCGCCACTGGCCATTGGTTTGTTTGTTGAAGCTGAAATTGTAGGCAACACCGTGGACAACGTTTACATAGTGCCCAGATCAGCACTGCAGGCCAATGAACAGGTTTATGTTCTAAGCAGCGAGTACAGGCTGCAGTTTAGAGACGTGAATATCCTGCGTACAGTGGAAGAAGACGTTTACATCACGAGCGGTTTCAAATCTGGCGAGACTATATGCCTGTCGACGATTAGCAACGCAGTTGAGGGGATGTTGGTAGAACCCGTGACAGAAACAGGCGTGCTGTCCTCATGAAACCCATTATTGCTTGGTTCGCGAACAACCACATTGCGGCAAACCTTCTCATGGGATTGATCATTCTCGCTGGACTAGTGACGCTGCCGAACATGCCGAGAAAATCATTTCCGGATATTAGTATTCCCGTCATCAGCATCAGCGTTCCGTATCTTGGTGCCGCACCTGAAGAAGTCGAAGATGGCGTATGTATCCGAATTGAAGAAGCTCTGGAAGGTATTGAAGGTGTTAAACAAATTCGATCCAACGCTAATGAAGGCCTGTGTTCTGTATCTGTTGAATTGTACGAGAGCGCTGATGAGTCCAAGGCTCTCGACGATGTAAAAAATCGTGTAGATGCTATCGACACCTTCCCGGAGGAAACCGAGAAGCCGATCATCAATCTAGTCGAGCGAGTGAGGAACGTCCTCGATATCGCCATCACCGGCCCTGAAGATGAGCGAACATTGAAACAACTCGGCCAGCAGGTGCGCGATGACCTAGCACAACTGCCAGATGTTACTCAGGTCACAGTCGCCAACACCCGACCGTACGAAATTTCAATCGAAGTATCAGAGGCTTCCCTTCGAAAATACAACCTTACGTTCGACCAGGTAGCAGCCGCGGTTCGCTCGGGCTCACTCGACCTGCCCGGCGGGTCTATCAAAACCAATGCCGGTGAAATCCTTTTGCGTACCAAAGGTCAGGCTTATTGGGGGCATGAGTTCGAGGACCTTGTAGTCACCAGGCGCGCAGACGGTACGAGAGTTCTGCTAATGGATGTTGCAACTGTTATCGATGGATTCGCAGATACCGATCAATCTCTGCGTTTCAATGGCAAGCCGGCAGCGATGATTCGAGTAGCGAGAATCGGCGAACAGGATCTCGAGACAATCAGCGCCGCCGCCAAGCAGTACATCAAAGACGTACGGCATCGACTGCCCGAGGGCGTGGACCTCACTATCTGGAATGACGGTTCTCTAATACTGACGGATCGTCTGGATATATTGCTAAAAAGCGGGCGCCAGGGGTTTCTCATGGTGCTAATTGCCCTGTCGCTTTTCCTTCGTCCGCGACTGGCGTTCTGGGTCAGTCTTGGTGTGCCGGTTGCTTTCCTGGGTGCACTCTTCCTGATCAACGCCATTGGCCTATCCATCAACGTTATTACATTGTTTGGTTTAATCCTGGTGCTAGGCGTCTTGGTAGATGACGCCATCGTCGTCGGAGAAAGCATTCATTCGCGGCATCAGGAAGGGGTCAGCCAACTCACCGGTGCCATTGAAGGTGCCCAGCGTGTCACCATTCCCGTTACGTTCGGCGTATTAACGACCGTAGCCGTATTTATGCCATTGTTGTTTGGCGTTGGCACTATGGGCCAAATCATGGGTGTGATCGCCACAACCGTCATGTGTTGTCTGATGTTTTCCTTAATCGAATCACAACTGGTGCTGCCAGCACACCTTGGTCACAGCAAGGTCAGTACCAATGCGGGTGAAGTCGGCCTGATACTGGTACCGTTTGTAGCAGTATTGCTGCTCGCATTTACCTGGGATCTGCGATCCTATATCGCTCTTGCAGTTGGTGTTGCTTCGGTTTTGTTTGCCATACATGCGGCCGGGTATTTTGAACCGATTGCTACAAGGATTATGCGATTCCAGCAGTTCTTCGCTGATGGGCTGGAAAGTTTTATCGATAATCAGTTTAGAGCTGCGGCAGAAGTAGCTCTAAGGGCCCGGTACATTACCGTCGCCCTCGCATTTGCGGCACTTTTATCTGCCTTTGGCATCGTTGCGAGTGGTCGCCTGCCTTTTTCGTTCTTTCCACCGCTCTCCTCAGATCAGGTGATCGCCAGCCTGACGATGCCCCTTGGCACCAGCGCGTTCAACACTGCCGATGCCGTGCTCAAAATCCGGCAATCCGCAGAGAACTTAAAATCGCGGTTGAACGTTGAATACGCTGAAGCTCCACCTGTCAGACAAATTCTGTCCGCAGTAGGCGATCACCCTTCAGCCGGCAACGGTCCACCAACCACGAGTAGTAGTCCAATTCTTACCTCCAAAGGTCATATAGGGGAAGTTATCCTCCAACTGACACCCTCAGAAACAAGAGCATTGTCGACACGTGAAATTGCAGACATGTGGCGACGGTCGACTGGTTCCATTGCAGAGGCGGTCGAACTGAAGTTCGGTTATTCATTTATTACTGCCGGTAATGCCATCGATATTCAACTCGAAGGGGACAATGTTGAGGAGCTCAGGATTATCGCAGAGAAGCTACGATACAAGCTCGGTGAGTACCCAGGCGTGATCGACATCACAGATTCGTTCCGCTCGGGTAAACAGGAGATGAAACTTTCCATCCTCCCTTCCGGCGAAGCACTCGGATTGACGCTGGGCAGTCTGGCTGTGCAGGTTCGGCAGGCTTTCTACGGTGAAGAAGCACAAAGGATTCAACGCGGACGGGACGATGTGCGCGTGATGGTGCGCTACACGGAAAAGGAAAGGCGCTCTCTTGGGTCCCTGGACTCAATGAGAATCCGGACACCGGATGGCTCAGAAGTTCCATTTGCGACAGTGGCAAAGGCAGACCTGGGCAGAGGATTTTCCACCATACGTCGCGCAGATAACCGCCGGGTTGTTAACGTGATCGCTGATGTCGACCGGACGCAGGTTACGGCCAATGAGGTATTGGCCAATCTCAGGGCGGGATCCATTCAGGAAATCCTGGCGCCGTATCCACGCGTATCTTACAGCATGGAAGGTGTCCAGGCGGAGCAATCGGATACCTTATCGAGCCTGGTACCACTTTTCGCCATGGCGCTATTCGTCATCTTCTCGTTGCTTGCGATTCCACTTCGCTCCTATCTACAACCGCTAATAATAATGAGCGTAATCCCATTTGCCTTTATGGGTGCAATCTGGGGGCACCTGATCATGAAAACATTTGGTTTTGTCTCCGGCCTGGCAATGATGTCTGGCCTGGGTTTTATTGCGGCAACGGGTGTGGTGGTGAACTCAAGCCTGGTGCTGATCCATAGCGTAAACTATCGTCGTTCGATCGGCGAAAGTATTCGTGACTCGGTGCTGCACGCTTCCGTTTCACGTTGCCGCCCGATTGTGCTGACATCCCTCACCACGTTTGTAGGCCTTGCTCCATTGATGTTCAACAAGAGTGTCGGCGCCCAGTTTCTTGTCCCCATGGCAGTTTCGCTCGCATTTGGGGTCATGTTTGCCACGGTGGTGACCTTGCTGGTCGTACCCTCCGGATATCTGATCCTGGATGATCTAGGCAATCTGTTTCGCCGAATACCAAAACTGGCACAACCCACCCCGCCGCCGGTATCTAAAGTCGAAGTCTGAGGACATTGTGACTGAAGTCCGGGGTCACTCTTCAAAGGGAATGGAGGGAATTACACTAATATGAGTCATCTCCTCCTTCCCCTTTACCCTCGTTTTAGTCCGAGAGTTCGCCGACGACCTTCCAGTAGGTTGACAGGATATCGATATGCTCCTGGGGGGACTTCAGGCCTTCGCCCTGACCTCGCAGGGCCATACCCCGCATTGAAACATACTCGGCACCAATATCCTGCCAGGCCTGGACTTCCTCCGCCCATTTATCAGGCCCGGATTGGTAGTTAAGAAGGGCTTCAACACCAAATTCATCAATGTTTCGTCCGTTAGCCTCCAGGTGGCCCTGCAGTAAATTCATAGCCTCAAGGTTCTCTTTCTGGCCGCTACCGAGGATAAACCCGTCACCAATCTCCGCCGCCCGCTTGAACACCACATCGGAAAATCCACCGAACCAGATTGGAATCTGCCTGCCGGGTAATGGCTTCAGGCCAGCCCTCTCCACCTTGTGATGTTCACCTTCATAACTGAGCACGGGTTCCTGCCAGAGCTTCCTCATCAACTCGACCTGTTCGACCTGCCGACGACCACGATTGTTGAAATTCTCATTAAGAGAATCGTATTCAACATAATTCCAACCGGTACCGACACCAAGTCTCAACCGGCCGCCCGAGAGAATGTCGACCTCCGCCGCCTGCTTGGCAACCAGCACAGTTTGACGCTGAGGGAGGATCAATACGCCGCTCGCGAGACCTACCCGCTGCGTACAGGCTGCAAAAAAACCGAACAACACAAAGAGCTCATGAAAAGATGATTCTTCTGTATAAGGTCCCCAGAGTTTAGGTTCCCGCCCTTCATGCACTGCACCTATTACATGGTCGTACACCAGCAAATGGGAGTAACCAATTTCTTCTGCAGCCTGTGCCCAGTCACGAATGACTACCGGGTCATGACCAATCTCCAGATGGGGAAATACTGCACCAATCTTCATTGCCTTTACTCCTTGCAGGTTGCTGCATTAGGGTGAGAACAATCCACAGAATAGTAGAGTTTACAGATGAAAACGAGATACGTTACCGAAATGGGCATGGGCACAGATGTGCATGGCAGGGACTATACCCTGGCTGCAGAGCGAGCCGTGTTCGATGCAATCCATCATTCCAGCCTTCACTTTTTTGCACCTCTGGGGAAGACCGCCGACGACATGTTCATTGATCTGCTGATCGGCGTACCGGAACCAGACAAGGTAGATGCAGACAGGGTGGCAGCAGCATTACCGTACGGCACGGTTAGCATCACAGTCCAGAAAGGCGGGTTAGAGATACCAGCGGACGATGGCAATGACGCGATTGTCATTGCCAACGCCGGGATTGTTGTCAGGCTGGCCGACTAGTCTGCACAGGACCAGCGGGCAAGAATATCCATCCTAAGCCAACGCGGCCTAGTGAACATGGCCATGCTCGAGTTCTTCAGCGGTAGCCTCTCGGACTTCAATAATATCGACAGCGAAGTGAAGGGTCACGCCTGCTAGCTTACCCAGTAACTGGGCTTCCAGGCCTGGAATCAAATGGCCAGTGCCATGCAGGTAGGCGAGGGGGTCCTGGCCCTCTGAGGAATCCAGCACTTCTTTATCGTTATTGGTCAGCACATAGTGGATCAACACCACGGCATGTTCTTCAACTTTCATATACCCTCCAAATACATCTGCCTAATGACCT
>Ga0209558_1000099_pt1 | contig 86809 bp, 76 predicted proteins | sample SaaInlV_150m_DNA_3_FD_184674 | JGI IMG/M metagenome (GOLD analysis project Ga0209558, IMG submission 184674) | Marine microbial communities from expanding oxygen minimum zones in the Saanich Inlet - Saanich Inlet SI074_LV_120m_DNA (SPAdes) (version 2) | ecosystem: Environmental > Aquatic >...
CGGAACCAGCCCGAAGGTAACTCAGGTGGATATCCGTGATCACATCGGGTCGTGTCAGCGTGAGGAGTTCATTGTTGCCTTTCAGCGGGCTGGGGTGGTCCTGAAAGCGCGGGCCTCGATAATCTTCTTCCCCAAGCCTAAGGTCCTGGATCGATGTGCCCATGGCGCCATCCATTACTAGCACCCTTTGGCTAAGAATGTCTCGAAGTTGTGTCAAAATAGCAGCGTTCATGGGTTTCTTCTAGTGGCTGAAAGTGACGCCAATTCTATCAATACTGGCGTTCAGCGATATTGAAGATATTGGTCATTCACATGAGCTGACCTCATATGGAAGTAAGTCCTGACCCTGTAAAACTTATGGTTTTTACCAACCAGCCTTTCGGCTAAAATAAGGCCCGTATTCATTTGAAAGTTAATCCCATGGTTGAAATCACGCCCTCTGCACAGGCTTACCTTCTTGAACTCCTCTCCAAACAGGAAGAGGGCGAAATTGGTATCAGGATATTTATCGCAGATCCTGGAACGCCTCTGGCTGAAACCTGTATTGCTTATTGCCGGCCAGGTGAAGAACAACCGGATGATGAGCGTATCGAATATGAAGGGTTCCCCGCATGGATTGACGATCGCAGCCAGCCGTTCCTGGTTGACGCGCTGGTAGATTACGCTGAGGACAGGATGGGTGGTCAGTTGACCATCAAGGCACCCAATTCCAAAGTCCCGAATGTCTCAGATGATAGTCCGATTGAAGACAGGATTAATTATGTGCTGCATAGTGAGATCAATCCTGGATTGGCGTCACACGGCGGAAATGTAAATCTTGTCGAGGTGGTTGATTCAGAAATTGCCATCCTTCAATTCGGAGGTGGTTGCCAGGGTTGTGGCATGGTTGAAACGACGTTGAAAGACGGTGTTGAAAAAACCTTGCTCGAGCGCCTGCCCGAGCTCACCGCGGTGCGCGATGTCACGGATCATGCGGTGACGGAAAACGCTTACTATCAGCCTTAGAATTTTAGAAATTTGCGGTGCAAATTTCGTAAAAATTCTAAGTCCTGAGCGTAGTCGAAGGACCTCTAGTCCGGATTTATCGCTTAGGCGGTTTTTTCCAGCTCACTATCCAGAGACTTCCGTCCCGGTAATATATCTTTAACCTTGTCCCTCAGTTCCCGAATCATCGTTTCTGTCGTGTCCCAGTCTACGCAGGCATCTGTTACTGAAACGCCATATTTCAGATCAGCCAGGTTTTCGGGAATAGGCTGGTTGCCCCATTCAAGGTTGCTCTCGACCATTAGGCCAATGATAGATTGATTCCCCTCGACGATCTGATCACCTGCGCTGCTCGATACAAGTCGCTGCATGCCGGGGTCCTTGTTCGAATTCGCATGACTGCAGTCAATCATGATGTTTGCAGGAATATTGGCCTTTAGCAGGTGCTGTTCACAGAGGCTTACGCTGGCGGAATCATAATTCGTTCGTCCACCGCCACCACGAAGCACGATATGGGCGTGCGCATTGCCCCTTGTGTGGATGACTGAAACCTGGCCCTGGTGATTAATGCCGAGGAATCGGTGGGGTGCTGAAACTGACTGCAGCGCGTTAATCGCGACTTCAAGCCCTCCGTCAGTACCGTTTTTGAATCCGACTGCAGAGGACAGGCCACTAGCCATTTCGCGGTGAGTCTGGGACTCCGTCGTTCTGGCCCCAATTGCGCTCCAGGAAATTAAATCCTGGAGATATTGCGGGTTTACGGGGTCCAGCGCCTCGGTTGAAGTTGGTAATCCTAGCTCGGCAATATTGACCAGGAGCTGGCGACCCTGCTTTAGTCCCTCTGCAATGCAGAACGAATCATTCATTTGGGGGTCGTTGATCAATCCCTTCCATCCTGTTGTTGTGCGCGGCTTCTCAAAATAGACGCGCATGATCAGTAAAAGAGAGTCATCCACTTCGTCGGATAATGTTTTCAGCCGCTGCGCATATTCCATCGCAGCGGCTGTATCATGGATGGAGCAGGGACCAACGATCAGAAAGATTCTGGGATCCTGCCGGTTCAGGATTTTTTTGATCGCAAGCCTGCCGCCAGAAACTGTTTCCATTGCCTGAGAGGAAGCTGGAACGCTGTCTTTCAGCTCTTCCGGGCTCATTAATGTTTCCTCGTTCAAGACGTTTAAATCATCCAGTTTGATATTGTTCATCGCGTTGTCCTGTCTATGTCTCTAGCGGTTTGGCTTATAAAAGTCCAAAAAAAACCCCGATGGCATCCGCCTGTCGGGGTTTCTCAGGCGGGTTAACCGCCCAGATTGTTGAGCGATTTAGCTTTTGACGAAAAAGTAATACCCCAGCCAGCACGCACCAACGACTCTCACCGTCGGAGGGTTGACTGGGTTGCTAAAGCGCTGAGTAAATCGAAGGGTCATGGGCGGGATAATAGTCTTCTGGTGCGGGATTGCAAGCGACCTACTCAGTGACAATGACTGGTGTCCGCTATACCATGCTGCCTTTCCTGCCAGATGGCCATCCTTCGGATTAAAGAGTAGTGGAATACGAACTTTCAATTTTAATGATCTGCCTGTTGTTGGTTACCGGGCTGATTTCTGGATTCATCAATACCCTGGCGGGGGGCGGCTCCATGCTGACCTTGCCTGCGTTGATGATGTTGGGTATGCCTGCCGATGTTGCCAATGCCACGAATCGGGTCGGCGTCTTAATGCAGTCGGTGACCGGCGCAAAAGGTTTTAGCGATCAGGACAAGCTGGATAAGTCTACGATTTTGCCGGTTTTGGTTCCAACGATAGTCGGCGCGCTGGCAGGCTCGCTGCTGGCTTCCTTCCTGCCCGTCTGGGTTCTTAAACCCGTACTATTGGGTTCGATGATCACCATGGCGTTGGTGATGGTGATTAGGCCGCAAGCCGTCATTCCTGTCGCCGGAACCGAACCCTACAAGCTGGTGGATAGACCTGTTGCAGGTCTTGGGCTGTTTCTGGCGGGTGTTTACGGTGGATTTGTCCAGGCCGGTGTTGGGTTCATTCTTATCGCTGCCCTCGCGGGGGGCCTTCGCTATGACCTGATCAGGACGAACGCGCTCAAGACAGTATGCACAGCGGTCTTTTCAGGTGTCGCGCTGGTTGTTTTTGCGATGCGAGGCCAGGTCTGGTGGATCCCCGGCTTGATATTGGCCGTTGGCAGTATTGCTGGTGCAATGGCGAGTGTTCGATTTGCCATTAACGTCAGTCAAAACACGTTAAAATGGCTACTCTTTGTGATGGTCATCGCCACCTGTGCCGGTGCCGTTTTTCTTTAGTGGTTAGATAGTAGTTAGATAGTAGTTAGATAGTTGTTAGATAGTTGATATGAAACTCTGTGACTAGTACCGAAACAAGTAGTACCGAAATGAGTAATACTAAAATGAGCAATACCGAAGAACACTATCCAAGTAACTTCATTCGAAACATCATCGAGAAAGATGTTTCGAATGGGAAAAACGCCGGTCAGGTCATGACCCGGTTTCCTCCTGAACCCAATGGCTATCTCCATATCGGTCACGCAAAGGCGATATGTCTGAGTTTTGGTATGGCCGAGGAGTTTACAGGGGCAACGAATCTTCGTTTTGACGATACAAACCCGTTGAAGGAAAGCGTTGAGTATATTAATGCGATCAAGCGCGACATTGAATGGCTGGGTTTTAACTGGAAGGAAGAGCGATTTGCATCCGACTACTTCGAGCAGTTGTACCAGTTCGCTGAACAGTTGATAAAAAAAGGCAAGGCGTACGTTGATTCCCTGTCAGCAGATGAGCTAAGGGAATATCGTGGCACGTTAACCCGGCCCGGAAAGGACAGTCCCTTTCGAGCCAGAACGATTGATGAAAACCTGGATCTGTTTCGAAGAATGCGCGCCGGTGAGTTTGCCGATGGCGAACACATTCTTCGTCTTAAGATTGATATGAGCTCGCCAAACATCAATATGCGAGACCCGGCGATTTATCGCATCAGGCATATTGAGCATCACCAGACGGGTAATGAATGGTGTATCTACCCGATGTACGACTACACCCATTGTGTATCAGACTCCCTGGAGGGGATTACACATTCACTGTGTGATCTGAGCTTCGAGGATCATCGCCCGCTGTACGACTGGGTGCTGGATGAGCTGGCAATGAACTGCCACCCACAACAGATCGAATTCTCCCGATTGAACCTGCAGTTCACGGTAATGAGTAAACGCAAGATTCGACAACTGGTCGAGGAAAATATGGTAGATAGCTGGGATGATCCGCGTTTACCAACCTTGTCAGGGCTGCGTCGCCGCGGCTATACCTCTGCCTCTATCAGGGATTTCTGTCGCCGCATAGGCGTTACAAAGAGCGATAACAATGTTGAACTGGCGCTTTTGCAGAGCTGTATCCGTGAGGAACTCGACACCTCGGCGCCGCGGGTGATGGGTGTGTTGAACCCGCTGAAGGTGGTCATTGAGAATTTTCCGGAAGGGGACAGTGGGAGTGTGAGCCTTGAGTTACCGAATCACCCTAAAGATGAAACCATGGGTACACGCTCGATGAATTTTACCCGGGAGCTTTATATAGACCGGGAGGATTTCCGGGAAGAAGCCAACAGGAAGTACAAGCGCCTGGTGCTGGGAAATGAAGTAAGACTTCGATACGGGTTCGTCATTAAGGCTGAACAGGTCATTAAGGATGACGCTGGTGACATCGTAGAGATTCGCGCGAGCTATGACCCGGATACCCTGGGGAAAAACCCGGAAGGTCGTAAGGTGCGTGGTGTTATTCATTGGGTCTCTGCAACTGAAGGGCTGCCCGCTGAGATACGGGTATACGAACCACTCTTTACTGTTGATTTCCCCGATGCTGATGAGCGGGACTATCACGAGTTGCTGAATGATGAGTCGCTGAAGGTTCACCAGGGCTTCGTTGAGCCTGGATTGAAACGGGCGTCGTCGGACGAAAGGTTCCAGTTTGAACGTGAAGGTTACTTTTGTGTCGATAGTAAGCATTCAACACCGGACGCACTCGTTTTTAATCGGGTCGTTGGCCTGCGGGATACCTGGGCGAAGATGGTTCAATCGGGCGACGCATGAATCCGGATTATGAGAGCGTTCAGGCAGCCGCAGAACGCATTGGGCCATTCATCAACCACACCCCAGTCATTACCAGTGAAAAGCTGGATATCATCGCTGGTTGCTCACTGTTTTTTAAATGTGAAAATCTACAAAAAGCCGGCGCATTTAAAAGCCGGGGTGCCGTTAATGCAATCATGTCACTTGGCGCGCCAGCACTGGCAAAAGGTGTTGCAACCCATTCTTCAGGAAACCACGGCGCAGCACTTGCCAGAGCTGCTGGCCTGAAAAATACCACCGCCTATATCGTGGTTCCAGACAATGCCAAGCAAGTAAAACAGGATGCGATCCTGTCGTATGGTGGCCAGGTCATTCTCTGCGAACCGACCCTTGAAGACAGAGAAGCCAAACTTGAAGTCGTACTCAAGGAAACCGGTGCCACATTTGTTCACCCCTATGATCAGGAAGAAATCATCGCAGGGCAGGGGACTGCAATGCTGGAGCTAGTCCAGCAGGTTCAGGGCCTCGATATTGTCATCGTTCCCGTTGGCGGCGGGGGTTTGCTCGCGGGGTGCTGCCTTGTCGCTGAGCACGAACAAATAAAAATTATTGGGGCAGAGCCGGAAGGCGCTGACGACGCTTGTCGCTCTGTGGATACCGGTGAATTGGTTCTGCGCCATACACCTAATACTATCTGTGACGGCCTTTTGACAACCCTTGGTACACGCAACTTTGAGATTATTCGCGACAAAGTAGACAGCATGCTGCTGGTGAGTGATCAGGAGACTATCCAGGCAATGTCGTTGGTCTGGACCCGGATGAAGCTCATTATTGAGCCTTCTTCGGCGGTGACGCTTGCGGTTGTCCTGCGTAATCCGGGCCTGTTTGAGGGTAAAAGGGTGGGATTACTATTAACCGGCGGAAACGTGGATCTAACCGACCTGCCTTTTTAACCTATTTAAGAAATGTCTGTGTTTGTAGCCTTGCGGCGATCTAACTCAATTCTGTAGGAACTTTGCCTGTCTCGGTCCAGGGGAAAATTCCACATGATTGCGGCGACAGCAAGCAGCACTAGTGTAGGTGTCGCAGCGACGACGAATCTAACACCATCCAGAGTGGCTTGCGTGTTCTCGCCCCGAGGGTCAAAACCTACCCAATCAAGCACCGGCAGGATCGTGCCGATTGCCAGGGCCGCGCCCAATTTGGCAGTGAGCGTTAACATCGAAAAATATAAAGCGCTGCGCTCTCTTCCCGTATTCACCGTATCTTCATCAATAACATCCGACATGATCGATCGCATCAGGAGGTCTCGCGCGCCGAAATTCAAGCCGATAAACAGATAGGCGCCGAATGTCAGCCAGAATCCACCTGCAGGTAGGAAAAATAACGCACAGGTGCCGATACTGGAAATGAGCGTGCCAACGCAGAGTGTACGATGCTTACCGAGACGATAACTTAGTTTTACAAATAGGGGTGCTGATAGTAATCCTGTCGCAAACAATGCCACCAGATAGAAGCTGGCGTAGTCAGGCATTTGTAAAACGACAGCGATAAAGAAGAAATGGACTGTGCCATTGATACCGCTCTGAAATCCCATGAGTAGATCGGCGAGCAGCAACCGTCTTAGTGTATGGTTTTTAACGATGGAGCTAAGTGCCTGACGCCAGGCGATAGGCACATTTTGCTGAACTCGCTTGCGTTCGCCTACGGACGATACCGCTATCAGTGCAAGCAAAGGTAAACTGATTAGAACCAGCGCGCCGGTTAAACCCGTTCTTTGACCCATTGTCGCGCCAGGCGTCGTGAAATCCAGAATTGTGGGAAGTATCGCGACCAGCAAGGTGCCAAGTAACCCGAAGATCTGCAGCATGCCCATGATGCGTGAACGTTCGTCATAATTTTCTGACAACTCACTTGCCCAGGCAGTGTGGGAAATCGTGAACGCAGTCCATCCAGCGTAAAGCAATAGCATAGATAGAAACAACGTCACCGGGGAAGCAGATTCGCCGGGAAAGAATGCGAAATAGACACCTGCACCCAGAAACGGTACGGCGCCAATGATTGCCGGTCGCCGGCGTCCCCAGCGAGTCTCTAACTTATCGCCCAGCCAACCGAACAATGGATCTGTGATGACATCGAAAACGCGAGTCAACATAAATACCATGCCGATGACCGTCAGACTGATGCCAAGCTCGGCATATAGCGGTGGCAAAAATATGGAGATAGGTAAGCCGAGGGCGGCTATTGTGAATGCCGGTGATGCAAAGGCGCCCAGCCGTAACGCTCGTATTGGTTCAGTCATCATCTATAGATCCTGGTGCGTATAGTCTTTATGTCGTCGTGTTGAGTCATTACCGTCGGGTTAAAGGTCGCCCAACATCGTGATATCGATTGGTCTTTGAGAAGATCCTATGATTCGTCGCAATGGAGATGTCCCGCAGTGCTCGCTGGATCGGATTGCTCAAGTGACCGGCGCTGCTACCGGTCACTGAACTGATTTGCAGAACAGCTCCTGTGCAGCTTCGCGTGCTACGGGTGCCAGGTTCTCCGTTTGGTTTATCAGGCGCATATTTGTGTACCATTATTAGAGGATGACGGATCCGATTGTGGCTTCACTATGCTGCCTCTCACTGGTCAGGATAAGACCTTTTCATACTGGCGAAGACCAGATCAAGAATTAGTCCCCTGAATAATCCAAAGTGGGTCTGCCTTCTCGGGTGATCGGTCAATAAACTCGATCTCGGACAGACCGCCTCGGCGCATGTATTCCTTCACTAGCTGCACCCTGTCCTGTGGCGCCAGAGTCTGAAACGCATAGATCGCTTTAGTTGGGAAAAGGCGGTGCGACATGGCGACGATACATTTACCGCCAGGCTTGAGAACCCGCTGAATCTCTTCGAAGACTTCAAAAGGCCGAGTCAGGTACTGGATTGAAACAACGATCATGACTGCGTTGAAACTGGCGCCAGGAAAAGGCAGGGTCGGCGTTTTATTCAGGTTATGGACCAGGGCCTGATCCAGACGAGCGTTGGCATTCAACTCATCAAGGTTCATGCCTAGTCCGGTAACTTTCCTGTAGGTGACGTCTTGGGGCAGGTGGCTAACCCATGATGACATGAGGTCCAGCAGTTCATCCTCCGGCGCCAGGGCTTCTCGATAGAACCTTGTGATTTCATTGATGGTTGCGTCATCAATATGATTCACCATCCGGGGAATAGAATAGAAGGCTTCATCCGCAGAGTCGTCTTGTCGATGGAACATATGATCTGGTAATGGGTCAGTCAATGGCTTTTGTCTGTTGGTTCACATTAGAGAGCACCAATGTAGCATCATGATGAGCCAGATTGGTCTAAAGTTGAGAAGAATTCCGCAAACCACCATTTCAATAAAGGGAGGCAGGGGTTAGAATTCCGGGCTTCACATGACTGGCGATAATTAAGGTGGGTCTAACCATCGGGAAGTGTGATTCAAGATTGAAGCCGTTCGCCTGGGCGCCCACCACCAAATACGGGAGTCAGCCCATTGACCAGTAACTTAGAGATCCTACAACAACAAGACCCGGACATATACGCGGCCCTCATCGGCGAAGAACAGCGACAGAAGTCTGGCATCGAACTCATTCCCTCAGAGAACTATACCTTCCCTGAAGTATTGTCTGCGCTTGGCAGCGTGTTCACCAACAAATATTCAGAAGGTTATCCGGGACGCCGTTATTACGGGGGCCAGGAATATACAGACCAGATTGAAACGCTGGCGAGGGATCGGGCAAAGGCCGTTTTTAAGTGTGAGCACGCCAATGTGCAGCCACTGTCAGGTTCTGCAATGAACCAGGCGGTTTATCTTGGGCTGCTTGAACCGGGTGATACCATCCTGGCGATGGATTTATCCCATGGTGGTCACCTGACGCATGGAGCGCCGGTTTCGCACATGGGTAAGCTTTTCAATTTTGTTCGTTATGTTACCAATCCTGTTGATGGTTCGATTGACTACGACCAGGTTCGAAAGGACGCGCTTGAGCAAAAACCCAAGATGGTGCTTTGCGGTTATACCTCATATCCTCGTGATATCGACTACGAAAAGTTCAAGGCAATCGCCGATGAAGTTGGCGCGATCACAATGACTGATGCGTCTCACTTTGGTGGATTGGTCGCGGGTGAGGCAATGCGTAACCCCTTCGATTTCGGTTTTGACTTAGTGACGACGACGACGCATAAGTCCCTCCGAGGACCACGAGGTGGGATGGTGCTTTGTAAGAAAGAATTTGCGAGCAAAATCGACAAGTCAGTCTTCCCCGGGCTGCAGGGCGGCCCTCATATGAATGCCGTTGCTGGCATTGCCTTGACCCTAAAGCGTGCCCAGACACAGGGGTTCAAGGATTACGCGCAGCAGGTGCTTGTGAACAGCAAAAGCCTCGCGAATGAACTGATGCAACGGCAGGCAAGCCTGGTCACTGGCGGTACAGACAATCATATGATGGTCGTTGATACGATGCAGAGTTACGGGCTTGATGGCCGGGTTGCTGAAGAAACGCTGGATAAGGTGAATATTACAACCAACAAACAGATCATTCCCGATGACCCGCTACCGCCCCTGCGACCCAGTGGGATCAGAATTGGTACCCCGGCCGCGACCGCTCGAGGTATGGTCGAAGTAGACATGAAGCAGCTCGGCGAGTGGATTGATCGTTGCCTGCGATCGCCTGATGACGAAGCCGTTATCGGTGAAATAAAGGTTGCCGTCGAAACCTTCTGCAAAAAGTTTCCGGTTCCCGGAATCTAGTTATTCAGGAAATGCCTGAATGCCTGATATTCGACCTGTTTGGAACACTGGTCGATTATGAGGCCGGGCGTACCTCGCAGGACTTTTCTCGTAGCTTTAAAAAGGCGGCAAAACTTGGCTGTGCCATCGGTTATGAAGACTATATTCAGGTATGGGATAGCGCTTTCCTGAAAATGGAACAGGCAAGTGCCCCGGATAGCAGCGAGTTTCACTTGAGTGAAGTTTGTGATCTTGTCGTTGGCGAATTAAGACTCGATACCTCCCGGACAGAGAAAGAGCAGTTGGCCAGGCAATACATGGAAGACTGGTCAGACCTGGTTTCGCCTGTCCCGGGTGCGTCAGGCCTGCTGAAACGTCTTTCGAAGCATTATCGCCTGGCGCTGATTTCAAACACCCATTATCCTCCAATGGTCCATGCTCTATTAGATGCTATGGCGTTAACCGGTCTGTTTGAAGTGGTTACTCTGTCTGTCGACGTAGGCTGGGCGAAACCTCACCCCTTGATATTTCAACTGACGCTAGAGAAACTGGGTTTGACTGCCGAGGAGGCGATTTATATTGGTGATAGTTACGAGCGCGACTACAAAGGTGCCAGGAGCGTAGGGATGGACTGCAGGCTGATAGGCAGGCATGCGCGTGTCCCGCGGGATAAGCAGCTCCTTAATATTCTGGATCTGGCAATAAGTTTTGAGACAGCCCGGAAATAGCAGACCTCAACGGGTCAGGACTGTTAGGCCTAAGGAAGTAAATATGAAGGTTGCGGAAATTGTTTGGATATTATCGATTGGGTCGATGGGCATCCCGTCTACGACTTATGCTAGCGATGCTGGAGCGCAATAACAGTGGTTGATTCGATCCAGATGTTGCACCAGCAATTCGGCGAGAGGGCAACCCGAAATACAGATATTCTTGATCGCCATGGGCGGGATGAATCGTTTCATGCACCGGCGCTGCCAGACCTCGTCGTCTTTCCAGGTACTGATGACGAAGTCGCGAGTATCGTAAAACAATGCGCGGAGACAGATACTCCGGTCATTCCGTATGGTGTTGGCACTTCACTTGAGGGACATGTTGCAGCGCTCCATGGTGGGGTATGTGTTGATCTTTCAATGATGAATAAGGTTCTTGAAATTAATCCCGGTGACCTTGATGTCAGGGTTCAGGCCGGCGTCACCCGAAAACAACTTAATGCAGAGCTTGCCCCGCATGGTTTGTTCTTCCCGGTTGATCCAGGAGCAGATGCAACACTAGGGGGAATGGTGGCGACCGGCGCATCGGGTACGAATGCGGTCAGATACGGCACCATGCGGGAAAACATTCTTGGTCTGACTGTCGTTATGCCGAATGGTGAGATTGTTCAGACAGGTGGCAGGGCGCGAAAATCAGCCTCGGGCTACGACCTGACGCGTCTGTTTTGTGGCTCTGAAGGCACACTCGGAGTGATAACAGAGGCCCAACTCAAAGTCTATGGGCTGCCTGAGGCGCACTCAGCGGGTGTTTGTGCTTTTAAAACGCTGGAAGGCGCCGTGGACTCAGTCATCAATATTATCCAGATGGGCATTCCGGTTGCCCGGGTTGAGTTTCTTGATGAGGTGCAGGTTAGAGCTGTGAACGCTTATTCAAAATTATCGTACGCAGAGCTGCCCACCCTGTTCTTTGAATTTCACGGCACGGAAGCCTCGGTTATTGAGCAAAGCGAGAGCGTCGCAAGAATAACCGCTGAGTACGGCGGCGGTGAATTTCTATGGTCAACAAAACAGGAAGAACAGAATCAGTTGTGGCAAGCCAGACACGATGCTTATTATGCGGGAATGGCGCTCCGGCCTGGTTGTAGTGGGTGGCCGACTGATGTCTGTGTACCCATCTCTAGGCTGACCGAGTGTATACATCGAACCAGGATCGATATTGAAGAGACAGGCGTCATAGCGCCCATTGTTGGGCACGTGGGAGATGGCAACTTCCATCTGCTGCTTTTGGTTGATACTGATAACCCGGACGAGATGGCTACGGCCAAAAGCATCAATGACAGGCTGGTTAAACGGGCCATTGAAATGGGCGGAACCTCAACCGGCGAACATGGCGTAGGCTTCGGCAAGTTGCCTTATATGGCGCTTGAACATGGGGGGAGTCTGGATCTTATGCGCCAGGTGAAGTTAGCTTTTGATCCGAAGAACATTATGAACCCGGGAAAAGTCATAGATATAGGTTGAGTGGTGGTTTCGGGGCAGGTCTAGTGAATAGCACGCAGGTACCTTGAGATAGTTTGAGTGATGCTTCAGGATACTGCTCTCTATTAATGAGGAAGACTGCAATGCGAATTGGAACGATGATTGGCGCGGATGGTGCGAACAATACGTTGGATGACATTATTAATGTGGCCAAGCGAGCCGAAGCTGCCGGTCTTGATAATGTCTGGCTGGCAAATATCTTTGGCTTTGACGCGATATCTACCTTGGCCATCATCGGTAGAGAGACGGATCGAATTGGGCTTGGCACAGCTGTAACGCCGACTTATCCCCGGCATCCTACCGCCATCGCGCAGCAGGCATTGACCACTGCAGCAGCCTCTAAAAACCGGTTTACGCTGGGTATAGGGCTGTCACACCAGGTGGTGATTGAAAACATGCTGGGGATGTCCTACGACAAGCCCGCTAAGCACATGCGTGAATATCTCGAAGTGCTGATGCCGCTAACCCGTGGCGAAACAGTGAATTATGACGGTGACCAATACAGTGTGCATGGGCTAGCGCTTGATGTTCCTGGCGCTGATCGAATGCCGGTGGTTGTGGCAGCGCTTGGACCTGTCATGCTAAAGATAGCGGGTGAACTGGCTGATGGGACGAATACCTGGATGGTCGGGCCCAACACCATGGCTAAGCACATCGTGCCTGGTTTAGGACGAAGTGATGCGACCATAGTGGGTGGTGTCCCGATTATCCTGACGACCAATGTAGACCAGGCGCGTGAAACCATTGGAAAAAACCTTGTGATGTACGGCCAGCTGCCCAGCTACCGGGCAATGCTGGATCGTGAAGGTGCAGCAGGCCCGCAAGATATCGCGATTGTAGGCGATGAAAACACCTTGCGCGGTGAAATAAAACGCTTCGAGGATGCGGGCGTCACGGATTTCAATGCTGCTATCATGGACGTGGAAGAGGGTGCTTATGATCGAACGCTGGAATTTCTGAGTAGCATGAAGTAGTTCCTCTGGCGCCTCGTCAGAGTTCTTCGATCCATGCCGAGGCAACCCTGGCTGCCTCGGCATAAACATTTTCTGCGGACTTTCGTGTTCGCTTTAGAATTTTGTAACTGTGGTCGGCGGTTTCAAGCCAATGTAATTGTGCGTTGGCTAGTGGGCCCGTGACTGACTGCAGCAGCGCTGCTTCGGCCAGAGTGTCTCGATCACCCGATAGAAATAGCATTGGTTCATCAATAGCGTTCAGGTGGTCCGCTCTTTTGGTCGCTGGTTTCTTGCTGGGGTGAAGTGGAAAAGAAAACAGAATAATACCGACCGCGCTGGTGGGTTGCTCGACGGCATAGTGGGTAGACATCCGCCCACCAAATGAATGTCCACCAATAAACAGTTTCGCCTTTGGGCAGAGCCGGTTAGCCGTCGCAACTGCCTGAGCGATGGTGGCGATGCACACATCAGGTTTGTCTACTCGCCGTTTACCTTCCTCCATAAAAGGGAAATTGAACCGCAGCGTGCTGATACCCACATTATTCAGAGCCGACGACAATGCGCTCATATGGTCGTGCTCAAAATTCGCGCCGGCGCCATGAGCTAATACGAGCAGGGCGCTGGCATTACCAGCCGGCGAATAGATTGCAGACAGCGCGGTGTTATCCAGTTTCAGGGTTTGCAAGTTGACAGGTCTCTTAGCGACGAATTGTTAGGGGACATCATAAAACTAAAAGTCGCTGGTTTGTTCTTCGGTCTGAAACAGCCAGGGCGAAAAGTCATGTGCTGGCCGTTGGACGACTGATCGGAAGCGGTAATTTTCGAGAGCCCTCGAGAACATATCTGTCGCCTGATCATGGGCTAATCGTAGTAAGGGGTCATGAGTGTCTAACATTACTCGCAAGTTATGTGTATAAAACTGACCATGGTTAGCATGAAACTGCAGATTGTCGTGTCAGAAGGTGAGGCTACGACCGCCGAGGCCATTATGCAGCGACCTGTTCAGGTGCTGGCAAGCATTGCGCTGCCATTCCGTGAATTGATATAAAATGTAACTTTGGAGAATACAATGGGCGCGCTCTCAGATATTCGAATAGTCGATTTCGGGCATTACGTCGCAGGTCCGTTAACCGGGATGTTGCTGGCAGACCAGGGCGCTACCGTGATCAAGGTTGATCCGCTCGGTGGGCCGACCTTTGATTCACACGCGAATGCGACCTGGAATCGCGGCAAGCAAAGCATCAATCTGGATTTGAAGTCAGCGGCCGATCTTGATATTGCAAAACGCTTGATAGCGCAGGCAGATGTCGTCATCGAAAACTTCAGACCAGGCGTGATGGATCGGCTGGGGCTGGGCGCGGTTGCGATGACGAAAGTAAATCCAACGCTGATTTATTCAGCCATGCCGGGTTTCTCGAATTTGGATTCACGTTCAACCCTTCAGGGTTGGGAAGGCATTGTCATGGCGGCAACCGATGTATTTCGCCCGATTGCAGATTATCGTGACATGGTTCAAATGTTGCATCGTGATTTATCAACGCGAATTGGAGAACCCGTGTTCACCTCTGAAATGATTGCTTCGGGTTTTGCAGCGCTGATTTCATCTCTTGCCATTACGACGGCGATATTTGAGCGAAACACAAGTGGTGTAGGGCAGTCTGTCGAAGTGCCTTTACACGATGCAATGCTTCAGGCGGTGGGAGTTTTGGCGATGACAAGACCGCCTTTTAGAGCCATCACCAAACCGATATTCTCGGGTTTTGACCACCAATATCAGTGCCTTGATGGGCGGTGGGTGCACATTGTCGCGACTGTTCCTCGTCATGCTGAGGCATTTTTGAATGCCGTGAATCGCGGTGACCTGATCGAAAAAGGGCTGGCGAAACGTGGCCTCGCAACAAAAACTGAGCTCAATGCTTTACTTATCCAGACCCTTACAGACGTTTTTAAAACCCGCACAGCATTCGCCTGGGAGGGTCTGTTTGTTGAACTTGATATTCCTGGTGCCCGCTGTCTTTCGTCGCAGGAGTGGCTTGACCACCCGCAAGCGACTCAAAGTGACCTTGTGGTCACGATTGAAGACCCATTGTTGGGGCCCTCTAGACAACCAGGCTTGCAGGTAAAGTTACTTGCAACGCCCGGTGAAATAACCTCACCGGCACCCACGCCGAATCAACATCGCGACAAAATATTGACTGAACTGTTAGCGCTTGAGCAGCGTGACGCCGTTGATAGGAAGCAAGTTGATCATCAAGTTAATGTTGATTTCCCGCTCGCGGGTCTCAAGGTATTAGACTTGTGCATAATCCTGGCCGGTCCTACCTGCGGTAGAAGCCTGGCAGAGCTTGGCGCCGATGTCATTAAGATCGATGATCCCAGTCGAGGTGGTGTCTTATATCATCATGATATTAATCGCGGAAAACGCAGCATACTTATTGATTTGAAAACGCCGGGCGGTTTAGACGTGTTTTGGCAGCTTGTTGACGACGCCGATGTCATTGTTCAGAACTACCGCAGTGGCGTAGTGGAACAGTTGGGGATCGACTACGAATCTATCAAGGCGCGTAAGCCAAATGTTATTTACGTGTCACTGAATGCTTTCGGCGATCAGGGCCCCTGGGAGTATCAACCCGGTTACGAAGAAGTGGTACAAGCATTGACCGGTATGCAAACCAGGTTTGGTGGCAACGACAGGCCGATACTGTGGCCCTATGGGGTTGTTAACGACTATGGAACAGGGTTCGCCGGTGCTTTTGGTGTCGTGCTCGCGTTAATAGTTAAAGCGTCGACAGGCAAGGGGCAACACGTTACATCGGCGCTTGCCCGAACCGCCGGCACCCTCCAATCTGCACACTTAATTGATTATGCGGAAAAAAAATGGGATGAACCTACAGGGCCATACTCGCGAGGTGCTTCTGGTTTCCAACGGCTGTATCAGTGTGCAGATGGCTGGTTGTTTTTAGGTGCCAGCGAGACCTCAAGTATCCCGGAAATTGTCGGTTTGAACGATGGTGAAGCGCTAGAACCGGCGATCGAAAGATGGTGCCTGGCGCGGAACCTTAAAGATGCAGTGTTGGAACTAACGACTGGAAAAAGTGCTGCTCACAAACTCACATGGATCGAAGATTTCTCGTCGCTCAAGTCGAATCAGGATAGAGGGCTCATCGTTACTAGACCGCATGCCGGGATAGGTGAATTACGTACGACTGGGCCCGGTTCGTGGTTTTCCAGATCAAAAATCCATATTGGAACCGCGGCATCTATTGCCGGTAGCGATGCCGGTGCGATTCTCGAAGAGGTGTCGCGCTGGGATCTGGATGAACTTGTTGCGTCCAACGCTATTGTTTTGCCGTGAGCTATCAAGATGAGTTTGCCTGATCCCAATGGGGTGAGATGTAGCGTGGTATCTTTTCTTGCTTGTCCACAGGCGTTAATAAGGCAGGGTATTTATCGATGAAGGCATTAAGACAATGAACAAGCCACCTAAAAGTAAAGTTCACGACCCTCGCAAGCTGGGCTGGATGAAAGGCTTCCCACCGCCTCATGATAAAGTGATTCGCTTCGCGGAAAAATCTTTTTACGCGTGGCCGCAACTGCGTTGGAGTCTGAGCCATATTGACGAACTTATGCCAACGAAGAGGGTATGGCGTGGGCCAGGTCCTTGTCGCGAGTTGCCTCAAAGGCCGCGGGTGTTCGATGACGCGATGATTGTAACGCTGAACGGAACGGAACTTTGTTGGGGTGATGCGCTTGAACAAAGTTATACCGATGGTTTGCTTGTGCTTCATCGGGGTGAAGTGGTGTACGAGGAATACTTTGGCGCTGGTGCGCCAGATGTTCGCCACATTATTCAATCAGCTAATAAGTCTTTTGTCGGCATACTCGCCGAAAGCCTAATCTATGAGGGGAAACTGGACGCGGATGCTTTGGTCCCTGTGATCATTCCAGAACTGATCGACTCAGCATACAGTGATGCGACCGTGCAACAAGTACTGGACATGCTTATTGGTATGGAGTTTTACGAAGATTACCTGGATCCGGAATCTGAAATTTGGCGATTTCATCGTGCTACCGGAATGTCCCCGCCTTCGAGCATGAATCAGTTTGAACTAGTTGCTGACGTTCTCCCGAAAGTAAAAAAAGCAGGGCGCCACGGCGAGGCTTTTGCTTATCGTGAACCGAATATATTTGTCCTTGGATGGATTGTCCGTCGGGCCGGGATGCAGGACCTTACGACGCAATTATCCGAGCGCGTTTGGCAGCATATTGGCGCTGAGCACGACGGATACTACATCATGGATCCAGGGGGTGCCGAATCATCCAGTGGATTCACCTTGCGAGATTTTGTCAGGTTTGGCGAACTCGTTAGAACGGGAGGTGCCATTGAGAGTAAGCAGATTATACCTGCGGCAGTCATCGACAAGGTTCTGCGCGGTGGGGATCAGGATCTGTTCGCTAAGGCGGGTTATAAGACTTTGCCGGGTTGGTCGTATAAATCTCAGTGGTGGATACGTCACTTAGCGGACAGAAATTGTGCTGTGGCCCGGGGTGCACATGGTCAGGTCTTATATGTAGATCCTGAGAATGAATTAGTCATCGGTCGGTTTGGCTCAGCGCCAAAGGCACCATCGACCCTGCTCGACGATATTTTCCTACCGATGTTGGACGTGATTACCGACAGATTGTCGTAGCGATTGTCTTATTGAATGCCGTAACTATAGTCTTGCTAACGGACCAGTTGGTTTGACATTAGAGTGGCACGTCGCTCACTATCTGTTCACAAGGAATAGCAACTTGTCACCAGAGCGTTGCAGCTTTAGCCTTGCGCTTGGCGCTCAGTCCTTAAGAAAAGGAAAAAGCAGGCGGTGGATGCTGCGGATAGCAGATGCCAAATACCGTGTGCCTGTAAAAGTGTATCCGGATCACATAAAGGGTGTCCTACCTTGCCCGTCTGCCAAATCGTAAATGCGCTCAAATAGCTGGCCACACCCAAAGCGAACCAAGGTAGATAGGTGCGTCGCGTCGGGGCAGGACCGGTGGCAAGGAGACCTGGCAGCCAAAACAGTAAGACCCACCAGAAACGTGTAGGTTCTGCCAACATCTCGAAAGGGGTAATGCCAAAGATCCCAGCAACGATAAAGCCCACGAATCCCGAGAGAACTCGTAGCCTCTGAGACCAGAACCGGTACAAAACCTCACTGATCACCCAAAAGGCGATCGACAGGCCAAAGAAGTCGAGATTGATTCCTAAACCCCAGCCATTCACTGCGCGACCGATGCCATAAACCAGCACCAAAGTCGCATAGATGCCTAACACCTGTCGAGGCGGCCAGCGTCCCATGGCTGAAACATTAATCATCCAGGGGATTAGAATGTACATCACCATGCTCAAGTTATCGGCCCAACCACCCCATGCCGTGTGGGTGCCGTGCATCAGTAGCGATCCGGGACCCAGCCAAATAGCTGCGCCCGAATAGAGTAAGGCAATAGGGCTGTGACCAAACATGATCCCGGTTCGCCCAGCCTCAACATCCCGTCCCAACAGCCAAAGCATCCAAAGACCTGCGACCATAAAGCCAAGATTACTGAGCGCATTCACTGGTTCATGAAACAATCCGGGTTGAACACGCTCACACCACCTGGAAACGTCACCTACTGCTTGCTCTACAGCGGCCGGTGTACCCCAACCTTGCCATCCAAATAAAACATAACCCACAAAAAATGCAAAGCTGGCGGCTAACCCTAACTTGAAGGGCTTATAAGCATCAGATTGCATCTTTGCGCTTCCGTCTGTTTATGTTGTTGACTAAATTGGTCATTGTCTAGGTTTACCGTTAACGCATGGCCGGGACAGAATGAACTCGGCACTCGAGTGTTAGCGGAACTCAAAAAATTCCAGCATGAAGAAAATCTAGCATACTCAAGAATGGAATAGTCCAATTCATTTATTTTGTTTTGTTTTAGGTTTCTTAACGCTGATTCAGCCTATCAATAATACGCTATGACTCCAGTCATTGCCGTGAAACCTGGCGCGTCCCAAAATACCACACTTCTTGTACGTTCTAGCTTAATCACCCATATACGATTCAGGTGTTAGGTGCTTTAAAGAAAGGGTTGGGCCTATTATGAGATTAGCAATAATCAGAGATCGTTTGGATGGATTATGCGTCCGTTGCACATTTGACGTATTGGATTGATACTGAAAAAAAGTAGGCAGAGTCTTTATGACACGCGTTTTACCTTTATCTTCGAAACTCGGTTTTGGCGTCGGACAGCTCGCCGAAGGTATCACCCTTGGCGCGTTTTCAACATTCCTATTATTCTATTTCAATCAAATATTACAGGTGTCGGGCACCCTGACGGGTATTGCGTTGGGCATCGCTCTGTTTTGTGACGCGATTACAGACCCGATAGCGGGTTCCATTTCGGATCGGCTAGAGACTCGATGGGGCAGACGTCACCCGATGATGATGGGTGCGGCGCTGCCACTTGGTATTTCTATCATCGCGCTGTTCAACCCACCAACAGGCATGTCGGAGATGTTCTATTTCGGTTGGCTGGTTACCTTTGCGGTTTCGGCAAGATTATTTTTGACGCTTTACCATATTCCGCATCTTGCCCTGGGTGCAGAGATGGCGCAGGACTACCTCGATCGGACTCGGGTTTACAGTTTCAGCCAGTTCTTTGGCACTGTAGGGTCTGCCGGTTTTGGGTTTCTGATGCTGACACTATTTTTTCCTACTACCGAAGAATTTTCACATGGTCTGCTCAATACAGACGGTTACGGGCCATTCTCCGTTGCTGCCGCGATTGGCATTTTTGTTTCCATCAGTCTCTGCGTTGCCGGTACCCTAAGGGAAATCCCGCACCTTCCTCCCGCCAACTTCAAAACGGTTGAGCGCCTTAATCCACGGAGGCTGTTCCGCGAGGTCACAACCGCCTTTAACAACCACTCATACAGGATGCTGGTAGGGGGGCTTTTCTGCGCCGTAATCATGCTAGGGATAGAGGGGACGTTCATGGTGTATATGTACGTTCATTTCTGGGGTATGGAAACTGAAAACATGCGCTGGATCGGACCGACAGTGTTGTGCGCATTACCCTTTTCAGTGTTGCTCGCACCAGTTCTCACAAAGCACCTTGATAAACGTAGAACGTTAATATGTTTGTCTGTTGTTATAATTGTATGCAACAACGTGATGATTTGCGTGCGACTATTTACGGATTGGCTACCAGAGAATGGTAGCGTAGAGCTGCTAGCGATGCTGCTGGCATTTATCTTTACCAGCGGTCTTGCTGGTCCAGCTATCATGATTACACTCAATTCAATGTTTGCAGACATTTCTGACGAGCAGGAACTACTGACCGGCGAAAGACAGGAAGGGATTATTTTTTCCGCAAGGTCGTTTGCCTTCAAGGCCGGTGGTGCATTCGCGACCATACTGGGTGGAATCGGTCTTGATTTGATCGAGTTCCCAAGAGGTGCGGCACCGGGCGAAGTGTCTCCAGAGGTGCTGTTCAATCTAGGCATCATAGCGGGACCTGCAACGTCAATTATCGGACTGGCGCTTCTGACTTTTTATATTGGTTATCGACTGGACAGGACCCGAATTGCGGAAATACAACTTGAGCTCGCAGCGCGTAGAGCTGAATAGCCTAACCGTATATGGCGTTTTGGCTTAGATTCTTCGCTGTTGAAAAAGCTTAAGTGGTTAAGTTACCAAAGTTCTGATTATCGTCTACAAAACCGGATAGGAAAGCGTGCATATTGCCAGGATGGCTAAGCGCAATCCCCTAGGGTGGGGTCTCTTTAACAAGCATGATATTGCCATTTACCGAGGCGATAATGCATTGTTCTCCTGCAGCAATAAATGCTTCATTAGCACTGGCGTCAAGGCGAGCCTGCCAATCGATTCCGGAATAACGGATGGCACCGCCCTCCGCTGTAATGTCCTTGCTCACCTTGACCTCGCGACCGATCATGTCGCTGCTGGTGTCAGCGCCGCCACCTGAATTCTGAAATTTTTTCAGCGGTTTCCAAAGGAGTAAGGCAATCAGGACTGTCAATACGCCCACGACTAAAATTTCTACCTCCCAACCTGAAATTAGTCCAACGCTGATTAAAAGAGCAGTGACCAGGCTGGCAATCGCAAAAAAAAGTAGTGGCCCGCTTAACCCCAGCAGGCTCAATTCCAAAATAAAACTGGTGCCGGCTAAAACATAAAAAAACCGATCATGATTAGCGTTGATGAGCTCAAAAATTTCCATTGCTTAGATCCCCGAGTCAGCGCTCGACAACTTCAATGAACTTGATACGGCAATTGCCTGGGCCACTGTATTGGCGATGTTATCGCTGGTTTTACCATCCGTGAGAACAATAGTGCTTTCGCCTGCGATCTGGCGATGAGCGGCTATGGCATCCTGTGCAAGGGTTAATAAGACCGCGGCTTCGCCCGAATCTGTGTTAGCAGCCTCTCCGACGGTCGTCAAAGCGGCAGCCTCAGCATCCGCGACAAGCCTGATCGCCTCGGCTTTACCTGTGGCTTCGAGTATTTGCTGTTCTTTGTTGGCTTCCGCCGCTAACACCTGTTCCATTTTGGCGGCCTCAGCATCGAGGACCCGAGCCGCTTTCATACCCTCGGCTTCCGTAATCGCCGCTGATTTAACGCCTTCTGCTGTCAGAATGACCGAACGCTTCTCGCGCTCTGCAGTCATTTGTTTCTCCATGTCTTCGCGGATAGATTGGGGTGGCGATATATCCTTGATTTCGTACCGGGTGACCATCACGCCCCAGGGTTGGGTAGCCTCGGTCATGGCAGACAGGATGGTGGCGTTGATGACGTCACGACTTTGGAAACACTCATCTAACTCCATGGAACCAATGGCATTACGCATGGTGGTCATAGCGAGTTGAATGACCGCCATCTTGTAATCGGTAACGTTATTGGTCGCTGCGCCGGCATCGGTTACCTTCATGAACAAGATACCGTCGATGGCGAGTGAGATATTATCCTTAGTGATAGCGGATTGAGAGGAAATGTCCAGGGACTGCTCTTTCAGGTTGCGATCTGCGGCCACTCTCTGGACAAATGGAATGATGAAGTTTAAGCCCGCGCTCAGCGTCTGGTCGTATTTGCCAAAGGTGTAGATCACGTAACCTCGGTTTTGTGGCACAAAGTAGATGCCCTTCTTTAGGGTGTAGAGGATGACAATAACGATCCACAGGATAGGGCTTGAGAGCAGGTTTACGATCATGTCCATGATGTGTTTCTCAGTTGGCTTAGGGTAGCGTAATCAAGTTGTTATGATAGCGCACAAATTCACGCTCATCTATTTCGAGTATGCTGGTTTATGACTCGGCTGGGTCTCTTGCCCGTGAAAACCGCAGTCTGGCTACAGGCATTGGCCTTTTTGTTCCACATACCGCATCGATTACCTAACGATCGGCGTATTCCTTTGGGCATAGGCCGTGGCATATCCCTTCTTCACGGAGTATCTCCGGCCACCACATTATGCCTGGCGCAACATAATTGCCTGGATTGCCTGGGCTCTCGGGTTCGTATCGCAGCGATAGATTGTCACCAATAGTCAGGCGAACCCTTAGATTTCGCGGTTCACCCATTTTGCAAGCAAGCGGTGATGCCAGCGGACTTTGATGTCCTGATAATTTCCCAGGGTCAACCCTCCTGGTGGTTTGGCGGCCTTCAATCCACGTTGTACCTGAGCAACATTTTCCACATCTTGGTTGAAAATACTGCCGAAGTGCTCGTCTGGTCCAAGCCAATTGATTTTTGCCGCAGGCGGGCGTTCAGCCCCTTCAGGCAGGGCCACCATCATCATGATCTCCATAATGCATTTGTCCGGATCACGACCGTAGGGGCGATGCCTGTAGAAAATCGGACCTGGCCACGGCGAGATGTTGGGAAATATGTGGTACTGGATAGCGGAGGTAAGCTCTACGTCGGTTGGCTCGCCGCCCACAAAGCCTTTTGGTTCGTTCTTGCGAGCGGCATCTGCCAAAAGCTTACGGGTGGTTATGTCCTCTGGCAGGTCTTCAACGCTGCCTTCCATTTTTTGCACACCCATTTCGCTAACGCTTTCACCTCGGAAGAACATTTCTTCAATAAGCTCTTTTTCAGTAAGTTCATAGGGCAAATTAGGATTAGGCATAGGCGGAGCCATGGTCATCCTGCTCCAATTCGCATCGCCGTTGTCATAAATGTTGTACTCGGTATTTGATCCATCGCCACCGAGTAGACCAATGCTCATTTGTGGATGTGTTGCCAACACGTGGAATGCCTCCATGAAAGCTTCCTGAGCGAGTTTCCAATTAGAGTCGACTATCTTGGCGCTGTGCGTCGCCTTCCAGCGATTCGCAAATGGCCAGCGTTCAAAGTGTTTAGTAATGCCGCCAAGGAAATCCATCAGGGGTTCGGCATCGTCATCGATATTGATAAATACAAAGCCATCCCATCGTTCGCATCGGACCTCAGGCAAACCGAATTCTTCTTTGTTGACGTGCGGGAAGTCGAATTCGATCGATGGCGGTATCGCTTTTAGTGAACCGTTTATATTCCACGAGATGCCGTGGAACGGACAGCGAAATTCTGGTTTGTTGGCTGGCTCTAATTCATTGGTGCAAAGTCGGCGACCTCGATGCAGGCATGAATTATAAAATGCCTTAATCGTATCGGGTTCGGTCCGAACAAGGATAAAGGACCAATCAACGATATCGTAAACAATATGATCGCCCACTTCGGGAATATCCTGTTCAAAGCATGCCAGTTGCCAAACTCTTGACCAGAGGTTCTCGATCTCTTTGTCGCACCATTCTTGAGAGATGTAATGATCGCGGTCCAGGGGTTCGGAGCCGAGATAGGTGTAATCCGCATCGCGCAATTGCCAGGGTACCTCAACAGTTTCATCATCGAGCAGTTCCTGAATCTGCTTTCCTCGAGAGCGAGCTTCACCGGGTGCCAACTTGCTGTCCATTTCCTGTTTTGTCGTAGCCATCTTGCCTCCTCTTATTTGGTTGCCACTTTTCTAAGCTTGCCTTACACCAATTTTTCTTAATCTGACGGTACCTGTCGCTTTAGCCTGGCATGCCAGTCGCCAGCCTTGGCCTCTTTTCGGTAGGGTGTCGATGATTGAGTCCAATGCTTGCTGTTCCCGGGGCTCAATTTCAACCAGATTACTCTGACCTTCCAGCGTCAAAAATACGCAAGTCTTACACGTACCTTGCCCACCGCAAATGGTTGGCCAGGTGTAGCCGTTGCGAATTGCAGCGGCCATAATTGTCTCGTCTTCATTAGCCTCAAACGAGACACCTGTCGGCTCAACCTGTATCAACGGCGTCGATTAGAAAATTCGCCAAGGCTGGTTGCACCCTCTGCGGTCTTTCCCCCCACGTGCCCAATCATATGGTGATCGCCGTACTTCAACGAGCCGGAAACCCAAACACCATCACGGGTGAAAACACCGGTATCACCTGTCTTTGGATCTGTTACGCTAACGTTGCCGTCGTCCATGGTTTCGTAAATAAACCCGCTGTAAGCATGTCGTATACGCATATTTCATTACCTCCAGATGCTAGCGTTGGTCTCCAAGACACGGTGGAAACTAAATTGTTTCCGAAGGCCGTCCTTGGTGTTTAGTTTTGCTTGTTAACGTCAATGTTGACTCTAATGTTGTTTGGGTAGATCCCCTGTAAAATAAGTCTTGAGCCCCTTCGTCGTTGTTGTATCTGCGAAATTCAAAACTGCTTCTCAATGACGGTTGGAATTAACACGGTGTAATTGGCAAAGTCGGCCTCACCCCCATGTGGATAGCCTACCGACCGCATATCGAAAAAGTATTTCTCTGGATCATCTGGATGCGATTCCCAGTGGGTGAATCATTTCTGCAGTCATCTGGGCCCGTGAATTTCGTAAATATCCTCCAAAGAGAATAATCCTATCACCGCAAAATGTATATCCGACTACAATTATTTCAGGGGCTACTTTGTAATCAGTTAGTTTGTGGCGGCCTTGGGGCGACGCCACTAAAACGCGGGTAATGGCGGCGCAGGTTCCGTGTACAGGTAATCCGGGTACTGAATTGATTCGCAACTCACGGGTATTCGCGTCACCCCGGCCTGGCGGTTATTCATTCGCTAAAGGCAGGATCATCGACACTTTAGTCCCGATATCGATTTCAGAGGAAATAGTGCAGTATCCGCCACTTTCCTGGCAGAACTTGTCAACCATTGCGAGTCCTAAACCGGTGCCCTGGTCCGGCGATTTCGTCGTGTAGAAAGGTTCCAACACCCTCGCCAATTCAGCATCAGGGATACCACAACCTTCATCAGTGACTGAAACACAAAGATTCCCGGGTGACGAACCGGCGACTTTGGTGCCAGATGAAGTTTCAACGCTAGCCGCCACGGTGATCGTGCCCGCTTTCATTGAGTCCGCGGCGTTGTTGATCAGATTTAGCAAGCAGTTTTTGAACCAGACGAAGTCTATGTTTACGCGGACATCATCGTTAAATTGATCGAAGGTTAAAAGAATATCGTGCTCTTTTATTAAACGTCGCGCTAACTTTTCAGTCTCTTCCATAATTGTTTTAGCCGGCATCTCACTGGGTGCTGCAGGGCGTTCTCGGCTGAACGACAGGAGTCTGTTTATCAATTCGACCGCATCGATGGCTGCAGATTCTATATCTTCTATCAGTTCCTCTGAGTCTGTATCTTTATATGCGGGTTCCTCTTTAAGGAATCTTATGTTTCCCGCAATAATATTGAGCATATTGTTAAGGTCATGTACCACCCCTCCGGTCAATTGACCAATTATTGCAAGTTGCTGCTTCCTGTTGATCTCGGTCTCTTGATTTCGTAATTGTGTAATATCCTGTCCAAATATTACAAAACCATCGACTTTTTTTAGGGGGTTCAGTCTGACCTTAGCGCTGATCAGAACCAACTTGATATTACCGACGGCATCTATCAAGGGTATTTCCAGATTATGTAGCTCTTTAGTCTGCAACAAATTTATAAATAACTTTTCTATTTCATCTTGGGCATCAGCTCTCACGAAATCTGTCAGGATGTTTTTCCCAACAATTTCTACTGAAGGTAATCCCAGTATCTTTTCGACCGCCTCGTTGCATCCTTCTACCATGCCACCGATTCTAATCATAATGATAGGGATGTTCGCGACCGAAAGTGCGCCCATGTACTCCTCTTCGATTAGTGATCTGGCGGCTCTCAGTTTCCCGACCTCCAAACCCAAAATTAAAAAGCTAATACCTAATACTAAAGGCGCGAGATCAACGATGAAAAGAAGCGGGAATGCCTCGTGCACCTGCCAAATATTGACAGGTGTCTGTGGTTCATTTAGCACGTAAAGGATCCAGACTAACGCAGCGCCAGGAAACACGAGGCCAATCAGAGTGCCTGTCAGTAAAAATTTAAGCCAAGTTTTCATCGCTGCTTGTTAATCCGTAAAGGTAAACCTCAATAAGCAGAGTATAGAGAAATTCTGCATCACTTTCTAAGGAGTGATCAAATATAGCGATTTCTGATGCCCAAAAGTCCTTTTAGGCAAGTTGATGGGGATTGTTCCTTCCAGGTACCGACTGACTGCCAGGTCTATGATGTCGGGGTAAATAGAGCTCCTGGTGAAGTTTGTCAAATTAGTTTGCGATTATTTAAAGTGCTTGCGTACCTCTAGCTGCCATTGCCGACCGCGATTTTAGGAGTCTTATTAGGACTGAAAGGCAGTACGGTAAACACCTGTCACCAGGAACTTTGGTTCGTTTACATTTACATTGGTTTTTTGAGGTGCACATCAATATCCTAGGGGGTTAGAGATACGCATCAACTTATGTCGGAGACAATTGTGGCAACACTACTTTCTTATATAAAGGTCAAAGCAGGTCAAGAAACCGCATATGAGGATATGCAGGCAGTGCTTTATCGGGATACCTGGGCAACTGAACCCGGATGCCGTCGCTATGAGTTCTATAGGGGCCCGGAGCGCGGCGAGTATTATGCGCTTCTTTCGTTTGACGATTTTCAGGCATTCCTCATTCACCAGAGTAGCGATCACCACGAAGACTTTGGTGAGAAGTTCGGTGCAATCATTGAAGACCATTGGGTAAAATGGGTGGATCCAATGGATCGTGGATCCATGGGTCTTGTACCCTCTAATCCGCAGAAACCCCAAGAGAATGCAACGCCGTTAATGATACAAAACAGCCAGGCGATGCCGATTGAGGTACCAGATTGGTGGCGCGAGCAACGCAGCTAGTATTTGCAGTGTCATGTCGTCTACTTACCCCTGCAACAAATAAAATTGAAATAGCACTGGTTTTGCAGTGTTTTTATGCAAGGGTACAAAAAGCGTTGGTAATCTGGACAACAATATAAGTGCCTGTGGAGGAAACCATGGGTGAGAAAACTCCCAATCACAACCGCCAGCTTGTCTTGTCCCTTCCAGTTATCTGGTTTGATGTCATCTCCTGGCACCGCGATACCTTTCCTCCTGTATTCGTTTCTCCATTTATACAGGGTAACATTTGTGACACCAGTTTCTTGCCGAACGTCACGGACTGGCATGGCATTGGGTGGCATCATTTTCCTGACGGCTGCTTCTTTAAATTCAGTTGAATACTTGGTCATAAACTTGTCTCTCATTACGCCCTATAATAGTTGGTAGGTATATCAAGAGACGTGACAACTAGCCTGACCCATAGGGGGATAAGAAAAGTATCCTCTTTGCATAGAAAGTTTTTATCGAAATTAATGTTAGGAACGGAATTACCTTAACGTGACGACCAAGAAAAATAAAATTCTTATATGGCGCCCCTTTGAACTAGCAACTTTTCTGGATTTCCAGAATCGATGGTTAAACATGCCCAGAACACATACGTATTGATTGATTTTATGAATAAGTGCAGTTAGCCTAGCATCGCCATACCTAACATAGCCGTATAGGTGAGGTGTTTGTCAGCTAAAACTGTCTGCTGTGGCAGGTATGGAGTGTCTTGGATATGTTTTTTAAAATGCATACTTTCGTTCGGAATGCATATTCGCGAAAGGCGATTTTACTGTCTTTTGTAGGCTTATGCTTGTCGTGCCCTAATCTGTATGCTGCTCAGGCCCAAAATAGCTGGCGAAATGCCTTCGAGGTCGTTGCTAACGGCAGCTATCTCGCGGATGCCGACTCTCAGAAGCTCGGCGTTCTATACTCAACGGGCATTGACGCTCGAAAAGTCTTTGGTGGAAATAAACGTAATTTAGCGACTGTTAATCTTCAGGTCGACGTGTGGTGCACTGACAACCAAACGCGCAGAATGCCATTTTTTGAACACGACCATGATTGTGAACCCTTGGTAAGGAATGCCAAGGTTAATTTTCACGTTAGCGGTAATGGTAAACTAAACATTGAATTAGGCCATACAGAGTTACCCTTTGGTCTTGAAGTGCCTGTTTCTACCAGTAAAAGTCTTCGGACGCTTTTGACCCCAAGAGATCTTGCCATGAAGCTTGATTGGGGCGTGGGTGTTAATGGCACCTTAGGTAAGTTTGATTATTCGGCATTGCTCTCGCGCGGCAGTGGGATCGAATATAGGCACAATAAGGACCCATGGTCGTTCACCGCAAGAGTCGGCCATTCAATCAACCGGCAGAGGTTTCTGCCTGAACCTGGCTTAGGGTTATCTGTCTTTCGAGGAAACGTCCTTTTGACCGACGGTATTATCTCCAAGAGGGAGCGAATTGCTCTGGATGGAGTACGGTATTTCAATCGGTTCGGGTTGGTGTCACAATTCTCGTTTGGCGATACGGATGACAGAGATACCTGGAATGGTTTGGTAGAGCTAAATTGGAGCGACTCGATCGAGGCTAAGGTGGCCTACATCCAATATAAGAGCTACAATGAAGATTTTCAATCTGGCTGGAAACGAGCGAAAAGTGCGACTATAGGTGCGCGCTTCGGACAGATCGCTGGATTGACCTGGGCAGTCCAGTACACGAGAGAGTTCAGCTCATTCACGAACAATGGTGATCAGGATGTCATTGGTTTCCAGTTAAAATATCGTTGGGAATAGCATGAAGCATAATATATTGTTTTCAGATCGCGCGATTTTGTTGATCTTCAGTCTAATCCTGTTGCAACTATCAGCAACAAAAGCTTATGCTATCGCCTATTGTGCGATTCGCGAACCTGTTTCCGTTATTCAAGAGTTTTTCCCCACCTTTACTTCATTTCAAACCGTGGAAGGGGTAGTTGATCAAAGTGTGCGGCAAGAGATTGCAGAAGTTTTACCGGAGACTCACTTTCAGGAATTCGGCATTCACAGCCTCTATGTTGTATACCAGGGAGAGGCCATCGCTGGGTTCGTTCACGCCAGAACGGAAAAGGGGCTCTTTGGGCTTGACGAAATTATTTGGATTTTGGATGCAGATATGATGCTGAGGGATTTTAAGTTCCAGAAAAATAGAAGCGGTGCCATCTCCCAGAGTATGATGCTTCGTCTGACACCGGTGCTGGAAGGTGCAGAGCTGATGGACTTGGCGAACGTACTTCAGACGGAACCCGACTTAAGTGATCGAGATAGAGTTATCATCAATTCTGCGGTCAAAGCCTTGTTTGTGACGAAGGCTATATGGCCTGAAGTATCGAGCTCCTAATAACTACAGCAAGTACAGCAAGTACAGCAAGTACAGCAAGTACAGTGCTTTAAGAAAAATACTCACCAGCAGACTTAAGGCAAAAACATGAAGTCAATACGGACCTACCTCATAGCCGTATTGCTATCGGCATTTTTGGGAGGTATTGGACTTTCGTTAGTAGTCAAGTTCACGGCTGACCGACTTGGACAGAAACAATCAATTGTTACACAATCCGCTGCAGCTGAAACTTCTTTCGCGCTTCTTAAAATTCAGCTGGACGTTCTTATAACGATCTCAGATCTTGTTTTTGGTAGTAATATCAGTTACTTAGCAGGCCCCGTGGGCGAGCAGATAGCGTTCCTTGAAGAGTCACTCGCGGCATTCCGTTCCCATTATCAAAACCAATATAATGATGCCGAAATGCAATTACTTGCAGATGAGCTAAGTGGATTAAGGCGTCTATTGAGTGACAAGGTAAATGGTGCCGTCAAAAATACAGATGCAGAATTGATGCTTGTTTACGAGGAATGCATCGCGGTTCTTATCAGTGCTTATGCAGGTTCTGCCAAAGCGTTAAAACTTCAATCGACTAACAAAGGGACAGAGTTCAAGCAGACCGAAGCAAGTAATAGCGTACTCGTTATCAGCAGCAGCGTCTTCTTTATTCTAATGTCGTTATTGATATTAAATCGGACACTTAAGCTCATCTCAACACCGATAATAACCCTTGCGACTATAGATTCTGCGGGGGGTATTGATTCAAGCGAGGTATTACATGGTCGAGGGATACCTGACGAGGTCAAAGAACTTGCCCGGCATCTTCTGAGATTATTGAAAAACCTTGAGGAGACAGTCTCTGAACGTACTCAGACACTAAAGCTGCGAACTGAACAGCTAGAGTCTCAAGCAATAGCGCTAGTATATGCAAAGGAAGCTGCGGAGAAAGCCAATTCTTCTAAAAGCGTGTTTCTGGCGAATATGAGTCATGAAATAAGAACGCCATTGAATGCCGTAATCGGAATATCGGACCTGCTTGTTGAACAGAATCTCGAGGAAGAACAAATCGAGCTTGTGCAAGCGATTAGCGGTTCAGGGAATCATCTCCTGGAGATGATTAACGATATACTGGATTTCTCTAAAATGGAGCAAAGTGAAATTGTACAAAAAATAGTCGCGGTGGATCTGCGCGGACGTATTGCCGAGTGTGTCTTGCTTGCTTGCGCTGCTAATAAACAATCCAACGTTCAGGTTCAACTCGACATCGCTGAATCAGTACCTAATACAATTGCTATAGATCCTGTCTGCCTAAAGCAAATTTTAATCAATCTACTTAGCAACGCATTGAAATTCACTGAAGATGGATCGATAACTTTAAGATGCGTGTTGAAAGCTTCAGGCGATGCAGAAAGACTTAGTATTGCTGTCGAGGATGAGGGAATTGGTATCAAGGAGGAGGATTGTAAGAAAATCTTCGATGCCTTTGAACAAATTGATTCATCACTAACAAGAGGGTTCCGAGGCACTGGGCTAGGGCTATGTATTTCTCAACGTATTAGCGAAGCGATGGGTGGATCGCTTGCAGTCGTCAGTGAATTTGGAGTAGGTTCTACCTTTACGCTAGAGATTCCGTTTGAACGGGCTGAGTTGATCAAGGAAAAGGCGCTTGTAGATGAGTACACCGAAATGCCACTAAATATTTTAATCGTTGACGACAACAATATAAATGTCATTCTTCTAAAGCATATCCTGGAATCGAAAGGCTTTTCCCCCAGCGTTGCTGTTAATGGCAAAGAAGCCGTCTGTCAAGTTAGTGTTGAGGATTTTGATATAGTCTTAATGGATCTGCAGATGCCCGTGATGGACGGCTATGAGGCGATAAAGTGCATCAGAGAAAATGTAAAAATCACCCAACCCAGGATTGTAGTAGTCACAGCTTTCATCGCCGACGAAAATAGAGAAATGGCTATAGGCGCTGGCGCTGATGCATTTGTTAGTAAACCAATCGATCAAGGCGAACTATTTAAGGCTATTTACAATTAACCGCGTGCTGGCGACTCACATGAGCGACCAGGGAAATGGAGCAAACTTGCCAACGGCCTCGGGTTGGATTTCTTATTGCTGTTATTGAAGAAGCCGACGTCATCAGTGTATCCCCGAATAGCGGCGCATGCCGCAACTACCCAACTACCCCTTTTGAGTGCGGGTCAGTTTTTTCTATCTTTCTAAAGGCTTATATACGCTGAAGTGCAGTGATTGAAATTTAAAAAGTAGTTAAGAAGGTCACAAAAAATACAAAAAATACAAAAAAGACGTATCTCATGCAATTCAAGTGTAATAGGGTTGAGTAGTATGAGCATAACATTCAGGAAGTATTTAAAAGTATCCCTGTTTAATTAGCCAATTATTGTTGATCAGGCATGAATGAAGCACCGATACTAATAGTCGATGACACCCCCGAAAATCTTTTGGTCCTGAAACTCACTTTTAGGGTCCTCAATATTGAATTGCACCAATGCTTAAGTGCGATGGAAGCTGTCGACCTATGCGCAAGCATCGAATTTGCGTTTATTGTTCTTGATGTTCACATGCCCAAGGTCAACGGCATTGAGGCCGCAAAGAAAATCAGGCAAACAGGAAAAAATAGGCACACCCCCATATTGTTCTTAACGGCTGACGTTTATGCAACCGATCTTATTGATGAGGGATACGATTGCGGCGCGGTCGACTATCTGTTCAAACCATTCAATACAAAACAACTCCGGGCCAAGGCGAGCACATTTATTGACCTGTATGAACAACGAATTGAAGCGATAGAAGCTAAAAAAATTATAGAGGAACAAACTGAAATTCTCGTTAACAACGAAAAGCAGCAATCTATCATGAAACTTTCTGCGGGACTTTCACATAACCTTAACAATCGATTGACTGTCGTTAAGGGTAATGTCGATTACCTTTCAGCTGAGCTTGGGTATGAGCCTGATTGGGTTATTGATATCAAAGATTCTCTGGACGAGTGTGTAAAAATTGTCGAAGCCTTGCAAGGATATGCTGGCTATGGTTTTCAACTTGAAACCGAACGAGGTAGCCTTAAATCAGTTTTTGAAAATATTCAAAGACTATTAGGCTCTTCGATTACCAGCAACGAAAGCTCGTTAGTCTTTGAGTTCGATGACAGTAGTGCTCTGTTCGAAGTTCCCTCCACATTAATGCTGGATATTCTCGTGCCTATGGTCATTAATGCACTGCAGGCAGTGATCGCTGATCCAACCCCTGTTTTGTTGAGAAGCTCATTGACGCAACAAGAATTGTTAATAGAAGTTTCAGACCTTGGTGTGGGTATGGATGAAGAAACACAGTCTCGTATTTTTGAACCTTTTTATTCTTCCCGGGAGCTCTATGAGAGTATAGGGTTAGGGTTGTCTCGGGTTAAAGGGCTGGTAGATTATGCTGATGGCAGGATTGAGGTTAAAAGTAACAAGCCCAGGGGAACGAGTTTTTTGGTAAGTCTGCCAAAAGATAAGTTGGAGCAACTGGGCCGAGAAGGGTAGCGTGTCTAGATACCGTCATCATCCACTTGTAACGAATTCTCGACTATTGGCGTTTGCTTAACGCGCAGATGAAGCGCTAAGGGGCGAGTGACGATCTGGCCTGGATTCCCCAGTGACCATTTTTTTGAGTCACTATATAAAGCGACTCATACGTGCCAATGGGTTCATTGGATTCGTTGTAACGCTGGAAGGTCGTGGCGATATGGACTTTATCCGGTGATGACAATACAACGTCTCGGCTCAACCAATGTGAATGATCCCAACCGCTGTCGGTAAGGGTTTTGTAAAGCAGGCGATCTGCGAACGATTTCGCGCCTTCGAATATCACTACATTACCGCTAGCGAAGCGCACATGCGGATAATTCAGGGTTGCAGCGACTGCCTCAAGATCCCTGTTGTTGAATTCCAGTATGAATTTGTCGAGTGTTCCCATGGCCAGGGCAATCGCTGTTTGGTTATCATCATCAGCGTACACATCCGCAACATGGAATGAGAGCATTAGGGCGAAGAAAAGTTTTCGGATCATGAGTCGTGTACTTATGTGAGTTAAAGGCTGGCTTGTCATTGGTTGGCCTTGATGCGGAAAAGCTTACGTTCAGTTTCACCTGCGACGTAAAGATTACCGTCATTATCCTGAGCTATACCGTTAAATACCTGCGACGGGGGCTCCGCCGGGCTTGCGGCCTGGCTGCCCGGGGTAATGGTGCCTAGATGACGCCGGTTGCCAGTCGCATCGATTTCGGTGATTGCGCCGGTATCTGCTTCAACGACGATGAAATTTCCGTCACGTACGATAAACCCTTCCGGTGTCGTGAGGCCGCCGACAACTACTTCAGGAAGGGCAAGTGGTTTGCCCGCAGCAGCCACTTTCAATATCTGGCCAAGTACGCGGTCAGAGACATACAAGGTCTCACCGACTGCAAACAGTCCCGTGGGTGCTGGCAATTCAGCGGCGAATACAATTTCCACAGAATCATCTGAATCAGAAAAACCTACCACACGGCGTGTACCATGTTCAGCGACGACAACAAGCCCTGCATAGCGGACGGCGGCAACTGGACCGGCAAGAGCTGCCTTTTGCCAGACGCGACGCTGGTTAGTCTGGTCCCACACCCGGACATCGCCATCCACCCAGGACGTCAGGAGCAAGTTATCGCCATCGCTCGCTATATTTAGGGCGCTGCCCATAATACCCACGCGGAGCACATTGCGTTGTACAAAACTTTCACTGCCATCAAGATGATAGCCTCGGATCGCGTGCAGGTCAGCCGTGATAATTTCTCCCTGATGGAACGTAACGCCACCTGAATGGGACATTCCGCCCGGTTGCAATTCAGTCACCGTACCGTTGTTGTCACGGCGACTAACAAAACCGTCTGCAAAACTGGAAACAAACAATCTGCCGTCACTATCAAAGACAAAGTTGTCGAGCCCCGGTGAAAACATGGCCACTTCAGTCATTTTACCGTCGTCAACTTTGATTACAGCGCCGGTACCGGTGTCTAGCACATGCAGTTCTCCAGTTGCACTAAATTTTACGGCGGCCGGTGTGGAGAACCCTGTAGCCTCCAGACGATAAGTATTGTCATCGACGTTGAAACTAATGACTTCGCCATTAAACCATCGTGGACCATACAGTCGACCATCCGGCCCCCAGTCCATTCCATTGAGGCCGCAGCCTGGTCCGAGTTGATCGGAAATGAGGCGCGCTTCGTTGATTCCTTTTGGATCAACTTCATACAGGTCGGCACCAAAGAAACACTGTGCAACGAACAGCCGTCCATCATCAGAGAACGTAATTGGATTGACGCCCGGTGTCAGCTGAGCGGCGATGACTTTATTTCCGTCGGCATCAAATCCTCCAACCTCCCCGGTCATGATGGACGTCCAGAACCAGCTGCCGTCCGGTCCAAATGCGAGGTCATCCGGACCGATTACTCCATCTTCAAGTCCCCAGGTACGAACCACATCTCCGCTATCCGGGTCGAGTACGGTAATGGTGGAACCCAGTACAGAGGCGACGTAGAGTAATCCATCAGGGCCAATGGCCAAACCATTAGCGCCGGCGATGTTTGATCCCGTCGCGATAACCTCGAGGCTGATTGCTGGCGATGTTGAAGGTGCGGTGTCCGCACCAGGGGTAGCCTCATGGCCTGGCTGACAGCCCACGAGCAGACTTGCAGCCAGAAATATCCCGGGCAATCCATATCGGTAGATTGGCGGATAGTTTGGCATCAGCGTACTCGTTTTCATTGTTTTGCTTAATAAGACCACAAATCCATGACGAAGGTCGAGTAGTGCGCGCTTTTCTGCCCGGGAAAGCCCATTAAATCCATTGGGAAACCTATGAGGAAAGACAACAAAAACCTCTCAACCCAAGATGCATAAATCTGTTCCACTGAGCAAGTTCATCGAAGTTGACAATCGTGACAAGAACTTCAAACGGGAGGTATAAAACGGTGTATTGAAGAAGTTGATACCGGTATTGATCAATACCTGTCCCTGTTGTCTAAGACCGAAGTACAAGCACCCTCTCAAGAGACCCGACCTATCAAGGACCAGCTCGATGCACCTGTTGAGTCACTGGATGGGTGCGACTCACTTTTTGACTAAAACCACTGCTAAGGTCACTACTGAAGTGAGTCTTCATGTATTGGCATACAATATGAGGCGGGGATCAATCGGGTAAGTATGTAAGCTATAATCGAAGTGTAAAGTTACGACTGCATCTCTGTAAATGGGTATTAGGTGCACGGTAGGGATATAAACCGGTTGTTGCATAACGGAACAATAGACTATGGATATTATCAAGCTGCCTGGCGTAGAGCTCGCCAGACTCATTAAAAGCGGAGAAACCAGTGCCGCAGAAGTGCTGGAAGCGACCTTGTCGCGTATTAAAGAAGTTGATCAGCATTTAAACGCTTTTGTGAACTTGGATGTATCGGGAGCCCGCACTCAGGCGCGTCTGGCTGATCAAATGGTTGCAGATAATGCTGCGGAGGATCTTCCTGCACTTCATGGCGTGCCCTTTACCGTGAAGGATTTACTTAATACAGCTGGCGTGCGATCTACCTACGGTTCCAGAGCATTTGCAGCTTATATACCAGACACTGATGCTGTCGGTGTGTCGAGGATGCGCCAGGCAGGCGCTATTTTGGTGGGTAAAACCACGACCCCAGAGTTTGCCATGAAAGTCACAACAGATTCACTGCTTTGTGGTATTACGCGTAATCCGTGGAATACCAGACTGACCTCGGGTGGTAGCAGTGGTGGTGCTGGTGTCGCCGTAGCCACAGGAATGGGAACTCTGGCAGTGTCCACCGACGGGGGCGGCTCAGCCCGGATACCAGCGGCTGTCTGCGGGGTTTTAGGCCTAAAACCCACCCTTGGGGCGATTCCCCATGAGACCTGGCCCTTTCATTTTGGCAATAATAGTACGGTTTCAATAAATTCCCGGACAGTGCCTGATTTGGCGGCCATGTTAAATGCGATGTCGGGTGCTCACCCTTCTGACCCCTTGTCGAGAAGGCTGCGCAGACCCGTTGAGATTGCCAAAGACCCCGAACTCAAATTGAAGGGGAAAAGGTTGTTAATGATTCCATCGATGGGTGGTAATACGGTCGATCAGGAGATGCTTGAGTCAGTCGAGGCGATGCTCTCTCTTCTGGCATCATCCGGTATGAATATCGAGGTGGCCAGTTCCGATCCCATAAAATTCGATTCGAGTATCTTTTCGAACCTGTTGACGACTAATCTCGCCGCCAGAGTTCGTTCCATGACTCAGCAGCAGCAAGCGCTTCTGGATCCAGGATTGCATCAGTTACTTGAGGGCAGCGGCTATCATAGTGACGGTGTCCAACTTCAACAACAAGCCATAGAGCGATCCCGGTTATATGATCGTGTTGAAACAATTTTCAGTGAATTTGATTTTATTGTTACACCCACGGTGACGGCGAGACCTCCACCTGCAGATTCTGATGGGGTGCAGCGAGTCAATATTGGTGGCGAAATGCTTCCTTTGAGTCGCTGGTGGATCCATTTAGCGTTGGCCAATATGACCGGACATCCGGCAATTTCTATACCTTGCGGTTTTATCGGGGAATCGCTTCCAACTGGACTCAATGTCATGGCCGGCTGGGATTCGGAGCAGGAATTGCTTGATCTGGCCGCGCTGATTGCGGTGTTGAAGCCCTGGATGGATAGGTGGCCAGAATTCAACGTGTGAACGTTTGATTTCTATCCTCTGCCTTTAGATAGCATGACATAGCCGTCTTTAACTCGTTAGCGACAGGTTAGGCCCAACCAAGTTGCTGGCGGCTGATCGTATCATTCCAAATCTTCGTCAGGTGTTTGATAAGGTCTCCTTCAAACCCATATGGTAAACATAATCGGCAGCAATCGTCATTCCGTTAGGCGTGACTGGGCCCTCTGGAATCGTTGTCAGTGTCGACGCCATCAGACTGTGGTGTATCAAATTTAATCGCAAATATGCTGCTGCTCTGATGTGATGTTAATTTGTGATTATTGTTTTTATAATTAGCCGTAACCGCCTGGTTGTATAAAACCGCCAATCTCACGGGATATCAGGCGCGTAAACTCTATCGTCCGGTAGTCTCTGTAAGGTGCACTTACCGCTTGCAGGCCGATGGGTAATCCTTCTCTGGACAGTCCCGTTGGAAATACAGTGCTTGGAAGGTAGGCATTCACCGCCATACCTGCCCAGAATATTTGTTGGAAATAATCCTGTTCTTCATTATCAACTTTTAAAGTACGTTCACTCATCTGACTATGATCATGAGGAAAAGCAGCGGTTGCCATCTGCGGGCAGATCAGAATATCCCATTCTTCAAAGAATGCACTCCACGCATGCCGAAGTTGTTCGCGTTGGGTATTACTTCTCATCCAATCTCGGTGCGACAGGACCACTGATCGCGCAGCTATCGCCGCCATTGAGTTGTCAGAAGAATCAAATTGATCAGCGTTTGCCTGCGCTTCGGCGACAGCACCATCACTCATCGCGCCGGTCATCACCGTATTAAGTAAGGTATGGTAGTTGCCCTGCGCGCGGTAAAGGTCAATATCGGGGCGCGCTAAATCTGAAACTGTGGCACCTAGCCTTGATAGGGTTTCACCCACCATAGTTGCCCGGTCTGCGATCTCGGCGGTAACAGGCGCCATCTCATCAGTAGGCCATATCGCGACACGAAAATCTTTTAGATTTTTTTTGTCAGCGGCGGGAAGCGAGAGCTGCCAACCTACTGCTTCTCGATCTGCTGGTCCTGCCATGATGTTCAAAGCAAGTTCAAGATCTTCAGCAGTTCTTGCAAGGGGTCCACACACTGCCAGATCTGCCTCTGGCATATTGGCAACCAGTTCATGACCTTGCATCGGTACGATTCCGTAGGTCGGTTTGTGACCGAATACGCCGCAGAAGTGGGCTGGGTTACGTATCGAACCACCTATATCAGAACCTGCCTCGAGCCCGGTAAAGCCCGCTGCCAATGCAGCAGCACTACCACCGGATGATCCCCCTGGTGTTTTTGTTGTATCGAAGGGGTTACCTGTGGTTCCGTAGATAGGGTTATAACTCTGAAAGTCCGCAAGCTCGACGGGTACGTTTGTTTTACCAAGAAAGTGTGCCCCATTTTTCCGAAAGCGCTGCACCGCTAAGCCATCAGTCTTGGATACGTTTTCTTTGAATCCCTCGATGCCCCATGTCGTTGGCGTATTCGCCATAACATAAGATTCTTTAATCGTCATGGGAACGCCATGCAGTGGGCCTGGAGGTTGACCGGAGCTACCCTTTGTCGCGCCAAGTACCGCATCGGCTGCAGCTGCTTTTTCCAACGCATCCTCAAAGGTTCGAACGACGACTGCGTTGATTGAGCCATCATACTTTTCAATGCGATCAATGTAGTGTTGGGTGATTTCAACCGAACTGATCTGTTTATCCCGAATCTTGCTGGCTAGTTCTAAAGCTGACAAATATGCAATCGATGACATAACAATTCTCCCTGCAGAAGAATCGACAATAACACCTAATGTGGTGTTATTGTCTAGTTGGAAGGTGGAGAGAGGCGCCCCTTCGAGATGGTTTATGGATCAGAGTAACCATCCTCTAAAACCAGCGCGGACCTGGCCTCGATATTTACAAGTCTAAAGGCCATTGTTCTTCCTGCAAAGCTGCTCGTTAACATTAAAAAAAGCCAGGGAAGGTAAACATGTTTTAGCGTCGCTGGCATCATTCCCATGTTTGGTTTTGACCCTTAGGTATCAATGATGCACCGTCTATTTCACCGGGTGCAGCTCTAGTGCCCGGATACCCCCCAAGCCGATGATCATGGAAACCACGATTTTTCGGCGAACAAACCCGGCGGCAATGGCATTGCCGTTTGCATAGATCACAACGATGAAACCGCGGTCGTGGCCCTTTCCTCCGATCCAGCACCTTCGGAACTTAAGGCAGCATCCTGGCCGTCAGCGAGGATTGCACTGCACTGCCCAACCGCTACTGGCTTTAACATCACTCAAAGAAGGTAAGAACTGCTTTGTTAATAAGTTTTCTGAGCTCTGGGCGTGAGACCTCTCCAGACAATCCAAACCGCTTCGCCAGGTTAGAAAACTGCGGTGCATCCGAGTAGTCAAAGTGCTTGGTGCCTGGCACCAATTGTTTCCGGGCCTGGGGAGAGGCCTTCAAAAACTTGTCGAGTTTTTTGTAATTGATGGGGTCGTCCCATGCGGCCTGCCCAAGATAATAAAATGGTTTCTCCGTGCCAGCGGAAATAACCTCTCGCGGCACGGGAACCATCCAGCCATCCAAGGCCAAAGCTTTGGTCACTCGATCGTCTTTTGTTAACAACATAAGTGCCGTCGCGCCACCAAAAGAATGTCCAAACACGCCGACGGCGTCAGTCTGCAGGTGGGCCCAAATGCTATCGGTCTCGTCACTTCGCCGCTCTATTTCGTTCAGTACAAAGGCAAGATCGGCAACCCGGGTGTGTAATTGGGGTAATCGAAAGGCGAAAAATGCCTCCCCGGTACGGTTTTCTGTATCCGATGATCGGTAATCGGCCTCGGACCCGTCAGCGAAAATCGTCAGGTAAGCATCATAGGCGTGGTCCACACTAATGACTGTGATACCGTGGCTGGCCAGCACTTCTGCCTGTATGGTGTTCTGATTCTTCATACCGCTTAAGCCGTGGGAAAACAGAACGACTGGCGTCTTCTGGTCCTGCGCCAGAAAAGGTGCGTTCAGAACAGCGTTGGTTTGAACCCGCTGTATATGCGCGATCATGAAACGGGGTAGCCCCGACTGATAAGCGATCATATCGAGACGCCGTTCCGGAAAATCCAGGTACGGTTGGCGAGCCTCGTCACTCGTTGCAGCAGCTGGATACCAAACCTGACCCGCTAACTTACGGTGGTCACTCGGGTCATCGGTAAACAGTTCCTCGCGCGACGCATCGACCCACTCAAAAAACTGTGTGCCGACGACGTGGGGCCCAGAAGGCGGTGGCAAGTCATCAAGAGGAAATACTCTCGAAACCAAGGAAGAACAACCCGACGCGAATAACCCCAAAATAACTGCTGAGATTGACTGAAATTTCATAGCTTCCCTGGATTTTACGACCTCGTGCAGTTTCGCACTTTCAAAAAGAAGGCGAAAGATATTGAGTATTGCTAACGTTTCGTGAATACCCCCTCACATTAATCCCTGCGATGAAATCAAGCTCATACCAACAGCTGGAGACACGATGGGTCATATCGGTAAAAATTTCATCCAGCCCTCATAGGTCTCTGTGTTTACATCCTGCCATTCCATGACCGGAGGGTTGAATAAGTCCCTGGAAAACGCTTCAACTATCATTTCAGGGCCGGTGACCAGAACCAGCCTGGCGTTCTGACTGCAGGCGCTAATGAGTGCTTCGGTTTCTGAGGCTTTTCGGGTCAGGTCACAGTAGTCACGGTTGATATTGGCAAGGTAAGTATTCCTCGTCCTGGGGTCGACAAGCCTGATGGCGTAAATTCGGTCTGCCAGACTGTTTCCGCGCCAGCTAACCAGATGAAGGAGCGCCGGGTTAGCACATTCCTCACAATGTACCAGCGCGAGGGTCGGACCCAGCCAGTCATCCATAATAGTATCAAGCGCTAGTTTCCTGCCGTGGTACATCCAGCTATGTTTGCAATCGGCCATAAGTAAGAGCTTAGCACCAACGGAGATGTCAGGTATGTCCACAACCACCGTGTCACTGCGGTATAGTGTCAAGTAGATTCAAAATTTGGTGTTGTAATATAGGCGTGACAAAACGCGTCTGTGAACAATTAGCCTATCAACGAAAAGGAGTGAGCATGAAAATTGGATGCCAGATGGCGTTTAACGAATACACAAGTCCATCTTATATTATTGAGGCTGCCCAGCATGTGGAAGAGGTTGGCTTTTATGGTTTCTGGGTGCCAGAACATGTGATGTTTTTTCCTGAATATGAATCACGTTACCCGTATACAGAAGATGGCAGAATTGCGGGCGAGCCTAGAAGCCTGCTTGATCCGTTCAGTGCACTGACTTTTGTGGCAGCACATACTTCCAGGATAAAGCTCGCCACCGGAATCTGTCTTGTTCCTCAGAGAAACCCTGTTTACACGGCGAAGGTCTGCGCGGATCTGGATTACTTGTCTGGAGGGCGATTTGAACTTGGCGTTGGTATTGGTTGGCTTAAGGAGGAATTTGATGCCCTGGGTGTGCCGTGGGAAGACAGGGCTGGCCGAACGCTCGAGTGCCTTGCTGTGATGAAGACACTCTGGTGTGACGAAGTCTCCAGTTTTGATGGTAAATACTATACCGTACAGGCGTCATACCAGAACCCGAAGCCTGTCCAGCAACCCCATCCGCCTATTATCTTTGGCGGCGAGAGTGATCCTGCCTTGCGGCGAGTTGCTCAGGTTGGGCAGGGCTGGTATGGCTTCAACCTCACGCCGGATTCGTTTGAAGAGAGGCTGGAGTACCTTAATGGCGAATTGGAGAAAAATGGTCGATCGATGTCGGAAATCAAACTTTATGTCAGCCCCCATGCTAGCGTCAGGTCGCTTGACGATATGCGCAGGTTTGAAGCGCTGGGCGTCGAACAGATGATATTGCCAGTCATGGCTGCCAAGATGGATAGCCTTAGAGAACGTGCCCAAAAGGCCATGACCCGCGTCTTTGGCTAAATTTTTAAGGGTACGGAGGGGATTAGATGGAACAGAATGCTTTAATTCCCTCTTTCCTCTTTAAATTAAGGGGTCTATTGGGCTAATTCCTTGAAACAGAAGGGCCTTCAGGTTTACCCTTGATCCCTTTGCAATTTATCATTGAGGTAAAGAATGTCTGAACAAGCGAAGGACAAGGGGCCGCTGCCAGTTGTACCCTGGCTGAAAGGTGCCGGTACAAATGACCCGTACCTGGAAGGTCAAAAATGTGGGTGTGGAGCCATTTTTCTTGGCGAAAGGAACAACTGCTCAAGTTGTGGTGCCCGCGATCAGTTAAAACCGACCCGGCTGTCCAATAAAGGCAAACTGTATGTCTACAGTATTGTTCATCGTAGCTTTCCGGGCATTGAGGTTCCTTACATATCCGCGATTGTTGATCTTGATGGTGGCGGTACAGTTAAGGGCAACCTGATCAATGTTGAACCGGATCCAGCGAAGATCCAGTTCGACATGCCAGTTGATGTCGTGTTCGATGACGCCCTGGGGCGGAAGGACAAAGACGGCAACAGCTACATTAGTTACTTTTTTCAACCAGCAGCTTGAGCGCAACAATTAATCGAGGAGAGACTTATGAGTGATGTATATGTAATGGGTATCGACATGATCAAGTTTGGTCGATTTCCCGATCAAACAGTTCCGCAGTTGGGTGCGACCGCTGCATTAATGGCACTGGACGACGCAGGATTAACCATCCAGGACATGCAGGCGATGTATTGCGGCAATTTGGGCCAGGCTAGTGCGATGGTAGGGCAGCGAATCCTTCAGGAAATTGGCCAGACAGGTATTGGTGTTGTGAACTGCGCAAATGCCTGTGCAACTGGTGCGACAGCATTCAGGGAAGCATGGATGTCTATCAAGGCGGGCGTCAATGATGTTGTTCTGGCGGTTGGCGTTGAGCAAATGGGCAAAGGATTACTGGGGGGCGGTGGTGGTGCCGCAGGTATCCCAAAGGAAGGTTTGCTTGGTTCCGGCACAATGCCTGCGGTGTTCGCCGAGGCGGGCATGGAACATTCGCGCAATTATGGAACGACCTTTGAGCAATTCGCTAAAGTGTCAGTGAAGAACCATCATCATTCGACGTTAAACCCAAAGGCGATGTACCAGATAGAGACGCCTCTTGAAACAGTCATGAACGCAGAAATGATTTCATACCCAAATACCAAACTGATGTGTTCAGTCAATGTGGATGGTGCTGCAGCAGCAGTGCTGGTTTCTGAAAAGAAAGCTAAAGAGTTGGGTATGGCTCGTGCCGTCAGGGTTAAGGCTTCCATTCTGACCAGCGACCCTTATTCCGATCGTGATCTGGTGATGCCTGATGTAAATGCAGTGACCCGACGTGCTGTAAAAGAAGCCTATGAAATGGCAGGTATCGGTCCGGATGATATTAGCCTTGTTGAACTACATGACTGCTTTGCGACTGCTGAGATTCTTCATTACGAGAACCTGGGGCTTTGTAAAGATGGTGAAGCAGGCCGAATGATAGATGAAGGCGAAGTCGCGCTTGGTGGAAGGATTCCGGTGAACGTATCCGGAGGATTGCTCTCGAAAGGGCACCCCCTTGGTGCAACCGGCATTGCGAATATCTATGAGGTCAGCACGCACCTTCGTGGTGAAGCCGATAAGCGCCAGGTAGAAGGCGCCCGGTTTGGCATGACTCATGTGATCGGCCTGGGCAGTGCCTGTGGTATTCACATACTGGAAAAAGTCGCCTGACAAATAACCGCAGGCGGAAACAATTGAGCCGGGCAATGCCCGGCTCTTTTTTTACTGTAGTTATAGCAGAGGAACAATGGCTTCATGAAAGTCGGAGTAGTTAGTGATACACATAATAATCTTAAGAACTGTAAAGCGCCTGCGGCGGGACTGTAAAGCGCCTGCGGCGGGACTGTAAAGCGCCTGCGGCGGGTCACGAGTTGAGGGCCTTATGAAAGTCGGAGTGGTTAGTGATACACATAATAATCTTAAGAACTGTAATAAGATTGTAGAGCTGTTCAATGAAGCTGGGGTTGACCGTGTTATTCACACGGGCGACATCACGCAGGCGAAAACCCTGGAAGTATTCACTGGGCTCAATGCGCCTCTATGGGGAGTATTTGGCAACAATGATATTGGTGAGCGGGACTCGCTGACGAACGCGGTTAATCAGTTTGGCTTTGAGTTTATCGAGCCGCCACTGACGTTGCTCTGGTTGGAAAAGAAAATGGTTGTGGTTCATGATCCGCTCGAGCTTTCGATGGTGAATCCAGGTGACTACGACATCATCCTGCACGGCCATACCCACCGCGAGACGATTGAGTATCATGGTGATCAGCTCACCTTTAATCCCGGTGAGTGTGCCGGTCACATGGCCGGGTATAATGCGATCGGGGTTCTGGACTTGCAGGAACTCAAGGTGGAAATACTTAAATTCTAGGAGCAGTTAGTTGATCACACGATTCACCTTCACTGTCCTTCATTTCCTGTTTGCCGCATCAGCCTTCTCTGCTAGCCCCAATATCCTGATTATCTACGTGGACGACCTCGGTTATGGCGATACCGCTGTCTATGGGCATCCACTTGTTAAAACACCAAATATTGATCAGTTGGCAAAGGAGGGTGTTCGCTTTACCCAGTTCTACGCACCCTCAGCGTTGTGTTCTCCATCACGCGCAGGGCTGTTAACAGGAAGGACTCCGTATCGAACGGGTGTGAAATCGTGGATACCCGATAATTCCGATGTTTCTCTTGACCGAGACGAGTTTACGATCGCACAACTGGTCAAACCCCTGGGGTACCGAACTGCAGTGATCGGTAAATGGCACCTGAACGGTGGATTGCATCTGGAAGATATGCCACAGCCTCGAGATTTCGGGTTTGACTATCAGTACGGCCTGGCGGCCTGGGTCAAGAATGAAAAAGCTGAAAAGGCTAAGAGCGGGAAGTTGTATCCAGACAATATGTATCGAAATAACGAGCCTGTAGGCCAAACCAACAAGTTCTCAGCGGAACTGATCACCGATGAAGCCATCGAGTGGCTGTCCAGTGCTCATGATGAGCCATTTTTTCTACTACTGACCTACAGTGAAGTGCACACGCCGGTTGCTTCGCCCGAAAAATACCTTGTTCAATACGATCAGTTTCTAACTGATGAGTCGAGGGGAGACCCCTGGCGTTATTACATGGACTGGGCGGACAGGCCCAACCGGGGCAAAGGTGAATACTATGCAAATATTTCCTACATGGATGCCCAGATGGGTCGAGTGCTGGAATTATTGCGCCAGTCCGGCAGGCTGGATGACACGTTGGTTATATTTAGTAGCGATAATGGGCCGGTGACCAGTGACCCGCAGGAAGCCTGGGAACTCAACATGGCGGGTGAGACGGGAGGTTTCAGAGGTCGGAAGCGATACCTGTTTGAAGGTGGTCTTCGGGTTCCGGGCATATTTCGCTGGCCTGGCAGGTTGGCCAGCGGGGTGTTGGTAGACACACCGGTAACCGCACTCGATATTCTCCCGACAATTGCTGATTACCTTGAGTTGGTGCTTCCCGAGGGTAGGGCGGTAGACGGGCAATCTATCACCGGTTTGCTTGACGAAGACGAAGCGACGTCCCTGGAACGAAGCAGCATTTTTTACTGGTCTATCCCGACACCGGATGGGATGGAATATGCTGTACGGGAAGGCTGGTGGAAAATGATTCTTGACCCCAACGGTCAGCCGCAATACCTGTTCAACTTGTTACACGATCGTTATGAGGTTCATAACCTGATTCAAGGTGAGCCTGAACGGGTAAAAACGTTAAGGCAGAAATTCGACATCTACCGTGCCAGTGTGGAAGGTTAAACGGTCAGTGATTGAGAGTTAGTCCCATTAATTGTCCTCAGCTGGCAATATGGGCTGCGGGCAGTGTTGCCCGCGACGGACGAACCAGATAACAAAATACACAAACGGTGTATCGATCAACGCGATGACTATCTTAAGGGTATAGGTAGCAAGGATCAGTTGTATTAACTGCGCTGTAGGAATGATGCCAAAAAAGGCTATCCCATAGAAGATCGCAGTATCCAGCAATTGGCTGGCAACGGTTGAGCCGTTGTTCCTTAACCACAGCTTGGCCTCACCGGTCCGGGCTTTGATGCGGTGAAAAGCCCAAACATCAAAAGTCTGGCTCACCATGTAACTCAGTAGAGATGCGACAGTCACTCTTCCGGCAAAACTCATCACGGACTCGAAGGACAACTGGTTCGTATAGAGTTGGCTCGGCTCCCAGTAAATACTGAACTGTGTGGCGAGCAGTACGATTGGATAGCACAGGGCCGTTCCAACCACGGCGGCATGAGCGAATTTTTTGCCGTAAAGTTCGGACATGACATCTGTCAGCAGGAAAGTGCTGGAGTAGATGAGAATCGAACCTGAAATCGAGATGATGCCTAACGCAGGTACATGGATATCGCCGAGTTTTTCTGAGATAAAAATGCTGGTTACCACGGAACCTGCCAGAAGGGGTGGCAAGATGTTGGGTCCGAGATATCGTGCGCAGCAACAAAGTGCTGTGGCACTGACAACAGTAAGAAGAAGGGCGGATAGTTCGTACAAAAAAATCTCGAAACCGGTGCCAGTCTTTGAGTGTAAACTATCCTTATGCCAACAAGCCAACTGACACAAAGCAAGTCAAACCTGCGTCCCATAAGTACGCTAAATCTTTTATCCAATCGGGAAATTCAAGGCCTGATGTCATCCAAGGAGGAAGTGCGAACGTTATTTCGTGAATGCGCACTCGCAATCCTGAATACCGGCAATAACGAGGACGATGTGAACCGGTTGCTCGCGCAGCATGCCGATTTTGAGATTGAAGTCGTTCCTGAGGCACGGGGTCCGCGAATAGCCGTGCTTAACGCCCCAGGGTCCGCGTTTGTCGACGGCAGTATGATCCGAGGTATTCAGGACCACTTGTTTTCAGTGCTTCGAGATGTGGTTTATGTCAACCATATCCTGTCCCGCGATGGCTTGTATGATCTAGAGACCAGTGCGGGTATTACGGAGGTCGTCTTTAGTATTCTTCGTAACGCGAATATCGTTCAGCCGAAGTTTCGTCCAGATTTAGTGGTGTGCTGGGGTGGGCATTCCATTGATCGAGTGGAGTACGACTATACAAAAGAGGTAGGTTACCAGCTAGGGTTGCGTGGGCTAAATATTGCGACCGGTTGCGGGCCTGGTGCCATGAAGGGGCCGATGAAAGGGGCTGCCATTGGTCATGCCAAACAACAGATAGACCGAAGGCGATACATTGGTATCACAGAGCCCGGGATTATCGCTGCTGAGGCGCCCAATCCCATCGTCAATGAACTCGTGATCCTGCCGGATATAGAAAAACGTCTTGAAGCTTTTGTCAGGTTAGCTCACAGTATCGTAGTATTTCCCGGTGGTGCCGGCACCGCAGAAGAGGTTCTTTACCTGTTAAGTGTCCTAATGAATGAGCACAATCGGGATCTACCCTATTCGTTTATCCTAACTGCGCCGGTAGAAAAGAAAGATTACTTCGACTCCCTTGATCGATTCATTCGTGCAACGTTAGGCGAGGAAGCGACGGCACACTACCAGATTATTGTTGGTGACCCCGAACGAGTCGCCCAGACGGCCAAGCGTGGCGTAGAGCGCGTACGTAAGCACCGGATGAAAACCCAGGATGCCTATGGGTTTAATTGGGATCTGACTATTGATCATGGGTCGCAGCAGCCTTTTATTCCAACTCATGAAAACATGGCTGCGCTTAATCTCACTAAGGACCAGCCCGCATATCAGCTTGCTTCCGAGCTGCGTTGCGCATTTTCAGGGATTGTTTCAGGAAATGTTAAGGCCAGTGGTATACAACTTATCAAGCAGCATGGGCCATACAGATTAAATGGTGATGCCATGCTGATGGCAGAACTTGATCTTCTGCTAAAAGAGTTCATCAGCCAGAAACGAATGAAGATCAACGTTGAGGATTATCAGCCCTGCTGGGTATTGGATCAGGAATAGGCGAGAGGCTAAAAGTGTTTGAGAAAAAGATGAAGTTCTTGGTGCTGTCACTCTTGGTGTTGCCGTTGTTAACCGTCGCTGAGCCGATTCCCATTAAAGTGGTGGTCGTTTCTATGTTTGAGTATGGGGAAGTAACAGGTGACCGACCTGGCGAGTTCCAATTTTGGGTTGAGAGATTGCCGATGGAAAAGCGCCTTCCGTTTCCTGCAGGAGAGTTTGATCTTCGGCTCAGTGAACACGGCGTTCTGGGTATATGTACTGGCGGAGGTATTGCCAATGCAACGGCGTCTGTGATGGCGCTGGGGTTGGATGACTGATTTGATTTATCAAACGCCTACTGGTTAGTCGCAGGTATCGCCGGTGGCGACCCGGAGGATTTATCGTTGGGTTCCGCCGCCTGGGCAAAATTTGTTATCGATGGAGATCTCATGGTTGAGATTGACGCGAGGGAAATCCCGGAAGATTGGCCTTACGGCATCATCCCTTTGGGGGGGGCAGAAGCCGGCAAAGGTGGACGCCGATCTCTCGTCAGGCTGGACCGTGGACACAATTAAATTTGCGCTTAATGATGCGCTCGTGAATTGGGCTTATCGGCTGACGAAGGATGTTGAAATACCCGCAAGCGACAGTGTGTCGCGATTTCAAGCGCAGTTCACTGACCATCCAAAGACAAGGAAACCACCGTTTGTGACGATTGGCGACACCTTGTCCGCGAGCACTTATTGGCATGGCCATTCGTTAAATGATTGGGCAAATGACTGGGTGAAACTTTACTCATCACAGCAGGGTAATTTTATGACCAGTAACATGGAGGATAGCGGGACGATGACCGCGCTTCACAGGCTGGCCCGCGTCAACAAGGTCGACGCGAATAGAGTTCTGGTACTGAGAACCGCAAGCAATTTCACGGTGCCGCCACCGGGCAGGACAGCCGCTTGGAGCGCTACGGCAGAGTATCCCGATAAGGGGCGAGCCTCGCTGGAAGCGGCCTACCGGGTCGGTAGCGTGGTTGTTAAGACGTTAGTGGCTAACTGGGATCAATATAAAAACGAATTACCGCAATAGGCGCTAGCCCGCTATTGCTAACGCTGCCTTTCGCTGGTCATTCATCACCTGAGCAAGGTCAATATCTATGAGTTGGTGTTCTTTCACGCGCCAATTGCCGGCTACCATGACAGCTTCTGCACGGTGTGCGCCGCACAATACCAGCGCAGCGATTGGGTCGCCTGCGCCCGTAAACCTCAGTTCTTCCAGATTGAACAAGGTGATATCTGCCTGTTTCCCAACCGCTATTTCACCGATGTCCTGTCGATGGAATAACGCCGCGCCGCCGGTTGTGCCCAAATGCAAAGCATCTTCGTGGCTGACGTTTACCGAGCCATACTTCAATCTTTGGATCAGAAAAGCCTGCCTGATTTCCTGAATCAAGTTCGAAGCATCATTGGATGCCGAGCCGTCTACACCGACTCCTACCGCACATCCTGCCGTGATGAGCTCTTTCACGGGGCTGATGCCCGATGCCAGAATCATATTGGAGGAGGGGCAGTGCGAAATAGCAACGCCGGCGCTTCCTAGTTTGTTTATTTCCTGACTGTCAAAATGAATGCCATGTGCCAGCCAGACATCGTTGGCCAGCCAGCCGACCTGCTCAAGATAGTCTACTGGCCTGACGCCGAATTTCTCGAGACAAAACTCATTTTCATCCATCGTCTCGGCGAGGTGAGTGTGTAACAAGACCCCCTGTTCTCGAGCCAAGATGGCGCTGTCTCTCATCAGCTCTGTCGTGACGGAAAATGGAGAGCAGGGCGCCAGCGCGATTTGTAGCATTGCCCCTTCGTTTGTTTGATGGAATTGGCTGATTAGGCGCTCGCTATCTTTGAGTATCTCATCCGCGGTCTGGACAACATCATCTGGCGGAAGACCGCCGTCGGACTGCCCGAGGCTCATGGAGCCCCGTGTAAGAATGGCACGTATCCCTAATCTTTCAGTAACCTCGGCCTGAATGTCGATACCGCTTAGCGTCTTGTCTGAAAAGACATAATGATGATCGGTGGTGGTGGTGCACCCTGATAACAACAGTTCGCAAACAGCTGTCGTTGTCGAGGCTCGGATGGCGGCCTCATCTAGATTAGCCCAGACCGGGTAAAGGGTGACCAGCCAGTCAAAAAGTTCTTTGTTCAATGCCGCCGGCAACGCCCTGGTGAGTGTCTGGTAGAAGTGATGGTGACAATTCACCAGACCGGGCAGCAGGACACATTTCCCAGCGTCGTAGATTTCATCAACCGGAGACGTGGGTTCGCCGTTGACGAGTTCGGTAATAACATTGCCCTCGACAACAATGCCATTAGTTGCCGTTGCTTGGTTGCCTGTCCAGGTCGCGGCTGGGTTTTTGATCCATGTTTTCATTAATTGCCCGTTGCGTCGGTGTTAGGTGGTTCCAGCCCGCAACCGCGAAGGATCGTCTGGCTGGTAAAATCTGATATCTGTTTGATCAAGCTTGCATCGTATTGTTTCTGGTTGAGGATCCCGAGCACCTGCACCTGGAAGTCAGCGTAGTGCTGTGTGGTCGCCCATATCATAAAGATGAGGAGCACGGGCTCGGTGGCGGTCATCTTTCCTGCGTCGATCCATTGTTGTATGACCTTTGCACGATTATTAACCCATGGTCGTAAGGTTTCGCTCATGTAATCAGAGAGGTAAGGCGCACCTTGAAGAATCTCGTTGGCGAACAACCTGGATGCGGTTGGGTTTTCAAAAGAGAGGCGTACCTTCTCTCGAATAAAAGTGTCGAGCGCAGTCGCAGGGTCATCATTGACACTCACGTCGTTAAAGAAGTCATCCCACGTCGCGATAATGTTATCCAGCACCGCCAGATAGAGGCTCACTTTGTTTTGAAAATAGTAATGTACGTTCGCTTTGGGTAGGCCCGCTCGATCCGCGATCGCCTGCATGCGCGCGCCTTTCAGTCCGTGGGTTGCAAATTCTTCCTGCGCGGCCAGAAGAATGGTCGTGAAATGTTTGTCTCGTGGTTTCTGTACCGTATTGGTGCTCACTTTTGGTTCGTTCGTCGATACATGAGGGGTGCTATTTCTGTGTGATTACGGTAAATTACCACAAAACCTGTCCAAATGGTCAAGATTTGAAATTAGTCATCAACGAGCAAGTTGTCGAGGTTAATGAACCAGCCGACAGAACTGCCCTGCAATATCTACGTGCCAATGGATTGACTGGTACCAAGGAAGGCTGTGCCTCTGGAGACTGCGGTGCTTGCACGGTGATGGTGGGTGAACTCAAAGATGGAAAGGTTCAGTTTAAAGCCGTCAATTCATGCATTGTGCCGGTTGGTCAGTTATCCGGTATGCATGTCGTTACAGTAGAAGGACTGGCTGATCAGTCTGGACTGCACCCTGTTCAGGCTGAGATGGTCGCCTGTCATGGCTCGCAGTGCGGATTCTGCACGCCTGGGTTCGTGATGTCGCTTGCCGCTATGCTCGAAAATGGAGACCCGGCGAAAATTGAAACAGTACAACAGGGTATTTCCGGTAACCTGTGTCGCTGCACTGGATATCGACCCATCGTACAGGCAGGCATGAATGCGCTGGGTCGTGATTATGAATCAAGGCTGCAGGATCCGGTATTTTTCAAAGCGACAAAACCGCCGTCATCGGGGAGCGTCCAACAACCATTAAACGAATCAGCGCTTCGAGAAGCAATGCTCCAGTATCCACAGGCATCACTGATCGCAGGCGGTACAGACCTGATGCTGGAGGTGACCCAACGGTACCAGCCTTTTGAGTGCCTGATTGATGTTTCCCGAGTGACGGAACTCAGGTCGATCACCGAAACACAGGATACGTATACGATTGGCTCCTCGGTTACCTACACTGAGCTGGAACAATTTTTTGCGACCCGTTCGGAACAGCTTGTGTCTCTATTGCATCGTCTGGGTTCTCGGCAGATTCGCAATTGCGGAACAATCGGGGGAAATCTGGCCAATGGGTCGCCGATTGCGGATATGCCGCCCGTTTTGATTTGTTGGGACGCAACGCTCGAACTCTGTTCCAGTGCGGGTCAGCGGCGGGAAGTGGATGTGAATGAATTTTACACGGGTTATCGGCAGACTGTTTTGCGGAACGATGAATACATTGCTGGAATAAGGATTCCAAAAACGTCATTCAATGCTTTTACCCGGTTTTATAAATCCTCTAAGCGCATAGAGGACGACATCTCCTCAGTGATGGGAGCCTGTCTGTTTGAAGGTGACGGTGTGAAGATCACGGCAGCGAGAATCGCCTTCGGTGGCATGGCGGCAACGCCCCTTCGCCTGCGTGGCATCGAAGATATGCTGGTGGGTAAACTTGTTAACCATGAGCTGTTAGAAGACGTTAGCGCGGCACTTGGCAAGGCGATGGCCCCGCTAACGGACGTCAGGGCATCTGCCGAATACAGAGCCGCCATGGCTCGCTCCATGCTTGAGCGGGCGCTCAATGAGTTTTCCGGTGTTTCGAAGCCCCTCGTTATGGCGCTGGAACTCCATGCGTAAGTTAACCAATAACGAAGCGGGTACTGGCCTAAATTCGGTAGCATCCGGCATGGGTGATTCGCTGTCTCATGAATCCGCCATCAAGCATGTTACCGGCGGGGCTCAATATGTCGATGATATTCTCGAGCCAGTCGATCTGTTGCATGTTGCCACCGGCCAATCAACCATCGCGCATGGCCGTATTAAATCGCTGAATCTTGACGCGGTTCGCCTGGCCGAAGGTGTGGTCGACGTTATTACTGTTAGTGATGTCCCAGGAGATCCTGATGTCAGCCCGGTGTACACCGGTGACATGCTTTTGGCCTCAGCAGAGGTGGTCTACATTGGTCAGCCCATTTTCGCCGTGGCGGCGATATCGATTGAGTTGGCTAAGAAAGCTTGCCTGCAGGCTAAAATTGAATATGAAGAACTAGAAGCTGTGCTGACACCGCAGCAGGCTCTGGCGAATGAGGCTTTTGTTTTACCGACCCGAAGTTTCGTTAAGGGAGATGTGGGCGAGGCGATTGAATCTGCAGCCCATGTGGTGGAAGCGCAACTTTATGTTCGCGGCCAGGAACATTTTTACTTGGAAGGTCAAATAAGCCTGGCATTGCCGACGGAAGATGGGGGTGTTCACGTTATCTCTTCTTCCCAGCATCCATCGGAAGTACAAAAGCTTGTTGCCTCAGTGCTGGGTGTCAACATTCATCAGGTGCAATCAGAGACTCGGCGAATGGGTGGCGGGTTTGGCGGTAAGGAATCCCAAGCGGCGGTACTCGCGTGTATCGCTAGTCTGTTCGCCGTACGTAACCGCCGATCTGTGAAATATCGGATGCCTCGTCAGGACGATATGGTGCAAACAGGCAAGCGACATGATTTCTGGAATCGATATCGAGCGGGCGTGACAGATCAAGGGGTCATTGTCGGTGTCCAGATGGAACTGGCCGGTCTTTGTGGCTGCACCGCTGACCTGTCGGAAGGTATTGTGGATCGGGCCATGTTCCACGCTGACAATGCCTATTATTACCCCGCGGCTCGAATCAATGGTTATCGCTGCAAAACGAATACGGTTTCGAACACGGCCTTCAGGGGCTTCGGTGGCCCGAAGGGCATGATTGCAGCTGAATCAATGATGGATGATATTGCCAGGAAGGTTGGTCGTGACCCCCTGGATGTGCGGTTGGACAATCTTTATGCGCCGGGCAGGGATGAAACCCCATACGGTCAGAAAATTGAGCAGCATATGCTGCGTGACATGATGAAAAAGCTCGCTGATGATGCCGATTATCGAGACCGAAGAAATGCAATCGTTGCTTTCAACAAAGAAAACGCCGACTTAAGAAAAGGGTTGGCGTTAACTCCGATTAAGTTCGGTATTTCCTTTACGTCGACGCACCTCAACCAGGCAGGCGCGCTGTTACATATCTACACCGACGGTAGCATCCACATCAACCATGGTGGCACAGAAATGGGCCAGGGTTTGCATACCAAGATTGCACAAGTGGTGGCTAGTACTCTGGGTGTTTCATACGAGCGGGTGATGGTCTCTTCAACTCGAACTGACAAGGTACCCAACACTTCACCTACTGCGGCATCTGCTGGCACAGACCTTAACGGGATGGCTGCGCAGAATGCAGCTGAAAAAATCAAGCGACGTCTGATCGAGTTCGTTGCAAGTGATTCTGGCGCTCGGAGCAACGAGGTGACGATTGAAAACGATATGGTTATGGTGCGCGGAGAGCCTCGTTCATTCGATGATGTGATTAAAGCTGCATATATGAACCGGGTACAGTTGTCCGCCACCGGGTTCTACAAAACGCCGAAGATTCATTTTGACAAGGAAACAGGCAAAGGGCATCCGTTCTTCTACTTTGCCAACGGCGTTGCGCTGTCTGAGGTTATTGTCGATGGGCTTACTGGGGAATACCGGGTGTCGCAGGTCGATATTCTTCATGACGTCGGTAATTCTATTAACCCCGCTATTGATATCGGGCAGATAGAGGGCGGGTTTGTTCAGGGTATGGGCTGGCTGACGACCGAAGAGCTGCTCTGGGATGATACCGGCCGGTTGATCTCGAATAGCCCTGCCAACTACAAGATCCCCACAGCATATGACGTACCCGAAAAGTTTTCCGTGCAGCTTTATGAGGAACCCAACAGGGAGGAAACGATCTACCAGTCCAAGGCGGTTGGTGAACCACCCTTGATGCTGGCGTTGTCAGTCTGGTGCGCGCTTCGCGACGCTGCTGCCAGCTTTTCTGACTATAAGTTTAGCCCGCCCATGAATGCGCCTGCCACGCCGGAAGAGGTTTATTACGCGATCAGTGCAGCAAAAGAGTATTCCCCTCAATGAGTATGAACTGGCAACAGGCTGTGACTCATTGTCACAATGCCGGTGATCCGTTTGCTGTTGCCACGGTCATCAGCACCACGGGTTCGACCCCCAGGGATGGGTCAGCAAAGATGGTGGTTACGCACTCCACGATTTTTGACACCATTGGCGGCGGGCAACTCGAGTTCAAGGTGATCGAGGCGGCAAGAGAGATGCTTGCATCTCGCGTACCCGCGCAGAAAATAGATCATTACCCACTCGCGACCAAGGCAGATCAGTGTTGCGGTGGCAGTGTGACTGTACTCATTGAATCCTTTCCGTTGACAGCAATGCGGTTGGCTCTTTTTGGCGCAGGCCATGTGGCAAGCGCATTAATGCAGGTATTGGCACAATGCGATGCACGAATTGAGTGGATCGATTCCCGTGAGAAACAGTTTCCGGCTTCTGTATCCGCCAATGTTAGGCTGGTCTGCGTTGAAGATCCGGTTGCGTACGTGAATGAGCTCACCGATTCTCACCGTTGCATCATCATTACTCATGATCATGCGCTCGACTATCAATTAACCCATAAGGTTCTAACTGAAACTGAAATTGACTATGTAGGTTTGATTGGATCAGACACGAAGGCGAAGCGTTTCTATTCACGGCTTGAGAAAGATGGCGTGAGCGACGACGACCGCAAACGTTGTCGCTGCCCGATTGGAATGCCAACCGTGAAAGGAAAATTACCGATGGAGATCGCTGTTTCTATTGCGGCACAGATCCTGTCGCTGGATCCGGTGAGGGCGAGCCAGATTAAGCCGGACCTGACCTGGAAAGAAATACGTGCGGCGTTTCCTCCACAGACATGAATATCAATGCCATTAATAACCTCACGGCGGATGATCTTAGCGTGCGACTACAGGCTTGCTGCCATTGCTCTGCATGGGCAGAGCGAGTAGTCGGGTCAGCGCCATTTTCGACAGCGGAAAATCTGCTGGCGTGTTGTGCAACGGAGTGGCGCAGGGCGACCGAGGAAGAGATATTGGAAGCCTTTTCCGGTCACCCACAGATTGGTGACATGAACGCGTTACGCAATAAGTACGCATCCACAGCCAGCGCCGAACAAGGGCAAGTGACCAATGCTGATGAAACGGTCTTGCTGGCGCTACGCGAACAAAACCAGGTGTATCTGGAAAAGTTTGGGTTTATTTTTATAATCTGTGCGACAGGTAAGTCAGCATCACAAATGTTAGCGCTGCTGAAAGCTCGTATCAACAATAGTCCAGATGAAGAGCTGGCTAACGGTGCAAGAGAGCAGGGTAAGATCATGAACCTTCGCCTGTCAAAATTACTGGAGGACGACTAAATGAGTGATCGCGTACCCATTACTACCCATATTCTTGATCTGGTTAACGGCAAACCGGCTGCGGGTATAGCGGTCAGCTTGTACTCAGGAGATCAGCTGATCTCAACCGGGCGGACTGATACTGATGGTCGCGTGGAATCCTGGGCGCAGGCATTCGACATTACTGCCGGGAAGTATCGGCTGGAATTTGACGTTGAACCCTGGTTCACTTTAAAGGGTGAAAGTACTTTTTATGAGGACGTCCATATCTCGTTCAGGGTTGATGATACCCGTGAGCACTATCATGTGCCGTTATTGCTCAGCCCTTATGGCTACTCTACATACCGTGGAAGCTGATCTGGCATCAGTGAAATTGAAGATTAAAGTTGAAGAGAACTATTGGTGAGTACTATTAATGAGTAATCAGGCCTACCGCTCTCGTATTTTGCATGTGACGTCCACCAACCCTCTCAGGTACGAATACCTGGTGGATGGCGTACTGCTGGTTGAGGACGGCAAGATCAAAGATATTGGTCCTGCACAACGATTTTTGCAGGCGGGGTTTCAGTTGGCCGTTTGCCAGCACAACCCAGACTATCTCATTGTGCCGGGATTCATAGATACCCATGTTCATTCGCCGCAGCTCGATATCATCGGTTCGTACGGTGAGCAGTTACTGGACTGGCTGAATAAATATACCTTTCCTGCTGAAGCGCGTTATGCGGATGAAACGTATGCGGCAACGTCCGCGGTAGCCTTCCTTGATAGTCTCCTTGACGCAGGTACAACTAGCGCTCTTGTGTTTGCAACCAGTCACCTGCAGGCGACGGACCAATTATTTGAGGCTGCTGACGAGAAAGGCATGCGCCTGATTGCGGGCAAGGTCCTAATGGACCAAAACGCACTGCAGGAAATACTCGATACCGCTGTTGGCGGAATTGCGGACAGTGAAACACTGATTAACAAGTGGCATGGCACAGGCAGGTTAGGATATGCCATCACACCACGATTCGCCGGGTCGTCAAGCGTACAGCAGCTCCAACTGGCGGGTGAGCTTCATAAAAAGTACCCGGACACGTGGGTGCAGACACATCTTTCTGAAAACCGTGACGAAATTGACTGGGTGGCACAAATCCATCCTGATACCTCGGATTACTTAAATGCTTACGAAAAATACGAACTGGTCGGTGAGCGTTCAGTATTCGCTCATTGTATTCATCTGACGGAGTCGGAGCGGGGCAGGCTCGCTGACGCGGGTGGCAAAGTAGCTTTCTGCCCTTCATCGAACATGTTTCTGGGCAGTGGATTACTTGATCTAGAGCAACTCAAGAGCGATGGAATAGACGTCAGTCTGGCGACGGATGTCGGAGCCGGCACAAGCCTGTCCATGCTTCGAACCATGGGTGATGCCTACAAAGTCTGCCAGTTACGCGGTTACTCGTTAAGCGCGATGGAAGCCTTCGCCATGTCTACACTGGGGAATGCGCAATGCCTGCACCTGGATAAACACATTGGTAATTTTGAGGTGGGTAAAGAGGCTGATTTTTTGATGCTTGACCCGAATGCCACTGATCTGTCTTCCAGAAGAACAGGATTATCTGAAACTATAGAAGATGAACTCTTCGTGATGATGACGATCGGTGATGAAAGAACGGTGGTGGCAACCTATGTTGAAGGCAATCTAGCCAGACGGTAAAGGAGCAGTTTTGGAAGCGTATTTTGTCGATTGGTTTAGCGTCATCGTTCGATGGCTGCACTTGATAACCGGAATTGCCTGGATTGGCGCATCGCTGCATTTTGCCTGGCTTGATAATAGCCTGGAAGAACCCGATGAAGACCAGAAAGCGCAGGGTATCAAGGGGGATCTGTGGGCCATCCATGGTGGCGGCATCTACAATTTCAATAAATATGCGCTGGCGCCGCCAACCTGGCCATCGGTGCTGCATTGGTCAAAATGGGAAGCCTACACCACTTGGATAACTGGCACCCTTTTGATGGTCGCGGTGTATTACCTGCAGGCGCAGTCTTATCTGGTGGGTTCAGATAAATGGATCGTTGATCCGAATGTGGCGATTGCCGCGAGCGTTGGTTATCTGCTTTCCGGAATGCTGGTGTATGAAGCATTGGTGCGCTCACCGCTTCGTCATCAGGCAATGTTGTTTGCTGGATTGCTGGCTGTGTTTATTGCTTTACAGTGCTGGCTGGCTACAAAGTTGTTCTCAGATCGCGCTGCGTTTCTGCATGTTGGTGCGCTGATGGGTACGATCATGGCGGGCAATGTTTTCCTTGGCATCATCCCTGCCCAGAAGAAGTTCGTCGCCGCCGTACAGGCGGGGCAGGACCCGGATCCCGCGCCTGCGGCATTCGCCAAACAGCGTTCCATGCATAACAATTACTTCACCTTGCCCGTGCTGTTCTGCATGATCAGCAACCACTATCCGTTCCTTTACGGGCATAGTTATAATTGGGTAATTCTGATTGCGATCATGGCGATTACTGCCTATGCCAGGCACTTCTTTAACCAGCGTAACCGGGGAATTGTGGATTACTCGATACTGGTTAAGGCCTTCGTGGCATTTATACTGCTGTCGGGTGCGCTTGGCATTGAGCGCTATGAACAACAGCGGACCTCGGTTGCCATGGACGTGGTTGATGGTGCTGCGTTTGCATTGATCGATGCTCACTGCGCGGTCTGTCATTCGCAAACCCCGACGCAACCGGGTTTTGTTGTGCCTCCGGCGGGAATACTGATGGATGACCGAGATGTGATCCTGCAATCTGCTGACCAGATGCTTACGGCGGTGCAGACTAACTATATGCCGCTGGGTAACCTGACGGGTATGACCGATGATGAGCGGGCAGAACTGGTGAGTTGGCTGCAGAAGAAGACAAACCTTTAGAGGATTAGGTCGGTGCCAGTGCTTATACCAACAATAGATTTTTCGACCTATAACGAGCAGGACGATGCCGCCCTCGACGATCTGGCGAGCCGGGTCTCCGATGCATTAACCCATTCGGGATTCATGAACATTGTGAACCTGGGAATTACCCAGGCACAGATTGATTACACCTTCAAACTATCAACCTGGTTCTTCTCTCGTTCCGAGGAAGAAAAATCGACTTCTGCCTATGTCAGTGCCGAGGAGAATTTTGGTTATCAGTCTCTGGGCGTAGAACATCTTGATCCGAGTAAGCCCGCTGACCTGAAACAAACTTTTACTCTTCGCGACCTGCTTCGACATGACAGATCAGACCCCCGTTGGCCTACGTCTGAATTCAGGGACGAGCTTACGAATTTTTATAAAGCATGCCTCGAAGGTGCCTATCGCATCCAACGCGTGTTCTCAAAAGCGCTTGGTATGGAGCAGGATTTTTTTGTGCAATATCACCAGGGCGAAAATGTCAGCCTTCGATTACTCTACTACCCATCTTCGGGTATTGACGATATCGCGGCCGGTCAGCTTGGTGCAGGCGCTCACACCGATTACGGCATGATTACGCTATTGTTCCAAAAAGATATCGGTGGGCTTGAGGTTCAGGACGCGGAGGGTGCCTGGCATCCTGTTGCGCCGGAAAACGATGCCATTGTCATCAATACTGGTGACCTGATGGAGCGTTGGACCAATGGCAGATATCGTTCTACCCCACATCGTGTGCAACCCAAAGTGGGCGATGTTGATCGATACAGTATTGCCATGTTCGTTGACCCTGATACTGAAACGCCGGTCAAGGTACTGGATAGTTGCCTTATAGCGGGAGAACGCCCGAAATTCCCCGAGGTGACTGCGGGTGAACACATTCAGGAGCGGATTAGGGCGAGTCACGGGGCCTAACGGGTTCAAATATAGGCTGCAATAGGGTTGAGGGACTAGGACGAGCTAGACTAGCCGCGCTCGATCAGCGCGACTATACTGAGCCACACAACTACAGGACGATGATCTATGAAGAATCTTCGTAAGGTGGCCCTGGTCGGGGCCACACTGGCGAGCCTGGTATTGGGCGGGGCGGCAATTTCAGCGGATGGCCAGCCTCCACCGCTGCCCATTGAACCCACAGGTATCATCGAGACTCTGCCTAAGGACTATCCCGCAAGCTGGTTCCTGGTCCATGATGCTGCGTTTTTCCAGATGTCGGACGGTAAGGTCTACGTGATCGACATTGAGGGAAATAACTTGCACGAACAGGTCAAGGGTACCTTCAATGTAGTCTTGATGGGCAATGTCTTGCAGTCGGCGCGTCGCCACGAAATATATGCCACCGAGACAATTCACTCCAGGGGTACCCGGGGTAAGCGTCAGGATATGGTGACCATATGGGACCAGGAGACGCTCAGTCCGATGGGTGAGGTGCTGTGGCCCACGCCCAAACGGTTTATGGGGATACCTCAGCGCTTCGCCATGTTGCTGATCGACAATGACCGCTGGCTGGCGGTGGCTAACTTCAGCCCGGCAACCTCGGTAACATTGATTGACCTGGACAGCAGGAAAATCATAAATGAAATCCAGACGCTGGGCTGCGCCTTCGTCTACCCCACCGGTGAGCGCGGTTTCAGTTCATTGTGTGCTGACGGTCGTTTTCTGAGTACCGAACTGGCCGAGGACGGGACGGTGATCGCGCGGACCAGAACCGATGTTTTTTTCGATTCAGATACCACGCCAATTTATGAGCGTCCGGCGGTGATTGGTGACACGGCTTATTTCCCCTCCCTTGCGGGCCTGGTCTATCCGGTAGATATCAGTGGCAAGCTTGCAAAAGTGGGCGAGCCCTGGAGTCTGGTGAGCGAGGCCGAGAGCGCTGCAAAATGGGCTCCCGCTGGCATTGGTCTGATTGACAAAGACGACCTGGGACGTTTTTATATACTGATGCATCCGGACAGCAAGGATGGCAGCTACCAGGGCGGTGGTCCGGAGGTGTGGGTTTTCGACGCGGCGAAACAGAAGCGTGTACTGAAAATTTCGATGAAAGCCTGGGGCTTGTCGCTGGCGGTCAGTCGCGGCAAGAAGCCACGGTTGATGGTGACCAATCCAACCGATATGAGCCTGGAAATCTACGACGGTCTGAGTGGGGAATTTATTAAGACCATTACTGGCTTTGGTCAGTCCACGCCACTCATGATGCACAGCTCGCGGTAGGAGGCAACTTTTGCCTGACTTAATAAGCAACGGCATCGCCCTGTTTTTCATCTGGCTCTTCGCGGTGGCCGCTTTACAGAAGCTTGGCTCACTGCGCTACTACAGAGATTTGTTTGCCACCTATCTGCCTGGGTTCTCTGCCAGCAGGCTTCTTGTCTGGTCCGTGGCCGGCAGTGAATTGTTCCTTGTGCTGTTGTTGCTGGCTCCCCAGAGCCGAACTGCGGGTTTGCTGGGAAGCGCCGGTTTGGTCTTGATGTATGCGCTGATGATGACATGGAAGATAAAGCGCGGGGGAGGTGACATGGCTTGCGGCTGCGCTGGACCCGATTCAGCCCTGGCTGTGAGTCCCGCCCTGGTTGTTCGCAATCTCGTTTGCGCCGCCCTGGCATTGCTGGCCCTTCTTCCCTCGGCTATCATCTCAGCGGGTATGCTCGACTTCGGGCTCTCCCTTAGCTGCGCCATTTTTCTGTCGCTCCTTTATCTGTGCAGCGACCAAATTATTGCCAATGCACAATATATGGCTGGAGAAGTTTAAAAATGGATTGGTTGGTAATCTCTAATATTTTGCTGTGGATAGGCTTCATCGCCATGGTGCTGGTCAATCTGGCCCTTGCCAGACAGATCGGTGTCCTTTACGAGCGCGTGGCGCCGGCAGGTGCGCTGATGATGAACCAAAAGCTGACCGTGGGCGCCGCTGCGCCGGAGTTGGCTGTGTCTACCCTGGACGGCAGCGTTCTCAATGTGGGCAAGATGGAAGAAAAATCGCAGCTACTGTTTTTCCTGTCACCCGATTGCCCTGTCTGCAATGAACTGACACCTGCATTGAAGTCCGCGGCAAAAGCCGAATCCGACTGGATGGATGTCATCCTGGCCAGCGATGGTGAACTGGACCACCGTGCCTATGTTAAGCGCAAGGGCCTGCAGGGTTTTCCCTATGTGGTCTCGGAGATCCTGGGCAAGACTTATGGCGTGGCGAAATTACCTTACGCGGTGCTGATTGACGAGGCGGGTACTATTGCTTCCATGGGGATTATCAATTCCCGCGAGCATCTGGAGAGCCTGTTTGAAGCCAAGGAACGAAAAGTGGCATCTATACAGGACTATATGAATCAAACACAGGCGGTGCAGCACGTGGAGGCTGACAAGGCATGAAGATATTTGACAGGTTATTCGAACAACAAGCCCGCCAGCTGGCCCAGCGCTCCTCCCGACGAGGGCTGCTCAAGGGCCTGGGTAGTTTGTTGGTGGGCGGCGCTGCCATACCCTTACTACCGGTGTCCAGGGCCTACGCTGCTGAAAAACCGGTGGATGAGGGTGATCCCAGTAGCTGTGACTACTGGCGCTATTGCGCCATGGACGGATTCCTGTGCGACTGCTGCGGGGGCAGCGCGAATACCTGCCCGCCGGGAACCGAGATGTCGCCGATTACCTGGATTGGCACCTGTCGCAACCCCGGGGACGGGCGTAACTATATCATTTCCTATAACGACTGTTGCGGTAAGTCTTCCTGCGGCGCCTGCTTGTGCCAGCGCGACGAGGGTGACAGACCGCCCTACCGCCCGGACAAGACCAACGATATTAACTGGTGCCTGGGTACTTCCAGTGCGGCCTATCACTGCTCCACCGCCATTGTTGTTGGAGTGGCATTCGAAGAAAAATGAAAATAATGCTCGGGGCACTTTGGCTGTGTCTGTCCACGGGCGTTCTGGCCGAGAAGATGAAGTGGGAGCGTGCCCAGTTCAATTACAAGATGTTCTGTCAGGGTTGCCACTCACCGGACGGGACCGGGGCCAATTCGGTGCCGCGAATGAAGGACAATATAGGCTATTTCCTTGAGATCCCGGCGGGACGCGAGTACCTGGTGAGGGTGCCTGGATCTGCGACGTCGGCCTTGAACGACCGCGATCTTGCAGAGGTGCTCAACTGGATTATCAGCGAGTTCTCGGGTGACAGTGCCGATGAAAATTACGAGCGGTATACCGCGGGTGAAATTGCCCGGCTGCGAGTTCACCCGCTCAATGAATTAGAACACTATCGCACAGAGCTGTTGGTGCAAATCGCCACTGCAAAATCAAAAGAGTAAACCCCTGCTGGAATTACTGGTCGCTTACTTCGTCCTGTTGCTCAACACCACCACCACCACCAGGGCCGGCGACGCGCCCGCCAAGGCACAATCTCTTTACATAATCTCTTTACACAATCTTGCGGGCGCGACACCCAGCCTATGATGATGGCGTTGGAGCGGCTTTCCGGCGAGACCTGAAAAAGCCAGTCAGACAATTGGCTGGTGGCGCTATCTATTGGGATAAATGATACGAGCAGCGTTATATTGATACAAAATAATAAGAAAAATAATATTTTTACTATCATAATTACTGATTAACAGGTTAAATAACCCAAGGTCCTTGAAGTGCAAAGTGTGCGGGGATCGATAAATAAACCCATAAAAGCGGCTTAAAAATGATAAATCCTTTCCGTTATCGTTATAGCTCATTAACAGGTTAAATAAACCGCGGTCCTTTGATCCGAAGACGCGTGGGGGTAAATAATAAACTCCAATGGAGGCTACTTAAGAATGATAAATCCTTTCCAGAAAATCAGTGTGCTGATCTTGACCATCGGGCTTGCTGCTAGTGCATCAGCTGAGCGTGTAATCGAAGAAATCATCGTCACTGCCCAGAAACATGCCGAGAGTGCCAACGACATTGGCATCACGATGAACGCTTTCACCGGTCAGCGATTGCGGGACCTTGGTGTTGATTCAGCTGAGGACCTGGCGTTGTATACCCCGTCACTGACGGTCAGTGATACTGCAGCAACAGGTGTGCCGCTCTATACGATTCGGGGCGTTGGTTTTCAGGACTACAGTACCGCGGCGTCATCTACAGTGGGCTTGTACTTTGATGAGGCAGCGATTCCTTACACTGTTATGAGTAGAGGCGCACTGTTTGATGTAGAGCGTGTCGAAGTATTGAAAGGGCCACAAGGTGATCTCTATGGTCGTAATACGACGGCTGGCCAGATCAACTTCGTCAGCAACAAACCGACCGAAGAATTTGAAGCAGGCATTTCCGCTAGCTATGGCACATACCAGACTGTTGATATTGAGGGTTTTGTCAGCGGCTCTATCAGTGATGCCGTCAATGGTCGGTTCGCATTCAAATCGACGCAATCCGGTGAAGGATGGCAGAAAAGCCTCACGCGAGATGATGAGTTGGGCGAGCAAGATGTTCAGGCTTTTCGAGGTATGCTGAACATAGATTTGTCTGAGAATGCCGAGCTGCTTCTGAGCGCACTCTACGTTGATGATCAATCTGAAAACAGTGCGCCTACAGCCTATAGCGGTGCGGAAATTGGTATTGGCGAATTCAGCGCGCCCTATGTTGCGCTGGGAGCTTATATTCTGCCGTCAGGGGCAAACTTCGGTGAAACTCCGCCCTGGTATTCAACAGACAACAATGAAAAGGCTGACTGGACTAATTCCTACACCAGCCCCATTACAGGTCGAACCTTTGATATTCGTCCTCAGCGTGACAATCAACTAGAGAGCTATAGAGCAAAACTAACCTGGGATCTGGGCAACAACCTGACCCTGACGACCATAACGGCGTTTGATGATTTTCAGCGTACGGAGTCCAATGACTGGGATGGTGGCTTCTACAACGATTCGAGCAACATCAACACCACTGACCTCGAAGTCTTCTCCCAGGAAGTTCGATTGGCGGGTGAGACAGAGAATACAGTATGGATAGTCGGTGGTTATTACTCCGATGACACTGTCGATGAGTATTATCACTACTTCATGTCTGACGCTGTATTTGGTCTCGGCTCGGTGACCTTCGGAGTGCCACCGTTTGTTCTGGCCCCGATCCTTGAACTTGATACCAAGTATGAGCAGGAGACGACATCAAAAGCTGTTTTTGGTCACCTTGAATGGAGCCTTACCGACGACTGGCGCCTGACGCTTGGAGCACGGTACACAGAAGAAGAAAGAGAGTGGAGCGGTTGTACTTTTTCAGCAGATGACAATTCGCTCGGTAACTTCCTTAATACTCTGTTTGGTTCAACGGTTGGACCTGGAGATTGCGGAACTATCGATGATGATCCGAACTCACCGACGTTCCTGTTTGCATTGATTGGTGGACCAAATGTCAATGATGCCTTTCACGTCTACAACGAAACAATCAATACCAGCCGCTGGATGGGCAAGATTGGCGTTGACTACTCCGTGAACGATGACGTACTACTCTACGCAACCTATTCAACAGGTTTTAAGTCAGGTGGGTTTAATGGTGCTAACTCAAATACAACTCGTCAGTTGAATCCCTATAACGAAGAAACTCTTAACTCGCTTGAACTTGGTGTTAAAGCAACGCTGCTCAATGGCGCGATGCAGTTGAATGCCGCGGCATTTACCTACGACTATCGAGACAAGCAGGAGCAAGATCGAGCTGTAACCTTTGTCGGTAATATTTCTGGCCTCACTAACATCTCGAAGTCTGAAATTGACGGCTGGGAATTGGAAATGAACTGGTTACCCACCGACAATTTTTCAGTCGACCTGGGAATCGCCTGGTTAGATACGAACATCGAGAAGTTTAACCAGGTCGATACGGCAAACAGTGCGTGGCCGGAGATCGTCTATATGGACGGTTCAGGACAGGAACTGGCCCAATCACCCGAGTGGCAGTATAACGGTACGGCCACCTATGAATGGGCGTTAAATGACAAATTCATTATGTCTATTGCTGGCGATTTATCGTACAAAGACGACACTCAAGGGTTGCGTCCGCAGGTTTACTCAGAGGATTATCTGATCCTCGGTGCACGTGTAGTGCTCATGCCTCAAGATGGCCAGTGGCGTGCAATGCTCTGGAGCCGTAACGTTACTGACGAGGACTATTTTCCATCAGCGCACACTGGCGGTAACGGCCCCTATGTGCGGCGTATGGGTATGCCACGAACAGTTGGCGTGACACTCGATTACAACTTCTAACGCTGACTCGTTATCGGGTGGCTTTCCAGCCATCCGGTAATGACTATCTTTTAAATACATTGATTGCGCGACTGTTTGAAGAAAAGCGGGTTGTGGTCTTGTTGGCGTCTGGACGTTTGATTACCGTTAACGAAAATCGAATTAAATTGGCGTGAGCAGCTTACTATTTACCAAGAAAAAATGACCACATGACACTGGAGACGCGTTAGGAGAAAGAGGATGTTCATAAAAACTCTTTGTTCAGCACTCATAATAACTGTAATGTTCAGTGCCTTGACCGAAAATGTGGCAGATTACCCCGATGGGAGAGGTTGGGGCCCATATCAGGCAAACGCAATGACAGGTAACAGGCTTAGCTGCTCAGTCGCTGAAAATTTCAATTTACGGGTAGCCAGAAATGACGCATCTTGACCCCGCCGCAATAGACCAGTTTCAACAGTTGGGATATTTGTCCCCAGTATCGGTCATCAGCAGCCCGCAGGCGATGATGTATCGAGCAAGGCTTGAAGCCTATGAAACCAAAATTGGGCACCCGGTTAAGGGGCCGTTGCGCACCAAACCCCATCTATTGTTCAAATGGGTAGACGAGTTGATGCGCCACACAACAGTACTGGACTCTATCGAGGATTTAATCGGCCCGGATATCCTCTGCTGGAATTCCTGGTTCTGGATCAAGGAGGGGAATGCACCCAGCTATGTCTCCTGGCACCAGGATAGCCAGTACTGGGGGCTCGACACCAGTAATTTGGTGACCGCATGGCTCGCATTGTCACCAGCCAGCGACGCCAGCGGCTGCATGCGGGTAATGCCGGGTTCCCATCTCAAGGAACCTATGATTCACAAAGATCTCTACGACGACGACAACCTGCTGACACGCGGTCAGGAAATCGTTGATGTCGATGAGTCCAAGGCAGTTTCCATGCCGCTGCAAACGGGTGAGATGTCATTTCACAATATTCGCATTGCCCACGCATCGGGACCGAATGTGACCAGTGAGCGCAGAATTGGACTATCTTTACATTACATGCCACCACAGACCACCCAACTGAACTCAGAATGGGATTGTGCGTCTCTGGTGCGGGGTGTTGATCGCTTCGGGAATTTTGAACAAGCGCCAGTGCCTACCTGTGACTTCGACCCCGTAACCGTGGCTTATCATGAGAAAGCGACTACTGCGATGCGCGAGCTGTTATTTAAAGGTGCAAAAAAAGTGAGACCGACCATCTGAGCTGGCACGCCGATCGCAATCTGCTAGTCGAGGTCCAACAAACCTGCATGGTTGTTCCGACAATTTCACCACAAAGGCAACGGATGTTAGTGATGCCGTATTTTACTTGAGTTTAAACGGCCCCACCCACGGGGAGGTAAACCACGTTAGCAGATTATCCCGTCAATTAGCGGACGGTTGTTTTGACGTTCTCTTCTAGAAGAGACTTAATATACTTGTTTCTGCTATGGCGAGAGTTGAGGGTCCAACGCGTAATTCTTTCATCCTCGACGTCTATGGTAGAGATGAATAATTTATGTTTCATTGCCGCATCAAGTAGTGTCGTTAGGGTACTTTTTTTTATACGCGAGCGGTGTGCCAGCTCTGAACTACAAAGGGGCAAATTGCGTTGAGATAATAGTTGCTCCCAGATTGACAGTTCTATCCTAATTAGCTGACCTGACACCCCACGTAAAGGATCATTGCCTCTTTCATTCATTAGGGCGGATAGACCTAATATGTCTTTTGAAATGTTGAGCTTTATTGACGCTTTTTTCCACTCGTGGGGCGTTTGAGCTCTGATACAAATGTCTGCCATATCCTCAGTGAGTGATTCACTCGGATATAGATAGCCTTTTGTTTCTGTACAACGACCGTTGTCCAGGTATCGGTTGATTGATCTGTCGATATACGCTGGGTCTTCGGTAGTGTTGCGCTTCAAAAACTTGCGGGTGACAGGGTTGCTCCAACCGAACCATTGTTCTAGAAGCCTCGTTTTGATATTCGCTGCGCGATAGCTCTGGCGGTTTGTTGTCTGTCCGATATTCAATTCCATTAGGAACCTTTGAAGCCCATGGAAAACGGGTAGGCTGATCTTTCGGTCTCTTTCAAAACTGCATTGAACCCAGCCTTCTTGGGTCGTATAAGCCTTGTTGTGTTGACTTTCTAAGTTCATGTTCTCCTCTGCGGACACCTTTTACGTTTCGTTAGATAACACACCGCTCAGGACCCAACAGTTCAGGATACTGGTCTCATAAACCACTCGCATTGACCATGACATGTTTATGCATCAGAGTGAATCCGAGGTCATCGGGTGAAATGGTACCATTGACAGTGCTTATAGCTCCCAATAGATTTTTCCTGTAGAGGCAATATAACATCATTTTTCCTGTACGTTAATAGACCTTGGCATAACTATTTTTATCTGCTCCACTGGTACAAGAATTTTTGGAACGACAGATGACCACAACCATTCCCAAGTGCATCAATGAGGTAACTTCCCCATGGTTATCAAGCATTCTTGGAACTCAAGTCATAGACTTCAACACCATTCTCGTTGCTGGAGGTCATCTTTCAGATGTCTTCAGAATCCGCGATATCATATACGCTGACGGTCCATCAGTACTTCCCAGGTCACTCATCATCAAAATCGTTTGTCAGAACGAAGACCAGAGAGCAATTGCTATTAGCAATAACGCTTATCTGCGAGAAGTACTCTTTTTCGAAAAACTCGCCGCTGAGGTACCACTTCGTACACCGACCATTTACAGCGTGCTATATGACAACCTGGAGCGATGTGAATTTTTTTCTATCATCATGGAAGACCTAAGCTCTCACTCGAAGTTATTTGATCAGTTAACTAATCAGCTGGGAGAAGCAGACATACGAAAGATCATCTTGGAGCTGGCAGAGTTTCACGCTCTTTTTTGGGAAAGCGATACTCTTAAATCAGATTGGATTGGATTTCCGGAAAACCGCTACGAATTTCCGATGTACGAAGCTGCACTGGGGTGCGAAGATAATATCGACACTTTTGTTGCACTGTGGGAGAACGCTTTTAAACAAAGTCCTTTTCAGGATAAATGGCCATCTTTGGAGCCCATGACCAGACTCATCTGTGATGGAAATGCAGAGCGACTATTAGGCCAAATCTACAAAATCTTGAACCAAAGACCTCATACATTGCTGCACAACGATTTAAGAGGGAACAACTTATTTGGAACGAAACCCCAAATCGGGGAGTCCAGCGAAATCACTTATATTGACTGGCAGCTAGTGGCTCCAGGGCCCCCTGGCCTGGAGTTTAGCGAAGCATGGCAGCACTCCATCCCCCCCGCGGTCCGACGAAAAGACCTCGACTTTCTAAAGCAATATCATCAGAGGTTGACGGAAATTGAGCCTAAAACAGCAGCTTACACCTACCCAATGTTGTTGGAAGACTATCGCCTGGGTTATGTCCTCTGGTGGATGACACTGATCACCTTGGGGACGGCGGTTCTTAAATCATTGGAGACACCTGAAGGAAGAGAGGCCAAGGCGCTCTGGGGAACAAATATGCCGTATATGTATCAGGCGATAGAAGATCACGACTGTTACGGTATGGTCAAACGTCTCCTTGCTCTCTCGACCTAAAAAGATATTTAGATGGTCGATTTACTCCCCATATCATCATCTGTCATTGATGGCACTCAGGCCGCAGAAGGCAATGGCCTTATGAAGCAGACTAGGCTGTAGCGCCAATGGTATCGGGCGCGACGGTATGGGTTGTTGTCAGGTAGAGCGGTCGTTACAGGTCGCTGACAATTTTTGCTTTGCTGTCTTTCTTCGCTTTCTTTTGTGCTTTTTTTTCTTTTTGCGACAGCTGTGCGGTCTTTTTGCTTTCCTTATTGGTTTTTTGTTCCCTGCCCATTGGATTTTCCTCAAATTATCCGCAGAGCTTGTTCCTCAGGAAAGAGATTAGCAACAGGTTTATTGTCATCGAATGCTGCTCTGGCCGCGATCTACAGGTATTAATTGTCTCTTGATAAAACATGACGCAGCCGACAATAAGGTGCTTCGTTACCGGCTTTATCGATGGTTATTTAACGGTAAGCGGAAGTGACGTTGTTAAGATAATCATTGAGCATCGCGGTTGAATCGATCGATAAGCAGACTTGATGATTCCCTGATCTGCTCGGCACGAAGACCGTCCTACCGCGTTGCTCTCCATCCAGGATACAGCTGAGTCGGCCGTGCTCGGTGCCAAACATGTCGGAATTGTGTGCGTAGGCAATGGCCGAGGAATCGTGGACAGGAAACTCGTCCCGGTTCTGACTGGTTTTGTAGAAGCTTGCATACACACTGTTGATAGATCGCAAAAGGCTTTGCAGTGGTGATAGGTCTGGCATTAACGAATTCACAAAGGGTTGTGACATTCGGGTCTGCAGGGTGACATCAAGTCCAACCATGACGAGAGGAATGTTCGAATTAAAGACGATGGACGCCGCTTCAGGATCGCCAATTATATTAGCTTCTGCCCAGGCGGTAACGTTTCCTTCACAAGTTGCGGCGCCTCCCATGAAGATGATTTCTTTTACGCGGTTAGCAAACGTAGGGTCTTTGTTTAGCGCCATCGCGATGTTAGTAAGTCTGCCCACAGCGATAATGGTGATCTCTCCTGGGTTGGCGTTGGATGATTCGAGTAAATAGGTACAGGCGTCCTGATCTTCTGCTGATTTTCCTGCAACCGTTACTTGTATATCTGCTAGGCCGTTTATGCCATGAACAAAGTCGGGGTAATCCTTGGGTTGTTCTCCCGTCACACCCCGATCAGCTCCGCGATAGACTGGCGCAGTGATGCCAAACTGTTCACACAGGAACAGGGCGTTATTGGTGCAGTTTTCAATGCTGGCGTTACCCAAAATGGTAGTAATACCTAATAGTTCCAGGTTGCCACAGGCATGCAGGTAAAGAAGTGCCATGGCATCGTCTATGCCTGGGTCTGTGTCCAATACTACCTTCCGGGAGCCGCTCATGAAGGGCGAAGCGCTTCTGCATTGATCTCTGATAGTCGTTCGTGAAGGTAAGATTTTGCGGTGTATCTATCAGACAGCACCATCTCTGGGTATGGGTGGCAAAATACCGGTGCGGTCAGGCGAGCCTTGTTGGCGGCATCACCTGTTGGATTGACGACTCGGTGAGTCGTCGATGGTATTACTCCTCCCGTGAGTTCCTGAAGCATGTCCCCAATATTGATCACAATGGAGCCGGGTGGCGCCTCGACGGGTATCCAATTGTCAAAGCCTTTTGGCTTAATCTGCAGGCCAGATTCGCTGGCGGCGGGTAACATGGTGATGAGGTTAATATCTTCGTGAGCGCCGGCACGAATAGCATCAGGCGGCTCATTGCCGGTTAAGGGCGGATACCTAAGGATACGTAAGAGGGTCTGGTTGCGTGATAGATATTCTTCGAAAGGCTTGTCGATAGACTGCCAGAGGGTTGTTGGTGAATTGGCCTGAAGCCAGGCCATCACATCCTTGCCCAGATTAAAGATGGCGTCATAATAATGCAGAGTCAGCTTTTCAACCGATCCAGGCAAAACACCACCTGGCCAGTAATGGAAGTATTCTTTAAGGTCCTGTGCTTCGTGTCCCTTTGCGGTTTCGGCAAAAAGAGCCGAGAAATATCCGGCCTGAGATTCTGCATCTGTGACGTACTGATCCGGATTGCTTTTACAAAAGAAATTGTCCCAGTCCTCGTAAAGTGCATTCAGTTCCGAGGCGGGTATTTTATGGTTTTCAACTACCGCAAAGCCTGATTGGATCAGGGATTCTGTAACAAGTCGCTGCGCGTCAACCGCGTTAAGGTCTACGATATCGACTTTCATGACTAGCTGCTTGCTGGTTTTGCGTTCATGGCAGAAATCGTCTTCCAGATTTCCGGTTTGTTAGCTGCGATTTCTTCATCGCTTAAACCCGATAGCTCATGGGGAAACACCAACCATTGGTCTGTTTCGTGGATAAAAAAATCTGGAACGATATCTGTGGTGTTTCTGTCGGGCTTGTACCACGGTGTGGCAATCTTAATCGTCTTGGGTAGATTAGCGCGGGACTTATCAGACAATTCATTCAAAATTGCGATGATGCTACGACCAGAATCGAACACGTCATCGACAAGTAGTAGGTCATCGTCGGCGTTAACATTATCGATAATGTAGTTCAGACCGTGTACGCGAACTTCTTTATCCTGCTCCCCAATCGAGTAGTAGGATGATGTTCGAATAGCGATATGGTCTGTCTCGAGGCCCCGATAATCGAGGTATTCCTGAACCGCGATACCAACCGGTGCGCCACCGCGCCAGACGCCAACGATGAAATGGGGTTTAAAGCCGCTCTGAAAAATCTGGTCGGCCAGTTTAAAAGAATCGATGAGCAACTCATCGGCGGAAATGAAGCGTTTTTTCATGGGCCGCAGAGTAGCATTGCAGGACGCTATTTGTCATTGTTACGTGAATTATAAAACCAGCAGGGTGCAGCATTGCAGGATTTTTTTCAGCGCTATTTTCAATTGGATCATCACCGCACGGATGTGCGAACTGAACTCATCGCAGGTGCCACCACTTTTCTTTCTATGGCTTACATTACCGTCGTTAATCCCGCGATTTTGTCAGACGCGGGTATGGATTTTGGGGCGGTATTTGTCGCGACCTGTATCGCTGCAGCGGTGGGTTCACTTTTCATGGGGGTATGGGCGAATTACCCGATCGCTCAGGCGCCGGGTATGGGCCAAAATGCCTTTTTTACCTATGGCATCGTGCTTGGATTAGGACATACCTGGGAGGCAGCGCTGGGGGCTGTTTTTGTCTCCGGGATTATTTTTGTGATCTTGAGTGTATTGCCCGTGCGTGAATGGCTGATCAATGCCATCCCAAAGAACCTTAAACTTGGCATCTCCGCCGGTATTGGGCTATTTCTTGGATTTATCGCGCTCAAGAATGCTGGCGTGGTGGTAGCTAACCCTGCAACACTGGTGACTTTTGGCGATATGGCGGCGCCCGGGGCTATTATTTGCTTAGCTGGCTTTGCATTGATCGTCGCGTTGACGGCACGAGGTGTCACAGGCGCTGTCATTATCGGTATGTTGGTGGCGACCGTCCTTGGTTTGGCCGTTGGTGCAGCAGAATATCAAGGCATTATTGCCGCACCTCCATCGCTCTCTCCGGTGTTGTTTAAATTTGATCTGATGGCGGTTTTGGACGTCTCTATGGTCACGGTCGTGTTAACAATGTTACTCGTGGATGTGTTTGATACAGCGGGGACCTTAGTCGGGGTTTCTAATCGGGCGGGTTTAACGGACTCTGATGGCAAACTGCCCAGGTTAGGTAGGGCGTTATTGTCTGATTCAACAGCAACGGTTGTCGGCGCAATCGCAGGAACCTCTTCGACGACGTCTTATATAGAAAGTGCTGCCGGAGTGGAATCCGGTGGTCGGACCGGACTGGTAGCAGTAACAGCGGCAGGGCTTTTTCTTCTTTGCTTGTTTTTTGCGCCGCTTGCCCAAACTATTCCCGCGTTTGCGACATCAGCCGCGCTATTGTTTGTGGCTTGCCTGATGGCAAAGAGCTTGGCTGAGCTGGATTGGCAAGACCTTACCGAAAGCGCACCGGCTATTGTTTGTGCGCTCGGTATGCCTTTATCTTTCTCGATTGCCGATGGGATTGGGCTTGGCTTTATCACCTATGTTGCGATTAAAGTGATGAGTGGCAGGGCTGCAGAATGTCCCGCCGCAGTTTATGTGATTGGTGCGATTTTTCTGAGTAAGTTCCTGTTCCTTTAATCATCCATGCAGAGTGGTTTCACCAGTGAGTGACCAGCATTTTGAGGGTCTTGTTGCTGAGGCGGTTGGCTAACGACAGTCTGGGTGGTAATCCTCAGCCAAGGCTTGTGGGTGGTTCAGTAGATGTCAGTATAGTGCTTGTTTGGCGTAGGCAGCCGCGTAAATCTCACGAAATAAAAGCCAATGGATATTGCTTCGATATTCAGGATGTTGGCTGAATTTCCTTGTTAACATTCCCTTTCTTAGCCAGCAACAACCCTGAAAACTTCTTACCGCTTGCCCAATCTACAGACGGTGTATCGCAGGTACTGCTGGTACTTAAAGATCGAGGGCCATAACGAGGTTGGACCCATGGATGCCTACGCAACCAGTTGCTTTCAAACCAAATTCCGTTCTGGTTGATATATCTTGCCATTAACTTGTTTTTCTCTATTTTCAAAAAAGATCATATTTTTTACCTCCTATAATTAAGGGATTAGCTTGCCGTAGCATCGATGGAAAACTGGTCATCCGGCGCCAAAGCCCAATCATAAAAAAACCGCCGGAACGAGGTTTAGTTGGTCTGTTTATCAAGGTACGTTTTAGGATTGAATGGCCGTCGCAAAGGTGGAGGGCGGTGGTTGCTGCGCCAGTTTTGGTGTTAAAGCAAGTGGCTAGTTGATGTGGCAGGTGGGAGTTTTACAATGTCAGGTTAGAGGCTTACATTGATCGTCACATGCGTTCCCACCTTTCGCAAACCCTCAACAGCCTTTCGCAAGAGAATAACGGAGTGATGAGAAGATGAATGAAGAAGAAAAACTGAAACTCTCTCGAGCAATTACCGACCAACTTCCGGCACCCGAAGAAATTCGAGATGACTGGGGGAAACTGATCATCGATACCGTGTTACCCGATGGCGTCTGGTCAAGGGAAGGGTTGTCGCTGAGAGACCGCAGTATGATCACCGTCGCCGCCCTGACCGCGTTGCACTGCCCGAATGAACTGCGCATCCACATCGGCCGCGGACTGGACAATGGCCTTACCCGAACCGAAATAAGCGAGCTGATCATGCATATGGCAATTTACGGTGGCTTTCCGGTCGCCGTGGAAGGCATGCAGGTGGCAACCGAAGTTTTTGCCAAGAGAGATGCGCGTGAGGCAAGAAATTCAGACTGACACTGCCCCGAATCTACGGGGCCAGCGAGCCCAGGTCGATCTTGTAAAGATCGACGACATTTTCACACAAGATGGCCTGTTTCATCTCTGGTGTTAGAACCTTCGTGTGTTCTTCCAGCATTGCCTGTGACCAGGGCCAGGTGGAGTCAGAGTGGGGGAAATCGTTAGCCCACATCAAACGGCGCCAGTTCATCATTTCGGCACTACGGAAAGCGACCCAATCATCCTGGAAGGTGATGTAGATATGTTCGAGGAAATATTCGCTCGGCATCCTGGACAGGTCAACGTTCGGTGCCAGCCAGTTCCTGTGACGTTTGTAAGCATGATCCATGCGATACAAATAATGCGGCACCCAACCTGCATCGGCTTCGACGCAGACAACTTTCAATGCCGGATATCGCTCGAACACACCACCGAAGATCAACGTCCCCATAATGTCCTGGTTGCCCCGGATAATAGATAGGAAACTGTTAATTCTGGGCCCGCGATGACCCCCTCCCTTGGTCGTTAGAATATGGAATGAAACCGGCAGGTCCAGCTCAATCGCCTTTTCCCAGACGGGATTGTAAATCTCTGAATCAAAGTCTTCTTCCTGAGGATTACCCGACATCATCACGCCGCGTAACCCCAGGTCCTTGATGGACTGGAGATCTTTAACTGTTTGTTCCGGACTGCTGACGGCAGTTTGCCCGCAGCCTAATAATCGATTCGGGTTTTCGCTGCAGTATTCAGCAATCCAGCGATTGTAAGCATCAAAGCAGGCCTGTTTGTAATCAAAATCTTTATGGTTACACAGCATCATACCGACGGTTGGATAAATGATCTCTGCTGACACACCATCTTTTTCCTGGTCTGCGATCCTGGCTTTGGGGTCCCAGCCACTGCGATGCAGCTCTTCAAATTTGACACCACCGGTGGTGATTTCTTCCGGCTTTTTACCGGCTGCAGCAACCAACCCCAATTGGATGGGCCGATCCATGCCGTCGATAATGAAAACATCACCATTCCCCAGCGATTCAATTCGAGGCGCACGATCTCGAAATTTGGCATCTATGTAGTCGATATAAGTATTTGGGGCTTCGGTAATATGGGAATCAGCTGAAATTACTGGATAGTCCATCGGCATTTCCTGGGAGATTTCGATTCCTTTCTTTATACGCCATTCAAGTGATCCTGAACAGCGTCGATCAGAGTATAGGCAACATAAACCGCATTTCCGGAGGAATAATATTTATGGTTTGGAACTATTTGAAACAGACTTTGAAAGATGGGGTGACGATATGATCTTTGTAAATATTGCTCTGCCTGTTTTGGCCCGGTGACTGGCACTCAAGGCGCATAAATGAGTGGTCGAGATGGAAGTACGAGAGGCAGCGATTTGTTCTTTGTAGGAGGTCGCATGATCGAAGATAGGCTTCAACGCTATGCGCTGGGCGGCGCCCTGGCAAGTTGATGGTTTTGGTGCGCGTTTATGTACCCCGGACTTACGACAGTTGCATGCCAAGATCGAGAACCGGGGTCGCTATGAGGTAGAGGCACACCGGTTCCAGATCGAAGCCAGATGTTCTGGCTGACTAGTCCTGGCTCACCACAGCTTTGTAATCTTCAAAGAGCTTAAGGTGAGTATCAACTGAGGTAGCGCCCGCATTGTGGGTAGCAATAGCCATATGCGTCGCGCCAAGGTCTTGCCACTTGTTGTAGTGACTACTCCATCGTTCTGGCGTTCCGCCACCGGCTTGAGCCTGTGCCTGTATACCGAACCCTTCCCATGACAGGCCGGCTGCTTCTCTTTTGGTTTTCATTGTATCCAGCATGGCTTTCGCTGCATCGTTGGGGCCAGTGAGTGGCATCCATCCGTCGCCGAGTCGCGCGCAACGATCGAGCAGAGCGGGGGCGCCGCCGCCAAACCAGATTGGAATAGGCTCAGTCGGTCTTGGGTTAATTCCCGCAAGGGTTATCTTGTGATATTCGCCGTCAAACGAAAATGAATCCTCGCTCCACAGACGCCGCAATAACTCGACCTGCTCGGTTTGTCGTTTGCCCCTGGTGGTAAACTCTTCGTTTAGCGCTTCATATTCGATCGCATTCCAGCCTGTGCCAACCCCCATACGAAACCGGTTATTGGACAGTATCGCGAGCTGGGCAGCTTGCTTGGCCACCAGCGCTGTTTGTCTCTGTGGCAGGATCAATACGGTTGTCACTAGTTCGATCTTGCTGGTTAGCGCGGCGATATAGGAAAAGGTCGTCAACGGTTCGTGAAACTCGGTATCTTTGTCGTAGGGTCCCTGAAACCCCCCCGGTCGCTCCCTGTCCGCGCCAAGTACATGGTCATATATCAGAATGTGATCTGCGCCAAGCTCTTCCGCGCCAGTGGCAAAAGCCTTCATGGCGCCTGGGTCAGCGCCGATTTCGTGGTGGGGTAGAACAATGCCTATTTTCATGTGGACTCCAGTTGTTGATTATGTGTTTGCGTAGGCCTGTAATTGATCGAGATAATGAAGGCTTTCATAAATGATCATCTTTTGAATTGAAGAGAGGCAAGATAACAAATACTGCAACGCTTGTGCATCTGGTTTTGCGGAAGGCGCAAGCTTTGTTACATTAAGTTTTTCAACGCAGCAGATTACATGTCTCAGGATACGTTACAGCCCCAGTTGCTTTATAAGCTTGATGAAAAACCTCCCGTTTTGAGCGCTGCTTTCGTGGGCTTTCAACATTTGCTGGCTATTATCGGCGGCATTCTGACCGCGCCTTTCCTGATGGCGCTCGGCATGGGTCTGGGCGCGGAAGACAGTGCTTATGTCATCAGTTCAGCCTTGGTCGTGTCCGGGTTCGCCACACTGCTCCAGATAAATCGCATGGGTATGCTGGGGTCTGGGTTACTTAGCATTCAGGGAACCAGCTTTGCGTTTATCGGCATTATGATCTTTGCCTACCAGAAACTGGCACTTAATATGACATCCGGCGAAGCGCTTGGTGCCATTTTTGGCTCATCCGCGGCTTGTGCGGCGCTGATGTTGGTTCTTTCTCTTGCCGTGCGTCGACTGAAAAGCATCATCACGACGAATGTTGCTGGTGCGACTATCATCCTGATTGGACTGTCACTCATTCAAGCGACCTTGCAAAACCTGTGGGGTGCTTTTAATGCTGCTGGTGGGTTGGAGGGTTCCGGAGTTTCGCATCTTGGGCTGGCGGCGGTGGTTTTTGCTGTTATCGCGGTTGTCGCTAATCTGCGCCAGGTTTGGCTGCGTTTGAGCAGCATCACAATCGGGCTAATCATTGGTATTCTGGCAGCGCTTCAGATGGGTATTGCTGATTTTTCAGGCGTTACCGAAGGCGATATTCTCTTTATCCCCGAGTTCTGGCGCTACCCCTTGACCGTAGATATCCAGGTGATGGTATTGATTATGCCAATTTTTCTGGTCTCTGCGATGGAATCTATCGGGGACATCACAGCGACCAATCACCTGTCCGAGAAGAAAACAGGAACACCCGACTATTGGTTGCGTATCCGTGGCGGCATTATGGCGGAGGCCTTGAGCTCATTTATGGCTGCTCTGTTTTGTACGTTTCCCAGTACGACCTTTAGCCAGAACAATGGCGTAATCAGGTTAAGCGGCGTCTGCAGCAGATACGTTGGTAACTACGTGGCCGGCTTTCTTGTGATATTGGGTTGCTTGCCAATCTTTACAGCGGTATTTCAGCGTATTCCGTCGGAGGTGATTTTTGGTGCCACGTTATTAATGTTTATGCTGGTTGTCGTTTCCGGATTCCGGGTTGTTGAGATGGCTCAGCCAAAAGCCCGGGACTGGACCGTCGTGGTGCTAGCGGTTGTATTGGGATACGTCATTTCAATGTCTGTAGATCGGGTGCCTGATCTGTCGCCAGAGATCGTCATTTTGTTCCAGTTTCCGGTCTCCACCGGGGCGCTGGTAGCATTGGTACTGGAGTTTGTTATTCCCTCCTGTGATGCAGATGCCAGTGATTAGCGATATCCATCCTGCGAGCCACCCAGACGTCTGGTTTCGTTGAAACATATTCCAGAAATCTCGCCAGTGAGGCGGCCCGACCGGGTTTGCCGACAACACGGCAATGCAGGCCGACATTCATCATCCTGCCGCCTTCTGCGTAAAGGATGTCAAAACTGTCTTTAAGATAAGTGTAAAACTGGTCGCCGGCGTTAAACCCCTGGGGCGCAACAAACTTCATATCATTATTATCAAGGGTGTAGGGAATGACCAGATGGTTCCCCCCCTGATGTTGATGCCAATAGGGCAGGTCATCAGCATATGAATCGCTGTCATAAAGAAAGTGGTCATGTTCCAGAACCAGTTTACGGGTGTTTGGGCTATCGCGGCCGGTGTACCAGCCAAGGGGCTTGCTACCCGTCAGCCGTTCGTGAATATCAATGGCCTTGGTCATGTGTTCCCGCTCTGTCTCTTCAGACACAAACTGGTAGTCGATCCACCGATAGCCGTGTGAAGCGATTTCCCAGTTTGCTTCCAGCATCGCGCTGACGACGTCGGGGTTTCGTTCCATCGCCATGGCGATGCCATAGACAGTGACGGGTAATTGATGGCGTTGAAACAAGCGGTGCAAACGCCAGAAACCGGCACGACTGCCATATTCGTACATTGATTCCATGCTCATGTGCCGGGCTTCATAGGCATTGGCGCCAACGATTTCAGAAAGAAACGTCTCTGATGCCGGGTCACCGTGCAGAATGTTATTCTCGCCACCTTCTTCGTAGTTGATGACAAAGCTAAGGGCGAGCCGGGCACTACCGGGCCAGTTGGCCGCGGGTGGGGTTGCGCCATAGCCGATCATATCCCTGGGGTAGTCGTTACTCATAAGCGCTGTCCTGATTCTTGTGTGGTAGCTCCAGTTCGATGATTGTACTAGCCCTCATAGGGGACGATCTAATACAATCTGTGTCTAGTTGGCGCTTATAACCCTGCGGCGCTGTCACCTGTGTTGAGATAGCCAATTGAATATTAATTTTATTGTCGTATCCCTGTTCCTGTTTACGTTGCCGGGTGTTGTATCGGCTGACTGGTTCGAAGACTTTAAGGATGAGGCAACAAAAGAGCAGCTCCACCAGTTTCTCTATGAAATGCCCAAAGGCGGAGATCTTCATCTGCATATGTCCGGATCCGGATTCTCTGAATGGTGGTTTGAGCTGGCACTTGCGGCGAAAGCCGATGGGTACCTTTATTACACCAAGGTTAAGCTAAATAACTGCCGTGAACATGGCTGGCAGAGTTTTAAAATAACGCCCTACCATCTGATGTTTCAAACCATTGTGCAGCACAGTTGGCAGGCGTTACCATCATGCGAACGTGATGAGTACCTGCCACTTGCCGAGCTAAGTGATAAACAGAAAGCGGCCTGGATGAACGCTATTCGGCTGGATAAGCCCTATGAAGGCAGGGAGGAATTCTTTGAAACCCACTGGCAACGACTTGGAGATCTGACGGCGAACCCGTACCTGCGAGGTGACTTGATCCAAAGGAATTTTCAGGCCTTTGCAGATGAAGGCCTGATCTATTTAGAGCCGCAGGTCTCGGCATTTGGGTATAGAAAGCCCGACGGAACGCCTATTCCGCCAGATGACGTCGCGGCGATTCTGCGAGCCAGGCTTGCCAAGCCGGATGTCAAGGCAACGGGCCTGACGTATCGCTTCCAGCAGGCAATCTTGAGATTTCTCCCCAATGCAGAGCAGGCACTTCAAGAGGCATATCGGTTTGTGTCAGAGAACGAGCCCTACGTCGCCGTTAATATGGTCGGTCGGGAAGATAATGACAAGGGATATCCACTGAGGTTTCTATCGACCCTGAGGGAACTTCGTCGTGAATACAATAATGTTCGATTGTCTATTCATGCGGGGGAGGTTGATGAACCGAATTACCACATACGAGATACCTTGCTCCTGGGCGCTGACAGGATTGGGCATGGCAGCAACCTGATTACCGATGATGATACGATGCGACTCATGCGGCATGGGCCGTACATGGTCGAAATTAGTCTGATCAGCAACCTGATGCTTGAGTATTACGCAGACTTCAGCCGCCACCCGTTTCCAGAGTATCTTCGGATAGGCATACCGGTGGCGCTCGCGACGGATGATCGGGGTATGTGGGATTCAACCATGACCGACGAGTTTTATGTGGCGGTGACCGAATTCAACCTGTCTTGGGCTGAGGTTAAACAGCTGAGTGAAAATTCCTTGCGGTATGCGTTTGTAGACGAATCGGTCAGGGACGAGATGCTTGAAACTTTTCAAAAACGTATCAGTAAGTTTGAAAGAAAGGCTTCAAATTCAGGTGCTGCCGGTTTCAGCACACAAAGTGCACCAAGAAGGTTATTTGTCTGCAGAAGATATGATATTTGCAGGCCGTAGGGGTGCACATATGGGTTTCAATTTGAGATAATAACGCAGCGCAATAGCAGTAACATCGATTAGCTCAATGCGAGCCGGGAACTCGAGCGAGTCGGTACAATAATTGCGATTAAACGAGTGTGCGCTGCTTTGTTTAGCAAGGAAGGCTTACACTTAATCTGGGTCGGTGACCCTAAAGGTTACCGATATCTTATTATCAACATCTTATTATCAACATCGGGGAGACAATGAATGAAGCTTAGAAAGTCGAGCTTTACACAAAGTATTATTGCTTCTGTCATTTTGTCTGCTGGGCTTTCGAGCTATGCAGCGGAAATGGAGGAGATAGTCGTCAAGGGTGACCTCGGCAGTTTGCCAGGGAAAAATGTTAAATCCGTATTCGGGTTCAATAAGTCAGTTCTAGAAACACCACGATCAGTGTCCACGATCTCGGAAGAGATGATGGAACGATTCAATATGCAGGATATCGATGAGCTGGTCGCGGTGGCGCCCGGTAGTTTTACTCAGTCTTTCTTCGGTGTCGCTGGTGGTCTTGATGTTCGAGGAACGCCTGGAGAGACCTATTTTCGCGGCGTACGTCGTCTAGATAACCCAGGCAATTACCCGACACCGATTGGTGCGTCTGATCGAATTGATGTGGTGCGCGGTCCAGCGTCCCCGATCTACGGTCCTTCAAAGATTGGCGGTTATCTGAACTTCAACCCTAAGTCAGCACGAATTGAAGAAACAGGCCAGTTTATCCCGGAACAAACCGGAGCCCTGTCTTTTACAACGGGTAGCTGGGACAAATCAATTGTCAGCGCTGAAGTTGGCGGCCCAGGTGAGTTGGGTGGTCAGGAGTTTGGTTATTACCTCTACGGTGAAGTGGAAAATTCAGGCAGTTACTATGATAACTCTGCTGTAGATCAAAACTTGTTGCAGATGTCTTTCGACATGGACTTAAGTAACAACGTTCGCGTCCAGTTTGGTGGTATGTGGCACGATTATTCGGGCAACCAGATTGCTGGTTGGAACCGCTTGACTCAAGACCTTATTGACCATGGAACCTACGTTACGGGTACAGCGAAGCCGCTTGATACGAATGGTGACGGGCGTATTTCTCACCAGGAATTTGACACGGATGGAGACGGGTTCACCAACCTCAACCCGTTCCGCTTCGACTTCATAAACCAGGGCGCGAATGGCGGTCAATTGCTTCCGGGCAACACGGACGACATTGGCTTCCTTGAAATTTTAACGGGTGATCTTTCTGCGCTAAATCTGGATAACCCTGGGATTGGAAAAATCAAAGGTAATAATGTGCTCGTCGCGCCTGAAGACAAGCTTGAAAACACCGTGACCACACTTTACCTCGACGTAATTGTGACGACGGATAACGACTGGGAGTATAAGAATCAGTTGTTCTACGAGCAGTACGATAACATCAACGAAAATGCCTATGGGTTCTCTCAGTTTCACGATAGCTGGGTCGTCGAAGACAAGTTGGTCATTTCCAAGTCGTTCCCAATGGATAATATGACTGCTTCAGTTCAGATTTCTCCGTCTATTCGTCACACTGATTTTAAACACGGTGATGACTATACGAATGAGTACTTTGATCGTCGAGATTTGACTGGACCTTCTACGGCCCTCGATAAGCGTCTTCTTGCCACTCAGATCGATGATGACTACACCGAGTACTACCTGGGTGACTATACGAATCTCGGTTTTGCTGTGATGGGTGACTTTGTATTCAACAATGGTTTGAGCGTATTGCTGGGTGTTCGATATGACACGATTGATATCGAAAGCAAGCAACTAGTAGACAAACTGCTGTTCGCGAGCTCCAATAATTTCTGTCCGGCTGCAGGATGTGAAAACAGTGATGCCAGCGATGATGTTGATGGTGTCTCATGGACGGCCAGTGTTAGCTACGAGTTCGACAATGGTCTTATCCCTTACATCACCGCTTCAACGCAGGCAACAATGATTGTAGGTCAGGGCGCAGAAGCTGTGACCAGCAACATCTCCAGTGGTGGTATCTTTGATGAGTCAGAGCTTCAGGAAATTGGTTTGAAAGGTAGCTTGCTGGACAATGCGCTATATTTTGGCGTTGCATTATATAAGCAAGAGCGAACGGACTTCTCCGCGCAGTCCATTGTAACGAACCAGACGACTGAGACCGAAGGTGCTGAAGTTGAAGTTCGTTGGGTAGTGAACGAAAACCTGCTGCTCACGTTTGGCTACTCACACATCGAGGTGACCAACCTAAGCACTAAGGAAAATGGCCGCCGATTTAGCTTTATTGGTTGTGATGATATGCAGAATATCGCGTGTGACCTGATTTACGGTGGTACGCTCGGAGGAAACGTCAGCAATATCGCGAGTGGTTCTAGACGCGCTGGTATGCCAGAAGACATCTTCACGATGACCGGTACCTATGACTTTGGCAACGGCTGGACGGTCAATGGGTCTATTATTGATGTGGACGAAGTGTCTTCTGGCTATTCTAATGCTGTTACCTTGCCTGATTACACTTTGATCAATCTTGGCGTTGCGTTTCAGACCGAAAATTGGCTCGTTAGCGTTAGTGGCAAGAACCTGACTGATGAGGAGTATTTCCGAGCAAACTTCCCAAATCTGTTTGGTGGCACAATCGTTTTGCCTGAGCTACCTAGGCATTTCAACGCACGATTTCAGTACAATTTCTAGAAACCCATACGTCCCAAGGGCGTAAGGTATCTGGATAACAACTTGAAAAAGGGCAGCATTAGCTGCCCTTTTTTTTTGCGCGGTAAATGCGGTTACGATGGCTGTTACCATGTTTAGCCATAGAAAAAAGGAGTAGTAATGGTGTCACGAATAATTAGCCTGGCTGTAGTCTTTATGCTGTCCGCCTGCGGTATGCCTGATGTCGAGGTCACAGTCGAGGAAGATCACCAAGAGAAACCAAGATCAGTCAAGGTTGTCGTGGTGACCCTGTTCGAAATTGGGGATGATACCGGCGACCGAGCCGGGGAGTTCCAGCTTTGGAAAGAACGGCGAGAGTTTGATGAAATTCTGCCGTTCCACGGTTACAGGGACCTGCACTACAACAGTGAGGATGGGTTGCTTGTCATGGTGACCGGCATCGGCACCGCCAGGGCAACGGCAGCAACCATGGCCGTAGGGATGGACCCGCGTTTTGACCTGTCGAAAGCCTACTGGCTGACCGCTGGCATTGCGGGTATTGACCCTGAAGATGCGACTGTCGGGTCGGCTGCCTGGGCGGAATACCTGGTCGACGGAGACCTTGGTCATCACATTGATGCGAGAGAAATCCCTGAAGATTGGCCGTTTGGCTATTTTCCAAGGTACACGACCCGTCCCTTTGATCCTGAGAAACCTGAACCTAGTGGCGAGATGTACAGACTCAACCCGGGGCTGACTGAGTGGGCCTATCAGCTAACCAAAGATATTGAATTACCGGACGACCCCAGTGTGCAACATGAAAGAGACCTGTACACGGAGCACCCGAATGCCCAGGGTAAGCCAAAGGTCATCAAGGGTGACCATATTGCAGCATTAACCTTCTGGCATGGCGCGCTGCTTAATGATTGGGCCAATCGGCTCGTGGAATACTGGACTGATGGCAAAGGCAATATGGTGACTTCTGCGATGGAAGATACGGGTTCGTATCTGTCTATTTCCTGGCTGGATAAGATTGAACGGGCAGATAAAGATCGCTTCATGGTGCTTCGAATAGGTAGTAACTTTACGATGCAACCACCAACACGAACCGCTGCTGAGAATCTGCTTAAAGAAACCCAGGGTTACAAATACGCGGGCCTTGAGATCGCGGTTGAGTCCGGTTATCTCGTTGCGTCGAGAGTCGTGGATGAACTATTAGAGAACTGGGACCAGTATGAAGATACTATCCCGACCAGTGAATAGCGTGTTGGCCGAATGAGCGAGTTTATTGATTACGTCAGGTCTTTGCCTAAAGCGGAGTTGCACCTGCATATTGAAGGAACGCTTGAACCCGCAATGCTGATGAACCTGGCAGAAAAGCACCAGGTTGATCTGCCATATTCGACTGCCGCCGATGTTGAGCGCGCTTATGATTTTGGGGACCTGCAGAGTTTTCTTGATCTTTACTATCTGGGTGCCAGTGTGCTCATCGACGCAGCTGATTTCTATTCGTTAATGTTTCGCTATCTCGAGAGATGTCGTGATGAGGGCATCGTCCATACAGAAATGATGTTTGACCCGCAGACTCATACCGAACGGGGTATTGGCTTTCCTGTGTTTATGTCTGGATTTGGTCAGGCGATGGGCGATGCGAAACGTCAATGGGGACAGTCATCCTCGTTAATCATGTGCTTTCTCAGACACCTGCCAGAAGAAAGCGCGTTCGAGACACTTAAAGCTGCTGAGCCTTTTAAAAGCCAGATAATGTCGATAGGCCTGGACAGTTCCGAGCTTGGTCACCCGCCAGAAAAGTTCGAGCGAGTGTATGCGGCTGCTGGACAACAAGGTTATCGATTGGTTGCTCATGCGGGGGAAGAGGGGCCGCCGACCTATATTGTTAATGCCCTTGATCGACTAAGGGTGGAGCGAATTGACCATGGCGTGCGTTGTCTGGAAGACCCAGAACTCGTTGAGCGATTGGTGAAGACAAAGATCCCCTTGACTGTCTGTCCGTTATCAAA
>Ga0209558_1000100_pt1 | contig 85056 bp, 87 predicted proteins | sample SaaInlV_150m_DNA_3_FD_184674 | JGI IMG/M metagenome (GOLD analysis project Ga0209558, IMG submission 184674) | Marine microbial communities from expanding oxygen minimum zones in the Saanich Inlet - Saanich Inlet SI074_LV_120m_DNA (SPAdes) (version 2) | ecosystem: Environmental > Aquatic >...
GCATCTCAATGCGGCTGGGACCTCCAGACTCCATATTCTCTATCCTTCGTTTGTCCGGCCCTTTTGGGCCGCGGCAATTAGTTCATCGGTCAATACGAGTTTCGCCTTGGCGATATCCGAAAACGGCAGGATGAATTCGTCATCCTCTGCGTCCAGGTCTGCCAGGCGAACCCTGTCATCCTGCAGGCCCAACAAGCGCCCGCGGAAACGCCGGCGGCCGTCCACGGCCTGCTTCAACTCAACCTTCGCCTCGTACCCGGCAAAGCTCTCGAAATCCTTTGGCCGCGTCAGCGGCCGGTCGATCCCCGGCGAACTCACCTCGAGCTGATAGGCGTCCCGAATCGGGTCGGCCACATCAAGCAGCGCGGATGAGGTGCGGCTTGCCAGGGTACAATCCTCGATCGTCACATCCTTGCCGTCGGCACGGTCGATCATGATCTGCAGGAGCGGACGCCCCCCGCCACCATAGTTGACGCGCACCAACTCAAAGCCGAGATCGGCCAGCGAGGGTTCAATGACGGAGATGATCTTGTCCGTCTGGATATTTTCGCTGATCAGGTTCAATCCTCGATCAAGCTCCTGCTACGCCCGCCGAAAAAAAGGTAACAAAAAAGGCGGCGCCGGGTTGTCCGGGCCACCCTTAACTGTCTGTCACCAGACGTTGGGCCTTGTTGAGCGGGAATATAGGGGAAACGCCGGAAAAGGCAACCCGCGCATTAACCCGTGCGTGGAATTCGCAGATAGCGCAAAAACGTCGACCCGGGTCCGCCGCTGCGATTCTTGTCCTCATAACGTGTGTCCGGCCAATCGGCCGGCCGGTGGCGCCAATCATCGGCGCAGGATGCCGTCCAGGAAAACGCCGGATGTCCCTGCAGATGCCGCAGGATCCAGACGAGATAATCCTGATCATCCGTCGCGACCCGCAATTCCGCACCGTCACGCATCAGGCGCGCGAGGGTATCGAGCAGCTGGGTGTTAATCAGCCGCCGCCTGTGATGACGCAGCTTCGGCCATGGATCTGGAAAGAGAATGAACACCCGCGCGAGAGCCCCGTCCGCCATGGCTTGCAACAGCGGGCGCACATCGTCGGCGAGAACCCGAATATTCCCGGGCCGGTCCGATTCGATTGCAGACAGGAGACGCGCGACCCCGTTCAGATAGGGCTCTGCACCGACAAAGCCGACGTCGTGATTGTTCGTGGCCTGCCATGCCAGATGTTCGCCGGCGCCGAATCCGATTTCGAGCCAGACCTCGCTGGCATTGGGTGTGAACCACGCAGCCGGATCGATGGTCGTGCCGTCCGGCGGCACGGTGATCTGGATATCCGGCAGATAGGTCTCGAGCAGGCGTTCCTGGCCGGCCCGCAACTTGCGGCCCCGCCTGCGACCATGGAAGCGTGCGTCTTCGCCTCCAGGATTCGCGGCAGAATCCGTAATCAAAGCGCGTTGTGCAGCGCGTCGACGAGGTCGGTCTTTTCCCAAGAGAATCCGCCATCCGCATCAGGCTGCCGGCCGAAATGACCATACGCCGCAGTGCGCGCATAGATCGGCTTGTTCAAACCGAGATGCTCGCGAATTCCGCGCGGGGTGAGGTCCATTGCCTTCTGCACGGCTTCGGCCAGCTTCGACTCATCAACTTTGCCGGTGCCATAAGTATCGACATAGACCGACAGGGGGTGTGACACGCCGATCGCATAGGCAACCTGGATGCTGCAGCGGTCCGCCAGCTTGGCCTCAACGACATTCTTGGCCACGTAGCGCGCGGCATATGCCGCAGAACGGTCGACCTTGGTCGGGTCTTTGCCCGAGAACGCGCCGCCGCCATGGGGTGCTGCACCGCCATAGGTATCGACGATGATCTTTCGGCCGGTCAGGCCCGCGTCGCCGTCGGGCCCGCCAATGACGAATCGGCCCGTTGGGTTCACGTAGAACTGCTCTTCCGAACACATCCAGCTCTCCGGCAGAACATTGAGCACATGGGGGCGCACAATCTCGCGCACATCGTCCTGGCTCAGCCCTTCGGCATGCTGGGTCGAGACGACGACAGACGACGCACCAACCGGCTTTCCGTCTTCGTAACGCAGCGTCACCTGGCTCTTCGAATCGGGACCCAGGCCAGACTCGGCACCGGAATGACGGGCCTCGGCAAGCGATTTCAGAATTGCGTGTGAATAGTGAATGGGTGCCGGCATGAGCACATCGGTCTCGCGACAGGCATAGCCGAACATCAGGCCCTGATCGCCAGCGCCCTCATCCTTGTTCCCGGCCGCGTCCACGCCCTGCGCGATATCGCTCGACTGGGAATGCACGTAACAATTCACGTCCGCGTTTTTCCAGTGGAAGCCGTCTTGCTCGTATCCAATATCCTTCACCGCCGCGCGCGCAATCTCTTCCATGCGGGCCGCATCGATGTCCGCCGGGCCACGCACCTCGCCCGCCATGACGATGCGGTTTGTCGTGGTCAGGGTTTCGACCGCCACACGGCTCTGCGGGTCGCCGGTCAGGAAGGCGTCGACAATGGCGTCGGAAATGCGATCGCACACCTTGTCGGGATGTCCCTCGGAGACGGATTCACTGGTAAAGAGATAGCTGCTTTTGGACACGGGGTCGGTCTCCCTGCGATCGGATTGTATGGCTGCGGTGGGCAACCCGCATCCTTGTGAGTTCAATTTATATACGCCGCCCGGCGCCCCCCCGGCCAGGCGACCCGGTTGTGCAGGAACGCCACCCGGCCCGTCAAGGGGATTTGCGGTTGCGCACCAGGGCCAGGGCCAGGGCCAAAAACAACGCCGCCAGGATCAAGGGAATCAACTCACCCCAACGCGCAAAGGGAGTCGATGACAATGCCGCCGGGAGCCCGCTATCGAGAACGCCCTGTTCCCCGATACCAAGCCGGGCAATCACCCGCCCGTACGGATCCACAACAGCCGAAATTCCCGTATTGGCAGCACGAACCATCGGCAAACCTTCCTCGACCGCACGTGTCGAGGCGATCGCAAAATGCTGCTGCGGGCCGGCGAATGTCCCGAACCACGCATCATTGGTCAGGTTCAGCAACCAACCAGGCCGCTCGCCATGCGGCGTTACACGGCCGGAGAAGATCGCCTCGTAGCAGATCAGAGGGCTCACCGTCGGCAAGCCCGGGATCTCGAGGAGCCGCCGGCCCGCGCCGGCAACGAAGTCGCCCTGTCCTGGTACGATCTTGTCGATCGGAAGCACCCCGCGCAGCGGCACATACTCACCAAACGGCACGAGATGAGATTTGTCGTAGACCCGTTGCACGTCCGCCGCAGCGTCGATCACCAGCAGCGCATTGCGCAGCTGCTGCGTATCGTTGTGAAAGGCACGGCGCACAGACCCTGTGATCAAGGCGCCCCCGGGTGGTGCAGCGGCGGCGCTTCGAATGCGGGCCAACACATCATTTGCCAGCAGAAACGGCACCGCGGTTTCCGGCCAGATCACATGCGTGGGAGCCAATTCCGCCGGAGTGCGGCTGAGTGCAAGATGACGCTCCAGGTGCGCCACGCGCAAATTCTGATCCCATTTATCCCGCTGGGCGATGTTCGCCTGCACCAGCCGCAGGCGCACATCGGGAACCAGCGTCTCGACGGCGCCCGCAAGCCGGACCTGTCCACCGGCCCATAGCGCCAACGGCAGCACGATCGTCACTGCCACCGTCAGTCCCCAGCGGCGCACAAGAGGCAGTCCGTTGGCTGAAAGAATCGCCGGCATCCCGGCGGCAAGGACCGTCAGCCCGCCCAGGCCCAGGACGCCCACCAGCGCCGTGACCTGCATCATCGACGGCGCCCCGGCCCAGACGTACCCCATCAGGTTCCATGGGAACCCGGTGAAGACGATCCCGCGGGCAAACTCGGCGACCATCCAGAGCGATGCCAATGCGAAGACCCGTGCAACCGGTGCGGCGCGCGCCGGCAACAGCATGAGCGCCCCGCACACCAGAGCCGGGAACAAAGCCAGCACCGCGGCGAGCCCCGGAAGGGCGAATGGTATCAGCCACGCGGTGCGTGCCGGATCGACGAGCAACGGCTCGGCAATCCAGTGAACACCAACGATGAAATGTCCGAAGCCGAACCAGAACCCCACCCACAATCCGAGCCGGCGGCGCCGGGGAACCATGTCCGCGCCTTCGAGAAGCCAAAGCAGACCAACGAACGCCGGCACCAGCAACGGCACAACGTGAAAGGGCGGCAACGCCAGCGCGGATATCGCACCCAGCAACAGGCACGTCGCGACGCGACGCCAGCCGCTCAGCGTCTGTGTACGTTCAGCAAGATTCGTCAGCATGGGGGCGCCGGGCATTCATTGGGAAACGCTGTCAGTGAGGATCGGGGTCGGCCGAATCAGACTGTCGCTGGTCACGGACCCGCAGTCGTTTGATGCGACGTGCATCGGCGTCAACCACGACGAACTCGACGCCGGAAGAATGGGTCACGACCTCACTGCGCCGCGGCACCCGATCAACGAGAGAGAATACGACACCCCCGAGCGAATCGTTTTCCTCACGTTCTTCGTCCGTCACGAATGTACCAATCATGGATTCGAGCTCCTCGATCTCAGCGCGCGCATCGGCCAGGATCGAGCCGTCCGGGTCCCGCGTGATCAGCGGGCCATCCTCGTCATGCTCATCCTCGATCTCGCCGACAATCTCCTCGACCAGGTCCTCGATCGTCACCAGTCCGTCGACACCGCCGAACTCGTCCACAACGATCGCCATGTGGGTGCGTTGGGCCCGCATCTCCAAAAGCAGGTCGAGCACCCGGATCGAGGGTGCGGCAAAGAGTATTTCACGCGTCAGTTCACGCACGGCCAGGCGCGGGCTGCTGCGCATGGTCGCAAGCACATCCTTGATGTGGACAAACCCGACCACCTTGTCGAGATGCGAATGGTAGACCGGGATTCTGGAATGTGCCTCCCGCGACATCAGATCCGCGAGGGCTTCGAGTTCACACTCCTGGTCGGTGGCAATGATATCGGCGCGCGGAATCATCACGTCTTCGGCGGTCAGGTCATGCAGCTTGAGAATGTTGGCGATCAGCGCGCCCTCGTCCGCGTTGATCGGCGCCGCCTCGGCGCTCGTATCCTCGATCAGTTCCCCGATCGTCTCGCGTACGGAGTTTTCTCCGTTTCGTGCGCCGAACAGGCCACGCAGCCAATTCGCCAGCTGCCCCATCCCGGATGCTTCAGCACCCGGTGTCGGCTTGTCGTTTCGTGAAAGCTCGGTCATGGCGTCTTCACCCCGTCACGCGGCTTCGCTGCCAAGATACGGATCGGGGATCCCGATCCGGTGCAGCACAACGCGCTCAAGCGCTTCCATAATCTCGGCCTCGTCCTCACGCTCATGATCAAAGCCCAGCAAATGCAAAGTGCCGTGAACGACGAGATGACTAAGATGGTGGGTCAGAGACTTGTTCTGCTCCACCGCCTCACCGGCACTGGTTTCATAGGCGACCACGACGTCGCCCAGCATCACCACGCCGTTCTCTCCGACGGGTATGGCGGGCTCTCCGACGGGTATGGCGGGCTCTCCGACGGGTATGGCGGGCGAATCATTCAGCGCGAAGGCCAGCACGTTGGTCGCGGCGTCACGATCGCGCCAATCCCTGTTCAGGGTTCTGATCTCCGCGTCGTCGGTCAGGCGCACGCCCAACTCAACACCGGCGGTGATCGACACATCGGCGCCGACCAAGGCCGCGCGCGCCGCGGTGGTCACAATGTCATCCAGGTCCAAATCCGTCGCACGCCAATCCGGGCTCACAACATCAACAATCACGACAATCTCGTCGCCACCTTGTTCGGTCATCGATTGCGATCCGCGTCGCCGATATCATCGCCATTCCCGGAGCTTCTCAATTTATCGCGGGCGTTGTAGGCGGTCACAATCCGGGCCACCATCGCGTGGCGAACCACATCGGATTCGCCGAAGCGCACGGTCCGCACCCCGCCCACCCCATCGAGCACATCGAGCGCGTCGGCCAGTCCGGACCTCGTCCCGCTCGGCAGATCGATCTGGCTCATATCGCCGGTAACGGCCATCCGCGAACCCTCCCCCAAACGGGTCAGGAACATCTTCATCTGCATGGCCGACGTGTTTTGGGCTTCATCGAGAATAATGAATGCACGCGACAGCGTTCGGCCGCGCATGAAGGCCAGTGGTGCAACCTCTATCTCGCCGCTGCTCAGGCGTTTGACGATCTGTTCTTCGGGCAGCATGTCGTGCAGCGCGTCGTACAGAGGGCGCAGATAAGGGTCGATCTTTTCCTGCAAATCACCCGGCAAAAACCCGAGACGTTCACCGGCCTCGACGGCCGGACGTGAAAGGATCAACCGGTCGACTTTGCCCTGGATCAGCTCGTTCACCGCCATCGCCACGGCCAGATAAGTCTTGCCAGTGCCCGCCGGTCCGAGCCCGAATGTGAGGTCCGCCTCGCCCAGCGCCTCGAGATAGCGCGCCTGCTTCGGAGACCGTGGGGTAATCGTGCGTTTGCGCGTGCGGATCGCAATCTGGCTGTCGCCCTGATTTCCGCTGGTGGCCATGCGCACGGCAGCCTGCACATCGGCCGGCGCGACTTCCTGCCCCCCCTTGAGGCGGCCGTAGAGATCCTCGATCGCCCGGTCGGCGATCTCTCGCGATGTTTCCGGGCCCTGGATCTCCAGCCGGTTCCCGCGATACCGCAGGGTGACGTCAAGCAACTGCTCGATCTGCATCAAGTGCTCATCGTGATGCCCGAACAAAGCCGGGAGAAGCGAGTTGTCGTCGAACTGGATCTGCACCGGTTGTCCGGTCGCCGTGTCAGTCGATGTCAAGCGCTCAACCTCTCCTCGGATTCTTCGCGCGGATGCGCGGAACCAGAGCCAACAATGTGCCCCTCAAGACTGTGCGGCTTGCACGAGTCGATGGCAACCTTCGCAATATCGCCGACCTGATATTCCGTCGTGGCCACATGCACAGCCTGATTGTAGGGGCTCCGTCCGACCAGCTGGCCCGGATGGCGGCCCGCACGCTCGAACAGGACGTCGAACGTGCGCCCGACCGTGTCGGCATTGAAGGCCTGCTGCTGCTCTTCGAGCAAAGCCTGGAGACGCGCGAGGCGCTCATCCTTGATGTTCTCCGGCACCTGCCGCGGCATCCCCGCCGCAGGCGTTCCCGGACGAGAGCTGTATTTGAACGAGTAGGCCATGGTGAAACCTACGGCGCGTACGAGATCGAGCGTGGCCTCAAAATCCGCATCACTCTCGCCGGGAAACCCGACGATGAAATCACAACTCAGGGCGAGGTCCGGCCGGGCCGCGCGCAGACGCGCAACGATGTCCAGATACTGCGCAACATCGTGACCGCGATTCATCGCCTCGAGAATGCGGTCGCTCCCCGACTGCACCGGCAGATGTAAAAACGGCATCAGCGCTCCGACGTTTTCGTGCGCGGCAATCAATGCATCATCGACGTCGCGTGGATGGCTGGTCGTGTATCGAATCCGCGCCACCCCATCGAGCGCCGCGAGCCGTTCAACCAGCACGCCCAAACCGATCTCGCGATCGGCCTCGTCCACGCCGTGATAGGCGTTGACGTTCTGGCCCAGCAATGTGAGTTCGCGAACACCACCCGCGGCAAGCTGGCGTGCCTCCTCCAACACCTGCGCGACCGGACGAGAGAATTCCGCGCCGCGGGTATAGGGAACCACACAGAATGTGCAGAATTTATCGCAACCTTCCTGGATCGAAAGGAAGGCCGACACGGCATTTGCCTGCTGCCGTTCGGGCAGATGATCGAATTTGCTGTCGGCCGGAAATTCGGTGTCGAGCACACCGCGCTGGCCCGGCGCCTCCGCGCCTGCGCGATGCGCACGCGCCACCATCTCCGGCAGCCGGTGGTAGGTCTGCGGGCCCAGAACAATGTCGACGTAAGGCGCGCGCCGTAGCATTTCCTCGCCCTCTGCCTGGGCGACACAGCCCGCGACCGCAATGACCATGGGAGAGCCTTCTTCGGCCCGGCGATCCTTGGTCTTGCGTAGGCGTCCGAGCTCCGAATAGACCTTATCGCTCGCCTTCTCGCGGATGTGGCAGGTGTTGAGAATCACCATATCCGCATCCTCGGGATCATCCCCGGGGGCATAGCCGAGCGGCGCCAGGATTTCCGCCATACGTTCGGAATCGTAGACGTTCATCTGACAACCGTAGGTCTTGATGAAGAGTTTTTTGGCCAAGGGCCCTTATGCCATCTGCAATGCGAACGCGGCCCCAGAAGGCCTTCGTGCCTTCATTTTAACCGACAACGCTTTGTTATTTATCAACAATCTCACACCTAAGCCTTCGTTGACTTCGAGTCAACCCGCGCCGAAGCGCGCTTTTCGCGAGGGCTTGCAAAGCCCTTTTTGGCGCGGCGTAAACCCTTGAGATCGTTCGAACGCGGGCGAGACCGCCATCGAATCCAGTCCCAGTCGCCCGACGTGCCGACCTTCGGCTGGATCCGGCCGGACAACGCGTCCGAATGACTGCGGACGATCTGCTCATGGCAATGTTGCGACAGCGCCTTACGCGAACTGAATTGATCGATCGTCACGGGCGGGTGGAACGAGACCGTCACGGTCAGACGCCCCAGGCCAACGAGTTCGGCGGCATGGCCAAACAGCTCCATATCGCCGTACCAGGCATAGAAGGGGCGCAGATGGCGACCGATGGGCACACCGTCGACACGTGAATAGGTCAATGACACCGGCTGCACCGTGAGCGACTCGCCCTTCGCGCGAAACTCGGCCACCGAGAGAAGCGCGCTTTTGAAGGGCAGTATATGATTGCCGTCGTCGCTGGTGCCCTCGGGAAACAGGATCATGCTGTCCCCGGCCTCAAGCCGACGCCCGAGCGCCGTGGCCTGAAGATGCGATGTGCGGACCCTGCGGTCGACGAAGACCGAGCGTTGCAGCTTCGCCAAAAGCCCGAACAGGGGCCATTCGGCCACCTCGGACTTGGCCACGAAGGAGCCCGGAATCAGGGCCCCGTAGATCGGGATATCGAGATAGGACGTGTGATTGGCGACAAACAGGGTCGGCCGTGTTCGCGACCGGCGCCCGAAAACCTCAAGCCTGATCCCCAGAAGCCTGCAACAAATCCGGTGATACCAGAGCGGAATGCGCCGCGATAACGGCAGGCGCAACAACAACGCGACCGCCTGCACCGGGATCAGCGCAAGGGTGAACAACACATACATGGAGGCCCGTGCGACCGCCGTTTCCCTGGCATTGTAAATTGTCGGCTCGCTCACGCGCCGCCCCCGGCCTCTTCACTCTCCGTGTCCCTCTCGCGGCCGTAGTGCTTGTAATATTTCTCGGTCACGAGATCGGTTTTGACCACGATACAAACGTCGGTGGTGTTGAATTGGTGATCAACGACGGCGCCATCACCAACAAAACCGCCGAGCCGCAGATACCCCTTCAAAAGCGGTGGCAACGCGGTCAGTGCCGCCTTCTTGTCGATCTGATCTTCGGGCAGAAAATCCATGCCCACATGCAGTTCCGGCAGCGCAACGGGGCGCATGACCTCAGGCGCCAGATGGAAATGATGCAGATAGCTCAGCGGCAGGGCGAGGCTTTCGGGCTCCACGCCGTGCAGGCTGGCACAGCCGAACATCATGGATATGTCGTAGTGAAAAACAAACTGGGCAATCGCCGCCCAGAGCAGCTGCATGGTGGGGCGGGCGCGATACTTCTGATCAACGCATGACCGGCCAAGCTCGAGAATCTCACCGGAATAATCCAGCAGCGGGGCGATGTCGTATTCACCCGCAGTATAGAAGCGCCCAAACTCCCGGGCGCGCTCACCGCGCAGCAAACGGTAGGTCGCGATAATCGTTTCCGGACCTTCTCCACGATCCGTGTCGCACACAAGCAAGTGCTCGCACACGTTGTCGAATGGGTCCACGTCGCGCCGAAGACGCTCCATTTCCGCATCCGGCTTGGCCTTCATCTCGTCGTAGAAAACGCGGTATCGCAACGCCTGAGCCGCCGCGATATCGCTCTCGTCCCGGGCCAGGCGCGCCACGAGCGACCCGGACCCGAGCGACGCCAGCGCCGCGTCGAGACCTGCAGCGCCCTCTGCCGATCGCTTCGCACCATCACCATCGCGGCGGTCGTTCATACGAATTTCACTTGCATGATTTCGCGGTGGCCCGTCAATCGGCGTCGTCCGCCGCCGCCTGAATGGGCGTCGCGAACAACTCAAGCCGATGATCAATGAGTTCATAGCCGAGATCGTGCGCGATCTTCGTTTTCAGCGCTTCAATCTCTTTGTTAAAAAATTCAATGACCTTGCCGGTCTTCACATCGATCAGATGATCATGATGATCGTCCTGCACCTCTTCATAGCGTGCCCGACCATCGCCGAAGTCATGTTTCTCGAGAATATTGGCCTCTTCGAACAGGCGCACTGTCCGGTACACCGTGGCGATCGAGATCCGCGAGTCGAGCAGGGTGGCGCGGCGATAGACCTGATCGACATCGGGATGATCATCGGCTTCCGACAGCACCCGCGCGATCGTACGGCGCTGCTCCGTCAGCTTAAGCCCACGATCCGTGCACAGCTGTTCGATCCTCGACGGCATGTTCGCGTTCACGCCCACCCCCCCCCCGGTCGACCAGCTATCTGTTTCAGAAACCTTCACACGCGCAATATAGGCCAAATATCGAGTCACAGCGAACATACGCCCCGCAACGCCGAAGCTATTTCTTGCCGCGTTTTCCCAAGCCTATCTTTTTCGCCAGTTGGCTGCGCTTCTTGGCGTAGTTCGGCGCGACCATAGGGTAATCCGCCGCCAGGCCCCAACGCTCGCGATACTGCTCCGGGGTCATGTCATAAGAGGTCTTGAGATGCCGCTTCAGCATCTTCAGCTTCATCCCGTCCTCAAGACAGACGATATAATCCGCCGTCACCGACTTCTTGATCGGCACCGCCGGAGACGGACGCTGTTGCGCGCTCGCCGAACCACCGGTGTCGGTAAGGCTGGCATGCACCTGAGCAATCAATTGGGGCAGCTCATTTGCCGGCAGCTTGTTGTTTGACACATGTGCCGCAACTATATCGGCCGTCAACTTCAACAATTCTGCTGAACTAACCTGTTCACTCATCGGATTTTGCCTCAAGAATGCTTGTAACTGTGACTATACAGCCGAGTATTTAGTCTCTGTTCAGCATTTGTCCAAGTTTTTTCGATCCACAGCCTCGGCACTGCGCGCATACACCAGAGCATCCACCTTCCGGTCGTGCCCGGCGTAATAGTCGGGCCGAAGACCAACCCGTACAAAACCGACTGATTCATACAGCGCGATCGCCGCCGCATTGCCCACAGCCACCTCGAGCACAACCCGCGTTTGCGATCCCGAATGCCGAAAAAAAACGTCGAGCAAAGCCTTGGCCACGCCGGAACGGCGAACACCTGGCGCCACACAAAGGGTGAGGATCTCGGCTTCGTTGTCCAACAATCTGCACACAAGAAGCGCCGACGCTTCTTTCTCGTCATGGCGGGCGGCAAGCGCAAAAGTTGTCGGCATTCCCAGGATCGTGCGAAACGAATGCGCTGACCACGGTGTCTCCGGGAGGGGCGCAAAGCAGAGGCCATGAAGCTGCGCAAGATGCTCCGCTGCGGTCGCGGGCGCCTCCTCGATGATCCAGCCCCGGGCTTCTGTGCGTGCCAATTCCTGCCTCTACCCGCGAAGGCGCTGCCGGTCGGCCGCCGGCGGGCTGGTGTCCGGCGGACGCAAGTACATCGGACGCGGGGGCGTTATGTCCGCGCCCGGTAGTTCACCAAACGCGACGGCCGCAAGGGTCGCGACAGCTGCAGCATCGGCGGCCTGCGTACGCCGAACGATCTGGTCGAGATGATGATCGGTCGCCTGATCGACAAAGCGCTCAACGGCGTCGCCCACAAGCGTAGCGCCGCCAAGCGATGCGATTTTCTGTTCGACCTCCGCCGCCCCGACCACCAGAGGTTCGGCAAGCGGAATATCGTCGGAACCGAACGCCTGAATGTAGAAGTCCGCGCGCTTGGTCTCCAGGAGAACAACGACCGGACCGGTCACACCGTCATTGCGGGCCAGATGGCGGTGCACCTCAAGACTGCCAATCCCCATGACCGGAATGCCAAGTGCCAGGCCGAGGCCGCGCGCGGCGGCGATAGCAATACGCAATCCAGTGTAGGCGCCTGGCCCGATGCTGACGGCGACGAGGTCGAGGCTTTCAAAGCCTCCTCCTGTGACGACATCACGCGCCATCGGCATGAGCGCCTCGGCATGGCCGCGGTCCATTGCCTCCCAACGCCGGCTCGCAATCACACCGCCCGCCCACAACGCGGCGGAACAGGCTGCTCCGGCTGCGTCCAGGGCTAGGATGGTCGGGTCGGAAGTCGTGATCATTTTCCTGCTTTTCAGCGAATCCGTGCTCGGGTCTAGCATCGCGCGCCGGTCACGGCAAAGGTGGCCCGCCGGAGGACTTCTCAATGGACGAACCCAAAACGCACCGTGCGGCATATGTGGAAATTGATCCGTCAGCCTACAACGTCGACATCCATCTGGCCTACGCGACCGCCGATAATTTTACCGGGCAACCGGTCTACACGAACGCACACTGTTTCCTGCATGAGGATGCCGCGGAGCATCTGGCGCGCGCAATCGAGCTCGCCGGACGCCTCGGCTATCGGATGCTGGTTTTCGACGCCCTGCGGCCGAGCGAAGCACAGTGGGCCTTGTGGAATCACACGCCCGACCCCGACTTCCTGGCCGACCCGCGGCGTGGGTCACCTCACAGCCGCGGTGTTGCAGTGGACCTGACCTTGATCGACGATGCCGGCTTACCCCTCGATATGGGCACCCACTTCGATGCGTTCACCCCCCTTTCCCATCACGGCGCGGACGTGTCCCCCGATGCGCAGCGCAACCGGCATCTGCTGCTCGGCATCATGTCCACCGCCGGGTGGGATTTTTATTCGAAGGAATGGTGGCACTTTCAATTGTTCGACCCACGGCGCTACCCGTTGGTGGAAGATCGTGACCTCGACAAGCCGATGATGAGTTAGATTCGGCCAAATGGCCTTGCGGCGCAAATGCGCCCAACGTTAACGTTCCGGAAGCAATACAGGCTGTCTCATGTTGCCCCGGACCGTGGAGACGCACGTGACCAGACGAGCACTCAATTTGTTGAAACGACGCGCGCAAACAGCAATATCCGCGATACTGGCGGCGGCAGCCGTCTGGCTGTCCTTGTCCGGGCCTGCAGGTGCGGCCGATTCGGCCGTCATCCTGATGTATCACCGGTTTGGCGAAAGCGCTTTTCCATCAACCAATATCCGTCTCGCCCAGTTCGAGGCACATATCGCGGAACTCGCCTCCGGGCCCTATACCGTGATGTCCGTGCCCGACATCGTGGCGGCGATCCGCGAAGGCCGGGAGCTCCCCGACCGGACCGTGGGGATCACGATCGACGATGGGTATCGCTCGATTTACACCGAGGCATGGCCCCGGCTGCGGCGCGCCGGATTTCCGTTCACGGTGTTCGTGTCAACCGACCCGGTCGACCGTGGATTCTCCGACTTCATGGACTGGGAACAGGTGCGTGAACTGCACGAGGCGGGCGTGACCATCGGTGGGCACACGGCCACACATCTGCACATGGCCGCGAACTCGGTCGAGCGCAACGAATCCGACCTGGCCTTGTCGAATGCACGTTATGTCAGTGAACTCGGCGCCGTGCCCGAACTTTTCGCCTATCCATTCGGTGAAGCCAGCACCCGGGTGGAACGCATCGTTCGGGACGCCGGATACGCGACGGCCTTCGGCCAGCATTCCGGCCCGTCCGACGCCTCAGCCGACCCGTACTACATGCCCCGCTTTGCCCTGAACGAGGCCTTCGGTGACATGGATCGTTTCCGGCTGGTGACGAATGCGCTGTCGATTCCCCATACCGACATGACGCCGGCCAACCCCACGTTGACCCAAAACCCGCCCATCTTCGGCTTCACCCGGGCGGCGGATTCGCCGCCAATCAAAGGGCTCGCATGCTATGCCGCAGATCAGGGACAGGTTCGCGTTGAGGAAATCGGGCCGCGGATCGAGGTGCGGATGGACGATCCATTTCCAACCGGCCGGGCCCGGATCAACTGCACCGGTCTGGGGCCTGACGGGCGCTGGCATTGGCTTGGGATGCAGTACTACGTGCCACGATCCTAGGAACCGCCCTGCCGATCGCAACCGCGAACAAAGACCCCCGGTTCCGGTCGTCTGCGTTGGGCGTTTACCGTGATGCGATTCCATCGCGGCCGACGTCGAACGGCTCGCTCGACAATTGCGCGACCTCGAAGTCATCGAGCTGATTCGTTCTGATCAACCCAAGCAACGCATCAACATACGCTTCCCGGCGCTCGGAGTAGCTGATGAGTGTCTGTGCAAGTTCACCTGCGTTGAGCTGCGTGTCGCGCGCGCGCATCTGCGCGCGGGTTACCCGGTAATCTTCATAGGCATAGTGACGGTTGAGATTGACCACATAGCTGCGGACGCTGTCGAGCAGACTGTCGAAAGCGCGAACTTCGAAACGTTCCCCATCCGCGCGTTCCGCGGGAACGAAACCCGTCCCAACGCTCCAGGCGCGCTGCCCATAAAGGGCGTTGCCATCGCGCGCGAAGCGGGACCGACCCCATCCACTTTCCTCGATCGCCTGGGCCAAAGCCAGCGTCGGTGAGACGGTATCCACACGCCGCAACAGGGCCGCAAAATCACCCGGCGCCGCATCATATTTCTCGGCGAGCCGGTCGAGCCAGTCCTGGTCGTCATCCGACAATTCGTGGCCGGAAATAATCTGTTCTTCCAGATCAATAAGACGGCGGCGCTCCAGCCGAACTTCCTCATTTGCCTTCAGGATCAAAGGAAGAACCGTGCGAATAAACGTGCGCTTACGCGCCTCGACGACCATCTGATCATCGAAATCTTCAGGCAATGATTCAACCAACAGACGCGGCACGCGCGAATCACCACGCCTTATCTGCCGAAGCGCATACCCGGTATCGTCGAGCACATCATGCAAGCTATCGGCAGAGGTGACCTCAACCATATCGTCATGGATGTCGGCAAACTGCGGGCGCGTAGGCGCAGGCGTAAAATCGACCTGCGGCAACGCGACCCAATCAAGTGCCGCGCGCGCGCGCTGATCAACGGAAAATCCGGCCACGGCGCCATAAAGCATGGCGGCGCCAACGGCGGAAACCGTGAAAGCAGTGCGCTTGTTTTTACGGAAGTTACGAATGATGCCCCTCATTTCGACACGCTCCCCCACGTTGCCGCGGGCCAGGGGCGTATAAACTTTTATGAGTATTCAAAGTGTTCGGCAAGCCGCGATTTGACGCCGGCCCGCGCATCCATTCCTCGAATTTTTAACGAAACGCCGCTAGGCGACGGCCTGAACCTCTTCCACTTCAGGCACGTAGTGCCGGAGAAGGTTTTCGATGCCCATTTTCAGGGTCGCCGTTGAACTCGGGCAGCCGGCGCACGCACCCTGCATGGTCAGGAAAACAACACCGTCCTCGAAGCCGTGAAATACGATATCGCCGCCATCCATCGCCACGGCGGGCCGCACGCGCGTGTCGAGCAACTCGACGATCTGCGCGACCACCTCTTGATTCTCGCCATCGCCGGCCGCGTGCGCCGGGCCAGCGGCCTCGCGCATCGCCAGATCGCCCGATGTGTAATGTTCCATGATCGCGCCGAGTACGGCCGGCTTCAGGACCTGCCATTCGGCTTCCGGCGCCTTCGTCACGGTGACGAAATCGCTGCCGAGAAAAACCGCCGTCACCTCGGGCACCGTGAACAGGCGCATCGCCAGGGGTGACGTATCGGCGCTCTCCCGGTTGGGGAAGTCGGCCGTGCCCTCAGCAAGCACCTCGCTCCCCGGAAGGAACTTCAGGGTCGCGGGATTGGGTGTCTCTTCGGTCTGGATAAACATCCGGTACCTTGCCTCTTAGCCTGTTGAAACCACATTCAACGCGTGGCCGGGAACCCGTGTTAACGAATCCTGTGATGGAGCGTTAACGTTTTCTACCAATCGGGCCTTGTTCGAAAGGGAATTTGGTCAGATTTCCGGAATAATCAAGTCCTGATTTGCCCCGCTCTTGGTTAATACAAAGCCCCAGTACGGTTAATCCGGCCGTCGCCAAAGTGGCGAACACAGCAAGAACATCCTATGTTTGCCGCATGTCGGCGAATGCTTTTGAAAACCCGAACGTTGGAACGACCCCCTGTGGATAGCGAAACACTTGTGTCCCAGAATCGCGTACCCGAGAGCCTGGCAACGGGCTTGCCGGACCCGAATTATGATTGCCCCGTGTTCGAATGGATCGAGAATTTCGGGCGTTACGCGGATTCGCTGCCCACGCTGGTCGGTGAGGTCGGGCGGCGTTTCCAGGATTGCGGCCTGCCGCTGGCCCGTCTCAGCATCGTGATCCGGACCCTGCACCCGCAGATCGCCGCAGCCGGATTCGCGTGGAACGGCGAGACAGGCGAAATGGCCGAGTTCGCGGCCGACCATCAATCCCAGTCGAGCGAATCCTTTCAGCGCAGCCCTGTGCGTCTCGTGTTCGAGGGCTCCCCCGGCCTGCGTCGCCAGCTGCTGGATCCGGACTGCCCGCGCGACTTCCCGATCCTCGAGGAGCTCGCGGCCGATGGCGTTACTGATTATCTGATTTTGCCGATCCCGTTTTCCAACGGGCGAACCTACGCCTGCTCCTGGGCAACCAAGGCGCCCGATGGTTTTCCCGACGCCGCGATTGAGCGCATCACCCAACTCATGCCCGCCTTCTCCCTGGTGCTCGAAATTCTCGCCGTGCGCATGATCTCGCGCAATCTGATGGACACCTATCTGGGCCACAGCGCGGGCGAACGTGTGCTCCAGGGCGAGATCTATCGCGGGGTGAACGAGACCATCGAATCCGTCATCTGGATTTCGGATCTGCGAAGCTTCACCCGCATGTCGGATGAATTCGCGCCGCCGGTGATGCTGGGAATTTTGAATGACCATTTCGAACGTGTGGTCGGAGCCATCGCCGATCACGGCGGCGAAGTGCTGAAGTTTATGGGCGATTCCGTGCTCGCGATTTTCCCCGTCGACCCCGGCCTTGGCCCTCAGCCGGCCGTGGACGCCGCGATCAAAGCCGTCCGGGACGCCACAACAAGGATCGAAAAGGGAAACGCCGCGCGGCGCGAGAAGGGCCTGGTCGAAATCGGCTTCGGAATCGCACTGCATCACGGCAATGTCGTCTACGGCAATATCGGCGCGCCCGACCGGCTGGACTTCACCGTGATCGGTCCGGCGGTCAATCAGACGGCGCGAATCGAGGCGCTGTGCCGCACCCTTAGCCGGCCCGTTCTGGTCTCGCAACGCATCGCCGATGCCGCACAATCGGAGCTCGTGTCGCTCGGCTTCCAGGCCCTGCGCGGTGTGCGCGAACCCCAGGAGATTTTCACCCTGCCGGAATACGCCTGACGGCGTGCGCGAAACGCCCCAATTCAGGCGCCCAGGAACCCGACGATCTCGTGCACTTCCTTGATGACCGGCGCGGCAATGGCCGCCGCGCGCTCTGCCCCGTCTCGCAGAACCGCATCGACATGATCCGGCGCCGCCATCAGGCGCTGCATTTCTTCGCCGATCGGGCCGAGCTTTGCGACCGACAGATCGACGAGCTCGCCCTTGAAGGCACTGAACTGCGCGCCGGCGAACTGTTCGAGCGTGACCGCCATAGACTGGCCTGAGAGCGCGGCATAGATCGAGAGCAGATTGAACGCCTCGGGCCGCGCGCGCTCGACCTCGGCCTCGACATGCTGCCCGTCTTCGGCGAGCGAGTCGGGACCCGGGAGTTCTCCCGGATCGGTCTTGGCCTTGCGAATCTTGCCCGCGATATCGTCGGCGCCGTCGGTGAGATTGATCCGCGAATATTCCGACGGATCCGATTTCGACATCTTCTTGGTGCCGTCGCGCAGGCTCATCACCCGGGTCGCCTCGCCGAAGATCAGCGGCTCGACGACAGGAAAACAGTCGGTCTCGAAATCATTGTTGAACTTGATTGCGATGTCCCGCGTCAGCTCGAGATGCTGTTTCTGGTCCTCGCCGACAGGCACATGGGTCGCCCTGTAGGCGAGAATGTCAGCCGCCATCAGGTTCGGATAAACATACAGGCCCACACTCGCATTCTCGCGCTGCTTGCCCGCCTTCTCCTTGAACTGGGTCATCCGGTTGAGCCAGCCCATCCGGGCCACACAGTTGAACACCCAGGCGAGCTCCGCATGCGCGGTCACCTGGCTCTGGTTGAAGATGATCGAATTTTTCGGATCGATCCCGGAGGCGAGGAAGGCTGCCGCCACCTCGCGCGTGTTCGGCGCGAGCTGTTTCGGGTCCTGCCAGACGGTGATCGCGTGCATGTCGACCACGCAATAGATGCATTCGAAATCGGCCTGCAGGCCGACGAAGTTTCGAATTGCGCCGAGATAGTTTCCGAGGTGGAGATCACCGGTGGGCTGTACGCCCGAGAATATACGGCTCATCGCTAATTTTCTCCTGGGGGTTTGGACGCCCGAGGGTGTCAGGGAAGGCGCGGGTTATGACCCGCGCGCGCGCCGCAGGTCAAGCGGAGCAGCTTCTATCCGCGGCGAAACATTCCCCGCATTTCGCCCAGTGATGTCGCGCGCAGCAGCTGGGCCAGCACGCCATAAACTGCCATGCCGGCAACCACCATCAACACCAGCGCCGCGACACCGGCCGGGTCGCTCCGGGTGAGTTGCGACGTCAGCAGGCCGGCAATCACCCACAAGGCGCCGGCCATCAGCAGTGCCGCAATCAGGATGCGGGCCAGCCGCGTAAGCAGCCTGCGATCGGGTTCGAGCAATCCACGCCGGTACAAGAGAAAGGCCAGCAAACTGGCGTTGAGCCACGCCGAGGCTGCCGTCGCCAGCGCGATCCCGACATGGGCCAGCGCCGGCATCAGCGCCAGCGCCAGCCCGATATTCACGACCAGCGCCAGCGCGGCGATCTTCACGGGCGTCGCTGTGTCTTCGCGCGCAAAAAATCCGGGCGCCAGCGCCTTGACCAGCACATAGGCCGGCAGCCCCAGCGAGAATGCCGCCAGGGCCGCGCCCGTGGCCGCCGCATCGGCGGCATCGAATGCGCCGCGCTGAAACAGGACGGTCACGATCGGGTCGGCGATGATCAACAGCGCCGCGGCGGCGGGCACCGTCAGGAGCATCGCGAACTCGATGGCACGATTCTGGCTGTCGCGTGCGGCGGCGGTGTCGCCGGCCTTGAGCTGGCGCGACAGAAGCGGGAGGAGCGCCACCCCCACCGCCGCGCCGACGACGCCCAGCGGCAGCTGGTTCACCCGGTCGGCGAAATAGAGGAACGACACCGAACCTTCCGGCAGCTCCGAGGCCAGACGCACACCAACCAGGACATTGATCTGATAGACGCCGGCGCCGAGGATGCCGGGGCCCATCAGCATGAAGAGCCGCTTCACCCGGGGCCCAAAAACCAGCCGCGGCACGAGCGGCATCAACCCGGTGCGGGAGCACACGGCGGCCAGCCAGACGAACTGGCCGACGCCGGCGATAAGCACACCCCAGCTCAGCGCCAGCCCGGGATTCGGAAGCCAGCCCAGCGCCACGCCGGACAGGGCGCCGATCAGCACAATATTCAGCAGGATTGGCGCCGCCGCAGCGGCCGCAAACTTCTCGAGCGTGTTCAGAATCCCGCCGAGCATCGCGGACAACGAGACGAACAGAAGATAAGGAAAGGTCAGGCGGGCAAAATCGACTGCCAGGCTGAATTTCTCGGGATTGTCGCGGAAGCCACCGGCAACCACCGTCATGACCTCCGGCATGAAAATTTCAACCAGGATGCTGAGCACGATCAGGATGAGCAGCATGATCCCGAAGACACGTTCGGCAAATGCCCGTGCCGCGGCGCGCCCGTGCTCTGTCAGCTCACCCGCAAACAGCGGCACGAAAGCGGCATTGAATGCGCCCTCGGCGAACAGCCGGCGGAAGATGTTGGGAAACTGGAGCGCGACAAAGAACGCATCGCTGACCTGGCCTGCGCCCAGGAACGCCGCGATGAATATATCGCGCACGAAGCCCAGAACACGGCTACCCATGGTCCAGCCGCCGACCGTAGCAATGGCGCGAAGAAGTGGCATGCAGCGCTCTTAACGGGAAACCGGGGCGAAGGAAAGGCAGGTATTGCGGCGCGCGGCGCCTTCTATTCTGCAGCCTGGTTGGCGGCCTGGTCGGCGGCCGCGCTATCAGCTTCGCGAATTGCCGCGAGCAGGCGTTCCCGGATCGCGACGATGCGCGCCTCATGGCTCACCTTCATGCCGAATCCGTCTTTGACATAGAAGACATCGACCGCCCGCTCCCCGAAGGTCGAAATCTTCGCCGACGAGATCTGCAGTGAAAGATCATAAAGCGCACGCGTGACCAGATAGAGGAACCCCGGGCGGTCACGCCCGTTGACCTCGATCACGGTGTGGGTCGCACTCGCCTGATTGTCGACGATCACGCGCGGGGCCACCGTGAAGACCCTCGTGCGCGCAGGTATGAATGTCCGCTCCGCCTCCGGCTCCGAGCGGTCCATCTCACCCGCGAACGCGCGTTCGATTTGAACCGTGAGCTTGGCCAGCGTGCCCGACGCCGACAAGGCCGTGTCATCCCGGTCCTGCAGCCAGAAGGTGTCCAGCGCCATGCCTTGCGGCGTGGTGAAGACCTTGGCGTCGACGATGTTCGCATCCACCGCCGATATGGCCCCGGTGATCCGCGAGAAGAGACCGGGATGGTCCTGGGTGTAGACCGTCAGTTCGGTCACATCGATGTCGGCCCGAACCCGCGTGCGGATCGAAAGCGGGAGCTTCTCCTGCTCGGCCGTTCGCATCAGGCGCGCCTGATGGGACAAGGTGTCCGTGTCGAATGTCAGCCAATACCCGGGATAACCCCGATCAAACTGCGCCTCGATATCCGCATCCGACCAATCGGCCAGCGCATCGCGCAAGGCCTCCTTGGCGGCCTCAATCCGGGCACCACGCGCGTTCGTGCGTTGCCCGCCGGACATCACATCTTCGGCAGCGTGATGGAGATCGCGCAGCAGCGCGGCCTTCCAGTTGTTCCAGACGTTGGGTCCCGTCGCCCGCATATCGACGACCGTCAGGCACAACAGCAGACGCAGGCGCTCGGGCGACTGCACCTGATCGACGAAGTCCATGATGGTCTTGCTGTCATTCAGATCGCGTTTCTGCGCGACGTCGCTCATCACCAGATGTTCGCGAACCAGCCACTCGACGGTCTCGCTCTCCTCCGCCACGAGTCCGAGGCGTGGACAAACCCGCTTCGCCACACGCGCGCCGAGCACGGAGTGATCGCCGCCACGCCCCTTGGCGATATCGTGGAACAGGACGGCCATATAGAGGGCGCGCCGGGAGCCAATTTTGTGGATCACGTCGCTCGCGACAGGATGGTCATCCACCAGCTCGCCACGCTCAATCTTGGCAAGCAGGCCGATCGCCTGGATCGTGTGCTCATCCACCGTGTACACATGATACATGTCGTGTTGGGTCTGGCCGACGACACGACCGAAGTCACGCAGGAACCGGCCGAACACACCCGCCTCGTTCATGCGGGTCAGCGCCAGCTCGGGCGAATCGATCGACGACGCCATCTCGACGAACATGCGGTTCGCCTCCGGGTTCTCCCGGACGGATTTGTCGATCCGCTTCAGATTCTGGGTCACAAGACGCAACGCATAGGGATGAATATCCAGCCCCTCGTTATGCGCCACGTAGAACAGCCGGATCATCGCGACCGGATCGCGTTCGAACTGTTCATCATCGGCGACCGTCAGCCGGTCGCGGTCGGTCGTGAACCCCATCAGGTCACGCGGGCGGCGCAGGCGCGGCAGCCGGATAATCGGCCGGCTCATATTCTCCGCCTCGATCGCGGCGCAGAAGATCCGGGTCAGATCGCCGACATCCTTCGCGACGATGTAATAATGCTTCATGAAGCGTTCGACACCGGACGCCCCGGCCCGGTCGGCATAGCCCATGCGCTGGGAAATCGGCGTCTGCACGTCGAAGGTCAGCCGTTCCTCGGCCCGGCCGGACAGATAGTGCAGGTGAAACCGAACACTCCAGAGAAAGTTCTGGTCCTTCGAGAAATTGCGCGCTTCGGACTTCGTCAAAACGTCGCGCGCGACCAGATCGGTAACGCTGTCGACCTCGTAGGCGAACTTCGCAATCCAGTAGAGGGTCTGGAGATCCCTGAGGCCGCCCTTGCCGTCCTTGATGTTCGGTTCGACGTAATACCGGCTGTCCCCCATCTTCTCGTGGCGGGTGTCACGCTCGTCGAGCTTTCCCTTCACAAAATCCATGGCCGCGCCGGAGATCACCTGGTCGCGGAATGTCTTGCGCAACTCCAGATACAGGTCCTGATCACCCCAGAGGTAACGCGCCTCCAGGAGTGCGGTACGAATCGTGAGATCGCTCTTGGCGAGGCGCACACAATCGTCGATCGACCGGGTCGAATGCCCGACCTTCAGTCCCAGGTCCCAGAGTATGTAGAGAATGTATTCGACGATCTGCTCGCCATGCGCCGTCTGCTTCCACGGGAACAGGAACAGCAGATCTATATCCGAGAACGGCGCCAGTTCACCGCGCCCATATCCGCCCACAGCCACGACCGCCATCCGGTCCGTCGCGGTCGGGTTCGCCGCGGGGTACTCGCGCAACGCCGTGTCGTGAACGACGCGAATGACCTGATCGAACAGAAAGGCGAGCTCGCCCTTCGCGGCATTGCCATCGATCTCCACGGCCTCAAAGCGGACCTGAACCAGCGACCGGCCTTCCTCGATCGCGGCCTTGAGCAAATCGAGGGTGATCTGTCGTCGCTCCGACGCCGTCGGAATATCGGCGCATGCATCCTCGATCCGGGCCTCAAGCGCAGCCCGGTCGAGCACATCGCGTTTTCGTTTTCGCGTAGCCATGGTCATGGAGTTTTACACCGTCAGCGCCGGAATGAATATGGCGCGCGGCGGGTCGCGCCAATGCGCGTCGGCGAATCACCCTACTCAGCGCGGGGTTCTGCCTCCAGCGCCGCACGCAATCGGGTGCGTCTTGAGAATGCGTAGATATATATCGCCAGGCCGATCAGCGACCCGACGGACACGGGCCAGCCCAGCCCGACCACATCGCCTATGCGTCCCATGGCCAACGCGCCGAGCGCCGGGCCGGACCGAAAAATCATGCCAAACAAACCCAGCACGCGCCCGCGCATCTCGTCGGGAACGGCAAACTGAACAACCTGCTGGGTGGCAATGCCGCCGCTGGTCATCGTGAAGCCCAGCACGGCGAGGCAGACCATCGCGAAAGGTAGCCAGACCACGTTGACGATCAGGAACGCCGCGGTCCCGCCGACCAGGCCCGAAAGAAGCGCGATCTCGGTAATCCCGTCCTTGTTCCCGCGCCGCAGCATCCAGATCGCGCCGGCCATGGCGCCGATACCCAGCGACGACGCCATAACCGAGAACCCCGTGACGTCGAGCAGGAACACGGAACCGGCAAGCGCGGACAACAATTCGGTCAGCGGCCGTATCATCGTACCGAGCGCCAACAAAAGCAGCAGCATGGGTCCGATCCCGGGATGGGACGCGCCGTACCGAATACCGGCGAGAGCATCACCGAGGAACGTTCCGCGCGCCGCCTTATTGCCGGCCTGAAGGGGCACGTCGATGTTCGCCAGGGCCCAGACCATGGCGCCGCCCGCAAAGATGTTGAAGAAGAAGGCGAGCCCGGGTCCACCCAACGGCAGGAGGATCGCGGCCAGCGCGGGGCCGACAAACTGCGCGGCATTGAAGGTCGAGGAATTGAGCGCGATCGCCGTTGAAATCTCCGACCGGGGCACCAGGTTGGGCATCAGCGCCAAGCGCACGGGCTGCCAGAATGAAAAGGTAACGCCACGCGCCAGCGCCATGGCCAACAGGAGCCAGATGGTCATCAGGCCGGCGAAGGTGAACACCGTCAGGAAAATCGAGATCACGACGAGGGAAGCCTGGGTCGCGATGGCGATCTTTCGCCGGTCCATCCGGTCTGCCATCACGCCGCCGAACGGGCCAAACAAAAGCACCGGCAACGCGTCAGCGGCGGCCACCGCGCCCACCCAAAAACCCGACTTGGTCAGCTCCCAGGCGAGCCAGCTGATCGAAATACGCACGACCCAGGTGCCAACGACATTGGGGATATGCCCGATCAGGTAAATCCGGAAGCTGCGATGGCGCATCACATCGCCCACGGCACCGAAACCGGCAAGCGCCAGGCCGCGAACGAGGAGATCAATCATCCAGCGCGGCTTTCAGGCGGTAGAGCAATTCCAGCGCAGTCTTTGGCGTGAGTTCGTCGGGGCTGACCGATTCCAGGAGCTCGCGGACCGGATCGCCGGCGGGTGCGACTTGGGGTTCGGCGGCGACCGCGGCCTGAAACAACGGCAGGTCGTCGGCCAGGCGGGTCAGGGCTCCCGCCTGATCCCCCGCCTCAAGCAGCCGCAACACCTCTTCCGCACGGCCCACCACGGCGGGCGGCAGCCCGGCGAGCTTGCCCACATGGATGCCGTAGGACCGGTCCGCAGCGCCGGGCCCGACCTCATGCAGGAAGATGATATCGTCGTTCCATTCCTTCACCCGCATGGTGTGGCACGACATATCGGGCAGACGTGCGGCGAGCCGGGTGAGCTCATGGAAATGGGTTGCGAACAATGTCCGGCAGAGATTCTGCTCGTGCAGATGTTCGACCGTCGCCCAGGCGATCGACAGGCCATCAAAGGTGGCCGTGCCGCGACCGATCTCGTCGAGGATGACCAACGCGCGTGGCCCGGCCTGATTGAGGATCGCCGCGGTTTCGACCATCTCGACCATGAAGGTCGACCGGCCGCGCGCCAGATCGTCGGCCGCGCCGACCCGGCTGAACAACCGGTCCACGACACCGATCTCGGCGGTATCCGCCGGCACGAAGGATCCGATCTGGGCCAGGATGGCGATCAGGGCGTTCTGCCGGAGGAACGTCGATTTGCCCGCCATGTTCGGGCCGGTGACGAGCCACAGGCGACCCGCCCCCGTATCCTCGCCGGACAAATCGCAATCGTTGGCGACGAAGGCCCCGGGCCCGTCGGCCAGCATCGCCTCCACCACCGGGTGCCGGCCGCCGGTCACCTGAAACACCTGGCTCTCAGACAGGACCGGACGGGTAAACCGCGCGCCCACCGCCAGTTCGGCCAGCCCCGCCGCGACATCGAGGTCGGCCAGGGCACGCGCCGAGGCCGCAACATCGTCGGCCTGTTCCAGCACATCGTTGACCAGGACCTGGAACAGCTCGAGTTCGATCGCCAGGGCGCGCTCGCCGGCGCGGGAAATCTTGTCGTCGAGCTCGGACAACCCGACCGTGGTAAATCGCACGGCGTTCGCCATCGTCTGGCGATGGATCAGGCCAAACTGATCGGCCGCCGCCTCCTTGCCGTCCGCCATGATGCGGTCCGCGTGGCTGGCACCAAGTTCGACGAAATAGCCGAGCACGTTGTTGTGTTTGATCTTGAGATTCGCGACACCCGTCGTCTCGACATATTCCGCCTGGAGGCCCGCAATCAGTTTCCGGCTTTCATCGCGCAAGCTCGTTTGCTCATCGAGTTCTGCGGCGTAACCGGCCGCAATGAACCCCCCGTCGCGGGCCGCCAGGGGCAGGTCCACGGCGAGCGCCGCATGCAACAGCCCGACGAGGCCATCATGCTCGCCGAGCGATGCGGCGATAAGACGGAGAGTCTCGGGCGCGTCCGTTTTGTCTTCAAGAAACCGCCGCAGGGCAGCGGCTGCCTCGAGCCCGGCACGGATCGCCGCCAGGTCACGCGGGCCACCGCGGCCAAGCGCCAATCGTGACAGCGCGCGCTCCATATCCGGTGCGGTTCGCAATATCCCCCGAATGTCATCCCGCGCCGCGCCGGCCTCACCGAGATATCCGACCGCATCAAGCCGGTCTTCGAGCGCCGGGACATCGGTCAGTGGCGCCGCCAGCCGGTCGGCCAAGAGGCGCGCCCCCGGGCCGGTGATGGTTCGGTCGATCACCGACAGCAAGGACCCCTTGCGCTCGCCCGACAGGGTTTGCGTGAGCTCAAGATTGCGCCGGGTTGCGGCGTCGATCTCCATGACCGCGCCCGCACTCCCCGGAGGCGGCAGGCGACGCGGCCGGGACAGGCGCGGCATCCGGTCCACCTGGGTCAGGGCGAGGTAATCGAACAGCGCGCCCGCTGCCGCGATCTCGGCCCGGCCGGGTTCACCGAACGCATCCAGCGTCCCCACAGCGTAAGTTTCCAGCAGGCGGGCTTCGGCGTTCGCGGAATCGAACCGGCTCGCGGGGAGCGGGGTCAACGTGTCGCGGACCTCCTCCCATAAGGGGGCAAATTCAGGCAGCTCGAGGAGCCGGTCCGGCACCAGGATTTCCCCCGGCGCGATCCGCGCGAGTGCGGCGGCCAACAGGTTCGCGCCGCCGGCAGCAGGAATCGGCTGCATCCACACTTCGCCGGTCGACATATCGAGCCAAGCCAGCCCGAATGCGCCGCGCACATCCGCACAGGATGCGAGATAATTGTGCCGGCGCGAGTCCAGCAGCGTGTCCTCGCTCAGGGTGCCGGGTGTGATCACCCGCACGACGTCCCGGCGAACGATCGATTTCGATCCGCGCTTCTTTGCCTCGGATGGATCTTCCATCTGTTCGCACACGGCAACGCGATGGCCGGCGCGGATCAGGCGCGGCAAATATTGTTCGGCGGCATGCACCGGAACCCCGGCCATCGGGACCGGCTCGCCGGCCTGCTGCCCGCGCGATGTCAGCGCAATGTCCAGCGACGCCGCGGCGGCCACGGCGTCATCGAAAAACAACTCGTAGAAATCGCCCATCCGGAAAAACACCAGGCAGTCGGGATACGCCTCCTTGGCCGCATGCCACTGCGCCAGCATCGGCGACGCCGCGGCGGCGGACTTGACGTGATCTTCGGAGGCGGGGGCTGAACCTGGCATGGCGATGCACCATCATATACGCCGCACGGGGCCCGGCCAAAACCCCCAGGCCACACGGAAGGTCGGTATTCGAAACAGCGTCGCTTGACGCGCAGCGGGAACAGGGTTCACGCTCATTCGACGGATCGCGTTTCGACAACCATTACTGGCGAGAGACATGGCTGACAAACCCAAGGACGAGCAACGCAAACTGTCCCAGCTCGACATCGATTCCCTGCACATGCACCGGACCGGCAAACCGGGGAAAATCGAGATCAACGCGACCAAGCCGCTGACCACCCAGCGCGACCTGTCACTCGCCTACTCGCCCGGCGTGGCGGCGCCATGCATGGAAATTTATGCCAATCCCGACGATGCCTACGACTACACATCGCGCGGCAACCTGGTCGCCGTGATCTCCAATGGCACCGCGGTGCTCGGCCTGGGAAATATCGGTGCACTGGCGTCCAAGCCGGTGATGGAAGGCAAGTCGGTGCTGTTCAAGCGTTTCGCCGACATCGATGCCATGGATCTCGAAGTCGAGAGCGAGGACGTCGACGAAGTGATCAACTGTGTGCGCCTCCTGCGGCCCACATTCGGCGGCATCAATCTCGAGGACATCAAGGCCCCGGAATGCTTCATCATCGAGCAGCGCCTGCGCGAGATCATGGACATCCCGGTCTTCCACGATGACCAGCATGGCACCGCAATTGTCTCCCTGGCCGGGCTGATCAACGCGCTCGATCTGACCAACCGCGACATCAAGGACATCAAGCTCGTGGTCAACGGCGCGGGCGCCGCGGCGATCGCCTGTATCGAACTGATCAAGGCAATGGGACTGCCCCACGACCAGGCCATCCTCTGTGACAGCCGGGGCGTCATTTATCAGGGTCGGGCCGACGGCATGAACCAGTGGAAATCTGCCCACGCGGTCAACACCGATGCCCGTACGCTGGAAGAGGCCATGGTCGACGCAGACGTATTTTTCGGCGTGTCCGTCGCCGGGTCTGTAACCCAGAAGATGGTCAAGTCCATGGCCCCGAACCCGATTATCTTTGCCATGGCCAACCCGGACCCCGAGATCACTCCGGAAGACGTGAAAGCGGTGCGCGACGACGCCATCGTCGCGACCGGCCGGTCCGACTACCCCAACCAGGTCAACAATGTCCTGGGGTTTCCCTACATTTTCCGTGGCGCACTCGACGTGCGGGCGCGGACCATCAATGACGAGATGAAGATCGCCTGCGCCGAGGCGCTGGCCGAACTCGCCCGCGAGGACGTCCCGGACGAGGTCGATGCCGCCTATCCGGGCGAACATCTGGTTTATGGGCCGGATTACATCATTCCCGTCCCGTTCGACCCGCGCCTCATCGAATTTATCCCGCCGCGGATTGCCCAGGCGGCGATGGATACAGGCGTCGCCCGAAAACCGATCGAGGATATGAGCCAGTACCGCCAGGTCCTGGCGCGCCGCCTCGACCCGACCTCTTCCGTCATCCAGGCGACCTTCGAGGCCGTGCGCTCGAGCCCGCGCCGGATCGTGTTCGCCGAAGGCGAGTCCGAGCGCGTCATCCGCGCCGCCATCGCCTACCGCAATGCCGGGCTGGGCGAGCCGATCCTGATCGGCCGAGAAAGCGTGGTGCGCCAGCACATCGAGGATCTCGGGCTGACCGGGGTGGATGAGCTGCGCGTGCACAACGCGGCCCTGGAGGACGACCGGGAGGCCTATATCGAGTTCCTCTACAACCGGCTGCAGCGCCAGGGGCTCATGCACCGTGACTGCGCCCGGATCGTCAACCAGAACCGCAACGTCTTCGCATCCTGCATGGTTGCGCTGGGCGCCGCCGACGTCATGGTGACCGGCCTGTCGCGACGTTTCTACACTTGCTTCAACGACGTCCGCCGGGTCTTCGACTCAGTGCCCGGCGAACAGATTTTCGGCCTGTCTATGCATGTGCTGCGCAGCCGCACGCTGTTCATCGCGGACACGTCCGTGCATGAACGACCGGACCCGGAGGTCATGGCGGACATCGCGACCCAGGCGGCGGCCAAGGCGCGGCAGATGGGCAGTGAGCCACGTGTCGCGTTTCTCAGCTATTCGAACTTCGGCAACCCGCCCGTCGACCTCACGGAACGCTCACGTGAAGCCGTGCGCGTGCTCGACGAACGCGGCAATGCAGACTTCGAGTATGAGGGCGAAATGACTCCCGATATCGCTCTCGATTCCGACCTGCGTGAACGCTACTACCCGTTCAGCCGCCTCACCGGCCCGGCCAACGTGCTCATCATGCCGGGGCTCCACTCCGCCCATATTGCTTCGCGTCTGATGCAGTCGGCCGAGGAGGGGACGGTGCTCGGCCCGATGCTGATGGGGCTCGAAAAGCCGGTCGAGATCGTCCACATGAATGCGACCGTGAACGAACTGGTGACCGCCTCTGCGTTCGGCGCCTATGAGTCCATTCGGCGCGAGGTGGATGCAAAACCCATACGCACTCGCAAAGGCCCGGCGCGGAAGGGTGCCAAAAGGAAGGCCTCGGAATAACCCGGTCGACAATCGCCGCGCGGCCACGGTCCGGTCCGCCGGCTACGCCCTCGATATCAAGGACGAGTTCGCCTAGCCGACCACTTCGCTCACATCGGCAAGCGGCAGGCCCAGCGCATCCGCCACGGCCCCATGGGTCACAGCACCTGTCGCCACGCTCAGGCCGCCGCAAAGCCCCGCATCATCACGCAGCGCCTGGCGGAAGCCCTTGTCCGCCAGCGCCAACGCATACGGCAGCGTGGCGTTGTTCAGCGCCGCGGTCGAGGAACGCGCCACCGCCGCCGGCATGTTCGTCACGCAGTAATGCACCACCTCATCGACGATGTAGGTGGGGTCGTCATGGGTGGTGGGCCGCGAAGTCTCGAAGCAGCCGCCCTGGTCGATGGCGATATCGACCAGCACCGCACCCCGGCGCATACCCCGGACCGTGTCCGCCGTCAGGAGTCTCGGTGCCGCCGCACCCGGCACCAGGACCGCGCCGATCACCAGATCCGAGTTCAGCGCCAGGCGCTCGACCGCGTCGACCGTCGAATAGATCGTGTTGAGCGTCGGGCCGAATTGCATATCCAGTTCGCGCAACCGGTCGATCGACCGGTCGAGCACGGTTACCTTCGCCTCCATGCCCATCGCCATGCGCACCGCGTTGGTCCCCGATACGCCGCCGCCGATGACCAGAACGTCGGCCGCCTCCACCCCCGGCACGCCACCCATCAGGACACCGCGGCCACCCACTTCCTTTTCCAGATAATGTGCGCCGACCTGGATCGACATACGCCCGGCGACCTCGCTCATCGGCGCCAGCAGCGGCAATCCGCCATGCCGGCCGGTCACGGTTTCATACGCAATGGCCACAGCACCTGCATCGATCAGGGCCTGGGTCACCTCGCGTTCGGCCGCAAGATGGAGATAGGTGAACAGGATCTGGCCCTCACGCAGCAGGCCGAATTCCTCATGTTGCGGTTCCTTGACCTTGACGATCATCTCCGCCGCGGCGAACACCGAGGCCGCGTCCGGCGCAATTTGCGCGCCGGCGGTCTCATAGTCTGCGTCGGCGAAGTTCGCACCGAGCCCCGCTTCCGTCTCGACTGTTACCTGATGGCCGTGATGCACCAGCTCACGCACCGAGGCCGGAGTCAGCCCTACGCGGTACTCGCGATTCTTGATTTCTCGTGGCACGCCGATCAGCATCTTCGGATCCCATCACGTCTGTTTGTGGTTCGGTCGCAATTTCGACTCATGACGAACAGTATATTTGGGCCGTCTCATCAACACCCCAGTAAAGATCGCTTGATCCATGCGCCGAACAAGACTCTGCCCTCTCGCATTCCGTATGTCCGCAGCAGCTTTTCTAATGCTCGCAGGCACCATCTCGGCGACAGCGGCGCCCGAGAGCGCGATCGCAATGCTCGGCACTCCGAAATATGCGGCCGATTTCAGCCATTTCGACTATGTGAACCCGGCGGCGCCCAACGGCGGGACACTTCGCCTGCACGCGATCGGCAGCTTCGATTCTCTCAACCCCTACATCGTCAAGGGCAAGCCCGCAGCCGGGCTACACCACGGGTTCGGTATCTATTTCGAGACCCTGGCAAAGCGTAGCCGGGACGAGCCGTTCTCGCTCTACGGACTTCTGGCGGAGACCATCGAGACGCCGCCCGATCGCGCCTGGGTCGAGTTCAAGCTGCGCCCCGAGGCGCGGTTTTCCGACGGCAGCCCCGTCACGGTGGACGACGTCATCTTCAGCTGGGAAACCCTCAAGGCCAAGGGAAGCCCGAACGCGCGCGCGACATGGGCACGCGTTGTCCGGACCAGCGAACCCGGTCCGGGGCGCGTGCGGTTCACCTTTGTCGACAATCGCGACCGGGAGTTGCCGATGCTGATCGCCGGCTTCATGCCGATCCTGTCGAAAAACTGGTGGCAGGGCCGGACGTTCGACGCGACGACACTGGAGCCGCCGCTCGCGAGTGGCCCGTACCGGATTGCGTCCGTCGACCCGGGCCGGGGTCTGGTCTTCACGCGCAACCCCGATTACTGGGGCGGCGACCTGGCGGTGAACCGGGGGCAGTATAATTTCGACGGCATCCAGTTCGACTATTTCCGTGATTCCGCGGTCGCGCTGGAGGCCTTCAAGGCCGGCGACTATGATTTTCGCTTCGAAGGCGATGCGGCACGCTGGGCCACCCAGTACAACATTCCCGCCGCGGCGACCGGCGCCGTCGAACTTGACGTGCTGCACACGGGCCTGCCGTCGGGGCTCAGCGGGCTCGCCTTCAACCTGCGGCGCGCGAAGTTCGATGACGTGCGGGTCCGCGAGGCGCTGACCCTCGCATTCGATTTCGAATGGTTGAACAAGACCCTCCTGCACAACGGCTACAGCCGGACCCGAAGCATGTTTTCCGGCTCCGACATGGCGCCCGACGGCCCGCCCCGGGGGGGCGAGCTGGCGCTGCTTGAGCCCTGGCGCAACAAGATCCCCGCGGCCGTTTTCGGCCCCCCCTACATGCCACCCGCGACCAACGGATCGGGTCGACCCCGGGCCAACCTCAAGCGCGCGGCCGAGCTTCTGTCGGCGGCCGGCTGGCGGATAGAGAACGACGCACGCGTCAATGCTGCCGGAGCCAACTTCCGAATCGAGATCACCATTCGCCGGCCATCCAACGAACGTATCGCGCTCGCCTATGGCCGCAACCTGAAGCGTCTCGGGGTTGCCACCTCCGTCCGGCTGGTCGAGTCCGCGCAGTTCCAGGGGCTGATCGATTCTTATGATTTCGACATGGTCTTCGGCTTCTGGGGAGTCACCCTGTCGCCGGGCAACGAGCAGCAGAATTACTGGAGCTCACAAACCGCCGAACAGGCCGGCGGACGGAACTGGGCCGGTGTCGCAGACCCGGCCGTCGATGCGATGATCGCGGCGCTGGGTGAGGCGCGCAACCGCGCGGAACTCGTCGCCGCGGCACGCGCCCTCGATCGCATCCTGATGTGGAATCACTATGTGATGCCGCTCTATCACGACGCCGGGCAGCGCATCGCCTATTGGACGCGGATCGGGCGACCAGCGACGGTTCCCGTCTATGGGCTCCGTCTCGAAACCCTGTGGCGTCGTCCGGATGCCGGCAAGTAGCAGATCGGCTACAGCCAGAGCGCGACCAGCGCCATGACCGCCAGCCCGGCCGTCAGCGCGCCAAGCTTCGACAAGCTCCGTTCGTTCGAGCGAAACTCGGGGCCGATAATTTCCATCGTCGCCACATAGACAAACGTCGCTGCGGCGAAGGCATCGAACACGGCCTCGCTGACGCGCGCCGCGTCGCCATCGAGTAGCTCCTGCAGGCCGGTGCCGAGCAGGATGCCAAGTGGCGTCATCAGCGCGAATACCAGCAACAATCCCCAGATCGACTTCCGGTCGTCTGGTGCGCCCGCAACAGGCACGCGCAACAAGCCCGACGTCAACGCAAAGGCAGCACTGCCCTTGTGGGCGACGACCGCCAGCAACAACACGATTGAGTTTGCAGCCGAATCCTCGGCCCCGAGCGCGGCGCCCGCGAGGATGGAATGGAACGACAGGACGACAAGCAGGATCATCGCCGACGCCGCGCCGGCCTCGCTATCCACGGCGTGGGAGCGAGCCTGAAGCCGGTGCCCAAACCGGTCCACGGCGAGCACGGAGATCAGGCCAAGCGCAACAATTCCAAACGGCACGGGGTAATCGAGTTTGGGATACAGGCGCGAGAACAGATCAACCGAGTCCGGCAGAACATGAATGAGCCCGGCCCCCAGGAAGACACCGGCACCGAACAGTGAACCCAGCGCAAACAAACGGTCGGCATGCCGGGACTGCCGGGTCCGCAGCGCCGCCAGCCCGCCGAGGAGTGCGGTCAGCAGAATAACCAGAATTGCGATCGCCTTGATGGCAAGCAGGCTCATGACCCGGAACTCCGTTCTCTGGTCGCCGCGTGTTGACTTACTCTCTCACCCGGCGAGGCGTGCGGACACCAGTTCGGCCAGGCTGACTTGCGGTCGCGGGCCGACATGGTCGATCACCTCGGCCGCCGTGATAGCGCCGATCTGCGCACAGGTCGCCAGGTCATCGCCGCGCGTGTAGCCGTGCAGGAAGCCGGCGGCGAACTGATCGCCGGCGCCCGTGGTGTCGACCACCGCCGAGACCGGTTCCGCATCGACCACATGCACCTCATCACCGGACACGACGACGGCACCCTTTTCCGAGCGGGTCAGGGCGGCGATCCGGCAGTCCTGCCTTACATGCTGCAGCGCGTCGTCGAAGTTCTCGACTTCGTAGAGCGACATTATCTCGTCTTCGTTCGCGAACAGGATGTCGACATGGTCCGAAATCAGGGCCCGAAACGACTCCCGGTGCCGGTCGACACAGAACGGGTCCGACAGGCTGAGCGACACCATGCGCGAATGTTTGTGGGCGAGCTCGGCGGCCTTCTGGAACGCCGCCTTGGCCTCATCCCGGTCCCACAAATAACCCTCCAGATAGGTCACCTGCGCGCGCGCGATCAGATCCTCGTCTATGTCATCCGCGCCGAGATTAACGCTCGCACCGAGGAACGTGTTCATCGTGCGCTGGGCGTCCGGCGTGATCAGAATCAGGCAGCGCGCCGTCGGCGGGCCGTCGGTCGCGGCCGGAGTCACAAACTCCGCGCCGACCGCGCGAATGTCGTGGGCAAAAATGTCGCCGAGTTGATCATCGCGAACCTTGCCGATGAATGCGCATTGCGCGCCCAGCGACGCAAGGCCCGCGGCAGTATTGCCGGCAGACCCGCCAGACGTTTCGACCCCCTGCGGCATCGCCGCATAGAGAGCTTCGGCCTGATCGGCATCGATCAGCGCCATGGTGCCCTTCACCATGCCGTGCTGCTCGATGACATCATCGGCGGTTTGGGCCAGCACATCGACAATGGCGTTGCCGACGCAAACAACATCAAGCGCGCGATCGGCGGCATTGGAATCGGTCATGGGAACTCCTGGCCGCATTGGCGGCGGGATAGATCAGATGTGAAGCGCGCGAGTATAGCGACGCCAGTCGCTCAGGCAATCCACGAAACCGCCGGTTTTCTAGCTTTTCGAATAGTATTCATGCGGGCGAGGCGGTAAGAGGGAGAACCATGATTTCAGCATTCTTCAAGGCGTTGGGCGATCTAAGCGACCCGCGCATCCGCTCGGTTCTCTGGCAATCGATCGGCCTCAGCATCATCACGGCGATGTTGCTGTGGGGCGGGCTGTCCTGGCTGTTGTCGAGCACCCAACTGATCGGTGATGTGCCGCTCGTCGGCGGCTGGCTCGAGACCGCCGTGGACTGGCTCGGCTCGATCGCCGTTTTCGTCCTCGTCATTTTGCTGCTGCCCGCGTTCCTGGGCATCTACGCCAGTTTCTACATCGAGACGATCTGCCGGGCTGTCGAGGCCCGCCACTATCCGCATCTGGCGGCACCGCGCAATCAATCGATCATCGAGGCCGTCGTCATCGGCCTGAAGTTCGGCGGCCTGCTGATCATCTTCAACCTGTTGCTCCTTATATTCATTTTCTTCCCGCCGATTTACCTGGTCGCCGGCTGGGCTGTGAACGGCCACCTGCTGGGCCGGGAATATCTGGAGATGGTCGGCTTCCGGCGCATGGACCCAAAACAATTGCGCGACTACCGCCTCGCGAAACGCAGCCCGATCTTCATGTCCGGGCTGATGCTCGCGGTGATCGCATCGCTGCCGGTCGTGAATTTGCTGCTGCCCTTGGTCGGCACATCCATGATGTTGCACGTTTTCGAAGCAACCAGAGACCGGGAATCTATAAATATTGTTGTATAACAACGTATTAAACAATTTTATGGACAATTTGCTCTAAACGCGCTATCCAAGCGGTTGAGAGTCGATAAAATCTCGGGTTTGGGCCTTGATTCCCATGCCCGTTTGTCGATTCTGGGGTCAAAACGGGGGACGCCATCATGAGCGCAGATGCCGAAGACACCGCCGAGGATTCCGCCAAAGAATCCGGCGCGAGGTCCAGCGAGAACACGGACGAGCGGCCGGAGCTCGATCTGAGTTTCCTTGACCGTCAGCCGGCACGGGCCACCGATATCCCAAATCTCGGGGACCGCATCGATCGGGCCGATGACAACGAACCCCGCAGGGGATCGGACAACAAAACCCTGACGGTCGGGCGGGACATCTCGCTCAAGGGCGATATCACCGAATGTGACTCGCTGATCGTCGAAGGGCGGATTGAAGCCAAACTCGAAAGCGCTCGGGCCCTGGAGGTCGCACGTGGCGGCCGGTTCGACGGCAGCGCCAGAGTCGAGACGGCCATCATAAGTGGCCGATTTGACGGCGATCTCGATGTGACCCGCGCATTGCGCATCACTGCATCGGGCAAAGCTACCGGCAAGGTGTCCTACGGACGTCTTGAGATCGAGAATGGCGGAGAAGTGGATGGCGATGTTTCGATTCATCAGTAGTTTGGCCCGCAACAGCGGGGCGCCCGCGGCCGAAGGCCCGTCGCGCGTGGCCGTCCTGTCCGCGGCCGGCATCACTTTGCTGGTCACGATCTTCGTCTTTTCGGCCTGATCATATGAATTTTCGCGGCGCGTTCGCGCTGGCGACGCTGCTGGCGCTCACGGCATGTGCCGGCGCACGCGCGCCCGCCGAGCGCCAGACCACAACCAGCCCGCCGGCGGCACGTACGGCACCTGCGGTGACCCAGCAGGCAAACCGGTCTCCCGCGACAGCGAACGCACAAAAACTCCGGATTTCCGACCTTCTCGGCCGCGAAACCGCGCAGATCGATGCACAGATCGGCAGCCCGGATCTGGTCCGCCTCGAAGGCGAGGGAGAGGTTCGGATATACCGCAACGCCGCCTGCATCCTGCATGTGTTTGCCTATCCGCGCGGCGGCGTGCGCCAGGCAACACATATCGAGGCGCGCACGCCAGATGGTCAGATTGTCGGCGAAGACGCGGATGATTGCCTGACAAGTTTCGCCCGGTCCTGAAAACACGGGCCTGAAAACACGGGCCTGCGAACCAGGTCCTGAGGATACGGTCCGGCAACGCCGAATGCCCTAGGCGGTAACCTTCGCCTTGTAGTGGCACAAATCCGCAACAGCACATGACATGCAGTCCGGCTTGCGTGCCTTGCACACGTAACGCCCATGCAGGATCAGCCAGTGATGAGCGTGGCGCAAATATTCGGCCGGCACGCGCTTCATCAGCGCGTCCTCGACCTTTCGCACATCCTTGCCCGGTGCCAGCCCCGTGCGGTTCGACAACCGGAAAATATGGGTGTCGACGGCCATGGTGTGTTCGCCGAAGGCGGTGTTGAGGACGACATTCGCGGTTTTTCGGCCCACGCCGGGCAACGCCTCCAGCGCCTCGCGGTCTGCGGGGACCTCGCCCCCATGTTCGGCCAGCAACTGCGCGCTCAGCGCGATCACATTCTTCGCCTTGTTGCGAAACAGCCCGATCGTGCGGATATGGCGGATCAACGCGTCTTCGCCCAGCGCCACCATCTTCGCCGGCGTATCGACAGTCCGGAACAATTGCGCCGTCGCCTTGTTCACACCGACATCTGTCGCCTGTGCCGACATCACCACGGCCACGAGCAGGGTGTAGACATTGGTGTAGGCCAACTCGGTGGTCGGGTTCGGGTTCGCCTTCGACAGCCGGCGGAAGAACGCCTCGATCTCGTCTTTGGTCATGCGTGCCATGGCGTGAAAATAGCCTGTTTCGCGTCCCAGGGCAGCCGCTGATACCCCGGTGATCATCGGCGCGATCACAAAGCGGCGACTGCGACAAAGCGTATCTTTTCGCTGACGGGCCCGAGGCATAGAATTTCGCCATGGCCCACGCACAGTCCGAACCGATCTTCGATGCGGTGCTCACCCCGCACCGCAGCCTGAGCCCGCGAGGGGTCCGGTATCTGCTGTTCGGCATGGCCGGCATGCTGACCCTCGTCGGCGCGTTCTTCGCGGTGCAGGGCGCCTGGCCGGTCCTGCCATTCTTCGGCTGCGAGATTTTGCTGTTCTGGTGGGCCTTCCGTACCAACGCACGCGACGGCCGCCGGTTCGAGCATCTCCGCCTCACGCCGGACGCGATGACCGTCGCGCGGGTGCGCCCGTCAGGTCAGACGCAGGAGCATAAGTTCGCGCCCCCCCATTGGCTCGCCGTCGAGCTGACGCCGCGCCCCGGCGGCGACAATGAATTGCGGCTGGCCAGCCACGGCCATTCGCTGAAAGTGGGTGGATTCCTGACGCCCGAAGAACGCGACGATCTGGCGAATGCACTGCGTGACGCCCTCAGAAAGCTGCGTAGCGCCTAGGAAAAAGGTGCGCCTAGCTGCCGCTCAGGCCGAGCACGTCCTTCATCGCGTAAAGCCCCGGCGGCTGCCCGCCGGTCCAGTTCGCCGCACGCACCGCGCCACGCGCGAAGATGCCTCGGTCGGTCGCCCGATGGGTCAGCTCGATCCGCTCACCCGCGGCGGCAAATACGACGCTGTGCTCACCCACGACATCGCCGCCGCGCAATGTGGCAAAGCCGATACTGCCGCGCTGCCGTTCGCCCGTGATGCCCTCGCGCGAGAGTACTTTCTCTGTGTCGAAATCCACCCCGCGCCCGCGCGCAGCGGCCTCACCCAGGCTCAGCGCCGTCCCGGACGGCGCATCGACCTTGTGCTTGTGATGCATCTCGACGATCTCGATATCGAAGTCCGGATCCAGCGCGCGCGCCACCTGCTCGGTAATGGCGAAGAGAAGGTTCACGCCGCTCGACATGTTCGAGGCCCAGACCACGGGAACCCGGGTCGCTGCCGCGTCGAGTGCCGCGCGGTGTTCCGCCTCCAGGCCGGTCGTGCCGGCGATCAACGCGCAGCCGGCCTCGGCCGCCAGCGCCGCATGGGCCGCCGTCGCCGCGGGAACGGTGAAATCAATGACCGCATCAACGCTCGCAAACAGGGCCGCCGCATCATCGGTGATCGCGATGCCGCTCTCGCCGACACCTGCCAGCAATCCAGGGTCCGTTCCCACATGCGGTGAGCCCGGCGCCTCGCTCGCGCCCGCAAGCACGCAGCCGTCTGTCTCGACGACCACGCGCACGAGCATCTGGCCCATGCGCCCACCGGCGCCGACTATGCCAATTTTCCGTTGGTCAGCCATCTTCATCCACCTTCATCGGCAACGTGCCGGAACGGCGGCGACCATAGCATTTCGCACGTGATCGTAAACGCACGCGATCGAAAACGCGCTAGTCCTTCAGGTCGTCCCAGAATTCCTTCACCTTCGTGAAGAATCCTTCGGACTCGGGGCTGTGCTTCGTCGACCCGCCGCCGGCATCGGCGAATTGATTGAGCAGTTCGCGCTGGTCCTTGGTCAGGTTCACCGGCGTCTCGATCTGCGCCTGCACATACATATCGCCGCGCGAATTCGCGCGCAGCACCGACATGCCCTTGGCGCGGAGTCGGAACTGCTGGCCGGTCTGCGTGCCGGCCGGAATATTTACCCGCGCGCGCGCGCCGTCGATCGTCGGCACCTCGATCGAACCACCGAGAGTCGCGGTCGTCATCGGGATCGGCACCCGGCACTGGATGTCGGCGCCGTCCCGGAGGAAGAATCGGTGCGGCCGGATGGTTACAAAAATATACAGATCGCCCGACGGACCGCCGCGCAGGCCCGCCTCACCCTCGCCCGCAACGCGGATGCGGGTGCCATCTTCGATCCCGGCCGGTACATTCACCGACAAGGTCTTTTCCTTGTTCATGCGTCCCGCGCCGCCACAGGCGTCGCACGGATTGTCGATCACCCGGCCCGCGCCGTGACAGGTCGGACAGGTGCGCTCGACCGTGAAAAACCCCTGCTGGGCCCGCACCTTGCCGGCACCCTGACAGGATGGGCAGCCAACCGGCTCAGCACCCCCGGACGCACCGGAACCTTGGCATGAATCGCACGGTGCCGACGCGTTGACCCGGACCCGGGTCTGCTTGCCGGCAAAGGCATCCTCAAGATTCACGTCGAGATTGTATCGCAGATCCGACCCGCGGGTACTGGCTTGCCGGCGGCCACCGCCTCTGCGGCCACTCGTGAATTCGCCGAACATTTCGTCGAAAATGTCCGCGAATCCGCCGCCCGAAAAATCAAAGCCGCCGCCGCCCTGCCCGCCGCCGGCACCGCCCTCGAACGCCTCATGCCCATAGCGGTCATAGGCCGCCCGCTTGTCGTCATCCTTCAGGATGTCATAGGCCTGATTGATTTCCTTGAACTGGCGTTCGGCGTCTTCATTGTCGGGATTGCGGTCGGGATGCAGCTCCTTGGCGAGCTTGCGATAGGCGCTCTTGAGCGCGCCCGCATCCGCGCCGCGATCCACGCCTAAGGTCTCGTAGAAATCTTTGTCAGCCATGGACGTTCCCCACCCCTACACCGAATGAAGAGGCACGAACCCATAAACGGTCAGCATCACGATGCCGACCCCGGGCTCGAACCCCTCCGTGCCTCGGTTACGAGGCGGACGACTGATCCTTGTGATCGTCGTCGTCATCGCCATCATCATCGACCTCTTCGAAGTCGGCATCGACAATGGTCTCGTCCGGACCCTCGGCGCCGTCGCCGTCTGGTCCTGCATCTGGCCCCCCGTCAGCCATGCCGTCGGCCATGCCTTCTCCGGCAGCCGCCTCGGCCTTGTAGATCGCCTCGCCGAGCTTCATCGACGACGTCACCAGAGCTTCGAGTTTGGACTGGATCAATTCCCCATCCTCACCCTCGAGCGCCTCCTTGAGCGCGGCGACATCGCCTTCGATCTCGGCCTTCACTTCGGCCTCGACCTTCTCGCCATGTTCCTCGAGGCTCTTCTCGGTTTGATGGACCAGCGTTTCGGCCTGGTTGCGGGCCTCGACCGTCTCGCGACGCGCCTGATCGTCCGCGGCATGCTCCTCGGCATCCTTGACCATGCGATCGATGTCGTCATCGGACAACCCGCCCGACGCCTGGATGCGAATCTGCTGCTCCTTGCCCGTGCCCTTGTCCTTGGCCGACACGTTGACGATCCCGTTCGCGTCGATGTCGAAGGTCACCTCGATCTGCGGCACGCCACGCGGCGCGCTGGGGATCCCCACCAGGTCGAACTGGCCCAACACCTTGTTGTCGGCGGCCATCTCGCGTTCGCCCTGGAACACGCGGATCGTCACGGCCTGCTGGCTGTCCTCGGCCGTCGAGAACACCTGGCTCTTCTTGGTCGGGATGGTTGTGTTGCGATCGATCAGGCGGGTGAAGACACCGCCCAGCGTCTCAATGCCCAACGACAGCGGGGTCACGTCGAGAAGCAGCACGTCCTTCACGTCGCCGGCGAGCACACCGGCCTGAATGGCCGCACCAATGGCGACCACCTCGTCCGGATTGACGCCGCGATGGGGCTCACGACCGAAGAAGTTCTTCACCGTCTCCTGGATCTTCGGCATGCGGGTCATGCCGCCAACCAGGATGACCTCGTCGATCTCGCTCGGCTTCAGGCCGGCATCCTTCAGCGCCGCGGCACACGGATCGACCGTGCGCTCGACCAGATCCTCGACCAGTGCTTCCAGCTTCGCCCGGGTCAGCTTGATGTTGAGATGCTTCGGCCCCGCCGCGTCCGCCGTGATGAACGGCAGGTTGACCTCGGTCTGGGTCGATGCGGACAGCTCGATCTTGGCCTTCTCGGCCGCCTCCTTGAGGCGCTGCAGCGCGAGCTTGTCTTCGCGCAGATCGATGCTCTGCTCTTTCTTAAACTCGTCGGCGAGATACTGCATGATCCTGGCGTCGAAATCTTCGCCGCCGAGGAATGTGTCACCGTTGGTCGACTTGACCTCGAAGACGCCATCGCCAATTTCGAGAATGGAAATATCGAACGTGCCGCCGCCAAGGTCATAGACCGCGATCGTGCCCGCCTCTTTCTTCTCGAGGCCATAGGCCAGTGCCGCCGCCGTCGGCTCGTTGATGATGCGCAGCACTTCGAGGCCGGCGATCTTGCCCGCGTCCTTGGTGGCCTGGCGCTGTGAATCGTTGAAGTAGGCCGGCACGGTGATGACGGCCTGCTCGACCGTTTCACCCAGGAAGGTCTCGGCCGTTTCCTTCATCTTCTGGAGGATAAAGGCGCTGATCTCGGACGGGCTGTATTTCTCAGCGTTCGCGCCGACCCAGGCGTCGCCATTCTCGCCCTCGACAATCTCGTACGGCACCAGGCTCTTGTCCTTGTCCGTCAGCGGATCGTCGAACCGGCGCCCGATCAGACGCTTGACGGCGAAGATTGTGTTTTCCGGGTTCGTCACCGCCTGGCGCTTCGCGGCCTGGCCGACGAGACGTTCCGAACCTTCGGAGAACGCCACCATCGACGGCGTCGTGCGCGCGCCTTCAGAGTTTTCAATCACCTTGCCCGCGCCGCCGTCCATGACAGCCACGCAGGAGTTGGTGGTCCCGAGATCGATACCGATTACTTTCGCCATGAGTTCCTCACTTTTCAGCAGACCGGCCCGGCCCAAACGGCACCGGCACAGGCCCCTGTATTTCAAGTTGATGAGCTTGCTCAGAAGCCCTGTACTGTTCGACGCACATATAGGGAGCGCGTAACCCGTCTGCAACCGCTAGTCTGAGGCGATTTTCCGCGGCCAGCCGCCACAAATTCGCCCGACACGCCATGACGATCATCTCTGCGAGCTACAAGACCGATATTCCGGCGTTCTACGGCGATTGGTTCCGCGCCAGACGCATAGCAGGGTCGTGTGAGGTGCGTAACGCATGGAGCGGCAAGACATTCAAGGTCTCGCTCCGCGACGAAGATTGCAGCGGGTTCATTTTCTGGACCCGGAATGCAAAACCCTTTCGCCCGGAACTGGACCGAACCGCCCGGACCCATCCCTTCGTGGTCCAGTATACGGTCACGGGATATCCCCGTTCGCTCGAACGATCCGTGGTCGCCGCAGACGCAGGGATTGAAGATATTCGCGACATTTCCGTTCACTACGGCGGGAAATCCGTCGTCTGGCGCTACGATCCGGTGGTGATCACGGACGCAACGCCGGCCGCCTGGCACATCGAAAACTTCACCCGGATCGCGGGCGCGCTTATGGGAAGCGTCGATGAGGTGGTTGTCAGTTTCGCCCAGATCTACCGCAAGACCCGGCGCAATCTCGATCGCGCGGCGCATGAAACCGCGAATGCCTGGGTAGACCCCGAGGACGGCGCGAAACGCGACCTGCTTGCCCGGCTCGACGAAATTGCGCGGCAATCGGGTCTGGCCCTCTCGCTCTGCGCACAGCCGGCGCTCGAGGACGGCCTCACCGCGGCGCGCTGTATTGACGCCACGCGCCTGGATCGTGTCGCCGAATCCCTGGGCCACGCGCCGGTGACCGGAAGCATCCCTGCCAGCAACAAGGCTCCGCGTGCCGGCTGCCTGTGCGCGCAATCCCGTGATATCGGCAGCTATGAGACCTGCCCCCATGGTTGCGTTTATTGTTATGCGGTGGGCGACCCCGACAAGGCCAAGCAAGCGCATAAGGCCCACGATCGAAATGCAGCGATGCTCGGCACCGAAACGACGTCACCCGAACCAGAGAAATTGCCCGCATGAACAGTCCCGCACGCCCCGTCGATATCCTCAGATTTCTGGACGGCCAGGGCGTCACGCGACCGCCCTTGAAGATTGTCGACGTCGGCGCCATGGATGTGGGCGAGGCCGAACCCTGGGCCCGGCTCGTCCAATCCGGTGCGGCCCACCTCGTCGGCTTCGAACCCAACCCGGCGGAATGCGAAAACCTCAACGCGGCAGCGAAGCCCAACACGCAATATCTGCCCCATGCGCTCGGCGACGGCGGGCGACACACGCTGCACATCGGCGCGGCACCGATGACGTCATCCCTGTTCGCGCCTGACCCGTCTGTCATGAAGCAGTTCCACAGCCTGTGGGAACTCTGCGAGACCACCGAGGAAATACCCCTCGACACCGTGCGCCTCGACGATGTCGACGAAGTGCTGCCGATGGATTTCCTGAAACTGGATGTTCAAGGGGCGGAGCTCATGGTGCTCGAATCGGCGGTCGCCGCCCTCGCAGATACGGTTGCCATCCAGGCCGAGGTGGGCTTTCTGCCTATCTATAAAAACCAGCCTCTGTTCGCCGACGTCGACAGCTTCCTGCGCGCGCACGGGTTTGCGTTTCACACGATGGTCGGAGTGGGGTCGCGGCCGTTCCGCCCCCTGATCAAGGATGGCGACCCCAACCGCGGCTTCGCGCAGGTGATCTGGAGCAACGCCCTCTACTTCCGCAACCCGATCGGCTTCCCAAAACTGGCGGACGACGCTCCCGACGCGCTTCTTAAGATCGCGATCCTGGCCCACGAACTCTATGGCGCCTTCGACCTCGCTGCCGTCGCGTTGCAGCATTACGGCGCCGCACAGCATGCGGGCCTGGCAACAGCCTACATCCGTGCGTTGACGACGACCGATCTCACGATCACCGCAAAAAAGTAATCAGGATTCGGGATCGGCCCCCGGCGTTGCCGCCGGATCCGCTGCCGGGGCAGCAGCAGTTGGCGGGACCGCCGATTTCGCCACGCCGACCCGCGCGGGACGCAACAACCGGTCGTGCAACCGATAGCCCGCCTGCATCACTTGGGCGACGCTGCCATTCGGATATTCGCTGTCGGGCACTTCGTACATCGCCTCGTGCAGGTTGGGGTCGAACGGTTCGCCCGTCGGATCGAGCCGCTCGATCTTGTGTGCCACCAGGGCGGCCTGGAAATCATTCTGCACGGCGATCACGCCTTCGAGCAGCGTTTGCAGTAGCTCATGTTCGCCGCGCCGCTCCTCCGGTACCGCAAAAAGCGCGCGCTCGAGATTGTCGCCGATCGACAGGATGTCGCGCGCAAACCCGGTCACCGCGTAACGATGCGCGTCCTCGATCTGGCGTTCGGCGCGCTTGCGCACGTTCTCGGTCTCGGCCATCGCACGCAACAACTGATCGCGAAGCTGCGATGTCTCGCCCTCGAGCTCGACAATCCGTGCGGCATGCTTGCCGCCGGCCCAGCGATTTCCATCCGCGTCAGTGGGCGAAGGCTCAGCCGGTGCAGCCTCGGATGTGGCGGGCCCAGCAGCCTCTGCAGGGGCACCCGTCTCCGGGGTCTCGGGGATCACGTTCTCATTTTCTTCGTTCATGTCTTCGCTTTCTCTCCGGCAGCCGCACCGGCCGTTGGAATTCGTCTGTATAAATTCGTCGCGCCTATCCGACCAGCCGGCCGACGATCTGCGCTGTATAATCCACCACGGGAATGATCCGGGCATAATTGATTCGGGTCGGGCCGATCACACCGACCGCCCCGACGATTTGCTGCTCGCTGTTGCGATAGGGCGCGACGACGACCGAACAGCCGGCCAGAGAAAACAGGTCGTTCTCCGCCCCGATGAAGATCTGCACGCCCTCGCCGCCCCGCGCCATGTCCAAAAGCTTGATCCAGGATTCCTTCGTCTCAAGCGCATCATACAGGCCGCGCACATGATCAAGATCCTCGACGGCCTGCACGTCATCGAGCAGCCGTTCCGCCCCGCTTACGATCAGCGCCGCCTCGGCGCCGTCGCCGGTGGCCGTCGCCAACCCGGCCTCCACGAGCTTCTGTGTCAGCCCGTCCAGATCCTGGCGATGAAGTTCCAGCTCCGCGGCGATTTGACCCCGGGCCTCCTCGATGGTCTTGCCGACCAGGCGCGCGGACAGAAAATTTGACGCCTCGACCATGGCCGAAGCCGGCATCCCGTTCGGCACCTCGACGACCCGGTTCTCGACGCTGCCATCCTCGGTCACCAGGACCACGAGCGCCCGGCCCGGCGCCAGCGAGACAAACTCGATATGACGCAAGGCGGAATCACTCTTCGGCGCAACGACGAGCCCGGCGCAATTGCTCAAGCCCGAGAGCACGCGGGTGACCTCCGACAGGGTCTGCTGCACGCTGCGGCCCTCCGCGGCGCATTGCGCCTCGATCGTCAGGCGCTCGTCTTCCGTCAGATGTCCCACCTCAAGCAGTCCATCGACGAACAGCCGCAGGCCCGCCTCGGTGGGAATGCGCCCCGCCGACGCGTGCGGCGAGAACAGCAGGCCGGAATCCTGAAGATCGGCCATCACGTTGCGGATCGTAGCCGGCGAGAGTTCCATGCCGAGATTGCGCGACAGGGTCCGCGAGCCGACCGCCTCACCGGTCTCCAGATAGGCGTCAATGATCTGCCGAAGAACTTCGGAGCTGCGCTGATTGAGCTGTGGAATAGCCCGGCTCATTGCCCTGATTGTCCGTTGTTTGCGTCAGAAAGATTGCGACCCTGCATATCCGCAGAACTTAGGCACGCCCCGGCGCCTAATCAAGAACGACGGCATCGGCACCCGCCAGTGAACCCCACCGTAAGCACAGGTGCGATCACGGGTGTGATTCCGGTTCTGGACGCGGCCCCACCCCAAAGACTAACTTCGCGGCCTCGCAATCGATCCTAGACACACTGGAACCAGCATGGCCAAAACCTCGATCCGCCCCTCACGGCGCGCACCCGACGAAATGCGCAAAGTGCGCCTCAAGCCCGGCGCGGCCAAGTATGCCGAGGGGTCCTGCATGTCGATGTTCGGCAACACCCATGTACTCTGCGCCGCCAGCATCGAGGAGCGCGTACCGCCATGGATGCGCGGTGGCGGCACCGGTTGGGTCACGGCGGAATACGGCATGCTGCCGCGTTCGACCCACACCCGGTCGAACCGCGAGGCCGCCCGCGGCAAGCAGTCGGGCCGCACCCAGGAGATCCAGCGCCTGATCGGCCGCTCCCTGCGCGCCGTCACCGACATGGAGATGCTCGGCGAGCGCCAGATACGCCTCGACTGCGACGTCCTTCAGGCCGACGGCGGCACGCGGACAGCGGCCATCACCGGCGCCTGCGTGGCGTTGCACATCGCCTGCCAGGGGCTGGTGAAATCCGGTGCGATCGCCGAGAACCCGGTGCGCGAGCTCGTCGCCGCCGTGTCATGCGGCCTGTACCAGAACACCGCGGTCCTCGATCTCGACTATCCTGAAGATTCAAACGCCCAGGCCGATTCCAACTTCGTGCTGACCGAACGTGCGCAGATCGTCGAAATCCAGGGCACCGCCGAAGAGCGTCCGTTCACCCGTGCGCAATTCATCAAGTTGCTCGACCTCGCGCGTGACGGCACCGAGGAGCTGTTTGTGCACCAGCGCAAGGCCCTCGGGATCAAGTAGAGAGCGCATCATGGCCCGCCGCTTCGACGACAGCCGGCTGGTGCTCGCCAGCCACAACACGAGCAAGGTCCGCGAGATCGCGGACTTGCTCGTGCCGTTCGCGGTGTCGGTGCAGAGCGCCGGCGATTTGGGGCTGCCCGAGCCCGAGGAGACCGGCGCCACATTCGCCGAAAACGCGATCCTCAAGGCCCGCGCATCGGCCGACGGCAGCGGTCAGGCCGCGCTGGCCGACGATTCGGGTTTCTCCGTCGCGGCACTGGGCGGCGCGCCGGGTATCCATGCCGCCCGTTTCGCCGAACGCCCGGATGGTGTTCGGGATTTCGATTGGGCCATGGAACAACTGCACGAGGCGAGCGCCGACGCCGAAGACGACCTCGCCTGGTTTACCTGTGCCCTCGCCCTCGCCTGGCCGGACGGGCATACCGAAGTTTTCGAGGGCCGGGTCGAGGGCGCGCTGGCCTGGCCGCCGCGGGGCGACCGTGGTTTCGGCTACGACCCGATCTTCGTGCCGCGTGGCGGCGCCCAGACATTTGCCGAGATGGACCCCGACGCCAAGCACGCGATCTCGCACCGGGCGATCGCGTTTCGCGCGATGATCGATGCCTGCTTCACGCCCGCCGCGTGACCCCCTGACGCACGACGGATGACCGAAAATGACCGGCGCATGAACGATCCCGGCGGCGATATCGCGCTGTATGTGCATTGGCCGTTCTGCCTCTCGCTCTGCCCCTATTGCGACTTCAACAGCCATGTGCGCGAGACCATCGACCAGGGCGCGTGGCGCGACGGATTGCTGCGCGAACTCGAACATTATGCGGCGCGCGTGCCCGGGCGGCGGCTGACGAGCATCTTCTTCGGCGGCGGCACCCCGTCGCTGATGCCGCCCGAGACGGCGCGCGCCGTCATCGCGCGAGCCCGGGAATTGTTCGTGCCCGACCCCGAAATTGAGATCACCCTCGAGGCAAACCCCACCTCGGTCGAACAGTCGGCCCTCGTCGGCTTCGCGGAGGCCGGGGTCAACCGCCTTAGTCTCGGGGTTCAGGCACTCGACGACGCGGCGCTGTCGGCGCTCGGCCGCACCCATGCGGTCAGCGAGGCCCGCGCCGCAATCGCAGCCGCCGCCGACATCTTCGAACGGTTCTCCTTCGACCTGATCTATGCCCGCCCGGGCCAGACACCGGATGCCTGGATGCGTGAACTCGACGGGGCGCTCGCGCTGACGCGCGGCCATCTTTCGGTCTACCAATTGACCATCGAGGCGGGCACGCCCTTCTTCCTGGCCCAGGCACGCGGCGATCTGCAGCTGCCCGACGAGGCCGACGGCGCGACCATGTTCGAGCAGACCCAGGACGCACTCGCGGCGGCCGGTTTGCCCGCCTACGAAATCTCCAACCATGCCGTCCCCGGCCAGGAATCGCGCCACAATCTCACCTATTGGCACTACCGCGACTATCTGGGAGTAGGGCCCGGCGCCCATGGCCGTATCACTCTCGATGGTGAAATTCGTGCCACACGCCAGCACCGCGCCCCGGAAGTATGGCTTAAACGGGCGCTTGAGCATGGTCATGCCACCCAGGATGACGCGGTACTACCGTATGAAACCCTGACGGCGGAGCTCATCATGATGGGGCTTCGCCTGACCGAGGGTATCGACGCCGGCGAATTCACGCGGCGCATCGGCAAACGCCCAGGCGACGTCTTCGCGCCCTCGACCATCGAGGCGCTGGTGGATGCAGGCTACCTCGATTGGCGTGACGATGGTTTCGCCGCGACCCCCGCCGGGCGTCAGCGACTGAACGCCGTCGTTGACGCACTGCTGAACTCGTAACGGCCCCGGATCGTAACGGCCTGGTTCGTGGTGGCCCTAGTTCGTGACAGGTAGTGCAAAGCTCGTTGGTGCCGGATCGATCTCGCGCGGCGCATCGCGGCGTATTTCCAACACCGCCAGCCCGCGTTCCACGGCGCCGGTTTCCGTCAGCCGGAAAATTCCGTCCACCCCGGCAAACCCATCCGGGTTTTCCATACGCGCGCGCGCATAGGGATCCGGCACTTCGCCCCGCGCCAGCACGGCCGCCAGCGCGACCCCGTCATAGGCCAGGGTCGCCAGACGGTCCGGTGTCCGCCCGAACACCTCGCGGAAACGTTCGACGAACCGGGCGCGCGCAGCAGGTGGCGGCGCGGCGAACCAGGCGCCGAGCATCGCCGGCTCCTTGCCCAGCGCGGGATCATCCCACTCCCAGGTGCCCAGCAATTTGACCTCGAGCGGGTCGACATCAAAAAAGGCGAGCAGCGGTGCAATCTGGAGCACCTCTTCGCCACCGACCGGCAGCATCAGCGCCTCGAAGCCGACCTCGCCCAGCGTGTCACGCGTGGACAGCCGTTCGAGCGCGCGTTTCGAGAACGCATCGTCGCGCTCGGCGAGTAGTTCCCGCTCGGCCTCAAGCGCCTCAACCCGCTCGTCGTACCGCGCCAGGGTCCGCACCGTTTGCGTGAGCGCCTCGACGCCACCCGGATAGAATGCCGTCGCAGCGACACCGGTGCCGCGCCGGGCCATGGCATCGGAAAGAATCGCCGACATTCGCCCGCCAAACGCATCATCGGGCACCAGGGCCGCGAATTGACTCAGCCCGCGCCGGGCAGAAAAGGCGACGACCCGGTCAATCTGCGCCTCGGGCGAGAAGCCGGCCGCATAAACCCCGTCACCGGCGACCAGCCGGTCATTTGAAAAGGCGAAAACCGGAATACCTGCCGGTCGACTGACGCTTGAGGTGCCCGCAACCGCGTCCGAAAATAGCGGCCCCAACACCAAACGCGCGCCCTCAGCCTGGGCACGGATGGTGGCGGTACGCGCGGTCTGGGCGAAGCCGCCGGAATCGTATATCCGCAACTCAAACGCCGGCAGGGCGAAATCAAACAGCGCCATTTGCGCCGCGTCCGCGAGATCGCGACCAATCGCGGCGGCAGGGCCGCTCAACGGAACGATCAGGGCTGCGCGGGTAATCTCCGGGCCGGTCGGCGGTTCCGGCGTTACTGGCACAGGCACCACATTCTGCGGCAAGGCCGACGCCGCGGCGGCCGGCGGCGGCGGGGTGTCTTGCGGTTCAGCCGTTGGCGCCGCTACGTTGGTTTGCGCGCAGGCCGTCAGCATCAGGCCGGCCGCGACGCACAGGACGCGCAAACGGGCACCGGCAAACAGGCGCGCTTGGGGGCGCAGAAGGGCAACCGGTCGTGGCACGAAAAAGCCTTCCTCAGACAAACCAACAGGATTCGGACGCGCGCGAACCTAACCGCGTGGACCGGCATGGACAAGCGTCGGATAAGCCCGCTGCAGCGGGCTTGCACCTGGTGGCGACGCCGATCGGGAATCTGGGCGACATCACGCTCCGCGCGCTCGATGTGCTGGCCGGCGCCAACATGATCATTTGTGAAGACACCCGCGTCACCCGCAAGCTCCTGACCAGATACGCACTCGCGACGCCCTCCCTGCCCTACAACGATCACAACGCGCGTCGCGTGCTGCCGAAGCTCATGGAACGCCTGAATAATGGCGAATCTCTGGCGCTCGTGACCGATGCCGGAACACCCCTGATCTCGGATCCGGGCTATCGTCTGGTCGAGGCCGCCATCGAAGCCGGCATCCCGCTCCACGCATTGCCCGGGGCCAGCGCCGCGCTCGCCGGCCTCGTCCTGTCGGGCCTGCCGACCGACGGGTTTTTCTTCGCCGGCTTCTCGCCGCCGCGCGAAACCGCCCGACGGCGCCGATTTGCCGAGCTGGCTGCCGTGCCGGGGAGCCTCATATTCTTCGAATCGGCCAGGCGGCTCGCGGCAAGTCTGTCGGACATGCACCACACACTCGGCGACCGCCCGGCTGCAATCGCACGCGAGATCACGAAACTGCATGAAGAAGTGCGGCGCGGAACCCTGTCCGAACTCGCCACGCACTATGCCGGCGCCGGCCCCCCGCGGGGCGAGATCGTCATTGTGGTGGCCCCACCCCTGGCGCGGGAAATCGACGCCGACGCCTTGCGCGCGGCATTGACCGAGGCGCTGGCCGAACTCAGTCTGCGCGACGCCGTGGCCCAGGTCACCGCAGACACGGGCCGCCCCCGGCGTGACGTCTACCGGCTGGCGCTCGAAATCACCGGCGACGAGCCGACCCAATGAGTGCCGCCCCATGAACAGGACAACCCGCCGCCAGGCCGCCGAACGGCGCGGACATCGTGCCGAACAACATGCCGCGCTGTTGCTGCGCCTCAAGGGGTTTCGGGTTCTGGCACGCCGATACCGCTGTCGCGTCGGCGAAATCGACATCGTTGCACGCCGGGCACGACTGCTGGTTGCCGTCGAGGTCAAGGCCCGCGCCGACTTCGATGCTGCGGCGCATGCGATCGACCGGCGACAAAGAACGCGGATCATCCGCGCCACCGACCATTTTCTCGCCGCAAATCCATCTTATTCAGATTATCAAATTAGGTTTGACGCGATTTTGGTCGCACCCGGTAAACTGCCACGCCATATCCCCGACGCGTGGCGAATCGAATAGTCTGTGGCCCAGCGCCAAGGAGCTCGACATGTCGACAGCCAGGATCCACACCCCCGCTCAAGACCGGCGGCGTAAAGGCCGTTTGGCCGCAACCCTCGCCGTGGGGCTTCTCGCGCTCGCGGCCTGCACCCCCGCCGGGGTCGTCGTCGGCGGCGCCGCCTCGGCCGGTGTCGCCGCATCCGAAGAACGCGGCATTAGAGGCGCCGCGAATGACACGTTGATCCGTGTCGCCATCAACGAAGCCTGGGTGAAAGAGGATTTCGACACCTTCAATCGGCTGAACCTCCAGATCTACGAGGGCCGCGTCCTGGTGTCGGGCCGGGTGCCGGACCAGGTGCTGGCCGACAAGGCCGTGCAGGCCGCCTGGAAAACCGAAGACGTGCGCGAGGTGATCAACGAGATCGAGATTTCCGACGGTGGTGGGATCAAGGATTTTGCGAACGACACGCTGATCAATGCCCGTCTCGACGCCGGTCTGCTGTTTGATGGCGATGTGAATTCAATCAACTATTCCACCCGCGCCGTGGGCGGCACTGTCTTTCTGCTCGGCGTCGCGCAGGACCGGGCCGAGTTGGACCGGGTGTTTCAGATCGCCCGCGACATCCCCAACGTGAAGCGCGTGATCAGCCATGTGATCATGATCGACGACCCCCGACGCATCGCGTCCCCCAGCGGGCAGCCCCAGGACAGCAAACCCGCCGAGAGCCGCTGAGTACTTCAATGGCCGCCGAACCCGACCTCGCGTTGCGGCGCCTCGCCGGCCTGGACGACCACAAGATCGACCTCGCCCAGGCCGCCCTGGCTCTCGCCGCACGCGAGCTGCCTGGCGAGCCGACCGACCGCTATCAGGCCCACCTCAAAGAACTCGCAGCGTCTGTGGGCGGCGCATGCACCGGCCGCAGCCTTGCTGCAAAGCGCTACGCGCTGTCCCATGTGTTGCATGAGCAATATGGTTATGCGGGCGATCAGCAGTCCTATGACGATCTGCAGAATGCCAACCTCATGCGGGTGATCGACCGGCGCAAAGGCCTGCCGATCACGCTCGGGATTCTGCACATTCACTGCGGGCGGGCGCTGGGCTGGGATATTTGCGGACTGAATTTCCCTGGCCATTTTCTCATCCGCCTGGAAGACGGGCCGCAACGCGCGATCCTCGACCCCTTCAACGGCGGCCGCGAGGTCGACGTGGCCGGGCTACGCACCCTGCTCAAATCAACCCTCGGCCCGGATGCAGAACTCAGCCCCGCGCATTATGGCCCGGCGAGCAACCGCGACATCCTGATCCGTCTGCAGAACAACCGGAAGGTTCGCCTGATGAAGGCCGAGCAATTCGCCGAGGCACTGGTGGCCGTCGAGGACATGCTGCTGTTCGCGCCGGGCGAGGATTCGCTCTGGCATGAGGCCGGCCTCCTCAACTCCCATATCGGAAACCTGCGCGCGGCGCTTGTTGCCTTCGGGCACTGCCGCGACCTCGTCGCCAATCCCGCGGACCAGGCCCGTGTTGATAAATTGATAAATGAGATTCGCAGCCGGTTGAACTGACGTGGCATCGACGCAGCGCCGGTCGTTTGCGAAATCGGCAAAAACGCCTAGATTGGCGGCCGGTCTTTAACCCCGCCGGAGCGCGCGCCCCATGAGCCTAGCTGTAGCGATCCAGATGGATCCGATCGACGACATCGATATCGATGGTGATTCCACCTTCGCCCTCGCGCTGGAGGCGCAGGCCCGCGGTCACGGCCTGTACCACTACCTGCCCGAGGATTTATCCCTGCGTGACGGGCGCGCGGTCGCCAAGGCGCGGCCGCTCCTGGTGCGCCGCGAGGACGGCAATCATTTCAGCTTCGGCGACGCCGAGACACTGGATCTGGCGGGGGTCGACGTCGTTCTGATGCGTCAGGACCCGCCGTTCGATATGGCCTACATCACCGCCACCCACATCCTCGAACACATCCACCCCCAGACCCTGGTGGTGAACGACCCGGTGTCGGTCCGCAATGCGCCGGAGAAGCTGTTCGTCACCCATTTCGAGGGGGTCATGCCGCCGACCCTGATTAGCTCGTCGCTCGAGGAGATCGCCGCGTTCCGCGCCAAGCACAAGGACATCATCGTCAAGCCGCTCTACGGCAATGGCGGCGCCGGGGTCTTCCACATCAAGCCCGACGACGAGAATCTGAACTCCCTGCTCGAGATGTTCGACGGCATTCATCGCGAGCCGGTCATCATCCAGCGCTACCTGCCCGAGGTCCGCCAGGGCGACAAGCGCATCATCCTGGTCGACGGCGAGCCCGTGGGCGCGATCAACCGGGTGCCCGCCGAGGGCGAGGCCCGCTCGAACATGCATGTCGGCGGCCGGGCCGAGAAAATCGGCCTGACCACGCGTGAAAAGGATATCTGCGCCGCCATCGGGCCCGCGCTGCGCGAGCAGGGGCTGATCTTCGTCGGCATCGACGTGATCGGCGACTATCTGACCGAGATCAACGTCACCTCGCCCACCGGCATCCAGGAGATCGACCGCTTCGACGGCGTGAACCTGTCGGCGCTGGTCTGGGATGCCATTGAGGCGCGACGCACGGACTTGGCGGACTAGCCTCCAATAAGAAAGGGCGGGTCAAAGACCCGCCCCCCCGAATTCTAGAAATTTCTGCCGACTAGTTCGCCGGGAACTCCGACAGGTCCGGCGGGATGCCGTCCGGTCGCTGCAACAGATTTGCTTCCGGCTCGCCGGCCGCAAGGCGCGCCGACAGCTCGTCGGGATCGAACTTGATGCCGATCGGGTTCGAGGTGAATTCGCCATTGTCGAAATACTCGGCGAACTTCTCTTCCGGAATATTATCGACCTGCAACTCGACCTGGTTCTTGTCCGGGTCGAAGTAATACATCGACGTGGTCGGGCCGTGGTTGATGCAGAATTCCGGCGTGATGCCTTCGTCCTTCAGCCGGTTGTAGGTGTGCATCAGGTCGCCCAGATCCGCGTAGGTGAAGGCCACATGATGCATGCCCGCATAGCCGTCGATATGTTCCTTGATGCCCGGGAAGCCCAGGACGCCGATGCGGTGATGCTCGGTGTCGTAGGTCACAAACCCGAACCCATCGGTCTCGAACATGGCCTCGCCCTCAAGCACGGTCTTGTACCAGTCGAGGATCGTCTTGACCCGCTCCGGTGGTGTGCGGAGCACCACATGGGCCAGTTTCGCGGGGGCTATTTTCCCCCGTACCTTCGCCGTCTCCGGCATTTTCGCGATCGCGTTCATCCCTGTCTCCCTATTGTCGGCGTCTTATTCCCTACGCACTTAGCGCCGGCATTGTTGCGCTCGCGGAGAAAAGATTCAATCGTGATCGGATAGAGACATGTTTTTTTCCGGGGGAATTCGAATGGCCGAACGCAAAAAGTCACCGCCGCCGCACCGCGACACCAAGACACCCAAGCTGAAGACCCCGCCCGGCGCGACCGATACCCATTTCCATCTTTATGGCCCGGGCAAGCGCTTCCCCTACCACCCGGATTCCCCGCTGGTGGTCGAGGACTCGACCCTCGACGACATGCTGAAATTGCACAACACGCTTGGAATTGAACGCGGCGTGATCGTCCATTCGGTCGTCCAGGGCAATACCTACGAGTATCTGCTCCACGCGTTGTCGCGCGAACCCGAGCGCCTCAGGGGCATCGCCCTGCCCGCGCCCGATATCACCGCCCGGGAGCTCGAGATCCTGACAAAGGCCGGCGTCGTCGGCGCGCGGTTCGCCTTTCGCGCCAATCCCGAGATCAACACCGATATCATCGCCCGGACCCATGAATTTGGCTGGCACCCGCAATACTGGTTCCGCGGCCCCGATGAGGCAGCGGCATGGCGCGACATCATGCTCGCCTCGCCCGGAAACTTCGTGATCGACCATATGGGCTGGCAGCCCGCCGAGCTGGGCATCGATTCACCGGGCTTCAAAACCGTGCTCGATTGCATCGATACCGGACGCTGCTGGGTGAAGCTTTCGGGCCCGATGCGGTTCAGCCAGGAGCCACGCCCGCCCTATTCCGACACCCACCCGTTCGCCAAGGCGCTGATCGAGCACAATCCCGACCGGGTGATGTGGGGCTCGGACTGGCCCCACCCGGACCATTTCGAGGAAATGCCCAACGATGGCGACCTGATCGACCTGCTGCTCGACTGGGCCCCCGACGAGGCGCTCCGCCAGAAGATCTTGGTCGACAACCCGGCGGAACTGTTCGGGTTCTAGCCTCGGAGAATCTTTATATGAGATATTTCTTAATTACATTGGGTGCGGTTCCTCTCCTGCTGCTTTCCGCCCCTGCGGTTTCGGGGGCGACCGCCGCGCCGAGTCTCGAGCAAGGGATCGTCGAGCATGGTGGCGGCTGCCGTAGAAGTTCGCCACCGGGACAGTGCTGCCACCTCGAAACGCGGACCGGAATAGTGCATTGTCACTAGATTACGGGGAATCTAAAAGTAACCCCGAGTACGACAAAACAATGTTGTAAAACAATAGGATGTAACCGGTAGTTCTAGTATGGCCTTACCATGTATGCCTTATGGGGCCTGCTGTATGTTCTTTTTTTGTTCTCGCGCATGAGATAGCCGGGTATAGTCCGCGGCGATACTTGTTCGTAACGAGCGGAAAATGGTCGCACACGTCAACACGGTCGCATTCCAGGGGGTGGACGTCGTCGAGGTGGACGTCCAGGTGCAGATGGGCGCCGGCCTCCCCGCATTCACCATCGTCGGCCTGCCCGACAAGGCGGTCGGCGAATCCCGCGAACGGGTCCGCGCAGCACTGCAGGCGCTGGGCCTATCCCTGCCGCCCAAGCGGATAACGGTCAATCTGGCCCCCGCAGACCTCGCCAAGGAAGGCAGCCACTTCGATTTGCCCATCGCGCTGGGCCTTTTGGCCGCCATGGGCGTGGTTCCGGGCGATCTGCTGGCGCAGTACACCGCTTTGGGCGAACTGGCCCTCGACGGCGCCCTGGCGCCCGTTGCGGGCGTCCTGCCGGCCGCGATTGATGCCTCGGCCCGCGACCGGGGGCTGATCTGCCCCGCCATGCAGGGCGGCGAAGCGGCCTGGGCCGGTGACATCGACATTCTGGCGGCACCGGACATGCTGGCGCTGATCAATCACTTCAAGGGCACGCAATTGTTGTCTCCGCCGCAAGCACTACGGTACGACTGTATTCAGTCATACCCGGACCTGCGCGACATAAAGGCCCAGGAATCCGCCAAAAGGGCGCTCGAAATCGCCGCTGCCGGCGGACATAACCTGCTGCTATCCGGGCCGCCCGGCGCGGGCAAATCGATGCTCGCACAGCGGCTTCCAGGCATCCTGCCGCCGCTATCGCCGGCCGAAACGCTCGAAGTCTCGATGATCCATTCCATTTCGGGCACCCTGCCCGAGGGCGGCCTGATGACGGAGCGCCCGTTTCGCGACCCGCACCATTCCGCGTCACTGGCTGCGTTGGTCGGCGGCGGCGCGCGCGCCAGGCCCGGCGAGGTGTCACTGGCCCACCGCGGAGTGCTGTTTCTCGACGAATTGCCCGAGTTTTCCCGGCAAACCCTGGAATCCCTGCGCCAGCCGATCGAGAGCGGCCGCGCGGTCGTGGCCCGGGCCAACCACCATGTGGCCTATCCGGCCCGTTTCCAGCTGATTGCGGCCATGAACCCCTGCCGATGCGGCCATCTCGATGATCCCGGCCTGGCCTGCTCCAGGGCCCCGAAATGCGCCACGGACTACCAGGCACGGCTGTCCGGGCCGCTTCTGGACCGGATCGACCTGTATGTCGAGGTCCCCGCAGTTTCCGTTGCCGACCTGGCTCTGCCGCCGGCCGCCGAAGGCAGCGCCGAGATCGCCGCCCGGGTCGCCCGGGCCCGCCAGCTTCAGACCGAGAGATATGACGGTACTACTGTGCTCACCAACGCAGAGGCCGACGGGGAATTGCTCGAATCTGTGGCGACGCCTGACGCGGAAGGCCGAGCACTGCTTGTGGAAGCCGCGGATAAGCTGAAATTGTCCGCCAGGGGCTACCACCGGGTGCTCCGGGTGGCCCGGACACTGGCAGACCTTGATACCGCTAATTCGGGCGCAGAATCGGCAGCAATTGCTAGGCACTACATTGCGGAAGCCCTTAGCTACCGCAGGGTAGTGCCTTCGAGGTAGTGCTTATTGTTGGTTTCATGAGCGGATCCAAATCAAGGCAAGAATAGGCCGCTCGGAGTTGCAAGAAGACAGCTCTGAAAATGACATTTTGACCAACCGAAATTCGAAGATACTTATCCATCCGCATTCGGCGCCTCCGACCGCACGGAATTCCCGCCGTCTAAAGAGCCTCCAGGGTCATAAACAGCACGCACTACCTTCCCACAACCCCTATCCACCAAGGGGTAGTGCTGCCTTGGTAGTACAAAGTACGACTTTACTTGAGAGGCTTGTGAAACAACTTCGGATGGCTTCCGCCGCACGATTGTATGCAGGCCCGCCCAGCAATGCGCCGGCAACGCGATAGATGCTAGATCGCCGTCCCCACGAGGCTACCGATCGCGGCCGTGAGGGCCATCGCGAACGCACCCCACAGGGTCACGCGCGCCGTCGCGCGCGCGACGGGGGCACCGCCGACCTTGGAGGAAATCGCCCCCAGCAACGCCAGGCTCGCCAGCGAGGCGATGGACACCACCGGTATGGCCTGACTCACAGACACCAATGCCACGGCAATCAACGGCAAACCGGCGCCGATGGAGAACGTCGCAGCCGAGGTCACGGCAGCCTGCAGGGGGCGTGCCGCACCGGTGTCATGCATTCCCAGTTCGTCACGGGCATGGGCGCCTAGCGCGTCATGGGCCGTCAGCTGGGTCGCGACCTCCATCGCCAACGCCGGCTCGAGACCGCGGCCCTCATAGACTTCGGCCAGTTCCGCCAGTTCTTCGTCCGGCGACGCCTCCAGCGCCAGGCGTTCGGTCTCGAGATCCGCGCGCTCCGTGTCGGATTGGGAGCTGACCGAAACATATTCGCCGGCCGCCATCGCCGTCGCGCCGGCCACCAACCCGGCAATACCGGCAATCAGAATGGTCTCCCGGTCCGCGGCGGCGGCCGCGACACCGACGATCAGGCTCGCCGTCGAGACGATGCCGTCATTCGCGCCCAGAACGGCGGCCCGTAGCCAGCCAATCCGATGGACGTAATGATGTTCTGTGTCATCACCATGATGGCTCATCACAAACTGATCCCTGTTGCTCCGGTGCCGACCCTGCCGGCGGCACGTTCTCGTTCTAGTCATAAACCGACGCGTTGTTTACGGTAACCCTTCGGCCTCTGCCTTTGTACGGAGACATCATGTCCGCTTTGACCAACCATCACGGTTCGCAGGAAGCGTTGATCGACGGGTTCAGCCTTTATGCGCCGCCGCCGGCGTTCTACGAGAGCCCCTATCCCTATTACAAGGCGCTGCGCGAACTCGACCCGGTGCACGAGAACCCCGACGGTTCCTTCTACCTGACGCGCTACGAAGACGTGCGCCGCGTCTACCGGACCAAGGGCATGACGTCCGACAAGACCGAGATGTTCACGAAGAAATACGGGCCGGGCCCGCTTCTGGAACAGCACACCACGTCAATGCTGTTCAGCGACCCGCCCTACCACACCCGCATTCGCAACCTCCTGCGCCACGCGTTCACGCCCCGCGCCCTGCAGCAGCTCGAATTCCGGGTGGTCGAGCTCGTCGACAGCCTGATCGAACGCTGCCGCGCCGACGGCGGGATGGACCTCGTCCTGGATTTCGCGTTCCCGCTGCCGGTGGAGGTGATCTGCTCCATGCTCGGCATCGACGGGAGCGAACGCGAGAGGCTGCAGGAATGGTCACGGGAAATCCTGACCCCCCTGGAGCCGACGGCAACGCCGGACATGATCGCGGCCGGCAACCGCGCGGTCAGCGAGTTCACGGCCTTCCTGCGCGACCTTCTCGCAGAGAAGCGGCGGAACATGTCGCGCGGCGTACGCGTCGGAGACATCCTGGAGGATCTGATCGAATCCCAGGAGTCCGAGGACGATCCGCTGACCGAGGACGAGCTCGTCCAGAACTGCATCCTGCTGCTCAACGGCGGCCACGAGACGACGACGAACCTCGTGGGCAACGGAATGAAGGCAATGTTCGACAATCCCGATCAGCTGCAGAAACTGCGCGACGACCCGTCACTGATCGCGGGCGCGATCGAGGAAATGCTGCGCTTCGACAGCCCGCTGCAGATCGGCAACCGCGGCATCGCCGAACCGTTCGAGGTCGGCGGCATCACGCTCGCGCCCGGCACCCAGCTGCTCACGAGCATCGGCGGCGCCAATCGCGACCCGGACGCCTTCGACAATCCGGATGGTTTTGACATCACGCGCACGCCCAACAAGCATCTGGCGTTTGCCGCCGGCATCCACGCCTGCATTGGCGCGCCGCTCGCGCGCATGGAGGGCACGATCGCCATCGGCAAGCTGGTCGCCGCGTTCCCGAACCTGCAACGCACCGGCCCCATCAGCCGCGGCGGCCGGGCCCGGTTTCGTGGCCTGACCAGCATGCCCGTATCGATCTAGGCCGGTCACCCGGCGAGACGGTCCGGCAGGGGAATAGGCAGATGCGGGAGGTCCAGATAGAATCATCCCCCTGAGTTTTGCAGACACAAGGCACAGACGAGGCGGAAAAACCCATGACCACCCTGCCAGTCCTGGACATCGGCCCCTATCTCGCCGGCGAGGGAGGCGCGCGCGCGCGCCTGGCCGACGAATTGCGCGACGCGTGCGAGAACACCGGCTTCTACTTCATGATCAACCACGGCATCCCGCAGGAGCTCATCGACCTGGCGTTCAACGAAGCGGGCCGGTTTCATGCGCTGCCCCTCGAAACGAAGCAGCGCCTGAAGCAGAGCCAACACTATGTCGGCTATGTTGGCCACGGCGGCACGCGGGTCGCGGTCGACGATGAGGCGGAGCGGGGCGAGGAATTCGCGAACCGCAAGAACAGACCCGACCTGCACGCCGCCTATCACATCAATAGCGATTTCCCGGCCAACCACGCCCGGTGCACGGCGGGCGAACGCTTCTACATCCCCCAGCCCTGGCCGGACGAAGACGACCTGCCGGGTTTCCGGGAGAACATCCAGACCTACTACGCCGCCGTGTACGGCCTGGGCCGCAAGTTGCTGCCGGTCTATGCAACCGCGCTCGGGGTCCCGACGGATTATTTCGACCCGCATTTCGAGGATGCGCTGGCCTGGCTGCGAATGATCCACTATCCGAGGGTCGAGCACCGCGTCGAGAACCAACTCGGGGTCGGCGCGCACACCGATGCGGGCTTCCTGACCTTCCTGCCGCAGACCGAGGTGGCGGGACTGGAGGTGCAGCTCCCGAGCGGCGAATGGATCACCGCGCCGAAGGTGCCCGGTTCCTATGTGATCAATGCGGGACAGATGCTTCGGCGCTGGAGCAACGACCGGTGGCTAGCGAGCCCGCACCGGGTGATTTCGCCGGACGGCGACCGGGATCGATACTCGATCCCGCTGTTCTTCAACCCCGGCGCGCAGGCGACTATCACCTGCATCCCGGGCGCCGACGGGGAAGCGATCACCCACGAACCGATCAGCTACAACAACTTCCTCGACTGGTATCTCGCCAACGCTTACAAGGCGGCCGCCAATTCACGGGTCGATGCGGCCTAGGGCCGGGTCGCCGGGTACATTATTTCGAAAGGACACTTGAACATGTCGGACATCTACATCGTCGGCGTCGGTATGACGCCGTTCGGCCGGTTTCTCGATCGCCCCATCAAGGAGATGACCCGCGCGGTCGTTACCGACGCGCTGGCAGATGCCGGCGCGCAGGTTGCCGACATCGAGGCGGCCTGGTTCTCCAACGCCGCCCAGGCCATCCTCGAAGGGCAGGGCTCGATCCCCGGCGAGATCGCGCTGCGCAACATGGGCATCCAGGAAATCCCGGTCACAAATGTGGAGAATGCCTGCGCCAGCGCGTCGACCGCGCTCGACATGGCCGCCACCTGGCTGGAGGCCGGGCGCGGCGGGGTCGCGATTGCCGTGGGTGCCGAAAAGATGTTCCACGAGGACCGGGCGAAGATGTTCTCCGTGTTCGACGGCGGCTGGGATGTCCACGACGTGGCGGCCGCGACCGACCGGCTGCTGGCAATGGGGCAGGGGGTCGCCGACCCGGATGGAGAAGAAGACACCGGCCAGCGCAGCGTCTTCATGGATGTCTATGCCGCCCTCGCCAAGTTCCATATGAAATCCTTCGGCACCACCCAGGCGCAGCTCGCCGCCGTGGCCGCCAAGAACCACGCCCATTCCGCCCACAACCCGCTGTCTCAGTACCGCGAGGCGATGACCGTCGACGAGGTGATGGCCGCCCGCAAGGTCAGCTGGCCACTCACCCTGCCAATGTGCTCGCCCATCTCCGACGGCGCGGCGGCGGCTATTCTGTGCCGAGAAGAGGAACTCGACCGCTTCGACCGGTCCCGCGCTGTAAAAATCCATGCGACCGCCCTGCGGACCGGCTCCGACCGCGACCCCCAGGAATTCGACCGGCACATCACCCACCTCGCAGCCCGCGATGCCTATGCGCGCGCCGGCCTGGGCCCGGAAGACATGCATGTCGCCGAAGTTCATGACGCGACCGCGTTCGCGGAGATCCAGCAGGTCGAGAATCTCGGCTTCTGTGACTTCGGGGAGGGGGGCGCACTCACCGAGAGCGGCGCCACCAGCATCGGCGGCCGGATACCGGTCAATCTCTCAGGCGGGCTCGAATCCAAGGGCCACCCGGTGGGCGCCACCGGCCTCGCACAGGTGTTCGAACTGACAACCCAGCTGCGCGGCGAGGCGGGCGCACGGCAGGTTGCGAACGCGAAGTTCGCAATCGCGGAAAACGGTGGCGGGTTCCACGGCATCGAAGAGGCCGTCGCCTGCGTCACCATCCTCGGCCGGACCTAGCCCCGAAGCGTTAGAATACTGCCCATATATTGCGCAACATAAGCTGCAGCAGATAAGAATGCTGCGTTGCACAATATGTGTTGTAGGCCTCTGTTTTTCCTGATACTTACTCCATTGTGCGCTGCAATAATATAAGCATCAGGTGCACGGGGGCGACGCCGTTCTCAAACCCGATGACGGAGTCAGCTATGACCACGGAAAACAATAAAAACACCGACCTTGCCAATGTTTGGGATACGTCGGCCGACCTCACGCCCGAAATGATCAACGATATCTGCCGCGACGCCGAACAGTTGCGCGCCGAGGCGACACATAAGGGTATTGTGGCGGCTTGCCGCGCCCTGCGCCGCGCGATTGCGGCGATCGGCCATGTCGTGTTCACGAGTGAAGCCCGCCGCCACGCCTAGGCCGGACCACTGAAAGTCGATGCGGAGCCGGTCATAGGCCGGCTCCGCACCAATTTCCCCCGAATGACCCCGCAATTGCCCTGGCCCACCGTCGCCAGCGCGGGCGCATCATCTGTCTTGCCTTTTGTGCGCTGCACAATTAGCGTTCTGGCCGAAACAGCGCCAGCACACGGGTGAACCCGGGAAAACCCGGGCCTTGCTGGGCCAAGCTGGGAACAAACCCGGGCGAATATCCGGGCAGAATCCTGTCGGGGGACAGTCACGATGAGCACATCATCACAGGACGGGGCGCCAGCCCGGCGCATTGGTGTTCCGGAAATTCGCGCCCGCAAGGGCGGCGAGCCGATCGTCAGCCTGACGGCCTATACCGCGCCCATGGCGGAAGCGCTCGACCCGCATGTCGATTTCCTGCTGGTCGGCGATTCCCTCGGCATGGTGCTGTACGGCTTCGAGTCCACGCTCCCGGTGACCCTGGACATGATGATCGCCCATGGTGCCGCCGTGGTGCGGGGCAGCAAACGCGCCTGCATCGTGGTCGACATGCCGTTCGCGACCTATGAGGCGTCACCGGCCGCCGCGTTCGAGGCCGCGTCGCGGGTCATGACCGAGACCGGCTGCGCGGCCGTCAAGCTCGAAGGCGGGGTCGCCATGGCCGAGACCATCGCGTTTCTCGTCGCCCGGGGCATCCCGGTGCTGGCCCATATCGGGCTGACCCCGCAATCGTCGAATACATTCGGCGGCTTCCGCGTGCAGGGGCGCGACGAGGCCCGCGCCCAACAGATCCGCGACGACGCTGTGGCCGTCGCCGCGGCGGGTGCTTTCGGCGTGGTGATCGAGGGCGTGCCCGAGACACTCGGACGCGACATCACCGCCAGCATCGACATCCCGACCATCGGGATCGGCGCGTCACCGGCGTGTGACGGTCAGATCCTGGTGACCGAGGACATGGTCGGACTGTTCGGCGCCTACACACCGAAATTCGTCAAACGCTACGCAGAACTGAACCCCCAGATCGAGGCGGCCGCCGTGGCCTACGCCGGCGACGTCCGCGCCCGCACGTTCCCGGGGTCCGAACATTGTTTCGGCGACGCGAAGCCATCGGGCGACTGAGGGGCACGACGCATGTCTGACCCCACCGCGCCGAACCTCGTCATCGTCCGGTCCGTCCGCGAGCTGCGCGAAGCCGTCGCGGGCTGGCGGCGCGTCGGCGAGACCGTAGGGCTGGTGCCCACGATGGGCGCCCTGCACACGGCCCACATGGCGTTGGTCGATGAGGCCCGCAAACACGCCGACCGGGTGGTGGCGACCATCTTCGTCAACCCGACCCAGTTCGGCCCCGACGAAGATTTCTCGAGCTACCCGCGGCGCGAGGCGCGCGACATCGAGACCCTGCGCACCCACGGTGTGGACCTGTTGTTCGCGCCGGGTGTCGAGGACATGTACCCCGCCGGATTCGAAACAAACGTCAACGTGCCGGACATCAGCCAGGGGCTGTGCGGCGACCACCGGCCCGGCCACTTCGCGGGTGTCGCGACCATCGTCACGAAGCTGCTGCTGCAGGCGCTGCCCGATTGTGCGGTGTTCGGCGAAAAGGACTACCAGCAGCTCCAGGTCATCCGCAGGCTCGCGCTGGACCTCGACATCCCGGTCGCAATCATCGGCCTGCCGACCGTCCGCGAGGCCGACGGGCTCGCGGTCTCATCGCGCAACGCCAACCTGAGCCCGGCCGATCGCGCGACAGCACCCAAAATGCACGTGGCCCTCAAAGGCGTCGCGGCGCGGCTGCTGGCCGGTGAAACCGCGGCCGTTGCCTGCGCGGCGGGCCATGAGGCGCTCGCGGCGGCAGGATTCTCGCCGATCGAGTATCTGGAGGTGAGGGCGGCCGACACCCTGTTGCCGGCCAGTCAGGCGCCGGCGGGCACGCCCCTGCGCGCACTTGCCGCCGCCTGGCTGGGCGAGACCCGGCTTATCGACAATCTGCCGGTGGCGTAAGGGCCCGCGAAACTACTCGGGGTGCCTACTCGTGCGGCACGTCGCCCTGGATGACGATCCGGTGCATCAACCGGTGTTCGGTGTAGTCGAACAGCGCATAGTGCAGGGACAACCGGTTGTCCCAGACCGCGAGATCATTGGTCTGCCACTTGTGCCGGTAGTTGAACTCCGGCGTGCGCAGATAGTCGAACAGGTAGCGCAACAGAAAATCGCTCTCGCGGCGGTCCATATCCTTGATGAAGGCGGTCATGGACTCGTTGACGAACAGGCCCTTCTTGCCCGTCACCGGGTGCTTGCGCACCACCGGGTGCAACGCGGGCACATAAGCGGCGCGCTTGTCCCGCAGATAGTCGGTGCCCTTCTCGGCGTCATACATCTCCGGGCGGACAAACTCGCTATAGGGCTGGTAGGAGTCGTGATAGGCCCAGAGCCCGTCGACATGGGCCCGCATGCGGTCTGACAGCGCCTCATAGGCCGCCACCATGTTCACCCACACTGTATCGCCGCCCTGGGGCGGGATGTCCTTGGCGTAGAGCACCGTGCCCATGGTCGGCCGTTCGGTGCCGACGAAATCCGTGTGCCACAGGTCGCGGGTCACATGAGGCGGGTTGTCGGCGTCATATTCCAGGATGTCGATTTCCGGGTTTTCCTTGCTCTTCTCGAACCCGGAAACGGAAGAAGGCTGCGGCTCCCCGAAGCGGCGCGCGAACGCGACCTGCTGTTCGGGCGTGATGTCCTGATCACGAAACACGATCACGGTGCGGTCGAGCAGCGCCTCGTGGATCTCGTCGAACTGCCGGTTTGTCAGATTCTGGGAAAGATCGATTCCCTCGATGACCCCGCCGCAGGCCGGCGACATCTCGTGCAGATCAAAGCTCTCATAGGTCATTGCGTCTCTCCGTTTTCCTTGCGCTCATTTTCCACAGCCCGCGCGATCAGAGCAAGGGTCGGCTCACGCCCCGGACGGTTTGAGCATCGGGCCCAACGCCCTGCCGCCGAAGATGTGGACATGGAAGTGGGGCACTTCCTGGCCAGAATCCGTGCCGTGGTTTGCGAGGATGCGATAGCCGGGGTCGGCCAGGCCGAGTTCGCGCGCGACCTGGCCGACCGCGCGCATGAACCCGACGATCTCGGCGTCGGACGCGTTGGCCGTGAAATCCTCGTTCGACACATACGCACCCTTGGGAATCACCAGCACATGGGTCGGGGCCTGGGGGTTGATGTCGTGGAAGGCCAGCGCGTGGGCGTCTTCGAAAACCTTGTTACACGGAATCTCGCCACGCAGAATCTTCGCGAAGATGTTCTCGCGGTCATAGGTCATGTCGTAGGTCATATCGGAGTCGCCTCAACCCTTCCGGTTGGCTTTCTCGTCGAGCCCGGACATCCCCTGGCGTTCGGCCAGCTTTGCCCAGACATCGGCCGGCCGCACGCCCGCATCGGCCCACAGCACGCACAAATGATAGATCAGGTCGGCGCTCTCGGCCGCCAGCGCGTCGGGGCCCTCGCTGAGGGCCGCGACGATGGACTCGACGGCCTCCTCGCCGACCTTCTCGGCAATCTTGCCGGTGCCCCGCGCCAGAAGCTGCGCGGTATAGGACGAGTCCGGATCCGCGCCGCGCCGCGATTCGATCACGGCGTAGAGCGCGTCGACGATTTCCGCATTTGGTTTGTCGGCCATCACGCGTCTTCCTTCTTGCTGTCCTCGGACGTCACCGGCCGCACCGGGACCCCCGCCGCCGCCATATGCGCCTTCGCCTCGCCCAGCGAATGCTCGCCGAAATGAAAGATCGAGGCGGCGAGCACGGCGGAAGCATGACCATCGCGTGCGCCCTCGACAAGATGGTCGAGCGTGCCGACGCCGCCCGAGGCGATGACGGGAATGGAAATCGCATCGGAAATCGCCCGGGTCAACGCCACGTCGAAGCCCGACTTGGTGCCGTCCCGGTCCATCGACGTCAGCAGGATCTCGCCCGCGCCATAGGCCTCCATCCGCTGGGCCCATTCCACCGCATCGAGCCCCGTCGCGTTGCGCCCGCCATGGGTGAAGACCTCCCATTTGCCGGCCACGCCCGCGGACTCAACCGCCTTTGCATCGATCGCCACGACGATACATTGGGTGCCGAACTTCTCGGCCGCGGCGCGCACGAAATCGGGATCGTTCACCGCCGCCGTGTTGATCGACACCTTGTCGGCGCCGGCCAGCAGAAGCCGGCGAATATCCTCGACGGTCCGAACGCCGCCACCCACGGTCAACGGCATGAAGCAGGCCTCGGCCGTCCGCGCGACCACGTCGAAGATGATGGCGCGGTCCTCGTGGCTGGCCGTGATATCGAGGAAGCACAGCTCGTCGGCCCCGGCCCGGTCGTAGATCTGCGCCTGTTCCACCGGGTCACCCGCATCGCGCAGGCCGACGAAGTTGACGCCCTTCACGACGCGCCCGTCCTTCACGTCGAGGCAGGGGATGATCCGCACTTTCAGCATCAGGCATCCCCCCGAAGGCGCGCCAGCGCCGCCGCCAGGTCGATCCGCCCGTCATAGATCGCACGACCCGAGATGACGCCCGCCACGCCGTCGGCCTCGTGGGGCAGAAACGCCTCGACGTCGGCCAGTGACGAGACCCCGCCCGAGGCGATCACGGGGATCGAGATCGCCCGCGCCAGCGCCACGGTCGCATCCACGTTCGGGCCCTGCATCGCGCCGTCGCGATCGATGTCGGTATAGATCAGCGCCGCGACCCCGGCGTCCTCGAAACGCTGCGCCAGCTCGTCCGCCGCGAGGTCCGACGTCTCGGCCCAGCCCTCGACCGCGACCCGGCCGCCGCGCGCATCGACGCCGACGGCGACACGGTCGGGATAGGCCTTGCAGGATTCGATGACCAGCGCCGGGTCCTTGACCGCCGCGGTCCCCAGGATCACCCGGTCGACCCCGTCGGCGAGCCAGCCGGCGACATGGTCGGGGGTCCGGAGGCCACCGCCGAGCTGCACCTGGACACCCGCCGCGCGGGTGACGTCGAGGATACCGCGCACGGCATCGCCATTGACCGACTGCCCGTCGAAGGCGCCGTTGAGGTCGACGATATGGAGCCAGTCTGCGCCCGCGTCCACGAAAGCCCGCGCCTGGTCAGACGGGCTGTCGTTGAACACGGTGGCCGCATCCATGTCGCCGCGCAGCAGGCGCACGCACGAACCGTCTTTCAAATCGATCGCAGGAAACAGAATCATAGCCAACCTTCTGAGAGATCCCGATCAGAGATTCTTGGTGTAAAAATAGCCTTCAACATACTCGCCCGCCACGCGCGCATATCGCGGCAGGGTCCCCCAGCGCACATAGCCGCTTTCCTCATAGATCTGGATGGCGCGCTCCTGGGTCGCGCGCACGTCGAGATTGAGGACCGTGTAGGCCTCACGCCGGGCCAACTCCTCACACGCGCCCAGCATCCCCGGAGCCAACCCGTGGCCCCGCGCCCACGGCGCCACGAAGAAGGTCGAGACGTTGACGGCGAAGGATTGGGCCTCGCTGCTGGCGCGCGGCCGGTTGAGTTGCGCCGACCCTGCGATCACGCCATCGAGCCGGCCGACGAACACCGTACGCCCCGGCACCAGCAAATTGCCCCGCCAGTAGGCCTCCATCACGTCGCGCCGCGGCGGCGTCAGCCAGCCGAACCCACCGCCGCCGACGATCGCCGCCTCCGCCGCGTCGCAAAGGTCGGCCAGGTCATTGCCCCGGTACTCCGACAGCCGCTCGATCTGCGTGTCGGTCATGGGGCCCACCCCAGGAACGCCGTGATCAGCGCCAGGCCGGTCTGCTGGCTCTTCTCGGGATGGAACTGGGTCCCGATCATGTTGTCGCGCCCGACGGCCGCAGTGATCGCGCCGCCATAGTCGGTCGTGGCGAGCACATCGCCGACATTCTCCGCGGCCAGGTGATAGCTGTGCACGAAATAGGCATGCTGGTGCTGGCCGGAGAACCCGGCGAGCAGCGGGTGATTCGATGCCGCGATCTCGAGCTCGTTCCAGCCCATATGGGGGATCTTCAGCGCCGGGTCTGCGGGCGCAATCGGCACCACGTCGCCGGGAATCCAGCCGAAGCCCGGCGTCTCGCCATGCTCGAGCCCGCGGGTCGCCATCAGCTGCATGCCGACGCAAATGCCGAGAAACGGCTGCGCGCGATCGCGCACCGCGGTGTGGAGCGCGCCGAGCATGCCGTCACGCGCCGCCAGCCCATCGCGGCAATCGCGAAACGCGCCGACCCCGGGGAGCACCACCCGGTCGGCGCCGGCCACGATGTCGGCGTCCTCGGTGACGACAATCTCACGGGCCAGGCCGGCCTCGCGGGCCGCCCGCTCGAACGCCTTGGCGGCCGAGCGCAGATTGCCCGAGCCGTAGTCGATGATGGCGACCGTTTCCATGACCCTAGACGACCCCCATGATGTAACGCCGTTCCGCGTCGCGCAGGCGTCGCGCGGAAATAGCACCACGTTCCAGCACGTCGCGGCGCGCCAGAACATACCGGCGCCAGTCATTCGCCCACAGGCCCATCGCCGCCTGCAGCCCGAGCGAAAGCACGAGCTCCGCACCGTCGGCCAGGCCCGCGACGAGGGCGGCCCCGCTGACGGCAACCGAAAGAATGAGCAGCACGATCGCCGTGCGCCACATGCCGTGCCACAACGCCCAGAGCGGCCCGAACAGGAACGCGGGAATGCTGAAGCCTTCCTTGATCAAAATCGCATCGCCATCGGGCGCTGCCGACCAGGAGTTCGTGTGCACCGTGTAGATGTTCGTGCCCATGGTCTACGTCCTCGCCGCCCGGTCTTTTTGAACCTGATCTTCACGGGCCATCCGCAGCTTCAGCTCCGTCGTCGAGAACAGGCGCAGGTCCGGCAGGAAGGACTCCTTCCGCAGGAAGCGCACGTCGTGCCGGGTCACCGGGCCGACGAACATCAGCTTGTGGCTAACGCTGTAGCGCGCGAGCGCGACGCCGAACACCTTCTGCAGGATGTAGAACGTCAGATAGTGATTGTCGACGACGGCGCGCACCGGCTGGTCGGACCGGGCGACCACATGGATCAGGTCGAGATTGAACAGCTTGTCGCCGTTGACCGGCGAGTGGCGGTCGGGGCCATCGGAGAAGACAAAGTCATACGGCCGGTCGGGCAGGGACTCGTACTGCACCCCCCGGAAGCATTTGTAGAACCCGTCCCGCTTGGGGCTGTGGATCAGGTCCACCACCTCGCGGACCTCGTCGGGCAGGCGCGTGCCCGCCACCTCGAACCAGGATTTGTCGTCCTCCATCGAGGTCACCCGGCCCGGCTGGCCGCCATGTTCACTGCCGTCTTCTCGGGCGTTTTCCATCAGCGCGTAGGCCAGCACGACGGTCGAGATGCCGGTCCCGCATTCGAGGATCTCGCGCGGCCGGAACGCCCGCACCTGTTCGTACAGGGTGAGGTAGTCCGAGAACGACGCGCCGGTCACCGCGGTCCCGGCCGCGGCCCGGGTCATCAGGTCCCACAGGGGTGCATTCGCCCGCAGCACCGCCTCGGCACGCCGCGCACGTTTCGCAACCATGCCGTCGACCATCCATTTGCGGAAGCGGACGAGCGGGCCATAGGCGGCCGCGCTCACCGCCGTCGGCAGTGCGCCGGGCGTGGATTCGGACCGCCGCGCGGTCTCTGTCCCTGTTTCATTCATCGCGTACAACTTGCCGTAGGGCTACGAGGCCAACCAGCGACCTGTTTGGTCTTGGCTTGGTCCCAGCTTAATTCCAGCTTAATCCCAAACCTAATCTATGGAACCGCCCAGAACACCCTTGGTCGACGGCACATCGTCGGCGCGACGCGGATCGATCTCCACGGCAATGCGCAAGGCGCGGGCGAGGCCCTTGTAGCAGGACTCAATCATATGATGATTGTTCTCGCCATACAGCGTCTCGACATGCAGCGTCAGCCCGGCGGACTGTGCGAATGCCCGGTACCATTCCTGGAACAGCTCGGTGTCCATATCGCCCAGTTTCGGGCGCGTGAACGGCACCTTCCACACGAGGTGGGGGCGGTTGGACGCATCCAGCGCGACCCGGGTCAGGGTCTCGTCCATCGGCACCAGCGCGTCGCCATAGCGGCGGATGCCGCGCCGGTCGCCCAGCGCCTTGCTGATCGCCTCGCCGACGGCATAGCCGCTGTCCTCGGTCGTGTGGTGGAAATCGATGTGCAGGTCACCCTTCGCGCGCACCGTCAGGTCGATCAGGCTGTGCCGCGAGAGCTGCTCGAGCATGTGGTCGAGGAAGCCGATGCCCGTTTCCACATCATAGGCACCGGTGCCGTCGAGATTTACCGCGACGGAGATGTCGGTTTCCTTCGTCGTGCGCACGACTTCGGCGGTACGTCCTTCGCCGTCCTTGCGCCCCGGAAGCTCCTGAACACTCATGGTTTTTTCTCCTGCAGGCCCGTTTTGGGCCGAATGCGGCGCCTAGATAGCAGGCGCGGCCGCCCGGCGCCATCCCGCACCACATACCAATGCGCGTAAATCGGATTGGCGGATCAGGCGAACTTCGGCATCATACGTCAATTCGTCCACTTCATTACTTGCTTGCTCATGAACACCTTACCCGGACGCACCCGCGTCTTTTCCGATCAGGATTTTCTGCTCCGCGCCGGCGAGGACCCGGACGCGGGTTTCGTGATTGTCACGGGCCGCGTCGAGCTGCGCAACGCAACCGGCACTCTGCTGGGGGACGCACGCCAGGGCGACGTGATCGGCGCAGCGAGCCTGCTGTTCGGCGGACGACAGGATCTGAGCGCCATCGCCGCCGGGCCTGTCGAGGCCGTCATGGTGGATCGGGGCACCGTCGCGGCGGAGTTGGCGCGACACCCGGACATGGTGCGAAGGGCGGCGACCCAGTTGCTCGCAGGCCTGACGCTGGTGCCAGACGCAGAATCAGGAATTGAATCAGGAATTGAATCAGGAACTGACGCAGGAATGGTGTCACGCGTAGATTCAGACACCGAATCACCCCTCGATCAGCTCCTGCGCGAAGCCGACTCCAATGTCGTCTCCATCACCGGAAAGCGCACACGCAAGGCCACACATGCCGGCGATGTCGCCGAGATGGGCAGCTGGTCCACGATCTGGCTCAAGCCGGCCAGCGACGCGACCCGCAGCGGCATGCCCCGGCGCGGCGTCAAGATCAACGAGACGCCGTTCGGCGTCGGCCGCAAGCCCAAGCGCGGTGAGCAGACCCCGCGGACCGACATCGTCCTCCAGTTTCCCGACGAACGGCCCTACAACCTCTCGCGGAACCATTTCCTGATCGAGCTCGGGCGGCCAGGCCTGATGATCCGCGACGCCGGCAGCCAGCTCGGCACCGTGGTCAACGGCGAGCGGATCGGCCTCGACGAACCGCGCAATGTGATCCCGCTTCACATTGGCGCGAACGAGATCGAGGCCGGCGGCTACAACACGCCCTTCTCCTTTCTCCTCGAAATCCACGCCTGAGCACGGACTTGGGCCGCGCGCGACGGCCCATCGCGCACCCCGGCAGGGCTTGATCCCCACGCCTGCGGCCCCACATGGAAGGGCGGCGGCCATTGCGCCTGTCGCCCGGATGCGTCAGGACTCAGGGCCACCCCGACTGACCACCCCCTGACTGATCGCGGACCGCTACCATGAACACATACCAATCCGACGACCGCATCCCGTCCTGGCACGGCACCACGATCCTGTCCGTGCGCAAGGGCAACGATGTGGTGATCGCGGGTGATGGACAGGTCACCCTGGGACAGACCGTGATCAAGGCCACCGCGCGCAAGGTCCGCCCCCTGGGCGACGGCAGCGTCATCGCCGGTTTCGCCGGTGCGACCGCCGACGCGATGACCCTGTTCGAGCGGCTCGAGACGAAACTCGAACAATATCCCGGTCAGCTCACCCGCGCCTGCGTGGAGCTCGCCAAGGACTGGCGCACCGACCGGTATCTGCGCCGCCTCGAAGCCATGATGGCGGTCGCCAGCAAGGACACCTCCCTGGTCCTGACCGGCACCGGCGACGTGCTGGAGCCCGACGACGGCATCATCGCCATCGGGTCCGGCGGCAACTATGCCCTGGCCGCGGCCCGCGCCCTGGTCGACCAGGAAGACCTCACCCCCCGCCAGGTCGCCGAGAAGGCGATGGCCATCGCCGCCGACATCTGCGTCTACACCAACACCAACGTGACGATCGAAAGCCTATGAGCAATTTTTCCCCGCGCGAGATCGTTTCCGAGCTCGACCGTTTCATCATCGGCCAGGACGACGCCAAGCGCGCCGTCGCCATCGCCTTGCGCAACCGCTGGCGCCGCCAGCAGCTGACCGGCGATATGCGTGAAGAGGTATTGCCCAAGAACATCCTGATGATCGGCCCGACCGGCGTCGGCAAGACCGAGATTTCGCGCCGCCTGGCGCGGCTCGCCAACGCGCCCTTCATCAAGATCGAGGCGACCAAATTCACCGAGGTCGGCTATGTCGGCCGCGACGTGGAATCGATCATCCGCGACCTGGTCGAACAGTCGATCCTGATGACCCGCGAGGTCCGCCGCAAGGAGGTCGTCGCCCAGGCAGAGTTCAACGCCGAGGCCCGCGTGCTGGACGCGCTGGTGGGAGAGAATTCAGGCGAATCCACCCGCGCCTCGTTCCGCGAGAAACTGCGCGCCGGGGAGCTCGACGACAAGGAGATCGAGATCCAGGTGGCCGATTCCGGCGCCGGCGGCTTGCCGACCATGGACATCCCGGGCATGCCCGGCGGCCAGATGGGCATGATCAACCTGAACGACATGCTGGGAAAGGCGCTCGGCCAACAGACCAAGCCCCGCAAGATGACCGTTTTGGAAAGCTACGAGGTGCTGATCGCCGACGAGGCCGACAAGCTGCTCGACGATGAGAAACTGGTCCGCGAGGCGCTCAAATCCGTCGAGGATGACGGCATCGTCTTCCTCGATGAGATCGACAAGATCACGGCCCGCTCAGACCGGCAGGGCGCCGACGTCAGCCGCGAGGGCGTGCAGCGCGACCTGCTGCCGCTGATCGAGGGCACGACCGTCGTCACCAAGCATGGCGCGGTGAAGACCGACCATATCCTGTTCATCGCCTCGGGCGCGTTCCACCTGGCCAAGCCCTCGGACCTGCTGCCCGAACTCCAGGGCCGGCTGCCGATCCGGGTCGAGCTGAGCGCGCTGACCGAGAGTGATTTTGGCCGCATCCTGCGCGAGCCGGAGAACAGCCTGATCCGCCAGTATGTGGCGCTGATGGGCACGGAAGGCGTCACCCTCAACTTCACCGAAGGCGCGATCGATACGCTCGCGGAGCTGTCGGCGGTGATCAATCAGTCGGTGGAGAATATCGGCGCGCGGCGCCTGCACACGGTGCTCGAACGCCTGCTCGAAGAGATCAGCTTCTCCGCGCCCGACCGGGACGGCGAGGAGATCGAGATCGACGAGGCCATGGTCCGGGATCGGCTCGAGGAGCTGACCAAGAACGCCGACCTGTCGAAGTTCATTCTGTAGGCGCTTCGCGCGGGAACTGGACAAGATACGCGGATCAAGTCCGCGTATGACGAAACGGATTAGAACCGCGCCATCAAAAACCCCGTCATGCCCGGACTTGATCCGGGCATCTCATGCACAGCTTTCCCCGCTGCGTTGCGTCGTCGTAGACTGGCGCCAACCAATCAACACGCTTCAGGGGAAGACCAAGCCATGCAGATACCCACAAAGATCATCGATCTCTCGATGGCGCTCGACAACGACACAATCGTCGATCCCGAGATCATGCGCCCGAAGATCCAGTATGTGAGCCAGGCGGAGAACGCCGAGGCGATGGCCAGCTTCTTCCCCGGCATGAATGCCGTCGACCTGCCCGATGGCGAGGGCTGGGCCTGGGAGATCGTCACCCTGACGACCCACAACGGCACCCATATCGACGCGCCGTGGCACTATCATTCCCACGACAAGGACGGGAACCCGATGCAGACCATCGACGAGCTGCCGCTCGACTGGTTCTATCGCCCGGCCGTGAAGTTCGATTTCCGCGACATGCCCGACGGCTACATCGTCCAGGTGTCCGACATCGAGGCCGAGCTCAAGCGCATCGACTATGAGCTGCAGCCGCTGGACATCGTGCTCGTGAACACCAAGGCGTCAGAGTATTACGGCACCGAGGAATATCTCTCCCGCGGCATCGGCATGGGCAAGGAGGCGACGCTCTTCATGACCCGTGACCATGGCGTGCGGGTGACGGGCATCGACGCCTGGGGCTGGGACGCACCGTTCGCGCTGCAGCAGGAAAGCTATGCCCGCGACAAAGATGCGCTGGCGGTCTGGCAGGGCCACTGGGCCGGCATCGAGCAGCCCTACTGCCACATGGAGAAGCTGCTCAACCTGGAGACGCTGCCCGACCACGGCTTCATGGTCAGCTGCATGCCGTGGAAGATCAAGGGCGCGTCAGGCGGCTGGATCCGCTGCGTCGCGATGATGTTCGACTAAACGTTCGACATTACATATCCGAAAAGTTCGTAGGGGCGGGTTTCAAACCCGCCCCTTCTGCTTTTCGGGGGCAGGAATCAACCGACCAAACACACTCCGCCACTCCCGCTCTTTTTTAGTGCGTCATACCCGGGCTCGACCCGGGTATCTCGTCTCGGTGTCGGCGAGATGCGCGGATCAAGTCCGCGCATGACGGTACTAGGGAAAACACGGCACCCAACCACCTGCGTCATGCCCGGACTTGACCCGGGCATCTCGGCTAAGGTCTGCCCGAAAGGACCGATTCCATGTCGGGCGGCTGGGTCTACATTGTCACCAACAGACGCGACGGGACGCTCTATGTGGGCGTCACCTCAGATATTGCGCGTCGCGCCTGGGAACACCGCGAGGGCGTCGTCGAAGGGTTCACGCAACGCTACCGCCTGAAACGCCTCGTCTATGTCGAGACCCACAACGACATCCGTGATGCCATCCAGCGTGAGAAAACCATCAAACACTGGTCGCGTTCCTGGAAGACAGGCCTTATCGAAACAACCAATCCTGATTGGACCGATCTCTACGACACGCTGGTCTGAGACAGAGATGCGCGGATCAAGTGCGCGCATGACGGGTTTGTATTGGTCCACCACTAACCCCACTTGCGTCATGCCCGGACTTGATCCGGGCATCTCAACACGGTGTTCCGCCCCCCTAAAACAAATCCCCGCGGAGCCGCGCGAGAATCGCGACAGCGTCCTGTTCCGACAGATCGCGCACCTTCTCGGCCAGGGTGTTGGCGAGCTCCGTGTGGGTCGCGGTCAGGCCCGATGTGTCGACCGTGACCTTGGGGTGAGACAACGCGGCGAGCCGGTGCATCTCCTCGTAATCGTCCCAGATCAGGTTGAAATACTCGCAGATCTGCACCACCAGGGCTTCGGACGGGCGGCCGCGATAGCCATGTTCAAGAGACGATAAATACGCCGGTGACAGCTGCAGATCCGCCGCCATCGCCTTCAGGGTCAGCTTCCGTTCTGCGCGATACACCCGCACCTTCGCGCCGAACGGCGTCATCCTCTATCCCCACGCTTGCGGCGCAGCAGCACATAGAAGGCCCCGTCGCGGCCATGTTCCGGGCGCGCCGGGGTGAACGCCAGCACATGCGCCCGGCACGGCGGCTGGTTGAGCCACTGGGGCAGGCGCTCGCGCAGCACGCCCGAGCCCTCGCGCGACCCGCGCCCCGTAATCACCAGCACCATCCGGCGGCCGCTGGCAGCACTATCCGTAATGAAGCGGGTGAGGGCGTCCTGGGCGGCGTCCTGGTAGAGACCGTGCAGGTCGAGCCGCCCCTCGATGGGCAACTTCCCCCGTCGGAACCGTTCGGCGGTGCGTCGGTCGACACCCGCATAGTCGCTGGCGGCGATATCTGGCGGCGGGGTCGGCCGTGCGACAGGGCGCGGCGCAGCGACGGGCGGCGTGATCATTGGTTTACTTTTGACGGGTTTCTTCGCAGGCTTTGGCTTGGCCGCGACAGCCTTTTTCTCGGAGGGTTGCGGGCGCCGTCGCTTCAGGGGTGCGGCATCGGAGAGCGCGCGGCGAAACAAATCCGTATCGTCGTCGTCATCCGCCTTGTTGCCGTTTTTCTTGCCGGGCGCCGACATGACCGCGTTCAGCCGTTGTCCGCGCCGTCTTCGACGATGACGATGTGCAGCCGCCGGGGGCCATGCGCGCCAAGCAACAGGGTCTGCTCGATGTCGCCCGAGCGGGACGGGCCGGTGACGAAGTTCACTGTGCGTGGCGGCAGGCCGCCACGGCCCGAATCCGGATCGGCCGCCAGTTCGCGCACCGCATCGAACACGTCTTCATAGGATTTGACGACCCGGCTGGCCGGCAGCACCACGACATGGGTCTCGGGGACGAAATTCAGGGTCGACGGGTGGGCCGGGCCGGAATACATCGCCAGCGTGCCGGTCTCGGCCACGGCAGACGGCGCCGAGGTGATGCTCACCTGATCGGGCTCGTCGGGCACGCCCCGGCGAATTTCGAGCAGCGAATTCTCGGCCCAGGGCGCGGCATCCAGATCCGTGTCCGGCGCCATCACCACTTCTGACGGCAGGTTCGCACCGCGCAGATAGTCGGCGACCGCATCGGGCACGTCGGCCATGTCCGACACCCGCGTCGTGGTTGCGAAGACCTTCTGGGCCATGGTCTCGAACAGATCGACCAGGCCGGCGTGATCCGTGTCGGTTCGTGCGGGCACGATGTTGCGCTTGTGCCCGGCGATCCGCGCACGGAGCGTCTCCGCCGTGGCTTCGTCGACGGGTCCGTCCCGGCCGCGCGAGCGGCGCAGGGAGGAGAGGATCTGATCCCGACCGTTGCTGGAGTCGTCACTCATCAGGCGCGCTCCCCGGATTTCCAGCGGGACTGAAAAGTGCGCCCCTGGGGTGCGGGCAGTTCGCGATACTTGGTCCAGCCCTTGGCCAGCGGCAGCGACGAGAGACGCCCGCGCTTGCGGCCCATCCAGGACAGCATCCGCATCTGCAGGCCCGTCGCCATCTGATACAGCCGCGGCCGGCGGGCGAAGAACGCCCACACGCCGAGGCCAACCCGGGCCGAGCCCGGCGAGAGATGGCTCTCGAATTCCCGTTCACGCCAGTGGCGCATCATCTTCGGCAGCGGGATGTGCATCGGGCACACTTCCTCGCAGCGGCCGCAGAAGGTCGAGGCGTTGGGCAGATGCCCGGCCTCGTCGACGCCGATCAGCCCCGGCGACAGGACCGAGCCCATCGGCCCCGGATACACCCAGCCGTAGGCGTGGCCGCCGACCGACTGGTAGACCGGGCAGTGGTTCATGCAGGCACCGCAGCGAATGCAGCGCAGCATCTCCTCGAACTCGGTGCCGAGCATGTCGGTGCGGCCGTTGTCGAGCAGGACCACGTGATACTGCTCGGGCCCGTCCGGGTCTTCTTCGCGCTTCGGGCCCGTCGAGAGCGTCGTGTAGCTGGAGAATTCCTGACCTGTGGCCGAACGTGCCAGCACCCGCAAAATGGTGGCCGCGTCTTCCAAGGTCGGCACGATCTTCTCGAGGCTCGCCAGCACGATATGCACCTTGGGGATCAGCTGCGACAGATCGCCGTTGCCCTCGTTGGTGACGATGATCGAGGATCCGGTCTCGGCGATGAGAAGATTCGCCCCGGTGATCCCGACCTCGGCCTCGAAATATTTCTTGCGCAGAATGGTACGCGCTTCGTCGAGCAGGCTCAGCGGTTCCTCGAGCACCCGATCGGGATCGAGCTCGGTGTGGTTCTCGCGGAAGCTCGTCTCGACCTGGGCCTTGGTCAGATGCACGGCCGGCGCGATGATGTGGCTCGGCAGTTCGCCGCGCAGCTGGATGATGTATTCGCCGAGGTCCGTTTCGATCGGGCGAATGCCGTCGGCCTCGAGCGCCTTGTTGATCTCGATCTCCTCGCCGATCATCGACTTGCCCTTGTTGACCTGCTTGGCGTCAACCGACCGGCAGATGTCGAGGACGATCCGCTGCGCATCCGCCGCCGTGCGCGCCCAATGCACATGGCCGCCGGACTCGCGGACCTTTTCCTCATAGGCCTCGAGATAGAAATCGAGATGTTCGAGGGTGTGGTCCTTGATGTCCCGGGCCTGGTCACGCAGGTCGTCGAACTCGGGCAGATTGTCCCGCGCCGTTGCGCGGCCATCGACGAAGTGACCCCGCGCCTTGTTGAGGGCGGCCTGCAGATCCTCGTTGGCGAGCTGATCCCGGGCGTTGTTCTTGAAGTTGCGGCTTGTGGAATGAACGGTCATGAGGCTCAGCCCTCGCCCTTTTGTGGCTCACCGATGGCCGGCTCATCGCCCATCCCGGCCAATACCTCGGCGACGTGGCGCACGCGCACATTCGCGCCGTCGCGCTGCAGCTTGCCTGCCATGTTCATCAGGCAGCCCATGTCGCCGGCCAGCAGGGTCTCGGCACCCGTGGCGACGATCTTGTCCATCTTGTTGGAGACCATGTTGTTGGAGATATCCGGATACTTCACACAGAAGGTGCCGCCGAAGCCGCAGCACACATTGGAATCCTCGAGCTCACGCAAATGCAGACCCTCGACGCCGTCCAGCAACGCACGCGGCTGTGCATGGATGCCCAGCTCGCGCAGCCCCGAGCAGCTGTCGTGATAGGTGACGGTGCCCGCGAACGCCGCGTCGACGGCCTTGATCTCGAGCACGTCGGTCAGGAATGAGATCAGCTCATGGGTGCGTTCGCCGAGCGCGGTGGCGCGGGCCGCCCAGTCCGGGTCGTCGGCCAGCAGCTCGGGATAATGTTTGGAGATCATGCCGGCGCACGAACCCGACGGGGCGACCACATAGTCGAAGCCCTCGAAGGCGGCGATCACCTGGCGGGCGATCGCGATCGTGTCGCCCTGGTCGCCGGAATTGTAGGCAGGCTGTCCGCAACAGGTCTGCGCCTCGGGCACCTCGACGGTACATCCGGCGTCCTGCATCAACTTCACCGCCGCAAAACCAACGCTCGGCCGGAACAGGTCCACCAGGCAGGTTACGAACAGCGCCACGCGCGGGCCGTCGCTCATCGCATTCTCCTTGATTTCCATCCTGTTTAGCACATTCCGCGCGCCGTCCAAGATGGCCGGGGAGGGTGATCTAGAGCCCGCTCAGCCCGGCACTGGCTCGCCACTAGCTTAACGGCACCAGCGCGCGCGGCACGAGGATATAATAGGCGCCCCGGCTCTTCATGCGGCCGGCCTTGTCGAGCGCGTTGCGGCCGGTCCCCCAGTAGAAATCACCGCGCACCGCGCCCCGTATGGCGTTGCCCGTATCCTGCGCCAGCATGAGGCGTTGCAGGCGCTGTTCCCCGTCCGGATGCTCCGCATCCAGCCAGACCGGCACGTTCAGCGGGACATGCTTCGGGTCGACCGCCATGGACCGTTCGGCGGTCAGGGTCACACCCGCAGCGCCCGTCGGCCCATCGCCATCGATCTCGCGGAAGAAAATAAATCGCCGGTTCACCGCCAGGGTGTCGCGCATGATCTTCGGGTTCGCCTCGAGCCAGGCGCGGATGTCTTCCCATCCCGCGCGCCCGGCGCTCAGCTCGCCGCGCTCGATCAACCAGCGCCCGACGGACCCGTAATTGTGGCCATTGTGCCCGGCAAAGCCGATCCGGGTGCGCGTGCCGTCGGGCAATGCGGCGATCCCCGAGCCCTGCACCTGCAGGATGAACACATCGAGGATGTCGCGTGCCCAGAACAGAACATCGGCGGTCTGGTTGATCGCCCCCGCCTCGATCTCGCCGCGCTGGCGATAGGGGACCAGCCGGCCGCCCTCGACCCGGCCGACGACGCTGCGGCCCTTGAGGGCCGGATCGAACGCCTCGAGCCGGACCGACACATGGTCGCGCGGCAGCGCATAGATCGGCTCGTGATAGATCGGCGTGCGCTCGCGCGACGCCTCGATGATCGGCTCGAAATATCCGGTAAACAGGCCCGGGTCATCGGTCTTGCCCTGAACCCGGAGCGGAACCAGATTGGCCTCGATGAAACCGCGCAAGGCGGCGGAATCACCCGCAGCAAGATCTGCCAGCCCGGCACATACCGGCCGCCAGTCCGCAACTGTCCCCGCCACATTGCCCGAGCCAGGGCCGATATTCTTGCCGTCAGGCTGGGACGCCATGCGCGAGCAGGACTGCCGCCAGGCCGGAAGCGCTTCAGCCAGCGCGTCCGCATCCCATCCGGGCAACGTGTCGAAGGCTACGGGCGTGTAGGTGGTGGCCGTATCCGGCGCCGGGGTCTTCCCGGTCTCGCAGGCCGCGAGCGCGATCATGCCGGCGAGCAGCACGACGGGCTTGATGGAAAATCGGGTCTTCGAGACATTTCGCGCGGCAAACACCGGCGTCAGGCTCAGTTCGGCGCTTCGGTTGCGACGAGCGTCCAGTTCGGATTGCGCGAACGGGTGTTGCGCGCAAAGGTCCAGATGTCGGTCACCGTCGAGACCTTTGTGGGGTCGCCCGACACCGGCTCACCCGCCGCATCGCGCACCACTTCGATCTGTTCCGAGACGATCTTCGCGGTTACGAACGCCACGCGACCGTCCATGGTGGCCTCGAGCACTTCGGCCTCACGAATGCCGACGAGGGTCATTTCCATCGTCTCGCTGCGCGATTCGCGATCGACGATGGCGCCGGCGAAATTCTCGTAGACCTCGTCGCTGAGCAGCGGCCGCAGGGTCTCGCGATCGCCATTGGCGAAGGACGTGACGACCATCTCGAAGGCCATGCGAACGCCCTCGACGAATTCACTCACGGAAAAGGCCGAATCTGCGGCCTGAATCGCCTTCAGACCGTCGGTGGCCGGCGCGCCATCTGGAATGTCGCTGGGGGTGTCGCTTTGCGCATCGTTTTGGCCGCTGCGGTCGGGAAGGCTGACGACCGTCCCGTCGTCACGCCCTTCGGGCGCCTCGGGCTGGCCCGTGCCGTCGCGGCCAGCATAGGGATCGGTGGGTGGGCGTTCGTTGCCTGTCCGCTTGCCCAATACGCTGCGCAGGCGAAACACCAGGAAGGCCGCTACCATTGCCAGAAGGATAATGTCTAAGAATGCCACGCGCCGTCCGTTCCGCAGTCGGTTCTATTGATGGGCCGCCCCTGGAAGATCGCGAAACATTGCGAATGCGATCAGAAGCGGGTTGCTCGCCGTCTAAACCGTACCAACATTACGTTCTTGTCCCGCCTGATACCAGCGGCGGTTGCAAGGCCGGTCCCCCGGCGGTGCGTTGTCTGGTATCTCCTAGATAGGGGTAACACGATGAAAGAACAAGAATGCCCATCCTGATTCTCTTCCTGTTCATCGGCATTCCGTTGATCGAGATCTACCTGTTCATCCAGGTCGGCGGTTCGATCGGCGTCTGGCCGACGATCGGCCTCGTCGTTCTGACGGCGTTCATCGGGACCGCGCTCCTGCGTCAGCAAGGGATGGCGACCCTCGCCCGCGCGCAGGCCGAGCTCGACCAGCAGAAGCTCCCCGTGCGCGAGCTGTTCGATGGTGTCTGCCTCCTGGTCGGCGGGCTCCTCCTCCTCACGCCGGGGTTTCTGACCGACGCGCTCGGCTTCGCGCTGTTGATCCCGCCTCTTCGTTTTGTTCTCGGCCGCGGGGTCTGGGCGGCGCTGGCCCGCTCACGCAACGTTCATTTTTCCGTGCACGGCGCGACGGGCGCCGGTTTCGATCGGGGGTCGGGTTCACAGCCAGGACCCGGTCCCGGCGGGCCGGTCATCGACGGCGAGGAGTTCGGCGTACGCAAGGACGACGAACACAATGACGGCGACCGCAACCCGTCCGACCCGCCGCCACGCATCGGCAGCGGTCGCTAGGCCCACCCCCGGGCCCACCCCCGGAACCACCCCCGAAATCAGGGCCGGACCGGGTTGATTCTCCGCGGACGCGGTTGTCCCGCAGCGCTTGTCCGTGTTAGCCAATGCGCGAATTTCAACCCCCGCGCTGTTGCGCGCACTTCAGAACGATATGGAAACGCCATGAGCGACGAAAACGCAGCACCGGAAAAGCCGCTGAGCCTCGACGGTACGGACGCCGGCGGCGCGCCGATGATGATTGTGAACGCCCAGTATGTGAAGGATCTCTCGTTCGAGAACCCGAACGCGCCCCAGTCCCTGAACCAGCAGGGCGGTGAGCCGAACGTACAGATCGCCATCGACGTCAACGCCGACCAGATCGCGGACAAATCGTTCGAGGTGTCCCTGACTCTGCGGGCCGAAGGCACATCCGGCACGGACGCGCTGTTCATCGTCGAGATCGTCTATGCAGGCATCTTCACCCTCGGTGAGGTCCCCGACGAGTATGTCCCGCCGATGCTGTATATCGAGGCGCCGCGCCAGCTCTTTCCGTTCGCCCGCGCCATCGTCGCCGATGCGGTGCGCGACGGCGGCTTCCCGCCGCTCCTCGTGCAGCCGATCGATTTCATGTCGATGTACCAGCAGCGGGTCGCCCAGGTTCAGTCCGAAGCCGGTGACGGTGAAGCGCCGGCAGCCGACGGCGAAGCCAATGGCGACGGCGAAGCCAATGGCGACAGCAATGGCAGCGGCGACGCCGGTGGCAATGGTGACGACAAGCAGAAGTTCGAGTTCGAACTCTAGGCGTCCAAACCCCCAGTCATCACCCCTGATCATCCCCCTTGATCATCGGGGGCGTTCCACAGCGACCCGTTCAGGCTCTCGACCAGCGTCGCGTGGGCCGCCAGCTCATCGGCTGACGGCGCGTGCGGTCGCGCGGGCCGGGCCTGGCGCTGGACAATCGCCGGACCTGCGCTGGATTTCGTCTCGTTACCGGCCAGCGCCAGATCGGGCTGGCGCCCGCCGCGCAGCTGCAGATACACCTCCGCCAACAGCTCCGCATCGAGCAGCGCGCCATGCTTCTCGCGCCGGGACAGGTCGATCTCGAACCGCCGGCACAACGCATCCAGGCTGGCCTGCGCGCCAGGGAAGGTGCGCCGCGCCAGTGCCACGGTATCGGTCGACCGCTCCATGGGGAGCACCGGGAAGCCGAGCCGCTTGAGCTCGGCGTTGAGGAACTTCATGTCGAAGCTGGCGTTGTGGATGACCAGCTGTGAATCGCCGATGAATTCGAGAAACGCAGCGACGACCTCCGCGAAGACAGGCTTGTCCGACAGGAATTCCTCGCTCAGCCCATGGACGTTGAACGCCTCGATCGGCATGTCGCGTTCCGGATTGACGTAGACATGATAGGTCTCGCCGGTCGGGATATGGTGCTGCGCCACGACGCAGCCGATCTCCACGATGCGGTCGCCGCTCGCGGGATCAAGGCCGGTGGTTTCGGTATCGAGAATGATTTCGCGCACGTGTGAGCCCATCCTGGTCTAGTTGGTGCCGGGCGGGCCAGACTGCGCGGCGGTTCGGACCGCCATGACGATCCGTTTCAATCGGCGGAAAGTATAGGCCTTGCCCAGGCCGGTCTCCACGACAAAGTCGGCGCGCCGCCGCTTCTCGCCGTCCGGCATCTGAGAGGCGAGAATCCCGGCGAACCGTTCGGCGTCCATGCCGGGCCGGGCCATCACGCGCCGGCGCTGCAGGGCGGCCGGGGCCGAGACCACGATCACCCCGTCGACCCGGTCTTCGCCGCCGGTCTCATACAGGAGCGGGATATCGAGCACGACCAGCGCCGCGCGCTGCCGGCGGTGGTGCCGGACAAAGGCGCCGGCGGCGGCACGCACGCGCGGATGGACCAGCGTCTCGAGATCGCGCCGCGCCGCATCGTCGCCGAAGACGGCCGCACCCAGCGCCTGGCGATCCACACCGTCGTCCGTAACGACCCCCGGGAAGCGCGCCGATATGGCCTCGCGCAGATCCCGGTCGAAGGCGAACAGGCCGTGCACCGTGGCGTCGGAATCATGGACCGGCACACCCATCGCACGCAGCATGTTCGCGGCAGTGGACTTGCCCATGCCGATCGAGCCGGTGAGGCCGAGCACCATCATGTTTTCAACCCTGCCCGGCCGTCACGCGCGGCCAGCACGGCGGTCCGTAATTCCTCATCGACCGCGGGGTCGACCCCGAACCAGGCCCGAAACCCCGCCCGCGCCTGGTGCAACAGCATCCCCAGCCCATCGACGACGATGTTGCCCCGGGCCCGCGCTGCCGCCAGCAGATCGGTCTCCAGCGGCGCGTAGACGATATCGTTGACCACCGCATCGGACGGCAGGCGTGCAAGATCGAGTTCCAGCGGTGG